>Ga0105055_10001099_pt1 | contig 43758 bp, 37 predicted proteins | sample BON03_FD_78090 | JGI IMG/M metagenome (GOLD analysis project Ga0105055, IMG submission 78090) | Freshwater microbial communities from Lake Bonney liftoff mats and glacier meltwater in Antarctica - BON-03 | ecosystem: Environmental > Aquatic > Freshwater > Ice > Glacier meltwater | place: Lake... | reverse complement strand
GGATGGCGAGCAATTGGCCCGGGCGAACGGGGCGCGCCAGCTCTTCGATGTCTTCGGCCAGGGTGGTTAGCGTGTCGACTTGAGCCCGCAATTCAACCAGCCGGCGTTCGGCCAATTCGGGGTCCTTTGTCCTCTGCGAACGACGAAATTGCTTGTCAGCTCTTTTCAGCAAAGCGTAATAAACCCCACTCTGTTCCCAATGATAGAGGTTTTCCGCCACACAATGAAACACCACCTTTTGAGCACTCTTAGCCTGTCCAAGAGATTCGGTTTTCACGCCCCAAAGCTTACGGTGATAGGTAGGGAGGATAACTTCCAAAACAAACGGACAAAAAGTAGAGGTTACTCTTTTGAGAGTAATTAGTTAAGGCGCGGTAGCCAAGTGGTAAGGCCGAGCTCTGCAAAAGCTCTATGCGCCGGTTCAATTCCGGCCCGCGCCTCCAATTTTTATTAACAAGCCCGGCCGGGGGCCAAGCCCCCCAGATTACGGGTTGCCAAACGGCATGGGGATCGCACGTTAGCGAGCGATTCCGTCTATCATCCATGCTGAGCACCTCCCATCTTCCCGCCAATACCGTTCGATTCACTTCGTCCGGGGAGGGGGCGAGACTCCGACCGGGACAGTCCCGATGAAAGCGCTGAGCGATCGTTTGGGGCGTTTTCTCTCGCCGGGTGCCCTCATCATTTTGATGATTGCCATCGCGACCAGCACGACGGTCGCCCTGCTCCCCACTAAGGAAGTAGTCGGCATTCCATTATGGGTGTCCGCCACCCCGCATTACGATGCTTACCAACCGCTGCTCAAGACTTGGAACGAGCAGCACCCCGACAGCCAGTTTGGCATTTCCCTGCTCCACGCGAAGGCGTTGGAACGCCGCATGCTGGCCGGGTTCCTCTCTGGAGCCCCCATCGCCGATCTGTTGGAGGTCCACCTCGGCATCGCTTCAAAAGCCTTTCTCGGACCGGTCGACGCCGTGGGTTTTGTCGATCTGACCGATCGGCTCCATGCCGAAGGCATCTACGAACAGATCAACACCCCTTCATTCGCACCTTACACCTCCCGCGGCCGAATTTTTGGGCTGCCGCACGACGTGCACCCCGTGCTCCTCGCTTACCGCTCCGATCTGGTGGAAGCGGCCGGGATCGACGTGAGTCAGATCGAAACGTGGGATGATTACTTCCGGGTCATGCGCCCGCTGATGAGGGATTTCGACGGCGATGGTCGGCCCGATCGGTATCTCTTCACCGCCGGAGAAACTCGAAGCGACGTGATCATCATGATGATGCTTCAGGCCGGTGGTTCGTTCTTTGACGCCAAGGACCAACCCAATTTCAGCAATCCGCTCAATGCCGGGATCCTCGCGAAAATTACCACGTGGATCACCGGCCCCAACCGCATGTGCATCGATGTCGGCGCCTTCTCCGCAGCCGGGCACCGCCAGCGATTGGAAGGATTGGTGATCGGCACCTTGGTGCCGGACTGGATGGCAGGTTCTTGGAAAGTCGAAAACCCCGGGCTCAGCGGAAAACTTAAGTTGATGCCAATCCCCGCGTGGACCAAGGGAGGCCGACGCACCAGCGTGGCCGGAGGCACCATGATGGGAGTTGCCAAGACCAGCCTGCACATCGACGAGAGTTGGGAACTCACCAAACACCTCTATCTGTCCCCGGCCCTCGCCGAGCACATGTATCGCAACACCACGATCATCTCCCCGGTCAAGACGCTCTGGAGCCAGCATTTCTACGACGAGCCCGACCCATTCTTCGGCGGCCAACCCGTCGGCCGGATGTATATCAACCAAGCCCCCGATGTGCCCCCTCGGCCTTCGTCACCCTACACCGAGGCCGCATCCCAAAAAATCGTCAGCGCCGCCATCGCTCTGCGGGTTTATGCTGATCGCACCGGCACCTTCGACGTGGCCGGGCTCCAGCCTGAGGCCGAGCGCCTCCTCGCCGAGGCTGAGGTTGGCCTGAAGAAGCAGATTTCTCGAAACCTTTTTCTCACGCCCGCACCATGAGTAAACGGTTCAACCTAGTGCCTTGGCTTTTTCTGACGCCGTTTCTCGGCATCTTCGCAGTCTTCACCGTGTGGCCGCTGATGCATTCGCTGATCCTGTCGATGCAGCAAACCTATGGTCCCGGCCGGACTCAATGGGTCGGACTACACAATTTCAAATTCCTCCTCACCGACCCTCTTTTTTGGAAGGCCACCGGCAACACCGTCAAATTCGCCCTTGGCTCGCTCTTTATCCAACTCCCGGTCGCGCTCGGATTGGCGCTCCTTCTCAACCGCACCGCCCTCAAGGGCCGCGCGCTCTTCCGCCTCGTCTTCTTTGCCCCTTCCCTCGTCGGCCTGCCTTTCGTCGCCATGCTTTTCGCGCCGATCTTTGAAAAACGCACCGGTCTACTCAATGTCATCCTTCACAATCTCTTCTCGGCCTGGGACCCCGAGTTTGCGTGGACCCAGAATTACATCATGACCGCGCTGATCATCGCGGCGTTGTGGATGTATGCCGGCTTCAACATGGTCTACTTTCTCGCGGCCTTGCAAAACGTGTCAAAGGACATGCTGGAAGCCGCCGAAATCGACGGAGCCGGCCCGTGGCAACGCTTTCGCCACGTGGTGATTCCCGAGATCATGCCCATCGCCGGGTTCGTCACGCTCCTCTCCCTCATCGGCAGCTTCCAGCTGTTTGAATTGAGCTACATCATGCTCGGGGATACCGCCGGCCCCGACAACGGTGGCCTGACGATCGTCATGTATCTCTATCAAACAGGTTTCCAAACAGGTGACCTCGGCTACGCGAGCACGATCGGCTGGGTGCTCGCACTGATGCTCGTATCTATCGCGTTCATTCAACGCCGCATTTTCAAACGCCACGAGGAGAACTGAGCGATGCCATCGAAGAAAGCCCTCGAAGGTCTCATCTACATCATGCTGGTGGTGTTCGCCATCATCACATTGATTCCGTTCGCCCACATGGCGGCGGGCGCGGTCAAGACCAAGTTTGACTACGCCGCGACGTTGTTCCTCCCCACGGGCGACGGCTTCCTCGGCGTGGGCTGGGATCGAATCACCTTGGATAATTTTCGGCGCCTCTTCACCGAGCTCGGGATCCCGAGGGCTCTGCTGAACTCACTCTTTCTGGCCTCGGTGCATGCGATTCTGACCGTCCTCTTCTGCGCCATGGGCGGCTACGCCCTCTCGAAGCTCGATTTCCGTGGACGCGAGTTCGTCACGTCACTCGTGCTCACCGCGCTGATCATTCCCGGCCCACTGCTGCTTGCGCCGGGGTTCCAGTTGTTGTATCAACTCGGTCTCCTCAACACCTACACCGGCTTGCTGCTGCCCGGCCTGACTCCCGCCTTCGGGGTATTTCTCTTCCGGCAGGCGATGCTCAACGGGGTCCCGCGCGAACTGATCGAAGCCGCCCGCATTGATGGCGCGAGCGAGCTACGCATCTTTTTCGAACTCGTGATTCCCTTGGTCCGGCCCATGATGGGCGCGTTTCTCATGATCAGCTTCATGGGCACTTGGAACAACTTCATCAGCCCGCAGATCATCCTGCAGTCGCCCGACCTCCAACCCCTTTCGGTTGCCCTCAATAATCTTAAAGGCATCTACGGCACCGATTACGGCCTGATCATGGCCGGCACCATCGTGTCGATTTCGCCGGTCATGTGCCTATTCCTGCTGCTGCAACGCGAGTTTATCGCCGGTCTGACCGGCGGCGCCGTCAAGGGTTGATCTTTCGTCCGCGAAAGATTTCATACAGATCGCAGGAAGAATCTGAACGCCTTTTGAGGGCAGAATGACTAGAATAGGGACCTTGGCTAACCGCCGCAAACCCCATTCCCCATGAAACTTCCTGCCGATCAGGGTAGCCCACCGCCCGATCAAAAAACCATTTCTTCGCAAAGCCTATCCGGCCAGCGCGAGGCCGCCGCTGAGCGCCGTTTACAGTTCCCCTACCGCTTCCCGGTCGATCGCCGCCAACTCGGCGGCAAGTTCGCCGTGGCCGAAAACAGTCGCCGATTGTTGCGCTTCTTTTACTTCGAACGTCGCCTGATGCAGGCCCTCGGTTCGTGGACCCTCACCATCCCCGAGTATGAAGTCAAACTCGAGACCGGCCGTCACATTTTCTATCATGCCGACGCCGCCCGCGCGCTCCGCGAGCGCCTCACCGAGCAGGAGCTTCGCCCGAAGGTCATCGATGCGCACCGCGACGCCGAGATCGACCGTTTCATCGACGAACTCCTCAGCGCAAATTCCCCCGCCGAGCTCCTCGTGGGCGTCCACCAGGTGGTCGGTCAGGCCATCGCGACGACCTACCGCCATCACATCGACGACACGGATCAAGTGACCGATGTCCCCACAATTCGCTGCCTGCGCCGCATTCTCACCGACTACGTGCCGATGCTCGCCTGGGCCGACGACGCCGTTGACGCCTACCTCGCCGGCGGAGTCGACGAAGCCGGTCTGTCCACTTGGCGCTGGCACATCACGCGCTTACTCGCTTCCATCGGCGGGATCAGCGGCGCCGATCCCCGCGGGAAAGCACCCGCCCCGCTCCGCATTGACGAGACTCCCTATGAACGCGGCGTCGAACCCAAACGGGATCTTCGCTTCGATACTTTCAAACACACCGGCGACTACGAAACCGCCGACGGCGCGAGTCGCTTCGACAAGGATTCCTATGAAGCTATTCGCTTGCGGTTTATCCGCAGTCAACGCGACGAGGTCGATGCGATCGAAGCGTTCGGGACGTTCGTGTGGGACATTCGGTTCAAGGACTTCAACGCCGAGTATGATCTTGCGCGCATCACCTGGGACGAGGCCCGCCACACCGAGATCGGCCACCGAGCGCTCCTCGCGGCCGGCTACGATCCGTTCGAATTGCGCAACCGATTGACCAGCTCCACCTGCCGCGGGCCGATGGATCCGGCCTTTGCGATGGCTGAGATCAACCTCTTTGGCGAGGTCGGCGTCCTCAAAACGATTAACGATTTGATCGACACCGCTGCCCAGCGCAACGACGAGCTCATCCGCCACATCTCCGACTTCATCCGCGCCGATGAACGCACCCATGTGCGCAAGGGCTCCCGGATTCTCGAGATCATGACCGACCTTAACGCCAAGGATCTCGAGCTGCGCACTCGCGAACTTTTCACCGAGTGTCTCGTCAGTCTCGGGGCGATCAAGAAGGATATCGATATGCAGACGCTCACCCGCGAGGAGATCGAACGTCTCGTCGGCGAGTAAGCCGCCGCGCCACCCGAACCGGTCACGCGTTCATCAATCCGGACGCACGCTCCGCCGTCCCCGCGGGAAAGGAAAACTTCGCCGCCAAACTCGGCTCAAACTCGATTCCCAGCCCCGGGGCCGTGGGAGCGAGCAACTGCCCGTCGACAACCCTCGGCGGGTCAATGATCGTCGCCTTCTGCAATTCGGTGAGATGCTGCCCCATCTCGAGCATTTCTACCTGCGGCGAGGAGAATGCGAGATGGAGGTTCGCCATGATCCCGGGGCCCGCACACCACGCGTGAGGGATCACGGCCAAATCGTGTTGCCCTGCCAGCGCGCACACCTCCATGAAGTGATCCACTCCGCCGACGAAGTTTGCGTCGGGCTGAAAGATATCGAGCGCCTCGTGCTGCACAAATCTTTCAAACTCTCGACGCAGGCAAAGGCTCTCGCCCCCGGCGATGAGCAAATTGGTCTGGCTCCGCAGCCAACCGTAACCCTCTGGATCAAGATAGCTCAACGGCTCCTCAAAGAAGACCGTGCTGAACTGCGCCAACATCTGGGCCACCTCGAGCGCTTCGGCTCGAGTAAACGGATCCGGCACACCGCCCATGTGGCCATCAAACATCAACCCAAATTCGTCACCTCCGGCGGCGCGCACGGCCGCGAGGATGGGTGACAAGGCCTTGATCAACGCGGGACCGCGCAAGGAAGAGAAGCCGGCAGGCGTCCGTAAATTCGGTCCGAACTTCGCCGCGCGAAATCCCTTTCCTTTCAGTCGGGTGATCACCGCCTCCACTTCTTCGAGGTGGGGCGACGGTCCCATGCTGGCATAAACGGGCACACTCGCCGGGCCCTCGGCCTGAAGCAATCGGTGACAGGGCACATTGGCCAATTTGCCTTCAAAATCCCAGAGCGCATTGGCGATTGCCCCCATCACGCTCACTGAGGGTCCCGTTCGCCCCCACCACACGCTCGAGTCGAACATCTTTTTCCAGATGCCCGCGCGATCCAGCGGATCCATGCCCACTAGTAGCGGCGCATAGTAATTGATCAGCGCCAGCCCGGCTTCCCCACAAAAAAGTCCCATCAACGGCTCGCCATGACCGCAGACGCCCTCGTCGGTCTCAACTCGCACAATCAATGACCCAACCGCATCGCCCAGCGCAGTGCTGGCTGAGCAAAGGTATCCTCTGACGTTAGTAATTTTCATCGGAGTATCGGCCAAATCAGGCCGAGAGGTTGGCGGGGGTAATTTCATTAAGCAGACGCCCACCTCCAAGGTAGCGCTGCAGGTTGTGGCGCAGCAGGTCCTGCTGCAAATGGACGGCGTCCGGCATCACGCCCGACATGTGGGGCGTGATCGTCAGATGGAGATGGCCCCACATCGGGGAATCAGAAGGCAAAGGCTCTCGGTCAAACACATCGAGGTAAGCGTGCTTCAGTCGACGCGAGGTCAGAGCTGCGCTGAGCGCATTGAATTCGATCAAACCGCCGCGGGCAACATTGATGAGCACGGCCCCCGGCTTCATCGCCTTCAGAGTCGATTCGTTGATCAGCAGCTTCGTCTCTTTGGTCAAGGGCACGGTGAGGATCACAAAATCCGCGCGAGCTACCGCGGCTTCCATCTGTGCCAAGGTGAAAATTTCCTTGGGAATCGACCCATCGGGATCACCCATCGCGGCATCCCGCAGGTAACCGCGGTAGACTTCGCGATCGATCTGGCGTTGCACCGCGTCGACCGTCACACCCAGCGCGCGGAGAATTCTCGCGGTTTCCCGTCCCACCCCGCCGTAGCCGACGATTAAACCGTGGCGCCCTCGCAAGGCCGGGGTGGCCATGGCGGCGCGGTTGGGCCAGCGCCGGTCGGCCTGCTCCGGCCCATAGTCGTCGAAGCGTTTTACGTCGCGCAACATCTGCCCGACCACGAACTCAGCCATGTGACCAGCACACAAACCGGCGGAGTTCGAAACCCGAACCCCATTTTTCAAGGCCAACGGATGCCCGATGACTTGGTTGTAACCAGCCGACATCAAGTGCAACCACTTGACCCCGCCGGCGCGATCTAGGTCGGCCGGTAGGGCATCCGTCACCAGCACCTCTGTGTCGAGCGTCAGCGCTTCGGCAATCGCCGACGGACTAGCGCCACAGTGGCGAACGTCCAATTCTTCACGAGGTAGCGACCAGCCATCGGCTGATCCAGATGCGATGAGCATTTTCATACGGGGTAGGGGCTCATGCACTTCCGAAACCTCGGGCACGTCAAGCCGCACTCGTGTCTTCTGGGCAAAGGCGCGCTTGCGACGCCGCGAGTTTCCCACTTACTCAGAGGACACTCATGGCCACCACAGTCTTTACCATTGCAAATCAGAAGGGCGGCGTCGGCAAAACCACGACGGCGGTCAACCTCTCCGCAGCGCTCGCTGATCGTAAAATCCACACTCTACTGATCGATCTCGACCCTCAAGCCAACGCCACGAGTGCCCTCGGCGTCGAGAAGCAAGAAGGACGCAGCCTCTACGGGCCCCTTCGCGGTGAAGGCACGGCCATGGAGATGGTTACCCCCACCAACATCGAACACCTCGCACTGATCCCTTCCGAGGAGGACCTCGCGGCCGCCGAGATCGAGCTCGCACAGATGGATAATTACTTGATGAAGCTCCGCAGCGTGCTCGCGCCGATCCGCGAGTCTGGCGGCTACCGCGCCATCATCATCGATTGTCCCCCCGCCCTTGGACTGCTGTCGATGAACAGTCTCGCCGCGGCCGATTATCTTCTGATCACGCTGCAATGCGAATACATGGCCCTCGAGGGGCTCGGCCAAATCCTCCGCAACGTCGAGCGACTCACCACCGCCAATATCAACCCCACCCTCCAACTGGGCGGCGTGGTCATGACGATGTTCGATGTGCGCACTAACCTGTCCCGGCAGGTCGTCGAAGAGGTGAAGAAACATTTACCCGACAAGATCTTCCCCACCGTAATTCCGCGCACGGTGCGGTTGAGTGAAGCCCCGAGTTTTGGTCAAACGATTTTCGCCTACGATCGCCTCAATCCCGGGGCAACCGCCTACCGAAATCTCGCCAACGAAGTCATCGAGCGATTCTCGCTAAAGTAAGTCATGCTGGCCTCGCTGTCCAAATACCGGCACGTCTTCCTCGTTGGACTGCAGAGCAACCTCGTCTATCGGTGGAACTTCGCTCTGCGCGGATTTTTCTCCCTCTTCCACCTCGCGGTCGTCTTCATCCTCTGGGGTGCCGCTTTTCACGGCTCACCGGAGATCGGCGGATTCGATGTCCGGCAAACCATGACCTACTTCGTCATGCTGCTAGTGCTCCAATTCTTCATCGGCGCCTTCAACGAGGACTACCAAATCAGCGAGGAAATCCGCAATGGACTCATCAACCAGTTCCTCCTCAAGCCGATCAACTACTTCATCTATCGGTTTACCATTTATCTCGCCGCGCGGCTCGTATCCGGACTCCTCGTTCTCGTCCCCCTCGCCCTCGCCTTTCCGGTGCTGAAGGACTCCATCGTGTTCCCCGATGAGGTCTGGCGGATTCTCATCGGACTCCCGGCCGTGATGATGTCGGCCATCATTCAGTTCAGCATCGCCTACTGCTTTGGGATGCTGACGTTCTGGTTTCTCGAGATTCAGGGATTCGTGATTCTCTCGCTGGCCATTGAAACGGTGCTCGGCGGACAGATGTTCCCGCTCGATCTGATGCCGGCATGGGTATTCAAGCTCTCCCAGTTCTTTCCCTTTTACTACCAGATGTATTTTCCCGCCGCCGTCTTTACTGGGCGCATTGATCAAGCGCTCGCGATCCAAGGGCTCGCCGTGCAATTCCTCTGGGTCATTTTACTCCTTGGGGTAAACCATCTCCTCTGGTCTCGGGGATTGCGCCGCCACACCGCTGTTGGAGGTTGAGACGCCATGTTGCACTACCTCCAGATCTGGCTGGCCAGCGTCCGCTACTCCGTCATCCGCACGATGATGTTTCGATTCGACTTCATCCTCTGGGCCTCCGTCGAACTTCTGTGGATGGCCGTGAACCTCCTCTTGGTCACGGTCATTTATCAGCACACCGACGACATCGCCGGATGGAGCAAATACGAAATGATGCTGCTCGTCGGCACGGCGATGCTCATCCAGCGATTCCTCATGGGGTTTTTCTGGAGCAGTCTCTTCGAACTGGCCCGCAATGTGCGCACGGGCCACTTCGATTTCTTTATCGCGCAGCCCGGCAACATCATGTTCATGGCCTCCACGCGAAAGCTCGATCTGGATGGTTTAATGAACTCGCTCGTAGCCACCGGGGTCGTCATCTATTCCGCCCGCCAGTTGGGACTCCAACCGGGAGCCGTCGACATCGCCCTCTACGCTCTCATGATCGTCTGCGGCGTCTTGATCCACTATAGCGCCATGGTGATCGTCGTCTCACTGTCGTTTTGGATCACCAATGCTCAAGGATTGGAGGGCAGCTACTTCACAATGTTCGAGTTTTCCCGCCTGCCCCGCGAGGCGTTCAAAGGGATCGCGCGCATCCTCTTTGTTTGGTCCCTCCCCGCCGTCATCGTCAGCAACGTGCCCGCGCGCACGATCCTCCACGGCTTTGACCCATGGGACGCCCTGTGGTTGTTTACAGCCACCGCGATCTGGTTTGGTCTTGCCGTGCTCATCTTTCACCGCGGAATCCGTCGATACTCCAGCGCCAGCTCATGAACCCAGCCCTGAAAGCCCTCCAACAGCGTATCGCCTACTCGTTCAAGCGGCCCGAGCTCTTGGAGCTGGCTGTCACGCACCCGTCGTATTTGCAGGACAATCCTGACATCCCGGAAAGCAATCAGCGCCTCGAGTTCTTGGGCGACGCCGTGCTGCAGCTGGCTTTGACCAACGAGCTGTTTCAACAGTATCCCGACGAGCGCGAGGGGGCCCTTAGCCAGTATCGCGCCACTCTCACCAAGGGTTCCTATCTCAGCGCGCTCGCGTTGGAGATCGACCTCTCCTCGTGCCTGCTCCTCGGTAAGAGCGAGGAGGACTCAGGCGGTCGCACCAAGGCTTCGGCGCTCGAAGATGCCTTCGAGGCGCTGATCGCGGCGATCCATCTCGACCGCGGCTTCGATGTCGCCTCCACGGTCATCAAGCAAATCTACGGCCCCGTAAAGGACCGGCTCTCCGATCACAATGAGATGGAGAACCCCAAGGGGCGGCTCCAAGAGCTCGTGCAACCCGACCACGGCAACGAAGCCCTGCGCTACGACGTCACGGCCACTTCGGGCGCAGATCACGCCCGCGAATACGAGGTGACCCTCTTTTTCAACGATCGGCCCATCGCCAACGGCACGGGCTCGTCGAAGAAAATCGCGGAAGAGGCGGCGGCGCGATTGGCCCTGACTTCTTGGCCCGATCGACCCAAGTCGGACTAAGGCCCCCCGGATTTGGGTAAAACCGTCGCCGGAATCCTTTCGCCATGTCAGCCGTTACCCACACGCGTCACTATTTGACCGGAATCTGTCCGGCTGCCCGGGGAAGTGTCCTCGATGAGATCACCAGGTCAAATCTGGCCCCGGTCTGGATCGTGGTCGTCGCCGATCTCAAGATCGCCGAACATCTCGCCGAGGATGTCCAGTTCTTCCACACGGCGTCGGGCTCATCGCGGCCGATGGAAGTCCTAGTTTTCCCAGAGTCCATGCCCGACAGCCGGGATATGCGCGAGTCTTTCGCTGCCTCGAGCGATCGGCTGACCGCCCTCTCCCGCCTGCGTTCTCGGCGCCGCATCACCAAGGCGCCCGACAGTCTGCTGGTGATCACGACCCCGGCCGCGCTCCTACAATCTGTGCCTGCCTTAGAGGAATTTGCCACCAAGGAGATCATCCTCAAGCGCGGCCAGCCTCAGTCGTTCCACGGACTCCTCGAACAGCTGCAGGCGCTCGACTATGATTCCGAGGCCGTCTGCGAGGCCCCGGGCCACTACGCGGTTCGCGGAGGCATCATCGACATCTATCCCGTCACGGCCAACGCCCCGTATCGGCTCGATTTTTTTGGCGATGAGATCGAGGATATCCGGGTCATCGATCCCGTGACCCAACGTTCGGGCGACAAGGTCGAGAACGTCACGATCGGGGCATCGCCTCGACTGCGAATGGCCGACTCGGCCACAGGGATCGCCGATTATCTACCCGAAACGACGGCCCTCGTCTTCGTGGAACCCGCCACCCTGGAGGAAGAATTCAGCAATTTTGCCCGCGGAACTGACGACCCCCAACGGCTGGCCGCTGTTCGCCGGAAATGTCCGCGGCAATTTGGGATTGCCGATCTCGACGAGGCGAGCGCCCTGTTTTCAGCGTCAGACATCGAGCAAACTTGGGATACGGAAAGCCTCATCCACCATCGGCGATACCCAGAGAATTCGATGATCGCCCACGAACGCTTGGCGGTGGAGATTGATGCTCGGAGCGATTTCTTTCGACAGCTCATTCTCTGGAGGAAGGCCGGTTATGGCATCAGCATCGTCGTCTCCAAGGACGGCGAACAACAGCGCACCGAAGAGATTCTCACCGATGAGAGCCTGCTGAAACCGCTCCGGCCGGAATTCATGCGGGGCACGTTGAACGAAGGATTCCGGATCACGTTTCGGGATGAACTCTCGACGTTGAATTGGAAACGCGGGACCGGCCCCCGCGGTCTGGTCGTCGTCACCGAGACCGAAATCTTCGGACGGCGCCGCACCCGGCGCCCCTCTATCAATCCCCGGTCGGTCGCCCACCGGGCGCAAATCGATCAGCTTCTCGATTTTTCCGAACTCGTGGAAGGCGACTTTGTCGTTCACCTGCAACACGGCATCGCGCACTACCGTGGGTTGACGAAACTCGATACCGCCCAAGGCATCAAGGAGGTCATTTCCCTCGAGTTCGATGATCACGTCACGCTTCACGTGCCGCTGCAGGAATCGCATTTGATTAGCCGTTATGTCGGCCTAACCAAGACTCGGCCCGCCCTTGGTCGGATTGGTTCCGGCCGCTGGGAAAAGGTTCGCAAAGCCGCCGAGCGGTCTACCCTTGACCTCGCGGCGGAGTTGCTGCGCATCCACGCCTCGCGGGAAGCGCAGCCTGGCTACGCTTTTCCCGAGGACAGCACGTGGCAGAAAGAGTTCGAGGCCTCGTTCCCTTTCACCGAAACCCGGGATCAAGCGCGCGCCATCCAAGAAACCAAGGACGACATGGAGCTCACTCGCCCCATGGACCGGCTGATCTGCGGCGATGTCGGTTTCGGCAAAACTGAGGTGGCGATTCGCGCCGCCTTTAAGGCCGTGCAGGGAGGCAAGCAGGTGGCCATCCTCGTGCCGACCACCGTGCTCGCCCAACAGCATCTCAATACTTTTCGCGAGCGCATGGCCGGGTATCCCTTCGCGATCGAGATGGTCAGCCGTTTTCGCACGAAGCAGCAGCAGAAACAAATCCTCGCCGCCGTCGGCACCGGGCAGGTCGACATCCTCATTGGCACCCACCGGGTGCTGCAGCGTGACGTCGTGTTCAAAGATCTCGGCCTCGTCATCATCGACGAAGAGCAGCGCTTTGGGGTAAAGCACAAGGAGCGTTTCAAGACCATGCGCTCCACGATCGATGTGCTTTCGATGAGCGCTACTCCGATTCCCCGCACCCTTTACATGGCCATGACGGGGGCGCGCGACCTCAGTGTGATCGAGACGCCGCCGGCCAATCGCCATCCGATCCAGACGATCGTAAAAACCTACGACGAGAAGATCGTGGTCGATGCCATCCATCACGAAATCCGGCGCGGCGGTCAGGTGTTTTACCTGCACAACCGGGTGATGACGATCGACCTCGTTGCGGCTCGGTTGCGCGAACTGCTGCCCGCGGTCGAAATCGGCGTGGGGCACGGGCAGATGGGCACCGACAAACTCGAGCGCGTGATGACCGATTTCGTGGCGGGCCTCCCGCAGGTCCTTGTCTGCACCACGATTATCGAGAGCGGTTTAGATATCCCCAACTGCAACACGATCATCATCGAAGGTGCTGACCGCTTCGGGCTTTCCCAACTTTATCAACTCCGTGGGCGCGTCGGTCGGTTCAAGCACCAAGCCTACGCCTACCTGCTCCTCCACCGCCACTCCCGGTTGATGGACATCGCCCGACAGCGCCTCACGGCGATGCGGCAGCACAATCAACTCGGCGCGGGATTCCGCATCGCGATGCGCGATCTCGAGCTTCGCGGGGCCGGCAACCTCCTCGGTTCCCAACAAAGCGGCCACATTGTCGGCGTCGGCTTCGAGCTCTATTGCCAGTTGCTTCGTCAATCCGTGGCCCGGCTCAAAGGTGAAAAACTCGCCGCCACCATTCGCGCCAGCGTGAAACTCGACTTCGTCTTCGTCGGCGAGGGCTCGGCGTTCGCGAATAGTCGCAGCAACCGCTATCAGGACGGTTACACCGCCTTGAAGGACCAAGAAGACGCCACGGCCGTCAAAATTGCCCGGATCCAAGCCCGGATTCCTTCGACCTACATCAGCGAAACCCGCTTGCGAATCGATTTTTACCGCCGATTGGCCCTCGCCGACTCGACCGAACGACTCGCCGAGGTTGCCGCCGACCTCACCGATCGCTTTGGCAAAGTTGGCCCCGAGCTCAACGCCCTTCTGATCATCACAGAAATCCGGATCCGGGCGGAACAAAAGGGGCTCCTGTCCGTCGAAAGTGACTCCAGCCGCTTGAAATGCCTGCGCAACAGCGGCCGCCGCGACGACTGGGTGCAAGTGGGCACCCGGTTTCCAAGGTTGACCGCCCCGAAGCCGCTTCTACGGTTGCGCGAGATTATCTCCTTTTTAAATAACCTGCCCAATCTATGACGTTCAGTCGTTGCGTTTCCACCGCCCTGCTCCTGCTCGGAACCTCCCTCCCAGCACTTGCCCAAACCTCCCCTTCGTCCGACGACGGACTTAACCTCCGCTTTGCCAACGGCATAGCTGCTATTGTCGAAGATAAAGTCATCACCGTTGACGACATTCGACGAGAAATCTCCGCGCTCATTCCTCAACTGCAGCGCGAGGCCCGCAACGAGGCCGACTTCAACCAGCGCCTCGAAAAGCTACAGGACAACATCATTCAGGAGCTCATCGACCGCGTCCTGATCATCAAAGAATTTCGCAAAGATGAGAAAAAGCAGATCCCCCCGGGGTTCATTGATCGCCGGATCGCCGACATCGAAGCGGAAGATTTCGACAACGACCGCTCGAAGTTTCTCGGCTACCTTCGCTCCCGCGGCATCACTCTGCGCGACTACCGCAAGGAAGTCGAAGACGACATCATTTATGGCTACATGCGCCAGCAGCAGCGGAAATCGCAAAGCATCGTGAGCCCCGTCCGGATCGAAACCTTTTACGAGGAAAACAAAGAGCGCTTTTTCCAAGAAGACAGCGTGCACCTCCGCCTGATTCAGTTGAATCGCGGTCCCGGGGTCTCCGACGCGGAACTGCACACCAAGGGCATGGAAATCATCGGTCGCTTCAATCGCGGAGAAACTTTTGAAGATCTCGCCCGCGAATACAGTCAGGATTCCCGCCGGGTCAAGGGCGGTGACTGGGGTTGGCAGAAACGCTCTGACCTCAAGTCCGACTTCAGCGATCCCCTCTTCACCCTCAAGCCCGGCGAGGTCACCGAACCCGTCATGACGCCTGAAGGTTGCTATATTCTCTTCGCCGAGGATCGCAAATATGCCGGCGTCCAACCGATCGACGACGTGCGGTCGGCGATCGAACGCATCTTGGTCCAGCAGATGGGCCAAGTGAGCGAGGAACGTTGGCTCGAGCGGCTCCGTCGCAACGGCTACGTGAAGCACTACTGAGTCGGTTTACAATGGCCCCGGCCTAAGCAGGGCTGCCATCGACCGTCCGGAGCTTTCCCCCTCCTCAGGATCAGACGTCTTTACAGACGATCTCCTCAGGGGAATCGGTCGCATGGGCACATTCATTGACCGTCGCCCAAGTGCCCTGAGGTCGCGCCCACTCCACGGCATTCGCGATCACGCGGCGCACATTGGCATCGAAATACGTTGGATAGGTTTCGTGGCCTGGGCGGAAGTAGAAGATCTTCCCGTTGCCTCGATGCCAGCAGCAACCGCTCCGAAAGACCTCACCGCCCTCAAACCATGAGATCAACACTTGCTCGTCCGGCGCGGGAATCCCGAAAGGTTCGCCATACATCTCTTCCCGGGGGAGTTCGAAATACGCCGGGAGGCCCTGAGCGATGGGGTGCCCGGGATTGCAGACCCAAAGCCGCTCTATCTCCCCAACGTCGCGCCAATTCAGGGCGCACGATGTGCCCAGCATGCGCTTGAAGATTTTCGCAAAGTGCCCAGAATGCAGCACGATCAGGCCCATCCCTTGGAGCACCCGATGCTGGATGCGATCGACGATCCGATCCTCGACTTTCTTGTGGGCACAATGCCCCCACCACACCAAAACGTCGGTTGCGGCCAACCGTGATTCGCTGAGGCCATGGTCAGCCTCTTGCAACGTCGCGGTGGACACGTCGGCAGTGGGCAGGAGCTCCCGAATGCCGTCCGCAATCGTTTGGTGCATCCCGTCAGGGTAAATGGCCCTCACCGTCGGATCGGTGTGCTCGTGCTCATTCTCTCCCCAGACCACAACTCGGATAGGTTTCATCGAAGAGAGAGGATTTGCAGTTTTTAGAATTTGCGCCAGAAACAAAAACACTATGACCCACTCGGGCATTTATCCTGAAAACCGGTTGCGGAGCACCGCGGTCGCCGAGCGACCTCAGGAACGGCTAGAGAAACATGGAGCCAGCGCGCTCAGCGACACTGAATTGCTCGCTATGCTGTTGCGCAGCGGCACGAAGGGAATGGATGTGCTCTCGCTAGCGAGCCGGTTGATTCAGGACGGTGGCTCGCTGGCTGGATTGATTGGCTGGAGTGTCGACGATTTCCATCAACTCAAAGGCATCGGCCGGGTAAAGGCGCTCCAGCTTGTCACGGTGATGGAGGTCGCACGGCGGATTCTCCTGCAGCAACAAGGGGATACTCCCTTGCTCAATCGGGCCGATCTAGTCGCCAACTACCTCTGGCCGACCACTACAGGGCTCGCCGTGGAGAAATTTTGGGTGCTTTGCCTGAATCGAAAAAATCGGCTGATCAAGTGCATCGAGATCACGTCAGGCATCGCCACCGCCGCCCTCGCCCATCCTCGCGAAGTCTTTCGCGCGGCGATCAGCGCCGGATCCCCGGCCCTCATCTGCGCCCACAATCACCCGTCGGGCGATCCCGCGCCCAGTTCGGCCGATGTCCAGATCACGCGTCAACTGCGCGACGCCTCCCGCACCGTCGACATTGAACTGATCGACCACGTCATCGTCGGCCGCCCAGACGCCGATCCCCTCGGGCGCGGCTACTACAGCTTCCGGGAAACCGGCGTCATTTAGGGCATGGGGATACCTTTTCAGCCAAAAAAAAGCCCCTCTCGTGGCCGAGAGGGGCATCAAAGTGGTGGTAGGAGCCGGATTCGAACCGACGAAGGCGTTAGCCGAGAGATTTACAGTCTCCCCTCGTTGGCCACTTGAGTATCCTACCAAAGGGAAGGCGGAAATTCGCGACTGATCGCCACGAGTTCAAGGCTTTTTTAACATCTCCTTGTCACTTCCCTCTCAACAGGTTGTCTGAAGCCACCGAATGGCCGCACCATGAACGACGTAATCGAGCATCCATTCCTCAACGGTTTCCTGCCGCATCTCCTCACAATTGGGGGCTTTCTCCTCGCCGTCTTCCTCATCGCGCGGCTGATGAGCGAGAAAAAACAGCCCGGAAACACCGTGGCGTGGCTCCTCGTCATTGTGCTGATCCCCTACGTGGGCGTGCCCCTTTATCTCCTGTTGGGGGGCCGCAAGCTACGGCGCTTGGTGAAACAGAAAACCCGCGTGTTTCCCACGCTTCCCGGGTCCGATTTCCCTCTGGCGACCTGCCGGCACCTTCCCGTTGCCCGAGCAGTCACCGCGAGCGGCGGTTCGCCTCCCTTGGGCGGAAACAGCGTCTCCTTAATCACCAAGGGCCGCGACGCCTACCGCAGCCTCGAAGCGCACATCCTCAAGGCCGCGCACTCAATCCACATCACCACCTTCATTCTCGGTCGTGACGATACTGGCCGGCGCATCGTGGCTCTCCTCGCCCAACGAGCCAAAGAAGGCGTCAAGGTGCGTCTCTTACTGGATTCCGTGGGCTGCATGTTCATCAGCCGAAAATTCGTCGCCAAGATCAAGGAAGCCGGCGGCGAGGTCGCATGGTTCATGCCCGTTATGCCGTTTAGCACCCGCGGATCGGCCAATCTGCGCAATCACCGCAAGATCGCGATTTTCGACCACGTGACCGCCCTCATCGGCGGCCACAACATCGCCCGCGAATATATGGGGCCGACGGCCTACAAGAAACGCTGGGCCGACTTCGGGGCCATCATCGAGGGCCCGGCCGCGGCGCTCCTCAACGATGTCTTTATCGCCGATTGGTGCTTCGCTAGTCGGCAAAAACAGGAAACTCTTCGACGCGAGGTTCAGGGCGAAACCGTCGGCCAACCACGCGGCAACGGTGAATTGCAGGTCATCGTCAGCGGACCCGATGTCGACGGCGATCCCCTTTACGAAGGCCTCGTGGCGATGATTCAATCGGCGGAGAAAAGCATCTGGATCATCACCCCCTATTTCATCCCCGATGAGGTGCTCCTGCGCTCCCTCATTGTGAAAGCCCGCGCCGGTTGCGAAATCACTTTGATCGTGCCGGCGAAATCTAACCACCCGGTCACCGACTTTGCCCGCCGGCACTATTTGCGGGAACTCCGCCAAGCCGGAGTGACCGTCTCGCTCTACGGGCCGGGCATGATGCATAGCAAAGCCACGATCGTCGACGATCGCATCGCCTTGTTCGGCTCCGCCAACTTCGACCTGCGCAGTCTCTTCGTCAATTTCGAGATCGGCGTCCTCGCCCATTCGGAAAGCGATGTGCGCGCGATCAAGGCCTGGGCCCAATCCTTGAAGACTTCCTGCACTGCGCCCGTCGACAAAAAGTCGCGACCCTTCCGTCTCGTCGAGGACCTCACCGAGGATCTCAGCCGTTTACTCGCCCCGTTGCTCTAGGTTCGACGCCGAGTGGCGCTGTCACCGACGCAGATCGCGCATCAGTTGCGCCCGTTCGAGGTTTTCTCGCGCTTCAGGATAATTGGACCGCAGCCGCAACGCCGCCACAAATTGGGCTTCCGCTTCCGCCCAGCGTTCCAGGCCGAGCAAGGCGCGCCCCAATTCGTAGCGTGCCTCCGGAAAATCAGGCTGGCGACGCACCACCGCACCGAACTGCTCGGCCGCTTCGGCACACCGGTCAAATCGCATGAAGAGGAGTCCCAAAGACTGCCGGCCCATGAGGTTGCCGGGCGCCAATTGCACCGAGATCTGCAGGGAAGAAATCGCGGTCTGAAAGTCACCCATTTGTGCGGCCAGCAAACCCGACTCTTGATGCAACGACGGATCGCCGGGGGTCAGCTTCAACGCCTCTTCATACCGATCCCGCGCTTCGTCGTGTCGACCGGCAAACACCAGGGTGCTCGCATAACTGTGCAGGATCGTCGGGTTGCGAGGGAGAAGCTCGTTAGCCTGTTGATAATGGCGAAGCCCTTCCCCCACCCGGTCGGTCCGGACGAGACAATAGCCCAAGGCATAGTGGGCCATCACATAGCGGGGATTCAGCCGCACGGCCGTCTCCAAATGACCAGTCGCCTCGGCAAAACGCTCTAGTTCCAGCAGCGCATTGCCTAAATTATACGCGGCGTCACTATAGAAGGGCTTCAACTTCACCGCTTCCGAAAATTCGGCGAGCGCAGCTTTGGTCTGACCATGCTCGGCCAGGGCAGTGCCCAAATTGACGCGTGCGCGCGCGTTGCCCGGATTCTTGGCCACCGTGTCAGCCCAAAGCGCCTGGGCGGAGCGATAGTCTTGATTGCGCCGCACCGTCGCGATCCCCGCCAGCAGCGCCAGCGCCAGCGCCACCGGCACCACCCATCGCTGTCCCCGCGATGCGAGTCCCACGACCAAGAATCCCACCACGCACGCCAACGGCAAATACATGCGGTGCTCAGCGATCGTCTGCGTGGTCAGCGGAATAAAACTGGAGCTGGGCGCAAGAATCGCAAAAAAAGTGAAGGCCACGAAACCGATGATCGGCCGCTGCACCAGCGCATAAAACGTCCCCGCCACGAGCGCCAGCACGACCACGCCCTGCATCCAGACCTCGCTGACACCCTTGGCCACCTCCGCCCCATAGTCGACGACGAGCGGGCTTGGCCAGATCGACAATTTGAGGTAAAGAACAATCGCCTGACACTGCGTGAGCGCATAATCCCACGAACTCATTCGCTGTCCAAAGCCCACCAGACCACCCCGGCTTTCGTTGGCGATGACGAGATAAGCGAGCAGCAGCCACGTGGACGCCAAGGCTCCGTAATACCGGCCATGTCGCCGCCAAGCCGCGCGGAACGTTCCGCTCACAAACGTCCGGTCGTAGAGAAGAGCGATCACGGGCACCGTGGCCATGATCTCCTTCGTCGCCATGCCCACCAAGCAGGCGCCGACGCTCACAACCAGCCACCCCAACGGACACCGACTCTGCCCACTCCGCGCGAAAGCGTAGAGCGTAAGGAGATAAAACAGCCCTCCCATCGATTCGGTGCGTTGAATCACCCCCGTCACCGACTCAGTGAGGAGTGGGTGCAATGCCCAGAGCAAGGCGACGGTGAAGCCCAGGAGCGTCGCTGCCCCGCCCCACTTCTCTCGCCACCAGGGGAGCATCAGCGTGCGCCGCACCAGTCCCATCAAGACGAGGGCGGACAACGCATGGATCAAAATGTTGACCGCGTGGTAGCCGCGCACATCGAGCCCTCCCATCGCGTAGTTGAGGGCGAGGGACAGGTTGATGACCGGCCGGCCGACTGCCCCCGTCGCGGTGAGCGGCGCGGTCAACGCGTCCGCCAAGGGGGAAAGACTCCGGATCGACTCGTTCCCGACGATGCCCATCAAATCGTCGAACACGAACGGCGCGGTCAGGCTGTTCGCGTAAACGAGAAACACTCCGGCCACGATCAGCAGGGCCGCCAGTTGCCCTGGCCATCGCGGTGTCGTGGCATCCGGGAAGAGGATAGTCTTCGGCGCGGTGTGGGGAAGAGACTTGGCCATGATCCCGTGCCGCCGTCAGACCGCGTGCGCTGCGACGAATGCGGTGAGCGCCGCGGGGTCCGCCGTCACCCGATGCTTGGTAATCGGGATCGATTTCAACGCCTCGAGACTCGGGTGAGTCGGCTCGACGCCGATCGCATCCTTGATCGTGTCGGGAAACTTGGCCGGACTCGCTGTCGACAACACCACGCTCACCCGATCTGGCGACAAATCCTTGAAAGCGCAGGCCGTGTGCGGATCGACCACATACCGATGGTCCCGATACACGCGTTTGATGATCGCCAGAATCTCCGCATCCGCACAGCGCGTCGCCGAAAACGTGTCGCGGTCAAAATTTTCGAACTGATGCGCACCGGTCGCCTTGAAGTGCTGCATCACGGCGTTGAGTTTGCCCGGATCCTGTCCCAGATTGTAGTAGAGGAACCGCTCAAAATTGGACGCCACTTGGATATCCATCGACGGAGCCAAACTAGGCTGCACTTCGCCCAACCGATACTCACCGGTTGAGAACAGCCGATAAAGAATGTCGTTCTGATTCGTCGCTACCTTGAATCCAGGAATCGGCACGCCCATCTTTTGCAGCAACCAACCCGCTAAGACGTTGCCGAAATTCCCAGTCGGAACCACAAACTCGACCTCCGCCCGAACCGCCTCCGGCAACCGCAGCCACGCAAAAAGGTAGTAAACGCACTGAGCGAGGACCCGGGCCAGATTGATCGAATTCACCGCCGACAAACGATGTTGAGCGCGAAATTTCTGATCGCTGAAAATCTCCTTGAGCGACGCTTGCGCATCATCAAACGATCCGTCGATCGCCATCGCGAAGACATTGTCTGCTCCCGTGCAGGTCATCTGCCTCTCCTGCAACGGCGAGACTCGCCCATCGGGATAAACAATAAAAATCGCCACGCCGGGTTTGCCCAACAAACCGTGGATGGCCGCCGCGCCGGTGTCACCCGAGGTCGCCCCGAGCACGTTGATGGTCTGCCCCCGCGCGCGACATTGGTGTTCGTAGAGATTGCCGAGGAGTTGCAGCGCGAAATCCTTGAAAGCGAGGGTCGGACCGTGGAAGAGCTCGAGCACATAGGTGCGGTCGTCGAGCTTCACCAGCGGAGCAATCTCGGCATGCCCGAACTGCGTGTAGGACTTCGCGACGATCGCTTTGAGCACCTCCGACGGAATATCAGTCGCGAAGATGCGCATGAACTCATAGCACAGGTCGGCATAAGCCAGCCCAGTCCACTCCGGCCACTTCGACGACAGGTCCGGCAGGGTCTCGGGTAAATAGAGCCCACCGTCCGGGGCCAGCCCAGTCGCGACCGCGTCGGAGAACCCGAGCGGAGCCGACTGACCACGAGTGGAGATATACCGCATCGGCTCGCCTGCGTTCGTCTGCTGGTTAGCTCCCGAGCTGCTCGAGATGGAAGACCTCGTGCGTCACCCGGGCGGCTTCGTCGGCGCGATCCAGATCAATCACGATTGAAATCTTGATTTCCGAAGTGCAGATGAGGTCGATGTTAATCCCGACGTCAGCCAAGGCTTGGAATAGCGTGGCCGCGACCCCGGAGTGCGTCTTCATCCCCACGCCCACGACCGACAATTTGGCGATGTGCTCGTGGATGGCGACCTGTCCGCCGCCGATATCGTCGAGCACCGGCTCCAACGTCTTGACCGCGCGTTGTGAATCATCCTGCGGCACGGTGAAGGTCAGATTGGCAATGCCATGACGACCGACGTTCTGCACGATCATGTCGACCACGACGTTGGCATCCGCCAAGGCCCGAAAAACTCGCGCCGCCGAACCCGGCTTGTCGAGAATGTTGCTGACGATGACCTTAGCCTGGTCCTTATCGACGGCGACGCCGCGCACCACGACTTTTTCCATATAAGCGACTTCTTCTTTCACGATTGTTCCTGAGTTGTAATTGAATGAGGAGCGAACTTCAAACACCACGTCGAATTTTTTGGCGAACTCGACAGAGCGAGATTGCATGACCTTAGATCCCGATGATGCCAGTTCGAGCATTTCGTCGTAGGAAATTTCTGGGAGCTTCCGGGCGTCCCGCACCACGCGGGGGTCCGCCGTGTAGACGCCATCGACATCGGTGTAAATCTCGCACTTATCGGCTTTGATCGCCGCGGCCATCGCGATCGCGGTCAAATCAGAACCACCTCGCCCGAGGGTCGTGATCTGCCCGTCCTCGTTGACGCCCTGAAAGCCTGCCACGATGACGACATTGCCGGCCGCCAAATCCTTCTCGATGCTCTTGGGATCGATCGAGTGAATCTTGGCGCGGGTGTGGACGCGGTCGGTGAAAATGCCCGCCTGGGCTCCCGTGTAGCTGACTGCCTGCACTCCCATGCCGTGAAGCGCCATCGCCGTGAGGGCGATCGTCTCCTGCTCGCCCACGGCGAGGAGCATGTCGAGCTCGCGCTCACTTGGCTCGGCGCAGACGGCGTGGGCTCGTGCGAGCAGCTCGTTGGTCACGCCCGAACGGGCGGACACAACCACCACGACTTGGTTGCCTTGGTCGCGCGTCGCCTTGATGCGTTCGGCGACCTTCTTGATGCGTTCGACGTCACCCACGGAGGTGCCGCCATATTTTTGGACGATGCGTGGCATGGTGGAAATTGGTTAGTCGGTAAATTCGCTGATTCTCAAAAGCAGGGGTTCGTCCACGACGCTGGTGAGCCGGGAGAGCTGACGCAGGGTCAAACGCATCGATTTCTCATCACTCTCGTGAGTGGTCAGGACAAGCGACGCCGTTCCCTTCACCCCCGAAGGATTCTGGATCACACTCGCGATGCTCACGCGGTGTTTCGCCATCACCGAAGTGACTTTCGCGAGCACGCCTGACTGGTCCTGGACGGTCAATCGCAGGTAGAAACAACAGCGGATCCGCTCAAGCGGCGCTAGTTTCACGCCGCCGTCGCTCGGGAGGGCGAGTTGGGAGGTCAGATGCACCCCTTTGCCGTGACGAAGCAGTGCCACCGCATCAGTGATGTCGCTGATCACCGCGCTCGACGTCGCGTCTTGGCCAGCTCCCTTGCCAATGTAGAGGGTCGTGCCCACCACGTCGCCGGTCACGGAAATGGCATTGTAGACGCCATTCACGTTCGCGATCACATTGCCTTCCGGCAACAACGTCGGGTGCACCCGCACCGTCAATTCATTCCGGGCAAAATCGCGGTTGATGATCGCCAGGAGCTTGATGCCATAGCCCAAGGTGGCCGCGTTCTTGAAATCCGTCGGCGTGACGCGCGAGATCCCCTCGACGATCATCTGGTCGGGCCGCACCCAAATTCCATGGGCGAGCCACCCGAGAACGGCTGCCTTGTGCGCGGCGTCCCAGCCATCGACATCCAGCGCTTCGTCGGCCTCCGCGTAACCGAGTGCCTTCGCCTCCGAGAGCACATTCTCGTAAGGTTCATCTCGCTCTTCCATCTGCGTGAGGATGTAGTTGCAGGTCCCGTTGAGGATGCCGTAGATCTGCGGAAACCGGTTGGCGACGAGCCCTTCCCGCAAGGCCTTGACGATCGGAATCCCTCCAGCGACGCTTGCCTCGAAGAAAAAGTGTCCACCGTGCTCCCGAGCTGTGGCAAAAATCTCGGCCCCATGATCGCAGATCAGCGCCTTGTTCGCCGACACAACGATCTTGCCCGCCCGCAGGGCCGCGAGCGTGATCTTGCGCGCCAACGTCGTGCCCCCGATCAGCTCGCAGACGATGCCAATCCTCGGGTCAGTGGCGATCGCCATCGGATCCGTCGTGAGTTTGCGGGCCGGGACTTTCACCGCGCGTTGGCGGGCGAGGTCTCGCACCGCAATCGCCCCGATCTCCAAGCGCACCCCGAGGCGTGATTCGAGCTCGGCTCGCGACCGCGCGAAATGTTTCCAGACGCCCTGCCCCACGGTGCCGAAGCCGCACAGCCCGATTTTAATGACGTTACTTTTGGTCATAATTGAGCGCCACCCTCCGGCGGTTTTTTCACAAAACGATTCTCGGTGCCATTGAGCAACCGACGGCAATTGTCACGATGACGAATCACCACAAAGACGGCGATCACACCCGCCATGACCTGAATGGATCCGGCGCGGCCGAGCAGCCACACCGATACCGGCAAAGACCCGGCTGCGAGCATCGATGCGAGTGAGACATAGCGGGTCGTAAGAAAGGTCAGGCCCCACACCGCTATTGCGATCAGAGCGGCCCACGGCATCAACACAAGAAGGCCGCCCGCCGCGGTGGCCACGCCCTTCCCGCCTCTGAATTGAGTAAAACATGAAAACGAGTGACCGAGCAGTGCACCGATCAATCCAGCAAGGCCCCACGGTGTCGGATCGCTGGCGACCACCTGACTCTCGCCCACCGCCCCCATCCGTTGCACGATCAGCACCAACCAAGGCAGCGCCGCAGCGACCACGCCCTTGAGGACATCAAGGACGAAAACAATCTTGCCCGGCCCTGGCCCAAGCACGCGGCGCACATTCGTCGCGCCCGGACTCTTGCTACCCACCTCAAAGATATTCACCCCGCGCGAACGCGCCACGAGGAACCCAAAGGGAATCGCTCCCAGCAAGTATCCAATCGCTCCGGCAATGAAGATCGTGGTGACCACAGGCAGAATCAAAGTTGCACAAACTTCGCCATTTTGATCGCCCGGTGCGACTTTAATTCGTGGCGGGCTTCGGCGCTCGGTTCGCTGTCGAGGTTGATGACCATCAGCGCGGTCTGGCCAGGCTCCTTGCGACTGAGCGACATGTTAGCGATGTTCACCCCGTCCTTGCCCAGCAGCATGCCCACATAGCCAATCATGCCCGGTTCATCGTGATTCTCGATTGCGAGCAACTTGCCCGTCGCTTCGACCTCGACCTCGCGGTTGTTGATCTCAACGATGCGCGGCTTGCAGGTCTTACCCATCAAGGTCCCCTTGGCTCCGTAGATCGTGCCGTCGGCCGAGACAGAATCGACCGACACCAATTCACTGTAGTCCACGTCGTCGGTCGATTTGATCACCTGCACGCTCACACCCAAGCGTTTGAGGGCGATCGGCGCATTGACGAAATTGACTGAATCGCCGCTGATTTTACGGAGAAACCCGCGCTGAATCGCCCGCGTGACGGCATTGACATCAAGATCGGTGATCTTCCCCCAATAGGTGATCTTAAGCGAATCGATCTGCGGCGGACCCATCTGCTGCACGAGGGTCCCGAGCTTTTCTCCGAGATCAAGGTAAGGCCCGAGAATCTTGAGGGTCGCCGCATCGAGGGACGGCATGTTGACGGCATTCCGAATCACGCCGCCCTTGAGCACATCGGCAATCTGCTCCGCGACTTCGATGCCCACACTTTCCTGGGCTTCGGCCGTCGAGGCGCCCAAATGTGGCGTCAGTGAAACATTCGGCAAGCTGCGCAGCTCGCTATCCTTCGCCAACGGCTCTTCTTCGTAAACATCGAGCCCCGCCGCGGCCACTTGACCCGACTTGAGTCCGGCGATCAGCGCCGATTCCTTGATGATCCCGCCGCGCGCGCAATTAAACAGCCGCACCCCCGGCTTGCACTTCGCGAGTGCCGCCTCGTCGATCATGTGGTGCGTCGCCTCGGTCATCGGCATGTGCACGGTGATGTAGTCGCTTTCGGCCAGCAGCTGATCGAGGCTCATTCCCTCAACTTGCATGGCCTTGGCCCGACTCGGTGCCAAATAGGGATCGTAGGCCACTACGCGCATGCCGAAGACCTGCGCTCGCTTCGCGACCTCGCTGCCAATTCGACCGAGGCCGACGATCCCGAGCGTCTTCCGAAATAACTCGATGCCCGAAAAACTTTTCCGGTCCCACTTGCCTGCCCGCATCGACTCGGCCGCTTGCGGCACGGGGCGGGCTCCACAAAGGATGTGAGTGAACGTCAACTCGGCCGTCGCAATCGTGTTGCCCGACGGCGTGTTCATCACAATCACACCGCGTTCTGTCGCCGCCTCGACATCAACATTATCAACCCCCACTCCCGCCCGCCCGACCACCTTAAGCAGCGGCGCGGCCGCAATCACCTCGGCGGTGATCTTCGTCTCACTGCGCACCACGATCGCATCCACGTCGGCCACCAACTTTAAGATTTCCTCCGGCGTCGAACCATAGGCTTCCACGACCGTAAGACCCGCCTGGTTACGCAGGTATTCGACTCCTTTGGGTGAGACTTTATCAGCGACGAGGATCTTCATATGAAAAAGACTATCAGTGAAAATTCATTGGCACCTAAAACGCAAAAGAAAATCCCCCCCTCCTTTCTCGGAAGGCGGGGCTATGACACGATTAGTGTTTTGGCCGCAGTTTCCGACTACAGACGAAGTCCGCCCTCGCCCAGTTTCACCATTTCGCTTTCAATCCGCGCATGGAATCAGCCGTTTCCCGTCTCGAATGCCAGATGCGCTTCATCGTCGAAGCGGATAAGCTCAAGGAAGTCTTTCGCCAGACGATCCTCACCCAAAGCCGGCGAGACGAGAACAGCGCCGAGCACTCCTGGCATTTCGCGCTGATGATCATCACGCTGGCTGAGCACTCCAATCATCAGCCTCTCGACGTGCTGCGGGTGCTCAAAATGGTCCTAATCCATGATCTTGTCGAGATCGACGCCGGCGATACCTTTGCCTACGACACCAAAAACATGGTTGGTCAACACGCGCGCGAAAGCATCGCGGCCAATCGGATCTTTGGCCTCCTCCCCACCGATCAAACCGCGGAATTTCGCGGGCTCTGGGATGAGTTCGAAGCCATGGACACCCCCGAATCGAAATTTGCCGCCGCCTGTGACCGTTTTCATCCGATGCTCCTCAACTGCCTCACCGACGGCCACGCTTGGCAGAAGCACGGCATCACCGCCGACCGCGTCATCGCACGCAATCAACACATTGCCGAAGGCTCCACCGGCCTCTGGGACTACGCCCTCAAGATGATCGATGACGCCGTGAGCCAAGGGCACTTGCCGCCACCACCATCAGCAACCCATTAGCTCAGATCTCGGATTGAGCCGAAGTCGGGATCGAAGAGGCGACGGTAAGTGTGAACGATCGTGCCGTCGGTCAGTCCACACAAGTAGTCGCAGAGGCTCCGTGCTTTGGCTTCCCGAGTGGTCGCTTCGTCGATCAATTTACCAGCTTGGGGCGGTAAAATATTAATCACGCGGGCGCCCTTATCCACGTAGTTGCGCCAGATCGAATCCCACAAATCGAAGAGCACCCGGCGGGCCTTGTGCTCCATCTGTTGCAGCTGAGGGCTCTCAAAGATGATGTCGTTGGCCATGTTCTTGAAGAACAGGGCCTCGCTCTGGGCGGAGGGGGCGACGACTAATTCGTAACGGTATCGATTCGTCGTTTGCGCCATGAAATTGGTGCGCTCGCGCAAGCGGCAGGCTTGGATAAACTCGCCGACCCGCGCGCCAAAAATGCCTTCGAGCCGATCAGAACGCATCGCCCGAAAGAGACGATCGAGGTGCGCTTGCTCTTCGGGTCCAATTGCTTGCTTGCTCGCCCAATCTTCGATCCGCTCGACCGTCAGGAATCCGGCTTTCACGCCGTCGACGATGTCGTTGAGCGAATACGCTGCGTCGTCAGCCCAGTCCATAATCTGGCATTCAATGCTCTTGAATTCATTAAGCTCCTCGTCCCGGTGCAGGGATTGGGGAATCACCGTTCCCCCAAAGACAAAGTCGCGGCACGCCACCTGGGTGTCGTAGATAAAATGGTTCGAGGGGGCCTCTGGAAACTCGCTGAAGAGCTTCTTGTATTTAAGCACGCCATCGAGCAACGCCCGGGTTGGACGCATGCCCCGCACGCCCGACTCGTTTTGAAAAATAGTGGCCGTGAGGAGGTGTAACGTCTGAGCGTTCCCTTCGAAGCCACCCCACTCCATCATCAACTCTTGCAGTGTCCGTTCGCCCGAATGACCGAACGGTGGATGCCCCAGATCATGCGCGAGGCAACTCGCCTCGACGAGATCGCTATCGATGGAGAAGTCGGGCTGCAAGTGGCCACCCTGGGTCCGGAGAAAATGGCAGATCGAGCGGCCGATCTGGGACACTTCGATCGAGTGAGTCAGACGCGTCCGGTAGAAGTCGTATTCGCCCGAGAGAAACACCTGAGTCTTCGACTGAAGCTTGCGAAAGGCATGCGCATGGATGATCCGGTCGCGGTCGATTTGAAACGGACTGCGATAGTCCGGCTTCCGGCCTCCGCCAAATGACTCGGCGTCAAAAGAATTATAAAACCGATTTTCCATGGAGTTTGCTCTGACAGCAATGCGAGGCCGCCTCGGTTGCAAACCCTATCCCCGCCTGGTCCTCGGCGACTTTGCCGACGTTGATCGGCCCGGACCAACTCGCTTGGCAGGGAGAGCCCTTCGCTGGGCGGCGACTTCCCGAAATCGCCCACGGCGGAGCGCCGCCACCGAACGAAAGCCCACCTCCACGGGTGGCCACGATCATCGAGCGTGTGCAACGGCACCTGCTCGGCTCTTTCCAGGATTTTCGCGGTCTGCTCGACGACTTCGCAACGGGGGAGTATTTCCCCCAGACCGTCTAACAAGCGACGCTCGACATTCCCGTCGGGACCACTCGCAGCTACGGTGAGATCGCCCGCTTGATCGGGCGTTCGATCGGGAATAGTTGGGCGGGCGGGACTGGGTTGGGCCGGATCCGCGGCCGCTGCTCATCCTTTGCCACCGCTTCGTGGCGGCGAATGGAAAGATGACCGGATTCTCTGGCCCCGAGGGGGGATTCGCACGAAGTTCCGACTACTCACAATCGCAGGGGAACAACTCTCCGCGGAGTAGTCCCTTGGTATGAAGATCGCCTCCGTCGCAGTCGACGCCACGTTAGTGATTGTTTCGTGGACACCTCGGGCCAAACTCGACACGAATCTCGATTCCCATGCCTGACCGAACCATGCACGCACTTGCCAAATTGACTGCCGGACCCGGCATTCAGATGACCGAAGTTCCGGTGCCCAAACCCGGGATTAACGACGTGCTCATTAAGATCAAACAAACGTCGATCTGTGGCACCGATATCCATATTTACAACTGGGACTCATGGGCGGAGAAGACGATCAAACCGCCGATGGTGATTGGCCACGAATTTGTGGGCACGATCGCTGAAGTGGGAGCCAACGTGCAGGGATTCTCCAGCGGCGACCTCGTTGACGGCGAAGGCCACATCGTCTGTGGTGTCTGCCGCAACTGTCTCGCTGGTCGGCGCCATCTCTGCCGCGACACCAAGGGCGTCGGCGTCAATCGCGACGGCGCGTTCGCGGAGTATCTGTGCATTCCCGCCAGCAATGCCGTTCATGTCGATCCCACGATCCCGCTCGACGTGTTGTCGTGCTTCGACCCGTTAGGCAACGCCACGCACACGGCGCTGCAGTTCGATCTCGTCGGCGAAGACGTTCTCATCACCGGCGCCGGCCCGATCGGATGTATGGCGGTGGCGATCGCGAAGCATGCCGGGGCCCGCAAGATCGTGGTGACCGACGTCAACGTCGACCGCCTCGCCTTGGCGACCCGCATGGGCGCAACCCGCACGGTCGATGTATCGAAGGAGAAGCTGCGTGATGTGCAGAAGGACATCGGCATGCGGGAAGGTTTTGACGTCGGTTTGGAAATGTCCGGCAACCCCCAAGCCTTGAACGATATGATCGACAACATGGCGCACGGCGGCCGGATCGCGCTGCTCGGCATCATGCCGTCATCTGCCGCCATCGATTGGAACAAGGTCGTCTTCAACATGCTCACGATTAAAGGCATTTACGGACGAGAGATGTATGAGACGTGGTATAAAATGACGGCGATGATTCAGAGTGGACTCGATATCTCTCCGGTCATCACCCACCGGTTTCACTACACTGAATTCCAAGTAGCCTTCGACCTGATGCGATCGGGTCGGAGCGGAAAAATCGTCCTCAAATGGGAATAAAGTCATGACCCCCGCCTACCAAGCCCACCTCGAGAAGACCCTCGCCGAGATCGATAGCGCCGGTCTCTACAAACGCGAGCGCATCATCGCGACGAGCCAATCGGCCCACATCGCCGTCGCCAGTGGTCAGAAGGTGCTCAACTTGTGTGCCAACAACTACCTCGGATTGGCCAACAACCCCGAGTTGATCGCGGCCGCCCGCGAGTCGCTCGACCGCTGGGGCTACGGCCTCGCCTCGGTGCGCTTCATCTGTGGGACCCAACAGTTGCACAAGGACTTGGAAGGCGCCTTGTCGAAGTTCCTCGGCACCGAAGACACGATTCTCTACACCTCGTGCTTCGACGCCAACGGAGGATTATTCGAAACCTTGCTCGGCCCAGAAGACGCCGTCATCTCCGACGAACTCAACCATGCCTCGATCATCGACGGCATCCGCCTCTGCAAAGCGCAGCGCTATCGCTACAAAAACAACAACCTGCAAGACCTCGAAGCGAAGTTGCAGGAGGCCGACGCCAACAAAGCGCGCTTCAAGTTGATTGCCACCGACGGGGTGTTTTCGATGGACGGCTTCATTGCCAATCTGAAAGGCATCTGCGACCTCGCCGATAAGTATGGGGCCCTCGTGATGGTCGACGACAGCCACGCGGTCGGTTTCATGGGCCAAACCGGCCGGGGAACCCATGAACACTGCGGCGTGATGGATCGCGTTGACATCATCACGGGAACGTTGGGCAAAGCGCTTGGAGGGGCCAGTGGTGGCTACACCAGCGGGCGCCGGCCCCTCATCGACTTGCTCCGCCAGCGCTCGCGACCCTACTTGTTCTCCAATACCGTAGCGCCCACGATTGCGGCCGCCTCAATCAAGTGCCTCGAAATTCTCAGCTCGTCCACGACGTTGCGCGACAAGCTCGAGGACAACACCCGCTTCTTTCGTGAAGGCCTCACCAGGGCGGGACTCGCGATCAAGCCGGGCACCCACCCCATCGTGCCCGTCATGCTCGGCGACCCAGCTCTGTCCCAAAAATTTGCGACGAAGATGTTGGCAAAGGGAGTCTATGTCATCGGGTTTTTCTATCCCGTGGTGCCGCAAGGCACGGCGCGGATACGCGCGCAAGTGTCCGCCGCCCACAGCCGGGAGGACCTCGCCTTTGCGATTGAGAAATTTGCAGAGGTGAAACAGGAACTAGGACTCTAATGCCGATCACGCCTGCCCAACTCGCCACGCTTAAGAAAGCGGCTCGCCAAGCCGCTGGTCGCGCCTACGCCCCCTACTCTCGGTTTCGGGTCGGCGCGGCGATCCTCACGGAATCGGGAAAAGTCTTCGCGGGTTGCAACGTCGAGAATGCCTCCTACGGGCTTTGCAATTGCGCGGAACGCACGGCGATCTTCAGCGCGGTGGCCGCTGGCGAGAGGAAACTGCGTCTCAAGTGTGTCCTCGTCTTCACTCCTACCACCAAGGCCACGGCACCCTGTGGCGCCTGCCGCCAAGTGATTTTTGAATTCGGCCCGAAGGCTCGCGTGATCTCCACTTGCCGCTCGCGTGATCGTCAGGATCGCCTGATCACCGATTTACTTCCAAACGCCTTCGGACCCGCCGACCTCGCTTAGCGTTTGGGTGAAGGATTGGATCACGTCCCAGTAGACGTGCTCCGCGACAAGTTTGAGATCGTTGTGCCCTGCTCCGTCCACCCAAAGGTGTTCACGCTTGGTTAGTGCGGCCGCGAAGAGCGCTTCGCCGTGAGTAAAGGGCACCACCCGATCTTCCCGACCGTGCATGATCAGCACCGGACACTGCACCCGAGGGATCTTGCGGAGATTATCGAATTTATCGAAGGGCATCAGTTTCCAATGCATCACAACTCGAAACGCGCTCGAAAACGCCGACTCTAAAATCAATCCCGCGATCGGTTCATTCGCCGCCAACTCGACCGCCGGACCACCCCCGAGCGACCGGCCAAACGCAATGATAGTTGAGGTCTCGACCCCGCACTCTTCTCGCAAATAGCGCAACCCTGCCCGGGTGCTCGCATAGATCCCCGCCTCCGTCGTCCGCCCGGGATTGAGCCCGTAGCCGGGATAATCGACCGCGAAGACCGCATACCCGCGGGCATGCAACTCACACAGGAACCGTTCCGTGTCCCCTAAATCCTCCGCATTGCCGTGAAAATACCAAATCGTCTGGCTCGACGAGGGATTCGGATAAAGCACCGCCGCAAGAGTTTCTCCGTTCTCTCCGCGAACTTTCACCAATCGCTCGGGAGTGCGAAACGAGCCCCGCAGCGGATGAAACAACATCTGGTCGGCAAACAACAGCGCGTAGACAACCAAGGCTCCATAGGCGATTGCGGGAATCGCTAGGCAAATGAGCAAAATTCTCATCGCTAGGCGCTTTAACCTTGCAGGGTATCCCGCACCGCCAGCACGACCTCGGCCAGCGGCACTTCACGCTCCGAGCGATCAGCCATATCACGAATCTTGACTACGCCCCTCGCGAGTTCGTCGCCACCGAAGATCACCGTCAGCCTCGCTCCAGCTTCGCTGGCTGCTTTGAATTGTTTTCCGAACGCGATCGCTTTGATCGGATAGTCCACGCGGAAACCCGCCGCCCGCATCGCCTGAATAGCTCCGAATGCAGCCGGCCTTTCCAGATCGCTGCCAATCGCGCAGAAGACGTCCAACGTCGACACCATCTCAGGCATGAGCCCCCGCTGTTCCAACAACAGCGCAAAAGTCATGTCGCCCACCGCAAAGCCGACCGCGGGCACATCCGGACCACCGAGTTTCTTGATGAGATCATCATAGCGGCCACCACCGGCAATCGCCCGCAGTTCTCCTTTGCGATCAAACGCCTCAAACACAAAGCCCGTATAATACGCGAGACCGCGCACAACTCCGAGGTCGACCTCGACAAAGCGGGCCAAGCCCATCGCGGCGAGCCCGCCGAGCAGTTTTCGCCAATCCGCCAAGCGCGCCGTGATCTTTTCGTCGCCGAGCGGGGCCAGAATCACTTCCAGGTCGGCCAGCGTCTTGATCTGCAAGAAGACGAGGATCTTCGCCTTCAACTCGTCGTCCAACCCCCCAAACTCGTCAGTGAAACCCTTGAATGCCTCGTCGCCGGACTTCTCGTAGCGATCGACCGCTGTGAGCAGACTGCGAATCCGCGGTTCGTCAAGCCCAAGCGTTTCCAGGTAAAAGAACCAAAGATTGCGGTCACTCAGCCGCACATAAAAATCTTCCTCAGAGAGACCAAACGCACCCAGACACTGGGTTAACAGCGCGATGGCTTCAATCTCTGCCTCCGGTCCTGCCTCTCCAAAGATGTCCACATTGAGCTGATTGAAGCAACGACCCCGGCCCCGCTGCATGCGCTCATAGCGATAAAACTCGCCGATGCTGAACCACTTGATCGGACGCTTGAGCGCATTGGCCTTGGCCCCGATCATCCGGCACACCGTCGGCGTCATCTCTGGACGCAGGGCGACCTCGCGACCTCCCTTGTCGGTGAAGTTAAACAATTGGCCTTCAATCTCGTCGCCCGATTTGGCCTTATACAGCTCCAGCGGCTCCAGCACGGGCGCGTCATACTCAGAAAAGCCGTAAGCGTTCGCGGTCTGCCGCCAGACGCGGAAGATGAAATTTCGCCGAGCGAAAGCATCCGGGTAGAAGTCCCGGAAACCGGGCAATGACTGAAACGTGGCCATGAACTTTCGACGTTGCTCATCCCTCTGCGGACGCGCCACCCCAAAATTTCAGGCAGCCAAAAAGAAGCCTCAAGCAGCGCCCAGCCGCTTCTCGCGGAAGGTCAGATCAATCGTCGCTAGGCTCAACGGAGAGCGACGGATCCAACGTCGCCAAGTCGATCTTCTTGAGCTGCTGCTTCAGAATCTTGCCTGACTTGAACTTAACCACCGCCCGTTGGGGGATGACCACTTCGGCTTCAGGCTTGTTGGGGTTGCGACCAATCCGCGACTTGCGAACCTGAACCTCGAGCACGCCAAAATTGCGCAACTCGACGTTCCGGCCTTCGGCCAATGCTTCCTGAATGATATCGAGCGTCAACTGCACGGTATCTACGACTTGCTTCTGGGGAAACCCGGTCTTTTTGTAGATTTCCAGAACGATTTCTCGCTTCGTCAAATTATTGGACATGATGTTTTCCTTTCACTGATAAACCCAAAGAGGGCTTAAGCTACTTTCAGTTCCATGATTGCGTCAATGAATATGACTCGTGCCGATTCAAAAACTAGTGAAAATTAGTAGGATTTTCTTCCCGCTATGCCCGACCCAATCGCCGTCAATTCCATGTTCTCGCGCATCGCCTGTCGATACGATGTCGCCAACCGCATCCTGAGCGGAGGAATTGACCTCTGGTGGCGGCGACGCTTGGTCGCAGCCGTGAAACGCGATCAACCACACGACGTGCTTGATCTGGCGACCGGGAGCGGCGATATTGCCTTCGCTTTGAGCCGTAAAGTCATGACTGCCAAAAATATAATTGGTATGGATTTCTGCCAACCCATGTTGGATGAAGCGGAGATCAAACGAGCCGCCGCGGGGGAAAATGCGTTCCCCGGCGTCCGATTCCAGCAAGGCGATGGCCTCGCCCTCCCCCTTGCTGATGCCTCGTTTGATGCGGTAACCATCTCCTTTGGACTCCGAAACATGGCAGATCGAGCCAAGTCGTTGACCGAAATGCGCCGAGTTCTTCGCCCCGGAGGGCGCATGTATGTCCTCGAGTTCTCGCAACCTGACCCCTGGTTCAAGCCCCTCTACTTATTTTACCTTCGGCACGTTTTGCCAACGATTGCTGGAATCGTCACCCGCGATCGAGCGGCCTACGTCTACCTCAACGAGAGCATCGAGCAGTTCCCCGGTCGCCACCAGCTCGCCCAAGAGATCAAAGCCGCAGGCTTCCAAAACGTCGCCGCCACGGGCCTCACTTTCGGCATCGTCGCGCTGCACGAAGCCGTCGCGTGATTAGTTGAACGATTTCCCGCAACCGCAGGTGCTCTGCGCATTCGGATTCTTGATTTCGAATCCCTTGCCTTGCAGCCCATCATCAAAATCGACTTCGCTGCCGTTAAGGTAGGCCAGACTGGCTGGGTCCATCACGATCTTCACGCCCTCGCTTTCAAAGGTCGTGTCCTCGGCTTTTGGTTCGTCAAAGGACATTCCGTATTGGAACCCAGAACAGCCGCCTGATTCCACGAGGACCCGGAGCATCTTGTCGGACACTTGGGCTTCTGCTTTCATCGTCCGAACCTGATCGGCGGCACGTGAGGTCAACGTAATCATCCGTGGAAACTAGAAGCGCCCCGCTATCTGTCAAATCCGGGGTCCAAGTCGCAGCAGGAACTACGCCGATTATCCGACTGATTACTTGCCACCGACTTCCGGCGCGCCTTTCCTGCTCCCGTGGCCCCCCTCAAAAAACTCTTCAACGAGATTCACTATGAAATGGTTCGCAAGATCGCTGAGGGCGGCATGGGCCTCGTTTATGAGGCCGAACAACTCGGGGCCGACGATTTCCGCAAGATCGTCGCGATCAAATTGATTCGGGAAGAGTATTCGACCATCTCCGAATTTCAGAAAAACTTCATCGGCGAGGCGCGGTTGGTGGCCGACTTAATTCATACCAATATTGTCCAAACCTACCACCTTGGTAGTCTGAACGGACAGTATTTTATGGTCATGGAATATGTGCGAGGCGTCAACCTCGAACAATTCCTCGAAAAGCACAAATCGTTGGGTAAACCCGTTCCGGTCGACCTCGCCGCTTTTATCGTTTCTCGAATCGCGCGCGGCCTCACCTATGCCCACCAAAAATGCGATCGGGAAGGCCGCCATCTCAATATCGTGCATCGCGATATTGGACCGAAAAACATCATGATGGCCTTCGAGGGCGACGTGAAACTCACCGACTTCGGCATCGCGAAGGCCCTCGACCTCATGTATAATGAGGAAGGTAAAGTCATCGCCGGTAAAGACGAATACCTCTCCCCTGAACAGGCCAGCCGCGCCATCACTGACGCGCGTGCCGATCTCTTCCCCTTGGGTATTGTCCTCACCGAATTGCTGCTCGGTAAAAACATCTTTCGCGCCATGGATCGCGCGCATTCCCGGCTCAACATCCAGACTCTCCCGATTCCCAAGTTCTCCAGCTTGCGACCGGAGATCGACGAACGCCTCGAGGCCATCATTCAAAAGGCCCTGACCCGCGATCGCAACAAGCGCTACCAAAGCGCCTTCGAAATACTGACCGACCTCGAGGTTTACCTCTACAGCGACCACTACGGGCCCACCAATGAGAAATTGGGGGTCTATTTGAAAGAACTCTTCGCGATCGACGACACCAGTTCCCGTCCGCCGATCTACCGCTCCCGCCCCTGAGCATGCATCATCAGATTCAGCTTCTTGCTCATGAGCGGGCCCGGATTTAGCCACGATCTTCGTCAGCGCCAGACACAGTCGCTCGTTCTTGCGCCTCAACTCCGGCAATCACTCAAGATATTGCAGGTGGCCGCGATGGACCTGCGGACTGAAATCCAAGAGGAATTGCAAAACAATCCTACACTGGAAGAACTCCCCTCCGAAAGTGTCAGTCTCGAGGATGGCTCGTCATCCCACGATGAGACTGCTGATCCGGAGTCGGGCGCCGAGAGTTCGGAATCGGACGAAATGGATTTCTCCAAGGAGTTCGAGATCCTCGGCAAACTTGATGAAGATTGGCGCGACTACATGAGCCAAGTCGGCGGGGCCCAACCCCACACCAGCGAGGACGCCGAACGCCGCCAACACTTCTTAGATTCCCTCGTGATTGTGGCCTCACTGCAGGAACACCTCATGAATCAAGCGGAGTTATCCGGACTCTCGTCCGACGCCCACGCGGCCCTCCGCTACTTGGTGGGAAGTATCGACGACCGGGGGTTTCTGACCCAATCCCCCGCAGATGCAGCCCTGCAGGCGGATTTGCCCCTCTCGTCGATGCAAGAAGCCGTCGCGGCGCTGCGGACCTTCGACCCTCCCGGAATCGGGAGCCAATCACTCGAGGAGTGCTTACTGGCTCAACTCGCCAACCACAATCGAGGAAGCTCTCTCGCCGCCCGAATCGTGCGAGATCATTTCGATCTACTGGCGCGACGGCGGATCCCCGAACTCGCGCGCAAACTCGGCGCCGCGCAGGACGATATTCAAGCCGCCATTGAAGAGATCGGTAAACTTGATCCCGCCCCAGGCCGCCGCTTCAGCGAAGACACCAACCGGGTCGTCGAACCCGACGTGACCATCGTCAAAGATGAGGGCGAGTGGAAGATCGTGTTGAACAGCGACTACATCCCCCGCTTACGCATCTCCAACACTTATCGGGAGCTCATCGCCAAGGGCACTCTCTCTAAGAGCGAGCGGGAGTATTTGCGCGAAAGAATGCGGTCGGGGAAATTTCTCATCGACTCAATCGAGCAACGCCAGCGCACGATTGAGCGCATCTCTCGGGAGATCCTCAAAGCGCAAATCGATTTCTTCGAGCATGGCGTATCCCAACTCAAGCCACTCACGATGACACAGATCGCCGACATTGTGGGAGTTCACGAAACCACCGTCAGTCGCGCGATCGCCAACAAGTATGTGAAAACACCGCACGGGGTGTTTGCTATCAAATATTTCTTCACCACCGGCTACCAATCCGATGCCGGGGCCTCCGTCTCCAATACCAGCGTGAAGGAGTTGATCACCGACCTCGTGGCGATGGAGGATCGATCCGCTCCGCTCAGCGACCAAGTCATCGTCACGAGATTGCATGAAAAGGGCTTAAGCATCGCTCGACGCACAGTGGCAAAATACCGCGAAGAGCTCGGAATTCTCCCGAGCAATCTTCGTCGCGACTACACCTAAGAAACTACCGTTGGCGGGTTCGCGAGCGAGGCGTTGGGATCGATCGCGAGCGACATCCCGGCAGTCCGGTCCACGCCCGTGGGGTCGACCCAAGCGGCGAAGGCGATCATCCCCGCATTGTCCCCGGTGTGCCGCGGCTCGGCGAGGAAGAGCGGGACGCCCACCGTCTGGGCAAATTCGCTGAGCTCCGCCCGCAGCCGGGAGTTGTTCGCCACTCCCCCAGAAAGACCGATACTCGCATAGTCGGCCCGTTCGAACGCAAATCGCAGCTTTCGGAGTAGAGCATCGATCACGGCCTGTTGGTAGCTCGCGCACAAATCCGGCATCTGCGCCACGACGTCCTCGAGCGACATTTTTTCAATCTGATAACGCAGGCTGGTTTTCAAACCCGAGAAGCTGAAATCAAGATTGTCGCGCCGACCGATCCCGCGTGGAAAATCAAAGGCCGCCGGATTACCCGTCTTCGCGAGGCGCTCGACTAACGGACCGCCAGGATAGCCGAGCCCCAAGAGCTTCGCTCCCTTGTCGAGCGCTTCCCCAGCCGCGTCATCTCGGGTGGTGGAGATAATCGTGATTGTGCGATCTCGGCTGATCTCACACAGCAACGTATTGCCGCCGGAAACGATCAAACCCAGATGGGGCCACCTCGACGCCAGCTCCGCTTCGAAGCGATCCGGAGCGGCCGCATACCGTCCGATGAAAGGAGAAAATGCATGCGCCCTCAGGTGGTTCACCCCGACTACGGGCACGCCCAACCCCAAGCCCAACGACTTCGCCGCCGCCACGCCCACTGCGAGACAAGCGGCAAGTCCGGGCCCGCTCGTTACGGCCACCTCGGTGACGTTCGAAAACCCGACCTCATCGCGCGCCAGACCGAGGAGCGGAGAAAAATTCCTCAAGTGCTCCCGGGTGGCCAGGTCGGGCACCACGCCGCCATGTTTCTCGTGCAGCGCGATCTGGCTGTGAATCCACTCGCCGACGATTCCGACCGCGGGATCAAACAAGGCGACGGCCGACTCATCGCAGGAACTTTCAAGAGCGAGAATCATGCGGCTACTCCGACGACGTGTTGGAGGGTCGATGCGGTTGAGCGAGAAGGCGAAACCCTTCGAGTGCGTCGATCGCCGCCCGCAGTTGGCGATCCACGATCGGCGCGAAGCCGAACCGCTCCTCGAACTCGACTGGGTCGCGCACGTCGTTGCGCATCCGTTGCAGCCGGAGTTTACGATCCTCCTCCGGGCTCATCACCACCTCGATCTGCGGCTCGATGCCCTTGCCGTGAATGCTCGTGCCACTGGGCGTGAAGTAGCGTGCCGTCGTCAATCTCATGCCCTCGCCATGGCGGAGGTTGAAAATCGTCTGCACCGATCCCTTGCCAAACGAACGTTCCCCCACCACCACGGCGCGTTGGGTATCCTTCAGCGCTCCGGTGACGATCTCCGCTGAACTGGCCGTGCCCGCATTAATCAACACCACCATCGGCAGGCAAATCGGAGTTCCCGATTTACCGGCCACGAGATTCTCCCGCTTTTCCGGCTTTCGCCCCAAGGTATAGACAATCAGCTCGCCCTCCTCAAAAAAAGGCTCCGCCACCGCCACGGCCGCGGTCAGCAATCCGCCCGGATTGTTGCGCAGGTCGAGGATGAGGCTGTCGGCTCCGTCCTTCACTAGACCTTCAAGAGCACTCGTAAACTGTTCCCCAGTCTGCGCCGAGAAATCTGCGAGCTGAAGGTAGCCCATGTGACCATCGATCAGCTTTACCTCGCGGATACTGTCGAGGGTGATCAGCTCGCGCACCAGCGTGAGTTCAATCGTCTTCCGGGTTCTCGCCCGGTAGAGGCCCACGATCACCGACGTATTAGGTTTCCCTCGCAACTGTTTGATCGCATTATCCATCGGCGACTTCGTCCCAATCGGTCGACCGTTTACGCTGACGATCTCGTCGCCCCGGAGAATTCCGGCGCGTTCTCCCGGGGTCCCGGCAATCGGGGCAATCACGACAATCTTCGCGTCGCGATACTCCACCCGAACTCCGATGCCCACAAATCCACCGTCGAGGTCATCCTCAAACTGACCAAACTCTTCCGCCTCCAAAAACTCTGAATGGGGATCGAGTGAGCCGACCATCCCGTGAAGCGCCTCCCTCGCCAGTCGGTCATAGCCCGCTTCGCCCGGTTCCACATAGTTTTCGCTCACGAGCTCGAGGACGTCGCGCACATAGTCAACCGACCGATTCAAGTCGCGATTCGGCCAGAATCCCCACGCCATCGCCACGCGTAAAGTCACCGCAGAGACGAGGAGTCCCAACACGGCTCCGGCAGCAAGGGTGAGAATGCGTTTGAGCATAGGCGCGACTGTGTCCATCTCGTTCGGTTTGTAAATGGGATCGTCAACCAACTTGCCACCGTCGCCCCTCTCCGCCGCTTTTCTCGCCGAGTTCCATCGACGCGCGGGCGCCGCAGGCGTGCTGACATTCGAAGCATTCATGGCGCTCGCACTCTACGATCCTGTGCTCGGATACTATCGCCAATCGAGGGATCGAGTCGGCTATGGTCACGGGACCGACTTTTATACCGCATCCACCTCCGGTCCGGTCTTTGGCGAACTTGTCGCCAGCGCCGCTGCATCGCTTCTCGGAGACGAAAAAGCTTCCGACTACACCTTCGTGGAAATCGGCGCGGAACCGGGCGGCGGTATTCTGCGAGAATCCACGCACCCGTTCGCGGCATCCCGCACCATTTCTCTCGGTGCGCCGATCTCCCTCTCCGGTCCATGCATTGTCTTTTCCAATGAGCTCTTCGATGCACAGCCCTTCCGCCGCTTCATTGGCCGAGAAGGCCAGTGGCGTGAAACCGGAGTTGCTTGCCGCGATGGCCAGCTCGTCGAAGTCGAACTACCCGGCAAAATCCACGAAGAATTTCTGCCCACTCACGCTTCGGAGAGATACCGCGTCGACGCGCCGCGAGCGGCCGGAGAGCTCATGTCCACTATCGCCAGCCAGCCATGGCATGGCCTCTTCATCGCCTTTGACTACGGCAAATCTTGGGACGAGCTCGTCTCGGCGACTCCTGCCGGCACGGCTCGGGCCTACTATCGACACACGCAGTCCAACGACCTGCTTGCTCGTCCGGGCGAACAAGACCTGACCTGCCACGTTTGCTGGGATTGGCTTGAGGCGAGCTTGAAAAAACACCGATTCGCTCGCCCCACCCTCGATTCTCAGGAAGCATTTTTCATCCATCACGCGGGAAAAACGATCGCCAACATTTCAACCCAGGAAGCGTCTCGACTCAGTCAGCGCAAACTCGCACTGATGCAACTCTTGCATCCAGCGCATCTTGGCCAGAAATTTCAAGTCCTCCACGCCCGACGCAACTCCCTCAAAGAAGATAGTTGAATTTCCCCTTGCTTCACGGGTGAGCAGACCTTTACTCACAACCTTTTAACCACTTACACCATGGCCAGAATTTGTGCAATCACCGGTAAGCGTCCAACCACGGGCAGCTCCATCAATCGCAAGGGACAGAGCAAAAAGAGCGGCGGTATCGGCACTCACGTGACGAGCATCACCAAACGGAAGTTCCGTCCGAACCTGCAACGCATTCGCGTGAAGCTTCCTAATGGCGGCACCAAGCGCATGCTGGTCTGCGTCAAGGCCATCAAGGCGGGCTTGGTTCAGAAAGCCTGAGCTCAGCGTCACCCAATCTTAACCCGCAGATGATCTCTGCGGGTTTTTTTGCGGGCTGAATCGAGGCCTCCGGCCCAAGGGGCCTTGCGGTCACCCAACAATCCGCCGCCTCTCGTTGGCCGGGAGCCCAAAGGGAAGCGCTAAACAAAGGGCCACCTGCGGGTTTTTTGATCAGAGAACTGAGTGTGGCGGAAACAGGGCCGGTGTCCGAAGTCGAGGATGCCCGCATCAGTCTCAACGAGTCGGACGATTCAATCCGCACGGGGATTTTGCCGCTCCGGCCATCGAGATCATCCACACGGTGCTGCTGCATTCCGGGCGCGACCTCATCATGATGAGCACTGAGGCATCCTTTTCGGTAACACCATGCGCAGGAATCCTTGCTTGGGCTGGGCAATCAAACCGTCCCGGCTGGCCATCTCTCGCGATATTGGCCGCAATCAATCCAGACGCGCTGGAACCGGTGAGCGACGGAGTGAATGGGCAGATCATCGAACTGGCCCCTCACTGGCCCGGTTGGAAGACGGCGCCCGGCCCCGGTCCAGGTCTGGGATATTTACGACAAGTATATTTTGCGCCGGTGGGGGATGTTTCGGCCGGATACGCCCGTGGGTAAACTGACCACGTTGACCGAGGAGGCGCACCCCAGCCAAGTTGAGGAGCTGGCTGGGCCGTTTTGACTTTAAAAGGCTGAAATTGCGGAGCCACTTCCTCCGGGTGAGGTCAGCCCCAAGATTCTCGGGCGGGCCATGCGGGCAGCGCATCGACCCGATTGTGATGCGGCCACGCCATGCAGCACCAGCAGGCTGACCCCTCGCTGGATTAGCGCATTGCGGCGGTGGGCGTCACCAGTTTCGCCAGCCAATTAATGAGGTGGATTCCGCTCCTCGACATATTCACCGGGCGGATCGCGCCTAAGGTCGGACTCTTAATCATGCCCGTGGCCGGGGCATCCTGAGCGCGTTCAGCCTGGTTGCTCTGCCGGTGGCATTCGATGCCTCGCGCCGCGCCAAACGCGTGTTGGCGGACATGGGTTTCAGCCAAGGCGGCCCCGAATCCGGCGCCGGGAGTCAGGTGCTCAACGCTGCGGCCTAGACTTATGGGGTGCAGTCATCTCGTCGCTGATTTATTGCCCGTGGCACTTGCGGCCACTGCTGACGGGGTCGGATTGGCGATAAGCCTGCCGACCCGGACCCGTGCCTGCATCCATTTTTACTTAGGAGACTGGAGGATCGACGACATCTCTCGCGTGGGGTCAGTGCGAACTCCCGCTGACGAGGGGATAAAATGCCAGCGATTACTGAGTGTGAACCCACGGAAATACCATCCGCCCGCCGAAGCGCCGAAATTCTCGCCCATTGCAAGCGGCTCACCATCGGCCAGCACCACCGACGAACCTATTGACCTGCCTGCGGCCCACCCAAGTCGAAGCACTTTGCAGTCGCCTACGATGTTCCAGGCAAAGGCCTGATCAACGCAGCGACCGTCGCCCACGTGTGCAACGGCATTGCCGCTAACTACCCGAATCTTACGAGCTCCGCCGCAACCAGGATTGCATGGTCCTTGGCGGGCGGGTTGCTCCCGACAAGGTCTCCTCTCAGCAATACTTCGGAAGTGATACCAACGTCTCTTTTGTTTGGGACTTTGGCCCGCCTGCGCCGAGGCTTCGGCGAGCAGGCGCCCCGGCAAGCCGGGGGTAGGGGCGGACCGCCGGGCCGCCCGCGAATGAGTGATCGG
>Ga0105055_10001096_pt1 | contig 43796 bp, 40 predicted proteins | sample BON03_FD_78090 | JGI IMG/M metagenome (GOLD analysis project Ga0105055, IMG submission 78090) | Freshwater microbial communities from Lake Bonney liftoff mats and glacier meltwater in Antarctica - BON-03 | ecosystem: Environmental > Aquatic > Freshwater > Ice > Glacier meltwater | place: Lake... | reverse complement strand
TTTTTGCAGTGTTTAGCCTGTCGTTTCAGTGTCTAATGTCAGTAAAAGCCTATCACTTGCCCTCCACTCCGCTCGGACTGACACATGCTATTCTCTGTAATTGACAAGCTCCATATTTGCCAACTTTGAAGAAAGAGACCACACTCTTCGGCAATCCCGTAAATCCGAAATCGTTATTAGAATGAGAATACTTTAGGTTCCTTCCTCACCTTTGGCAGTGACGTAAACCTGAAATCATATGTCCTTAATCCCAAATTCTTCTTATTTTTTCAACCTGTGCAAATACTCAATACTTTTTGGAACCTGCTGAAAGTAAATTGGACTTTCGTCTTCTAGGTAAAAGTGTTGAACTCCTGCCTTTTTCGCAGCTAAAATAATCGCCGGAAGATCAAGTTGGCCAGTGCCAAGAGTCACATCATTTTCTGGCGGAGTTCCTCCAGACATATTGCCCACAATACCTTTTCGCAGATCTTTCATGTGCATGAGCTTGAAACGATCTCCATACTTAGTGAGTAAAGCTGCCGGATCAGCTCCAGGGAAAAATGTCCATAGAATATCCATTTCGAAGCTTACATAGTCGGGATTCGTCTCCTGCATGATCAGATCGAAAAGCGTTCCTTCTCCATGTGGCTCAAACTCATAACCATGGTTATGATAGCAGAAAGTCAAGTCATAATCTTCCTTTAACACCTTCCCTACCGCATTGAAATCAACGATGGATTGCTGTGCTGCTTCTAGCGAAAAAGCTCCTATATGAGGAATCGAAGCCACTCTTACAAATTTGGCTCCCAGTGTTTTAGCATTCTCAGCTACTGTTGCAGTCTTTTCCATCAAATCCTTGTATCCAACCCCGAATGACGAGCATTGCATCCCACGCTTATCCAGTTCCTTTTTGATATCGGTAGCGGTATGGCCGAAAAGACTGGAAAATTCCATATCCGTAATTCCCATGGCTTGAAGCGTATCCAGCGTAGCTGCGAGATCCTTCGAAAAGCTATTTCTATACGTGTATGAAACCATGCCAGGCATCTCAGGGAAGAGTGCTTCTTTGGTTTGGGCAAAAAGCTGTGCGGAAAACAGTAATAAAAGGATAGAGAATATGGGCAATAATCGTTTCATAGTATTTTGGGATTAAAGGTGCAATTTTCTGAATCTGCAAGGAATCAAGATTTTAAAGTACATTCATTTGATTTAAATGCATCTTCCAGATCATAAATTCGCTCATCTATTTGTGCAATCGATTTCAGCTTCTGGTATACAATGCCAACCAAGGATCGGAGTTCCAAAAACAGTTTTTCTGCAGGGATAAGTACTCCGCTACTCTCCCATCAAAGTATTTGATCTCAATTCCAGGATAAGAATCCTGTAATGATTTGTATGCCTTCACAAAATCACCTTGGCTGCGAAGCCCTGACTTAATTAAGTGAATTACAATTTCCCTACGTGAATCTTTACTAATCAAAAAATCCTGCATCCAATTGTCCAGCGATCTCTGTTTTTTGGACACGATCTCTTCGTAACATGTGATTCCAAATGGAGGTATTGGCCCATAATGATCGACTATCGTATGCTGAGAACCTTCTGAAGTGAAAGGACCGAAGCTACTTTCCCAACCATTCATCTTATTGATTGAGGGGAGATTCACATTCATTAGCGCAATTGTATCGTACCAAAATCGCTTAGAACCTGGCAAAAAACGATGGTTTCGAAGTGGAATTCCTTTCTCCCGAGACCAATTTTGCATAAAGCTAAACAGCGGATGGTTGAACGTGAGTACATCATGGTGTGAAGTAAGGTGGTCAGGTTCTCTTCCAAAAACGCGCTTGAACTTCTCGTATTGAGCGAAAAACTCCGTTTTTACTTGCTCCACATACTTCGGTTCCTCAAAGTTCCTATCGAATTTACGGAAGTCCAAAAACTTGTTTTCGCTATCGACCAAAAGCCATACTCTTGACCAGTCAGATAAAGGCTCTCCGGAAGTTATGGTGAAATGGAGTCCTATATGAGTGGTTTTGTAAAGCGAATTCTCAGGATCTCCATCATGATAATCCATCAGTTCTTGTCGAAAACGCTTCAAATAACTGTCGCCTTGATCATTTGGCCGATTGACGAGAACAGCGATTGAATTAATCCAACCTTCACGAAGTGCCATCTTAGCTCCCACATCTATTTCATCTACGATACCGATGTCATCAGCAGTGACGATAATTTTTTTAACTATGAAAGGCACTTCTGAGGTGGTGTAGATGGACTTGCTCCAGACGAAACTATGATTGCTCAGCACATACCAAATATTAGAATCCAAGTATCCTTCTCCTATGATAGCATGTGAGATCTCCACCTCAGTTCCAGGTTCCAGTACTTTTGATTTGGGAGCATTCACTGAAGGCCTATGTAGCCTAACGTTGACATATAATTTTGCAATTCCTTTATAAGTTTCCATCACCCCACCGCTTTAGTATTACTTACAAATTGACCAGAGGAATCGGAGAATTTCGCACCTGAATTAGAAATCTTCATCGAGTTGCGTACTTGCATCAGCTTGTTCAGGAGATCAAACCAAAACGGAGCGCCAAGAGAAATCGCAAATGCGGTAATCAACCATCCAAGTATAGTCCAGCCTGTGAATTTGGCCTGTTTGCTGACTCCCAAAACGTAGTTGTATTTACTCATTTCCATATTCACTGAATCGATGTATTGTCGCTGCTCGGTAAAAGAACCCGAACTGACCCCATCTGGATTATTTGCCATATAGGTTTTTGCTCCATCAACAAGCATGGTCCTCATTTCCTCATTCTTCACAAGCTCCGTAGTAAGTCCTACTGTGTCTACATTAAAGAGTCCAGCTATTATAAAACCGAGGATAAAAGTCAGAAAAGTCAATTTTCGTTTATACCAACCAGCAATTCGATCCATCTGATCTTCGTACCAATTTTCGAGCAATGCTTTGAATTTCTCCTTGTCATTAGCGGCTTGGTGCCAAAGGTTTTTCAGCTGATATTTTGTCTCTGACCCTATAGAAAGCCCTTCGATTTCCCAAGGATGTTCTTTGTTAGTTCTCTGAAAAAGTTCCTGCTTCAGATAATCGAGTTTTTCTCTGATCGATTCGATCTCTTCTTTGTCAACGTCAGCTGATTTCGCCGTCTCGGCTAATTCCTGTTCAAAGATTCTGATATCGGAGACCAACTTGCTTGAATCATATTCAGGGATGATTCCAAGCGTGGCGGAGATATTATGGATATCATCGAGGTAAGCTCCTTTGCCTAACAAATCAATTAAAGTACTCCCAAATCTATCCTTAGAGATATAGGAAGGTTTTGAGTTGATTCCTTTATTTCCTAGATATTTAATGGAAGGATGCTTATAAAAAGCCTTTGTAAGTGGATTGATAATCTTTACCCAAAAGAGATTCAGGAAAGTATGATTAACCACATTTGACTGCTGGTCATCCGCCAATAAGCGATCGATTCCTGTAATTAGATTTTTGGATCTGGAACTGAAAGACGATGTAATCGTCTCAATAATGGTCATCGCAAAAAGACTATAAAGTAGATAAAGGAAAACTAGACTAATAAAAACGTCTAAAACAGCTAATCCGGTCATATAAAATGGTGTTTAAAAATTTTGAAAAAAAATATTCAAAGTGAAGCAGATACAAAATAATATTTTTCAGAAGAAAATTCCTATAACTAATTGTTTTTCAGGCTGATCAATGAGTCTCCAGTAAGTCTATTTCGCTGATAATCGTGCATTGGCAACAGAAGTCGCATCCACCATTTTCTCATCTATGGAAGCTTCTTCTTGGACTCACGCTAATACTCCAAGGATATCAAGCGCTGGATAAGTCCCCTGAATTTGAAATAATTAATCCTAGTAAAGAGCGTAATTTTCAGTCCTCTGTAGGTTCCGGCCATTATATTCCCTCCTCTCGCTTCCACTAAAGAAATATTAATTTCTATATTAGCGCCATCAAATGAGGGGTGCCCTAAAAGTTACGGGCTGAGATCATACCCATCGGTGAGCGATCACCGAGCACCTGATCCGGGTAATGCCGGCGTAGGGACTAGATTACTGTTCTCCCTTTTTTGAATAATCATAAAACGTTATTCAAATGTTATTTTCTATTGGCATGAGTCTGCTAGCTGAGCAGATCAAAAACACCAGTTTGCTGGAATGGATCGCTGTGAGTTTTGGAATCACTGAAGTGCTACTCGCTCGCAAAAATAATGTGCTGCTCTATCCCGCAGGCATCATCGGTATTTTGTGCTCTGGCTTCTTGCTTGTTGACGCAAAACTTTATGCCGAGACATTACTCCATGCCTATTACTTGGTGATGAGTATTTACGGTTGGTTTATGTGGAAAAACAGATCTGCATCCGGAGCATCTCAAATCTCAAGAAGCACCGTAAAAGAACAAAAGGTTACTTGGGCGATTGCTCTTGTCGGATGGGCTTTTCTCTATTTTATGCTCACCACTTTCACAGATTCTGATGTGCCAATAGTTGATGCATTTGTATCGTCTACAGCTTGGGCTGGCATGTGGCTTTTGGCCAAAAGAAAGCTTGAAAACTGGATTTGGCTGAACATTTCGAACCTCATAGCCATTCCTTTACTCTTCCACAAAGAACTGATTCTAATCTCATTCCTTACCATTTTCCTTTTCGTGGTAGCAATTTTCGCCTATTTCGATTGGAAAAAAGAACTAGACCAACCCAATGAAAAACTCCAATCTGTTTAATCACGAATTAGCCACCAAGGCTGAAGAACTTGGATGCCTTCCAGATGAATGGCTGACTAAAGTATATTCAGAAAAATGGTTCAAGCTTTTTGTTCCAAAAGATCTCGGTGGATTGGGATGCACTTTGCCTGAAGCCTTAGCAATTGAGGAGAAATTAGCAGAGCTGGACGGAAGCTTGGGTTGGACCGTGACGCTATGTGCGGGTGCAGCCTGGTTTGCTGGTTTTATGGATGAGTCGCTGCGCAAAGATATTTTTCATAACGAAAAACTCTGTCTGGCAGGAAGTGGATTTGTGGGTGGGAAAGCTGATAAAATAGGAGAAAACTTCCTTATTTCAGGAAGCTGGACCTATGCCTCAGGAGCTTTGCATGCTACACATCTCACTGCCAATTGTGAGATTCTGGAAGATGGAAAGGCACTTTTGGATAAAGAAGGGAAATCTGTAATCAAGGCTTTTGTCATAGACAGAAAAGATGCGGAAATCCTCGACGGCTGGAATTATATGGGAATGATTGCGACTGGAAGTCATGCTTTCCGCATCGAAAATCTAAGCGTACCACAAAATCGTTGCTTTGAAATCCTTCCAGAAAAAGCTCAATTGAAGGCTCCCTTATATCAATATCCATTTTTGCAATTTGCTGAAGTCACTTTAGCAGCGAATATTCTAGGTGTTTCTACTCACTTAATCGAATTGATTGAGCAGTCTTTCTGGAAAAGAAATGAGTATAGAAAATACGATAAAAAGCAACTCTCCTATTTTCAAAATCTGCTGAATAAGCAGAACAAAAAACTACAGAAACTACGAGATGAGTTCTATCATAAGGTAAATGCTTCATGGACTGAACTGGAAGAAAATGGAAAAATCTCAGATTCCCGATTGAAGAAAATCAGTGGAATCAGCAGAAAGCTTACCCAAAAATGTCGTGAGATAAACGGGAAACTCTATCCATTCTCTGGGCTGGAAGCTGCGAAAACTTATACCGAACTCAATCGTGTTTGGCGGGATTTCAATACTGTGGGTCAACATGCGCTGTTGATATTCCCTTTTTAGGGTTTATTCTTTGGGTCCCACAAATGGACTCGTACCGATGATTACGGCAATCGGCCTCCGAGTTAAGTTGGTTGAGTTGAATGAGGGATAAAGTGCAGGTTCGCTTCACTTTATCCCTTATCCTCTAGATTAAATAGCTTCGGACACTGAGCAGTTCTGCTCAGCCAGTCGAAGTATGTAGAGGTGCATAAAGAATTTAATTTGGCTAGTGGCAAGATTCCCTATAATCAAACATACGTATCTTGCTTTCGTATCTCAATCTTTTTAAACCAAATAAACCAATCCAAAATGCCTCAAAAACTAGCCTTTCGCATGAAACTGATTCCAGGTTTCGAAGAAGAGTACGAAAGAAGACATCGCAAGATTTGGCCTGAACTAGTAACTTTACTCAAAGACACAGGAATCATTGATTATCAGATCTTTTTGGACAAAGAAACTTCCACTCTTTTTGCTTTTCAAATAATCGAAGGAAATGCAAATTCTCAGGATCTTGGCAGTACAGCCATCGTCCAACGCTGGTGGAAACACATGAAAGATATCATGGAAACCAATCCAGACAACTCTCCTATTTCAGTCGAACTTCCCAACGTGTTCGACCTTCACCAACCATCGAGTTAGAGCTTCAATTTATTAGCGAATAGTTTGCTCTTAAGGTGCTAATTGGTAGGCCAAAAAGAAATGCCAAAACTCATTTCTGACCCACATAGTACAGGATACATTACAGTATCTCCTACCCTAATTTGAACCTCAAGCCCACAAAGAAAACCTATGTCATCAACCATAAATCTAAAACAGCGGCTCGAAGCTGTCAATGAATACGAGCGCACACCTATTCCCAGAAACAAACTAAAAGGCTGGAAAAGCTTTATCGGTACTTATGCAGGCGAACATACTGCAGGAACTGAGTTTGTGTTGGGACCACTTTTCGTCGCTCACGGTGCTTCTGCAGGTGATTTGGTAAGTGGACTGATTGTTGGAAATATTCTCGCCGTTCTTAGCTGGGCATTTTTAACTGGAAAAGTAGCCGTAAAGACAAGAACAACGCTCTATTATCAATTGGAGAAAATAGCTGGTAATCGATTTACGCTAGTCTATAATGTAGTAAATGCGGCGCTGTTTTGTTTCCTGGCAGGTTCAATGATTGCCGTATCTGCTACTGCAGTCGGTATTCCTTTTAATCTACAAATGCCATCACTAACTGATGTTTACCCAAACAGTGTGGGTTGGATAATAACTGTATTTGGCATTGGAGCCATCACGACTTTTGTCGCAATGTTCGGATTCAATGTAATTTCAAAATTTGCAAACATCGCTGCACCGTGGATGATTATGATCTTTATCGCTGCAGCAGTGGGCGTTTTGCCAAGACTGGGAATCAACTCATTTTCTGATTTCTGGCCTGTGGCCGAAACGACTATTTGGAATGGCGTACCACTTGAAGGTCAAAGCAAATTTACCTTCTGGCACATCATGTTCTTCGCTTGGTTTTGCAACATGGGCATGCACATTGGAATGGCTGACATGTCTCTTCTGCGATACGCAAAAAAATGGACTTATGGATTTTCATCTGCCACAGGCATGTTTTTAGGGCATTTTATCGCTTGGATGGCGTCAGGTATTTTGTATTCCTTGTTTCTGATCGAGTCAAAGGGAAGTTTGGTTTTTGCTCCAGGTCCCATCGCTTATGAAGCAGCTGGAATTGCAGGAGCAGTTTGCGTGGTGATCGCTGGATGGACTACTGCTAATCCTACTCTTTATCGAGCAGGTCTTGCGATCCAATCCATCAACCCGAAATGGAAAACTTGGAAAGTAACACTCTTCGTTGGCTTAGTGACAACTATTGCCGCTTGCTTCCCAGCGTTGGTCATGCAATTGTTAGAATTTGTAGCACTTTATGGCTTGATCTTAATGCCACTCGGAGCGGTGATCTTCTTGGATGTATTTGTATTCCCAAAAATGGGACTAGCCAGCAACTATGCAGAATTGACCAACTCTCACTTCAATCCTGCTGTTGGAATCACTTGGGCGATTTCTCTAATCTTCTGTTTAGGTTTGAATATTTACGGAGGAATTGAAATATTTTTCCTTGGACTTCCAGGTTGGTTTGTAGCAGTATTCGTCTACTTGCTTGCATCAAAAGCTATTCAAAAGAAAGTAACTAATGTCTCTCCAACTATTCCTTTAACTTACTGATTATGTCAACTATACTCAAAATTATATCATTCGCTGCTTTAGCACTTACACTTGTCCCAGCATTCCTTGTACTATGGGGATACATCGATCCAAGTCTATCTAAAACGCTTATGCTAATTGGCACGATAGTCTGGTTTGGAACTGCTTCCTTTTGGATGAATAAGTCTGAAAAGGAAGAGGAAGAAGTCGTCTAACTAGCGTTCGTTAAGTCCAGCTTCTGGAGAAGCAGGACAACTGCTAATTTAACATCAACTATTACTATGCGTGCTCCGCGTGACCTTTGTGCCCTCCGCAATTAAGATAAAACGCACCGGTTAAAAATAAACACACCAATGAAACTTACACTCGAGCAATTAAACGAGCAAAATAAATTCCAAAGCGCTGAACATACTAGAAGCTTCGAATTCCTAGCGGAAAGTCTTGAAAAAAAAGGAGCTGATGTTGAAAAACTAATATCAAAACTTCAAGCCTTGCAGATTGCTATTCCGAGTTGGGCGCTTGGAACAGGCGGAACTCGCTTTGGGAGATTCTCCGGTGGTGGAGAACCAGCTACTTTAATTCAAAAAATCCAGGATGTGGGAATTCTTCATGCCCTCAATCAATCCAGCAATGCTGTTTCTCTACACATTCCATGGGATATTCCGAGTGACTATAAGGAGATCAAAGAGCATGCAGCAGATGTCGGAATCGGTTTTGATGCAGTGAACTCGAATACTTTTCAAGATCAATCAAACCAAGCGTATAGCTATAAATTTGGGTCATTAGCCAATTCGGAAGCTGTCGTACGTGAGTTGGCAGTGGAGCACAACAAACAGGTTATAGAGATTGGCGAGAAATTGGGCTCGAAAGCGTTAACCGTTTGGCTGGCAGACGGAAGCAGTTTCCCTGGTCAGCATAGCTTGAGAAAAGCGCTGGAAAACACGCATCTATCCCTGCAAGAAATCTACAAAGCAGTTCCTGAAGACTGGAAACTTCTTATAGAGTACAAGCCTTATGAGCCACACTTTTATAGCACGGTGATTCAGGATTGGGGCACTTCGTTTCTGTTGGCAAATAAGCTTGGTAAAAAAGCATACACACTTGTAGATCTTGGCCATCATCTCCCAAATACTAATATTGAGCAGATCGTCGCTACCCTGATGACTGAAGGGAAATTGGGCGGATTTCACTTCAACGATTCTAAATATGGGGATGATGATTTGACCGTTGGAAGTGTAAAACCGTATCAGTTATTCCTGATTTTTCAGGAACTGGTGAAAGGTTTTGGTGAGACGAATAATCCTCAGCTCTCATGGATGATAGACGCAAGTCATAATTTAAAAGATCCCATGGAAGACCTAATCCAATCAGTTCAGGCAATCAAACTTGCCTACGCTCAAGCTCTTTTGGTAGATAGCCAATCTCTGGAAGCAGCGCAAGAAACGCATGATGTCACTGGAGCGCAGGAGATTTTGCAAGACGCATATAGGACAGACCTTCGTCCACTTCTTGCAGAGGCTATCCGCAGATCAGGTGGAGCAATCGATCCAATTCAAGCATTCAGATCACTTAAAGTAAGGGAAACACTAATTTCTGAAAGAGGCTTAAAATCAGTAGCTTCTGGACTTTAAGTTATGAGAGATCAAGGTAAATTATAATTCTATAAACTTGGCTAGTATGCTATGTTTTGAAATTTAGCAAACCATAGCATACTCGCTTTTTTCTAAAAGATTCAAATTCTTATTACTTACTATAATTTGACTGTCTCTCGACCATCCAACCTGGGTATTGCATTGGGAGTGGGCTTACCTCATCCATTTTTCTCAAGTCTTCGTCAGTCAAAAGAAGTTGCGTGGATTCGATATTAAGCTTCAGCTGCTCCAAGGTTTTCGCCCCAATAATTGTACTGGTAATTCCTTTCTGCTGGCGCACCCAAGCCAATGCAACCTGAGCGATACTGGCATCATGAATTTTTGCCAAGTCTCCCATCAAATCGACTAGATCAAATGCCTTTTCTTTGTCAATCGGTGGAAAATCAAATTTGGCTCTTCTAGCGTCTGCATCTTCTTTTTCTCGGGTGAATTTCCCTGTCAAAAATCCTCCGGCAAGTGGACTCCAAGGAAAAATTGCCAGGTCATGAGCTTCAGCCATTGGAACCAGTTCATGCTCAATGTCACGGCTCACTGCGGAATAGTAGTACTGTAAGCCGATGAACTTATGCCAGCCTCTATAATGAGCAATAGCTTGAGCTTGAGCCACCATCCAAGCTGGCCAATTGCAAATAGCGATATATCTGACCTTGCCAGATTCTACTATATCATTTAGCGATCGGACAGTCTCTTCCAGCGAAGTCAAAGGATCTACGCCATGAACGTATAAAATATCTATATAATCCATTTGAAGTCTTTTCAAACTTGCATCCACCGAATTGAAAACATTATATCTGGAAAGTCCAGCGCTATTTGGCTTGTCTTTCATTTTTGCCAAAAGCTTGGTAGCAATCACAACTTCATCCCTTGGGACAGACAGGTCTAATAAACCTAGACCTAGTAGCTGTTCAGATTGTCCAAAAGAATAAACGTTTGCTGTATCGATAAAATTGATCCCTGATTCTACCACAGCACCTAGCATATCATTGACTTCTTTTTGCTGTAGTTTGCCGATGTTTGCCCACATGTCACTTTCTTGCCCGCCAAAAGTCATGGTGCCAAAGCATAGTTCAGAAACCTTCAAGCCTGTGTTGCCAATACAATTGTATTTCATAATAATAATGGATTTTGATATGATTAAAGATTATTGAGAGTAAAACTAAAGCTATTTAAAAACAGTTGCGTTAGCCATTATTATTTGTATAAGAAGGCATTTGTTCTATCTAAATGGACTAAATTATATTTTTTGAGGCTTATCTTTATGCTAAAATAACATGGAATGAATTTTAGACTTGCCCTCCTTTTCTGCTGCCTTATCTCCCATATTTCTTTTTCCTGCATACTAAATTTTGAGGATTTCAAAAACTCACTAATAATTCCTCTAGGGGGAAATACGTTTCAAACTCAGGGATCAAGCACTGAAAAAGTTGATTCTGATGGAATAATGAGTTGGGAAAATGGTGACACTGAGTTTACAGTTTTTGTAAAATCAGATACGGATACAGAGATATTTTTGGAACTCGATATTCTTTCTCAACAAAGTAATGGCAAAATCAGCATTTCGCTGAATGGCCAAAATCAACGCATCAATCTTTCAATTGGAAATTCAGGAATCGTACCTGTAGGTGATCTGAGGCTGGTGAAAGGCTACAATGAAATTAAATTTAGCGGTGTAGAAAAGGCAGGCAATGACTTCGCCAAAATCAAGAGTCTTCAAATTAAGTCTGAAGGAAAATTAACTTTGGACTTTGTCAAAGACGACATCGATAACCGTTTTTATTGGGGACGAAGAGGGCCATCTGTTCATTTGACCTACACGCTGCCAGAGGATAAAAACTTCAAATGGTTTTACAATGAAGTAAGTGTTCCGCAAGGTTCAGACCCGATTGGCTCCTATTTTATGGCCAATGGTTTTGGCGAAGGTTATTTCGGTATACAGGTGAATTCTGAAACTGAACGTAGAGTTTTATTTTCTGTGTGGAGTCCTTTCAAAACAGATAATCCAGGAGAAATACCTGACGAGGAGAAAATCATACTATTGAAGAAAGGTGAAGAAGTGTACACTGGAGAATTTGGAAATGAAGGTTCTGGAGGGCAAAGCTTTCTTAGATACAATTGGAAAGCAGGAAAAACCTACAGCTTCCTAAATTCAGTAGCCCCGGATGGCAAAGGAAACACAATTTATACCGCCTATTTTTTAGATCCCGAAGTTGGAAAATGGATACTTATTGCGAGTTTCCTCAGACCAAAAACAGATACCTGGTACAAACGACCGCATTCATTTTTGGAAAATTTCGTACCAGAATCCGGTTACCTAGAGCGCACTGCCAACTATAGTAACCAATGGGCTGCAGATGCTGACGGCAACTGGCAAGAACTGAACGAAGCGAAATTTACCGGAGATGACATAGCGAAGCGTGGCTATAGAAAAGACTATGAAGGCGGAGAAGAAGCCGGGCAATTCTACCTGAGAAATGGTGGTTTTTTCAATGGAGTTATCGAGCTGAACAGCGTGCATGAGCGTAAATCGATCGGTGTCTCTCCTACGCTGAACTTTGATAAATTACCCTAACCATCCTTTATTTTCAACTTCCTTAGTTTGTGTCAGTCAACACAATTCTAATTTTACTCACAACCTATTTAACAATGAATTTTACGCTTCAATCAGCTGATCTTTCAGTTGAAGTCAACCCAATTGGAATGGAGATTAGCTCCATCAAATCAAAAACTACGGATCTTGAATACCTATGGCAGGGAAATCCGGCTGTTTGGAATGGACAAGCCCCTGTGCTGTTTCCCATAGTTGGATCTCTTAAAGACGGCTTTACCATTATTGATGGTAAGAAGTATGAAATGCCTAAGCACGGAATTTTGAGACATTCAGAGAAACCACTTTTGAAAGCTCAAACAGCTAACTCAGTCATATTTAGTCTAAAATGGGATGAAGAAAGCTTACAACATTACCCTTTCAAATTTGAATTTGAGATCAAGTTTACTCTGAAAGGAAAAATGCTAGAAGTATCTCATAAAATCACCAATCATGGGAATGAAACCATGCTCTATTCACTTGGAGGACATCCAGCGTTCAATTGTCCTCTACGGGCAGGCGAGGTCTATGAAGACTATTTATTAGAATTTTCGAAAGCAGAAACTGATTCCACATGGATAGTGGAGGACACTGGACTGATAGGTCTGCAGCAAAAATTAGTACTGGACAATACCGCTATACTGCCGCTTCATCCCCATATGTTTGCCAATGACGCCCTGATTTTCAAGCAACTTGACTCACGAGAAGTGACGCTAAAACATAAAGATAGAGGAACAATACTTTCAGTCAACTTTGAGGATTTTGACTATCTGGGAATTTGGGCCAAACCCGAAGCTCCCTTCGTTTGTATTGAGCCGTGGCTAGGCATTGGCGACAGTTCTGATTCCAATCATCACTTCGAGGAGAAAGATGGAATTCTGAAATTAGAAGCTCAGAAAAGTGAGGCAAAAAAATATTCTATCACCATTTTAGAATAATAGAGTACTTATTTCTAAAATAGAAAAGAGGCTGTCCCAAATCATGAGACAGCCTCTTTTCACTTTATACACATCTCCCTATTTCGCCCATTCGATATAATCTCGATTAACTTGGCCGTCTAACACACTTTCGTTGGAATAAATTATAATTCTATACTTGAAAGTAGCTGATTCGCCTTTTTCCAATTTGAAGTTAAGCTCATCCTTTCCATCGCTTAGTGCTTTTTGACCCAAGGGATTTGCTGCAAATAAACCATATCCTCTTGCATGCCAGTAGGTTGGGTAGCCTGGATTCGATGGGAAATCTAGGATTGCAACAGAGATATCCTCATTGTTAATCTTTCCGCTAAGACTGACCCATGCTCCTCTTGTACCCCAAACATCATTTCCCTCCACACCTTCACTGCTCAGATACATTCCCGTGATTCCTTCATTATTCATCGTCGGAACATCAGTAGCTTTTCCTGAAGCATCTGTGAAAATTTCAGGCTTATTAGACGGATGCTCTAGTTGTCTCGCAGTGCGAAGACCGAGCATTCCTTCCTTATTGTCTGTCAATTTCACTTCTCCATTTGGAGCGGTCAGCGTGGCAATTCGGTCTATGGTTCTTTGATCGTCTTTTCCTCGGAAAATAAACGTAGTGTTCTCTGTCAAAAGCACTTCACCTTCATTATTCATCCAATCCAAACTCACTTCCAAAACACCTTCCTCATTTCCACTTTTTATAGACTTGATCGACTTGTGAACGATATGTCCATACTTCGTTTTGTCTTTGATAGCGGATGAATTATTCCAAAAGTCAAGACCATTCACATCTCCGTAATTGAACCAAAGTCCCAAATGATGCGGATGATCCACACGCTCTCCCGGACGGGGAGTTACCGGCCAACCTCGAGTAATGGCATTTCCATTAGCAGTATTGATTGGATATAAAACAGGTTTTTCCAGTGAATCTGGATAGATATATGACGTGAAAAACTTCCCATCAATGATGACATCCACTTTCTTTGCGGCATCGTCCCGAACGAGTTCAATTCTATCCTTCATTTCCTCAGGCTCTTGTTCAGTTCCGGTTTTTTTATCCGCTGCTCCACAAGCAAAAGTCATGGATGATAAGGCAATTATAGCCGTGTAGTGAAAAAGTCTATGTTTATGTATGTTCATTTTATAGTTTCTAGATTTAGGTTACTTTTTAATTAAAATTAGAGCTAATTAAGTCTTTATCATCAACTCTTTTTCGTCAATTGATTGAATAAAGCTAATTGCTCTTTGAGCGCAGCTACTCGATCTGTAGGTTCAGTGCGGGCTTCCATTAGTATCCAACCATCGTAATTGATCCCATTGAACAACTTGAAAAGTTCTGCGTAAGGATAATCTCCTTCATTGAATTCACGTACGTGAACAGTATCTCCAAACCATTTTTTCACAGAGTTGAAATTAGCCTCTAAGCCTGGAGCCAAAAGATCTTCTGCATTACAATTCCAGCATATCTTCACGGCAGGTTCAGTTACCTGATCGAAGATTGCCTTCATATTTGGAAGTTCCTGAGTCAAATTCCCATGGACTTCCACTCGTACTAATTGTCCATATTCAGCTGCAAATTTCCCAACTTCATTGAAGGAAGCTGCGATCTGTGCGATGGTTTTTTCCTTTGGAATACCTTCGGGAAGATTATTTGGCTTTACCTTAATTCCCGTCGCTCCTATATCCTTGCAAAGTTTGATGTACTCTTTGGTGCCTTCTATATTTTTTCGAACAACTGCCGGATCAGGACTATGGTATTCGAAGTTACTTCCGTAGCCCACACACGTGACTTTGTTGTCCTTAAAGCGCTTTTTCACTTCAGCACGTTGAGCGGCATTCAAACTTGTCTCTACTCCGTGCAAATGCTCCGTACGAAGCTCCACTCCTAGTACTCCTGATTTTTCACAGTTTGCTATAAGCGTCGGCAGATCCCAATCCTTACCCCATTGGTATGTCACCAAACCAAATTTCATCCCTGATTTTGTCATTGAAAATGCATCCAAAGGAAATTGCATAGCTGCGAGACTTAAGCTGGCCGCTACACTTTTCTGCATAAAATCTCTTCTTGAATTACTCATTAACTTAGTCTCTTTACTATTTATTTTTTCTTGACTCATAAAAATCAAACTTTATTTGGAACAGTGTATGGATCACGATAATCTCTGGTAAGCATTTTATCCGCCTCCTTATCTTTGACGAATTTTTCTGCGCTTCCATCAAATTTCAATTTGCGTCCAGTCAGATAAGATACATTTGCAATCAATGGTAGAACTGATGATTTGAATCCTTCTTCGATATCACAATGAAGTGCTTTGTCATTTCCAGCACGGATGGCATCCAGGAAGTTAGCATAATGCTCGGCACCACCTGGCGCTGCCAGAACTTGACTACTTGCTACCGGAGCTGATTCTTTTTTTGATTGGGCAAATGGCTCTTTTTCTTTTTGACGGAAAGCTTTCCAGGTGCCACCATCAATTTCCAAATAGCCATTAGTTCCGTAAAACACATTGCCTATATGGATGTCTAAACTTGATTCTCCATTGGTATATCTTCCACGAGTTTCAAATTCCAACATGGTTCCATCTGCGTACTTGAATGTTGAGGTTTGCGTATTTGGAGTTTCCTGAGAGCATTCGTTCGGATCTATACCGTAGATTCCTCCTGCAGAATAAACTGAAACGGGATGCTCATTTTTATTCATTCCCCAGCGAGCTACGTCAAACTGATGTGGTCCCTGGTTTCCTGTATCACCATTTCCTGTGGCCCAGTGCCAGTGCCAGTTATAATGTACTTTCTTTTCATTGTATGGGATCATCTGCGCTGGACCTCTCCAGTAATCGTAGTGCAATGATGCTGGCGGCGCACTATCAGGCACTTTTCCAAAAGAATCGCGGGGTTTGTAGCATGTGCCACGAGCCATATAGACATCACCAATTCCTCCGCTATGTAGGAAAGCCATCGCTTCCATCACGTTGGCAATGGAACGGTTTTGAAAACCTACCTGCACCCTTCTGTCGTATTTGCGGGCAGCTTCCACCATTTTTCTACCTTCCCATACGTTGTGGCTAGCAGGTTTTTCTACATACACATGCTTTCCTGCCTGGCAAGCCCAGACCGTAGCCAGCGCATGCCAATGATTTGGTATTGCAAATGAAACGGCGTCTAATTCTTTGTCTTCGAGCACCTTGCGCATGTCCCATTCGGTCTGTGGAGTTACGCCTGTTTTCTCAATAACAACTTTTGACTTAGGTTCGAGGTATTGTTCATCAGCATCGCAAAGTGTCTTCAATCTTACATTGCGATTGTCTTTCAAGGCACACCACTGATTGATGTGATTGCTGCCTTGTCCCCGAATCCCAACTACAGCAATATTGATTCGCTCATTTGCTCCAATAATTGAAGCATACGATTTGGCACTCATACTCATGCCTGCCATTGCTATTCCGGCAGTGCCTAAGAGACTTTTCTTTATGAATTCTCTTCTTTTTTCCATTTTGAGGTAAGGTTATATGGTTTGTTGTATTTACTTTTTAAGGTTACTGATTATTCGCTTTTTATGTTAAAAAACAGTATTTCAACTATGATTTATTAATCTAAACATTCTCTTCATACCAACCAATACTAATTATTTAGATGCCTTGATTACTTGTGCAAACGATTGCTTTTTCTATCGATTAGGTTTATTCAGAGGAGAATTCAATTTCATTTTATCACCATTTACAGTGATATTTCACTTTATCACCATTTACAGTGATATTTTGATTTATCACCATTTACGGTGATATTAGAAGAATGATTGCATTACTGACAGGAGACATCATCAATTCCAGAGAACTAAAAGATCAGAATCTGTGGATAAATCCATTTAAGAAATTACTGGGTCACTGGGGACAAACACCCAAGCAATGGGAGATATTCCGAGGAGATAGTTTTCAACTGGAAATCTCAGACCCCAAAGAAAGCTTGCTTGCAGCATTACAAATCAAAGCTCTTATCAAAAGCCTTCCCTATCCGGATGAGAATAAGAGAAGCTCTCCTGTAGATGTGCGAATGGCAATAGGAATAGGCACAAAAGCCTATGATGCAGAACGAGTCTCGGAAAGCAATGGAGAAGCTTTCGTCCGGTCAGGGGAAAAATTTGAGCAGCTGAAAAGCGAGATGATTACACTCGCAATCAACTCTCCCTGGCATGAATGGAATGATGAAATGAATCTCTATCTGAAATTGGCAGGGATTCAAATGGACAGCTGGTCTATATCATCTGGTGAATTAATGTCTGAAATGCTCTCCAACCCAGATCGTAAGCAGGCGGAAATCGGAGAAGTACTTCACATCAATCAAAACTCAGTGAGTAAACGATACAAAGCTGCTAATGGTGAGGATATTTTGACAATGGAGAAATTATTCAGAAAGAAACTCAGCCAACTCCTATAATGCTAATCCTCATCAAGCTTATACTCGCGCATCTCATCGGCGATTTTCTTCTACAACCTACTTCTTGGGTGAAGGAAAAGGAAAGCCAAAAAGCTGCTTCACCTAAACTTTACCTCCATGTTTTAATTCATGGTTCCCTAGTCCTATTGCTTCTTTGGGATTTCCGCCTTTGGCCTATAGCGTTAGCAATCATTCTGGCACACTTGCTCATAGATCTCACCAAGCTCTACGCACAAAAACCTAAAACCAAAACAACTTGGTTTATAGCTGATCAAGGAATGCACCTCTTAAGTATTCTGATCATTTGGGCAGTATTCACGGAAGTATCTGTGGACTGGCAATCTGTATTTCAGGACCCTACGCTTCTTGGCTTACTTACTTTAGTGCTTTTCCTCACTCAACCCACCTCGATTATCTTATCCAATTTGCTCAAAAAGTGGTCAGACTCAATTCCTTCCCAACCCGACCAATCCCTGCAGGATGCAGGAAAATACATAGGAATTCTAGAGCGGCTATTTGTCTTTTCTTTTATAGCGACGGGGCATTGGGAAGCTGTAGGTTTCTTGCTAGCGGCCAAATCTGTGTTTAGGTTTGGCGATCTACGAAAATCTAAAGAGCGAAAACTCACTGAATATATTCTGATAGGAACCTTGCTGAGCTTTGGTACAGCCATGCTATTGGGGCTTATCTTTCTATCTATTTCCAATTAAATGAACCCGAACTCCGAACTGGATTCCATCCAACTCAATTTTTCATCCAATGATTTACTACTTCTCAATCTAGCATTAGCGCTGATTATGTATGGCGTGGCACTGGATCTGAGATTTGAGGATTTCAAATACTTAGCTAAAAATCCTAAAGGGTTCTTGTTGGGTGTGTTTTCTCAATTTCTCCTTTTGCCATTTCTTACTTGGTGTTTGGTACTTATCATGAAGCCACCACCATCGGTTGCTTTAGGAATGTTCCTAGTAGCAGCCTGTCCTGGAGGAAATGTCTCTAATTTTCTTACAAGCCTAGCGAAAGGAAATACCGCTCTTTCAGTAAGTCTTACAGGATTCTCAAGCATACTATCCATCATCAGCACACCATTAAATTTTGCACTTTGGGCAGGATTATATCCTCCGACGTCAAACTTGTTACGGGAAATTAGTCTGGACTATTCTGATGCTTTTTCTACTGTTGCGCTAATCATAGGTATTCCATTGATTCTTGGAATTATCACACATAAAAAAGTGCCTTCATTTGCAGAAAAAGCTTCGAAGATCCTTAAGCCTCTCAGTATTCTTATTTTTGCTGTCTTTGTAGTGATCGCTTTTGCGGGGAATTTCGACCTGTTCACCAAGTACATTTCCCTGATTTTCCTTTGGGTATTAGCACATAATTTCGTTGCTCTCGGCTCCGGGTTTATTACTGGAAAAATTTTCAACCTGCCACTAGCGGATGTGAAAACTATGACGATCGAAACAGGAATTCAAAATTCAGGTTTGGGGCTGGTTTTGATTTTTACTTATTTTGATGGACTTGGTGGAATGGCTATTATTACGGCTTGGTGGGGCATCTGGCACCTAATCTCAGGAATGACAATCGCAAGTCTTTGGAAATCAAAAGTCTGAGTATAAAGTCAGACAGTGAAACGCTAATAAATCAATGCAATATATAATCAATGAATTCCTTCGCGCACTAGTTAAGATCACGTTGAAGGGCTATTTCAAAAAGATAATAATCGAAGGTGCCGAAAATATTCCTAAAGACACACCTATTCTTTTGGTAGCTAATCACCAAAATGCACTTATCGATCCTATGCTATTGGGCTCTTACACTACGCTAAAACCCTACTATCTGACTCGTGCGTCTGTTTTCAAAAAGTCATTTGTCGCCAAAATGTTGAATTTTATTCAAATGCTACCCGTCTACCGAGTGCGGGATGGATTTTCTACCATTCAGCAAAATCAAGACACTTTTGAACAAACCTATGAAGTACTTCGCAAAAATGGAGTTGTGCTTATTTTTGCAGAAGGGAGTCATAGTCTGATCCGAAATCTACGCCCTTTGAGCAAGGGATTTACGAGAATAGCTTTTGGACTAAAAGAGAAATATCCAGAAACAAATCCTGTGATCTTACCTGTAGCACTGGATTACAGCGCACATATGCGATCTGGCAGCGTCGCAAGAGTTACTTTTGGGAAAGTTATTCCAGTTGACATGCCTGTCTCCAAATCGGGTCTGCTGACTAAAGCAGTGCAAGTAGCGTTGAAAGAACTCACAGTGGAAATCCCACTGGAAAACTACGAGCAGGATTTAGCACGATTGATCGAAAATCACGTTGATCTAACCAGTAGAGCAGAGGTTAAGCTTTTTCTTGAAACTGGGAAAGTTCCTAATCCTGTTTCCGAGACTTCAGGACTGAAAAATAAACTGGTGAAGATCTTCCACTTCCCCTTTTATTGGCTATGGTTGTGGAAAAAACCAAGTGTAAAAGATCCCGTTTTTTCATCTACTTGGAAGTTCATGATAGGATACGTATTAGGTCCTTCTTATTACCTTTTCCTACTTTGGCTGGCGGTAGCCACATCCTTGGGCTCATGGGCTTTGGCCTTTCTGATCATGGCTTGTATCACACTAATTATCAACAAAAATCCGCAGGAATAAAGACACGCTTGGCCAAATTTTCTTTGGGTTATTTTGTAACTTTGGTTTACTGAATAACCCAAAAATAACTAACTATGAGTCAAGACTTCCTTCCCATCAATGGGACTGACTACGTGGAATTATACGTCGGCAACGCCAAACAATCTGCACTTTATTATCAATATGCCTTCGGCTATGAGTTAATTGCTTATGCTGGACCAGAAACTGGCATCAAGGACCGAGCATCCTACGTCCTGAAGCAAGGCAAAATCAGATTAGTTCTTACCTCTCCTATTTTTCCCGAAGGGCCTATCGCTGAGCATATTCAAAAACATGGAGATGGAGTGAAAGTCCTAGCACTTTGGGTGGATGATGCGGAAAAATCCTGGCATGAAACCACTTCCAGAGGAGCTGTATCTGCTATCGAGCCTCATCGTATTTCTGATCAATTTGGCGAAGCCAAAGTAGCATCAATCCATACTTATGGGGAAACAATTCATACGTTCGTTGAGCGTAAAAACTACTCAGGCATCTTTCTTCCAGGATATCAGCCAAGAACAACTAAATACACTCCGGAGCCAATCGGCTTGATGTACATTGACCATTGTGTAGGAAATGTGGAGCTCGGTGAAATGAATACATGGGTAGATTTCTATGAAACCGTCATGGGTTTCAAATTGCTAATCACCTTTGACGACGAGGATATATCTACAGAGTATTCCTCGCTGATGTCCAAAGTAGTTTCCAATGGCAATGGCTTCATCAAATTCCCAATCAATGAACCTGCAGCAGGTAAAAAAAAATCTCAGATCGAAGAATATTTAGACTTTTACAAAGGTCCGGGAGTTCAGCATATGGCGATCGCTACGGATGACATTATCCATACGGTCACCGAACTGAGAAAAAGAGGTGTAGAGTTTCTAGAAGTACCACAATCCTACTATGAAGATTTGTTGGATAGAGTGGGCAAAATAGATGAGGATTTACAGCCTCTTAAAAATCTAAATATCCTTGTGGATCGAGATGATGAAGGTTATTTGCTTCAGATTTTCACCAAACCTATTCAAGACAGACCGACGCTTTTCTTTGAAATCATCCAACGAAAAGGTGCTAAATCCTTTGGAAAAGGAAATTTCAAGGCACTGTTTGAAGCTATTGAGCGAGAACAGGACTTGAGAGGAAATCTATAAATAAAAAGCCGACTAGAATTAGTCGGCTTTTTATTTATAGACAATTCGTAAATTGAATTTAGGTTCTATAAATTAAGGATTGAAGTTCAAAATTAGCAAGCCCCTTCCGATAGCTAAGCGGGACTCACACGGAGGGGGATTTTGAGTAATAAACCTAATCATCATCTTATTAGGCACATATTTCCGGACACATATTCTTTTAAATGTATATCCGCTTTTCTATCAGTAACGATACAAAAGCAGTATAAAGCATTCTCCACTTAAAATCCCAACCACTTTGGTCTCCTATAACTATCGGGACGTCTTCCTAGCTTTTACCACGGGCAGGGGCCTTCCAGCCTTTAAAGCATAGAGAATAATGCTTCTGGCAATATTGCATATAATCATATTATTTTATCTAAATACGCATACTCTGAGTAGGGTTATGATATTTGTTTACAAAAAATAGCACCTTGAATTTCAAACAATAATTGCATGAGACTTGTAATGATTTTAGAAAATATCCTAACGTTACGAACACATGGTCACAGCAGCCGAACTCCCAAAAGGTCTCGTTTATATTAGAGATTCACAGCCTGGAATACTTAGAAAGAAAAGCGGCCGTGGCTTTACATTTCTGGACAAAGACAATCAAAAGCTTTCAAATGAATCGCACATAGAGAGAATTCAAAATCTGGTGATTCCTCCCGCATGGAAAAATGTATGGGTTAGCCCAAAAAAGGATAGCTATTTACAAGCAACAGGAATTGACGAAAAGGCAGGAAACAATACCTCTATCACTCGAAATGGTCAGAATATTCGTCCAAAATCAAATACGACGACCTGCTCAACTTTGGGTTCTATTTACCCAAATTGAGAGAGAGATATCAAAAGGATTTACGACAAAAAAACTGGAATAAGAATAAAGTTCTGGCATTGGCGACGGCTCTTTTGGACGAATTGTACCTAAGAGTTGGGAATAAACATTACACGGAAAAAAACAAAACTCACGGACTGACTACGCTCAGGAGAAAGCATTTGAGCGAGGATGGAAGTAAACTTTTAATCAATTTCACAGCAAAAAGTGGCAAGGAACGCTCAGTTTCGCTGACCAACAAAAGACTAGTCAGATTGCTAAAAGATTGTTCTCAGCTTCCTGGTTATGATTTGTTCAGGTATCAGGAAGACAATAAGTGGTACACGGCAGATTCTTCTGAATTAAATGAGTATATAAGCATGGAAGCCCCAGAAGATGATTCTTACACTGCGAAATATTTTAGAACCTGGGGAGCAAATTGTGTTTGTATCACACAAACTGATAAAGTTGGGAAAATGTGCGAAGACACAAGAAAAAAACCAGAGACTACCTTAATAAGACTCGTAGCGGAAAAAATGGGGCATACTGTTGCGGTTTGCAAAAGCTCCTATTTACATCCAGAAATATTATCCCAATGCTTGAATCCTCAGAAACTGCAAGACTGTTTGCCTAAGGATTTTTCTAAGGAAGGATACAAGCCTGAGGAAATCCAACTTATGCAAATCCTTTGTTCTAGACTGAATTAATGAGGTGAAAGTTGATTTTGGCATGTTTTTTAAACGTGAGGAAGAAAAAAATAACCAGTTATATATGAGTACAGCAGAAGTTTTAGGATACGATACCCAAGAGGTATTTGATAAAATTAAAAGTAAACTAAGCGGATGGTTAGATATAATTATAGAGAATCTACCAAATTTTTTTCTCTCTATTATTCTTATAGTTTGTACTATTTTCATTGCAAAATCAATCAAAAAGCTTTCCGCCACTTATCTACATAAACTCGGTACAAATAAAACGATCAGTCAATTTTTAAGTCAATTGATTTACCTAGTAATTATAGTATTAGGTATCATGCTGGCATTGTCCGTCATGGATCTAAGTAAAACTGTATCCTCCATATTGGCAGGATTGGGGATCATTGGATTGGCTTTGGGTTTTGCTTTTCAAGATACCGCAGCCAACTTTATTTCAGGAGTATATATCACTTTTAATCAGCCATATAAACTTGGAGACATTATTCAGACTCATGAAGGACATGAAGGTTCAGTGATTGACATCAATCTACGGATCACCAAAATCAAAACCTTCAATGGTCCAATCGTCTATGTCCCCAATCGCTACTTGTTCCAAGAATGCTTTACCAACTATACCGAATTTGAGCAGCGAAGAGTACAGATCGACTGCGGCGTAAGCTACGGCGAAGATTTGGAGCACGTCCAAAAAGTAGCATTAGAGGCAGCTAGGAGCGTAACTAGCCGACTGGAAACAGAAGAACCAACGTTATTTTGGACAGGGTTTGGAGACAGCTCTATCAATTTTACCCTGAATATCTGGTGCAAATATAATGGTGCTAATATGGATTACATTCCAGTGAGGAACGAAGCTATAATTTCTCTTAAGAAGGCATTCGATAAAAATGATATTATGATTCCATTCCCAATCCGCACGTTGGATTTTGGAATAAAAGGAGGTACCCAACTTAATAAAGAATTAAGTGGTTTATCTATTTCGCCGCAAAACGGCTCCACTAATACAAGTGAGAGTTAATGGAAAAAGCAGAAAATATGGGCAAAATAACTCCTACTCGTTTTAAAATTACGCATATCCCCAGTTTGATGGTGGAGAGTTTTAAGCAATGGAACAAGGCAGATCCATGGCGATTAAGTGCAGTGATTGCTTATTATGCCGTATTATCTCTTCCTGCGTTATTGGTTATTGTGATCAACACCGTAGGTGCTATCTGGGGTGTAGATATAGTAACAGGCAGGCTTCAAAATGAACTTTCATCAGCTATGGGGCCAGAAACTGCTGATTTCCTCACTAGCATGGTGGCAGAAACACAGACAAGTGGTAAGTCCACCATTGCGTCTATACTAGGCGTCGGTGTTTTGATTTTTGGTGCTTCGGGAGTTTTCTTTCATTTGAAAATCAGCATTAATTCAATTTGGGGTCTCAAGCAAACAGATGATGTAAAGTGGTACTATATGCTTTTGGATCGTGCAGTTAGCTTTGGTTTTGTTCTTGTCCTAGGATTTCTGCTTTTTATAAGCTTTGCACTAACCGCCCTACTCTCCTTCTTTAGTGATTTCATAAAAAGCATTTTACCTGAATTTGTAGTGTTTTTTGCTTTCGTAGTGGATTTCGCTATTTCATTTGGAGTAATCGCTGTACTATTTGCCCTTATATTCAAATACCTCCCAGATGCCAAAATCCAATGGAAATCAGTTTGGGTGGGTGCATTTCTGACTTCCATTCTCTTTTCGGTATCTAAGTTCCTGTTGGGGATTTATTTCACTGCAGCTGAGCCTGGATCTACTTATGGAGCAGCAGGATCTATTATTCTAGTATTGCTTTGGGTCTCTTATTCTTGTTTGATATTCTTTTATGGTGCGGAGTTCACTAAAGTTTTCTCTATCAGGTATGGCTTTGGCATCCTTCCTAAAAAGAATTATTCAAGGGTAAAAAAAAGAGAAGTAGTACTTAAAGGAGATTTTGTGCCACCGCCGAAAGATCCACTGCCTGAAGGAGAAGAAGATGACTTGCAGGAAGATAAAAAGTCCTTATAATTTGAGCGTTAGAGTAGATACTTTATAACTCAATCATTGGTTGAGTTATTCTTATAATCTCATTTACGTTGATTACAATTCAGTTGAGGTAGGCTTTTGTTTGGTAACTTAACGTACACAAATTAAAAGGACGAGTAGAAACATCAATTTTCCTTTCCTAAATTAATTCCCTCTAACGCAAGATGATTTTTAGCTAGGGAATGGCATATTTTATGTTTTTCTATATCTTAGACGACAAACAATTTTTATAACATGACAACCATAGACCCTAGCATTCAAGCAAAAGCAGACGCTTGGCTTAATGGCAATATCGATGAAGTTTCGAAAGCCCAAATCCGTACGCTTATTGATCAAAACCCCTCGGAATTAGTAGATTCCTTCTACCAAGATCTAGAATTTGGGACAGGTGGACTTCGTGGGTTGATGGGTGTAGGAACTAACCGAATGAATGTCTATACCATCGGTATGGCAACTCAAGGACTCGCAAACTATCTCCTGAAATGCTTTCCTGGCGAAACTATCCGCGTAGCAATTACGCACGATTGTAGAATTAATAACACACTTTTTGCCACGACAACAGCAAATGTATTGACTGCAAACGGCATATACGTGTTGTATTTTAGGGAAATGCGCCCTACTCCAATGTTATCTTTCGCTGTGAGGCATTTCGATTGTAAAAGCGGCGTGATGATCACTGCTTCGCATAATCCTAAAGAGTATAATGGCTATAAAGCCTATTGGGACGATGGCGCGCAGGTAGTGGCTCCCCATGATAAAAATATCATAGATGAAGTGAAAAAAATCACCTCTTTTGATGATGTGAATTGGGATAATAACGATGCGCTTTTCCAATATATTGAAGAAGACTTTGATGGTATCTACATGAAGCTTGTCAAAGACTTGAGTTGGTCTCCTGGTGCTATTGCTTCGCAAAAGGATATGCCAATTGTATTTTCTCCGATACATGGAGCTTCTGGCAAAATGGTTCCTACAGCGCTGAAAGCCTTTGGCTTCGATAATGTGAATATCGTAAAAGAGCAGGCGGAGCCAGATGGTAATTTCCCTACCGTGATTTATCCCAATCCAGAAGAAGCAGAAGCATTGACACTTTCATTGAAGCTGGGCAAAAAAGTTGGGGCTGAATTGGTATTAGCGTGTGATCCAGATGGTGATCGCTATGCAGCCGCGGTGCCAAATACTTCAGGAGAATTTGAACTATTGAACGGAAATCAAACCGGAGCTTTGCTTACGTATTATTTGCTCAGTCAGTGGAAAAAAGCTGGAAAGCTTGACGGCAATCAATTCATGGTAAATACCATCGTGACTACAGAGTTAATTGATAAAATCTGTGAGGGATTCGGTGTGAAATGTTTCTCAGTTTTAACAGGATTTAAAAATATAGCGGCTATCATCAAAGACCTTGAGGGCAAGCAAACCTTCATAGGTGGTGGTGAAGAATCTTATGGATATTTAATTGGTGATTTTGTACGAGACAAGGACGGTGTGAGTGCGTGCGCTATGGTTGCTGAAGTAATCGCTTACTATAAAACTCAGGGAAAAACAGTCTTTGACGTTCTTGCTGAGATTTACAACCAGTTTGGTTTTTATAAAGAATCGCTAATATCTGTCACCAAAAAAGGGAAAGACGGTGCAGAACAAATTCAAGCTTTGATGATGGATTTTCGTGAAAAGCCACCTGCAGAAATGAATGGAATTGAGGTTGCAAAAATTGTAGATGTGAAAGAAAGCACCGTGACAGATGTGAAGTCTGGAAAATCAGAAAAGCTCGATATGGACAAGTCCAACGTGATGCAATTCTATTTGGAAGACGGAAGTAAAATCTCTGCAAGACCTTCTGGCACCGAACCAAAAATAAAGTATTACTTTTCAGTGAATGCACCTTTGGCAAACGTAGTAGATTACAGAAAAATTGAATCAGAACTTGACGAAAGAATCGAAGGATTGAAGCGATATTTCAGCTAAAAAGCAACTTCAACATAAACAAAAAGGCACTGATAAATCAGTGCCTTTTTGTTTTTTCAGAACATCTGCGGATATTCAAATACCTTAATATGCTTGGGATGATTATGTGAAAGTTGAATTACATCATTTAATAACTACAACTTATAGTATAGTAAAATCGACAGATCCAATTAATTATGAAATATCCTAAATTGATTTTCGCTTTTTTATCCGTTTCGTTATTTCAGAATTGTACCCAAAAAAATGATTCCGATACACCAAAAGAATTGACTATAATAGCTATCAATAAGGATTTTTTGCTCAGTGAAGTAAATCAATCACAGTTTATTGCACTAGACACCATAGATTTAGAGCGCCCAGGAAATCCCTCTCTTACTTCTATCTGGGATATAGCTTTTACTGAGAATAATATTTTTCTGATGGATGTAAAGCAAGGCTTTTTAAAGTATGATTATGAAGGAAATTTTCTTCAAAAAATAGGTAAAAAAGGCGAAGGTCCAGATGAATATCTTGTGCCCATGGCAATCTATGTTGATGACAAAGAAAATATAGCTTTAGTAGGAGATTGGAGTAAAATGGTGGTGAATTCCTATGATTTAGAAGGAAATTATATTTCTTCAAGTAAAAAGTTGCCCGGACTTCCAATATCGTTTTATAAGGAAAAGGACAAGGTTTTAATAATACAAGAGGGTGTTGATATTGATCAAAAAGATCAGCAAACTGTATTGATAAGCTCGATAGAGCCAACTACGTTAGAATTCAAGACACAGGGCAACCCATTGTATAGCTTTACATCAAAATTCCACAGGATGCATAGTTTCCTTAGCGTGTTTGGACAGCTAAATGATACAAGTCTCTTTTACTTTCCTCGTGTTCGGCTGGAGGGGTTGACTGATCAGAAGGATACTATTTACCGAATGCAGGAAGATCACTTAGTTCCTGAATATCAACTTGACTTTACTGATTTTGGAAAGTCAGATACATTACGAATTCAATCTGCAGAAATTAATAATGGTTATGCGAGCATACTTTTAGGTTTCAAAAAAGATTCATATCACCTACTTCTTGATTTAGAAAAGAGAACACCAAAATTTAGCATGAAACTCTCTTCGGAAAGTTACTCGTATGAAGTATTTCCAAAACATTTAAAAGAAGATTCCTACTATGCTATTATCAGAAATGAAGATGATAATGAAGAGAAAAATCCAAACATAGTATTGTATAATTTATCCATGGAAACTAGCATCCAACTTAAGGAAAAAGTGCCTCATTGATAACTTTTCACCTTTTTTCCCAGAGAACATCAGCAAAGTATCCTTCCGAATCCATGAAGTTTTCCTGAACTTCAAATCCTCCCAAAGATGCTAAATATTCGATCTCGGATAAACTGTATTTTTTAGAAATCTCCGTAAAAATTGACTCAAATGCTTCAAATACGAATGATTGATTTAATACTCCAATTGTAACTTTCTGGGATTTCAAAGAAACTAAATAGCTTCTGCACTCTCCGCTCACAGGATTATAAGTAGGCCAATGCACGAATGACTCTCTGTTAAAATCAGCATCCAAATCTTGATTGATTCTGTCTAGCAAGTTCATATTAAACTCACGGGTCACGCCCTGTTTATCATGGTACGCATTTAGAATCGTTTGGGGATTTTTCTTGAGGTCAAAGCCCAGCAAAACAAGATCTCCTTTTTTAGTACCTATACGTAGATGGTCAATGATATTTTTAGCTTCTTCTGCACCAAAATTCCCCAGATTTGCTCCTAAAAACAAAATTAGGTTGGGTCTTCCATCTTCCCAAACTTGTTTCTTCAACGAATCTCTGTAAGTAGCCTGAATTGAATTCACTGACAATTCAGGAAGCTCATTAGCTAAGCTTTCCTCCAATTCTTCCAAAACTGAACCTGAGAAATCTACTGGATAATAAGTGAACTCAACCTTCTTATTTGTAAGATATCTAAGAAGGATCTTGGTCTTCAAGCCATCTCCTGCACCAAGTTCAACTAGGTTAAATGGTTGCTTTTGTGAAAGAATTGGAGCCAAAATTTGCTCATGTTGCTCTTCCAAAATTTCATATTCCTTCCGAGTAAGGTAATACTCAGGCAAAGCCATAATTTGCTGGAATAACTTATCTCCTTTTGCATCATAAAAATATTTGGAGGATAATGTTTTCGGTGTTGAATTAAGACCAAGCAGGATATCTTGGGCGAAACTCCCAAAGTCAGTGTTTTTTGCGTTCATAAGTTAAAGTGATTTGGCAAGACGAATGCCCATAAATTGCCATCTGTGTTTTGGGTGAAAAAAGTTTCTATAAGTCGGTCTGGAATGGTCTTCCGAGGTAGCAACAGACGCTCCCCGCAGCACCATTTGATTGATCATGAATTTACCATTGTATTCACCTATCGCTCCAGGAGCTACTGTAAATCCGGGATAAGCTAAATAGGCTGAATTCGTCCACTCCCACCTTTTACCCCAATCAAATTGACTTTGTGCTACTTCCCATTCAAATTCGGTGGGTAAGCGCATTCCTTTCCAAGTAGCAAAAGCTGATGCTTCATAAAAATTGACATGGGCAACGGCTGCATTTTTATCGATTGATTTTAAGCCATCAAGTGTGTAATAAGACCATTCTCCATCGTTGTTTTCCCAATAAAGTGGTGCTTTAATATCCAATTCTTTACTCCAAGCCCACCCCTCGTCATGCCAATAGCTCGGGTCATTATAACCGCCAGCTTGCATAAATTCAAGGTATTCTCGATTTGATACTAGAGATGAGGAAATCGCAAAATCATTGATATAAACCTTGTGAGCATTCAGCTCATTGTCATAGCAAAATGAATCACTGCTATAGCCAATTTCATAAACTCCCGCTTCTAAAGAAATCATCTTTGAATCTGATTCAGGGGAGTACTCCTGAATATCCATTACGCTAGGATTCAATGGATTAAACCAAAGACTATATTTCAAATCTGTAATCAATAACTCCTGATGCTGCTGTTCGTGATTCATTCCAAGGATGACAAACTCATCTAGGACTGGACTGTTTTTTCCAATCAAATTAGACATTGCTTCATCCACGTATGCTCGATAGGTTTTGACTTCATCTACAGAAGGTCGAGACATCAGACCACGTTGATTTCTGGCTGTTCTAGTCCCGAGCGAATTGTAATAGGAATTGAAGAGGAAATTAAATTGAGGATGTTTTACCACATAATCGGGATCATTTGGTACAAGAATAAACTGCTCAAAAAACCAAGTAGTATGCGCCAAATGCCATTTTGGGGGACTAACTTCTTCAGAAGCTTGTAAGCTGAAATCCTCAATAATTAAATTTTCGCAAAGGTAAAGAGAGTGATTTCTTACGCTCTGGAATGCTTCCACTAGTGACATAAAAGGTTGAAATTTAGAGTCTTTAAGTTAAAGGAGTGTATTAACTATTCCTTGCCGATATGTACTAAGGCATCTCCAGCATTAATCACAGGCAGATTATTCATTCCTATTATATGGCCATTAGTAGGTGCTTTGACAGGGATTTTCACCTGTCCATAGGGATCCGAAATTCGTGCCAAGATTTGGCCTTTTTTCACAGACTCACCCACTTTCACGCTGGAGTTGAAAATTCCAGAAGCCCTTGATCTTACCCAATTACTCTCTTTGAGGAAAATTGTTTCCTGTGCTGCAGGAGCCTGTGCTAGCATCCCAAGACTAACCAGCATCCGTTTTGTACCATTCACTCCCTCCTCTATTGCATAGTCATCAATGCGCATAGATTCTCCTCCTTCAAATACCAAAATATGCTTCCGGGCTTTGTATGCCTCTTTTCTAAAGGATTTCTCTATGTATTTTGAGTTGACTACATAATGTGTCCCAAATGCCTTAGCAAGCTCTAATGCCACCTTATCCTTGTAATCTACACGGACTTGCGGATAATTGCTCAGCATCCGACCTCCAGTATGAAAGTCAATTCCATAATCTATCTGGGGAATGATCTCATTGCTAAGAATAAAGGCAATACTTGCTGCCAATGAGCCTTTTTTAATACCAGGAAAACTTCGATTTAGGTCCCTCCCATCTGGAAAAGTTCTGCTGTTCGAAAGAAAGCCGTAGATATTCACTAATGGTATAAATATCAACGTGCCTTTGAGCAACTCTAATCCTTCATCTACTTCCTCAAGCAATCTTTTGGCTGTGACCACTCCATTGATCTCGTCTCCATGGACACCACCACTTATCAATACAACTGGGCCTTCTTCTTTGGACGATCGTATGAAAATTGGCAGATCAATAAGCGTATGCGTGGGAAGTTTGGCAATGGCAATTTCTATATTCATCGATTGGCCAGGTCTAATCCTTACGCCATTTATGAGCAATTCTTTCATTTATTAAACTTCAAAAGGATAATTTCATTTCTTATTCGGACAAAATCTTGCTTATTTCGCAACGCACTTTAAACTTATGAATATACAAGAAAACATCTCTCTCAAAGAATTTAATACATTTGGAATAGCTAAAAATGCCCAATTTTTTGTCATAGTAAAATCCATAGATGAGTTAAAAGAAGCTTTAAAATGGGCTAAAACTCAGAAAATCAACTCATTGATTCTTGGCGGTGGAAGCAATATTCTTCTTACTCAAAACCAAGATGGTTTGGTGATCAAAATTGAAATTGAAGGTGTCAAAGTACTCAAAGAGACTGAGGAGTTTTTTTTCGTGGAGGTTGGGGCAGGGGTAATTTGGCATCAACTTGTACTCATTACTATTGAAAATAACTGGGCTGGGATGGAGAATCTATCGCTAATCCCAGGGACGGTTGGTGCTTCACCTATGCAAAATATTGGTGCTTACGGAGTAGAAATCAAGGATGTCTTCACATGCTTAAAAGCTCTAAACAGAGAATCGTTAGAGATAGAAGAATTCAATACTGAACAGTGCCGATTTGGGTATAGAGAAAGTATCTTCAAGCATGAACTGAAAGGCAAATATGTGATATGCTCTGTAGTTTTTAGATTGAAAAAGATTCCTGAATTTCATACTGAATATGGAGCTATCCTAGAGACGTTGGAAACCTCTGGAGTACTGGAGCTGAGTCTAAAAACCATTTCGGACGCTGTGATCCAAATCCGACAATCAAAGCTCCCAGATCCAAAAGAAATAGGCAATGCCGGTTCATTCTTCAAAAACCCTACAATCTCGTCTTCCCAATATCAAATCTTAAAAAATGAGTATCCAATGATTCCTGGCTATCCCAATACAGAAGGCGTGAAAGTGCCAGCAGCTTGGCTGATCGAGCAATGTGGATGGAAAGGCCAGCGTTTCGGAGAAATAGGCGTTCACGCCAAACAGCCATTAGTTTTGGTGAATTATGGCGACGGTGATGGAAATGAAATCAAAAAATTAGCTGAAAAAATTCAGCAGTCAGTTTTCGATAAATTTAATATCTCCATAAATCCAGAAGTCAATTTCCTTTAAACTAATGGATCGTTGACCTCAAGCGTCTTTTCGTATTTATCTACCCGCACACCAAATTTTCTTAAGAAATCCACTCCTTCATCAGAGCCTATTCCTTTGTATTCTGCATAAGAATACATGTAGATCACTCTTGAGATTCCCATAGAGAAAATGATCCTTGCACAGGCCAGACAAGGAGAAAGCGTCACGAAAAGTGTTGAGCCTTCCACTGCTGTATTATTTTTTACTGCGTAAAGAATTGCATTTTGCTCAGCATGGAGAGCCAAAGAACAGCTTCCTTTACTATCTGTAGCACAGCCATGGTCAGGGAATTCCACGTCACAATTGTGCGTGCCAGCTGGTGGGCCGTTATAACCTATGGAAATTATGCGCGTGTCTTTGGTGAGAACAGCTCCCACGTGCTTCTTGATACAATGGGAGCGCTTAGCCAAATTGACCGCCAATTCCATAAAAATATCATCAAAATCAGGTCTAATCATTTTTTATACTTTCGGCAAAAGTAGCACATGCAACTTAAGGCCAATAAAAATAATGGTTTAATAGGTATAAGTTTTTCGTTAAGTATAAAATCCTAACTTTCTATTAAATTTATCGTTTTTGAAGAAAAAGCAAAAAACAATGAATCGAATGCGCCCAAATCACTTCCTCATTGCACTATTTCTGTTAATCGGAACTAGTTCTTGCAGCTCAATAGAAATATTCAAAGAGAATGTGGAAATCCTCGTCAAAAGACCATACAAGTCATTTGTTATCATCAACCAAGAGATAGGAATGAGAGGTTTTAGCTCCCAATTGATAGATGAACAAGTTCAGGAGCATTTACAGGAAGCACTAGAAGCACAAGGCATGGTTTACGATAAAACTGAACCTGAATTGGTCATTCGCTATACTTCAAATGAAGATCCTAGAAAAAGAGAATCCACACAAAACTACAATCCATACCCATATTGGGGATATAGAGTTTGGGATCCATGGATGTACAATCCTTATTCTAATAACCGTAATAATTCCTCTACGACCAATTATGAATTAGTTCAGGTAATTGTAGATTTCATAGATCAAAAAGAGGACAAGTTATTGATGACTTTAACAGGTGTAACTGAAGTAAGTAGTCAGAAGACTAAAAGCAAAAAAGTTCTGAAAACTACCGACAAAATAGTAGCGTTCTTCCTCTACGAGGTCAAAGACACCCAATAATTTTCAATAGAATATTCATCCTAGATCTACGTAAATAAAATCAATGACTAACCTCCTATGTTAATTTTGGCCAGTTGCACTAGACATGCTCGCCTTGTCTTGAGAAATCAAAAATATTTTTAGTCATATTTGGCTAAATATTTGTAGATCACTAATTAACTATTACTTTTGTAATATAAATATTGTATTTCAAACAGTTATTTATGAATTTTAATGTTGACCATTGTCTTAATAGATGACGACCCAATCAGTACTTTTATTACTGAAAAGCTCATATCCAGGAATGTGAAAGAGCCATGTCAATTTTATAAATATCAAAGCGCAAAGATTGCCTTGCAAGAAATCTATTCCATTAAGCCTAACTACCTGTTTTTGGACTTAAACATGCCAGGAATGACTGGATGGGATTTTTTGGATAGTTTTAATTCAGAACTAAATGAAGCGAAAATTTACATTTTGAGTAGTTCTGTAGATGAAAGGGACATTAGTAAAGCCAGTGGATATAGCATAGTGAAAGATTATTTCTCAAAACCACTGATAAAAAAATATATTAAATCAATTTTTAATTGACCCTCTCAAGAGGTTTTTTTGACTCATACAGTAAGGTGAATTGTATTGAAAAGCCCTAAGAATACTTAAACAGACGATCAAATTTTTTCATTTACCTATGCTATTTTAATACCCTTGCCTTCATTGAAGGCAAGCAATATCGTTCAGACTGAATAGATAAACTATAAAATTAGATTTCTTCTTAAGAAAAGTTAAAAATAAATTATTACCCGTATTGTGCTAATTATTTTTTTACAATAATTCGTATCGTTCAATAATTAAAAACCCCTATCTAAACTACTATGGGGGATTTTGAAGACGATTTAGAAGATAACGACAATTTGAATGATGATGAAGATTTCGGCAATGATTTCGAGGATGAGTATGATCTCGATGAAGAAAGTGAATTTGTCGATGATAATATCATTGATATCGATGACGACCAAGAGGAAGATTTTGACGATGATCAGTTCGATTAACCGGATTCTTTTGGTTAATTGGAGTTAAGAATTTATCTTCGAGTAATCTTTAGAAATTCAACAAATTGATCATGATACTACTTGATGTTTTCATTTCTCCATTAGCTGGAGGAGCCCAGACTTTCCTTGTGATTGTATGTGTATTAATCGGTCTTGGAGCCGGATTAGCCGCAATAGATACTCGAAGTACTTTCTCAAAGAAGAAAAAAACTGATCATTAATAACTTATATCTTGCTTAAAAGGAGGCGCTAGCCTCCTTTTTTTATGCCCTTAAAAACCATGAAAATACAGAATTTCCAAAATCACGCAAAGTTTTACCCTCCCCATCACTTTGTCATTATGCCTATGACTTTGATTTTCTTGGGCTGGACAGTCTCAAGAATAGACTTTAGCTCATCGCAAACTACTTCTGAAAGCATCTATTTTCTATTGCTTGGTCTTATTGTCTTCCTAATTTCTTACCTCCCTCGGATCTATGCACTAAAAAATCAGAATAGAATTATTCGACTGGAGATGAGGCAGCACTATTTCTATCTTACCGGCACTCCTTTTTACGAAAATGAGAGAAAGCTTACTTCAGCACAAATTATTGCTTTAAGATTTGCTGGCGACGATGAGATCTTATCCTTAATGGAAAAAACTAGTAAAGAAAACACAGCTCCCAAAGAGATCAAGAAAAGCATTAAAAACTGGAAAGCTGATCATCACAGAGTGTGATCAACACTACCTTAAAAGTCTAGAGAATTCCTTAGCAAGTAAATTTTGGAGGTTTTTTCTGGACTTTTCTTTATAATCCGTATTTGAAAAATCAAGATCGGGTAAAGTCATTACCTGATCAAAAAATTCTAATTCACCTTCTTGGCCAGAAGTGATCAAGGTTATTTTTTTTGACTGACTATGCGCCAACTGCATCAATTCATAGCAAGCTTTTCCTTCAGTAGATGTGCTATCATATCTCCCTTCACCTGTGATTATCAAGTCAGCCCACTTCACCTTAACCTCAAGATCCGCTTGTTCGAAAAAGTACTTTGCACCGAATTTGATTTTAGTCTCAAAAAAAGCTGAAAGTCCCAGAGCTATTCCACCAGCAGCACCAAAGCCCGATTCATCCACAAAGATTTTCTTCTGTTTTCGAAAAATCTGATTAACGACTGCCTCACATTCTGATTCGTAAAAATCAAACTGAGTCGGTAGAATCCCCTTTTGAGGCCCAAAAACAGGAATCGCTCCCCTATCCCCAAAAAAAGTATTATTTACATCACAGAGGCATGAAAATCTAACTTTCGGTATGCTTGGTGATTTCTGGATATGTTGGATTTTAGAGAGGAATTTAGGAGTAAACTGAGTTAACTCTCTTCCATTCAGATCCAAAAAATTAAGACCTAGGGCAGCTAATATCCCAATTCCCAAATCAATAGTTGCACTTCCACCAAGTCCTAAAACTATTTCTTCCGCACCTAACTCTAATGCATGACGGATGAGTTGACCTGTGCCAAAGCTGGAGGCTACGAAAGGATTCTTTAATTCATTCCCCAATAGTGCTATCCCTGAAGCAGCAGCGATGTCTATATAAGCTTTTTTAGAATCGTTATCCCATCCATAGGAACATGGAATAGGTCTTCCAAAGGGATCAAGAGCCCAAATCTGATTTTTCTCCAAACCTAAAATCTCTGTCAACAGCTCACAGGTCCCGTCTCCTCCATCTGCAATAGGAAGCAATTCGGTAGTGATCTGAGGGAATTTGTTTTTAATAAACTCTTGAATAATTTCTCCTGCTTCACGAGCGCTCATCGTGCCTTTGAACGCATTTGGAGCAATCAAGATATTCATAATTCGGTGTTTTTCATTCTATGAAAATAATCCTTCATAGCAACTCTTACTTTTGGGGCTAAATATAGTGTAGAAATCATCGTAGGAATGGCCATGATTGCATACATTCCATCCACTAAACTAATCACAACTTCTAGTGACGCTACTGCACCAACTACAATTGTGATCAAGTAGAAATAATTGTAGTAATCAGCTCTTTTGGCTCCAAACAAGTATCCAAAGCACTTGTGCCCATAATATGAATAGGTGAACATGGTAGAAAGTGCAAATACAAGAACTGCGATCATCAATAAATATCTTCCGTAAAAAGGAAGTGCCATATCGAATGCTGCAAGTGTTAATCTCACTCCATCTTTCTCGGATGATTCCCAAACGCCAGTTAGCATGATCACTAAAGCAGTGAGTGTACAAACTACTATTGTGTCTATAAAAGGCCCGAGCATAGCTAACAAACCTTCTCGAATAGGCTCATTATTTTTAGATGCACCGTGAACCATCGGAGCCGTGCCTATACCAGCTTCATTTGAAAACGCGGCTCGTCTAGCTCCAACGATTATCACTGCTCCTACTGCTCCCCCGGCCACTGCTTCACCGGTGAACGCATCAGTTACTATTTTTAAAAGCATATCAGGCACATCGCCGATGTATTTGAAAACAATAATGAGCACAGTCACGAAATATAGCCCTACCATAAAAGGAACCATCTTGGATGCTACAGCTGCGATTCTCTTGATTCCTCCGAGAATAACGATCGCTACAAGAACCATCATAGTAATCCCGATTATCCACCTTGTCTTATCTCCCTCATCTAATCCAGCAGGTTCTAGAATTACCGTTCTAATCACAGCGGTTAACTGATTGGCTTGGAAAATTGCCAGCAAGCCTAAAATACCAGCTCCACAAAAAATTACGGATAGGAATTTCCACTTTTTTCCCATTCCTTCTTCTATCACATACATGGGGCCACCTTGAATTTTACCTTCGGAGTCTTTTCCTCGATACATAATTGCTAGGCTACAGGTATAAAACTTCGTAGCCATTCCCACAAAAGCCGAAACCCACATCCAGAAAATTGCTCCTGGACCTCCCATATTGATTGCAATGGCGACGCCACTTATATTTCCCAGGCCAACTGTAGCTGCAATAGCTGCAGACAACGCTTGAAAAGAAGTGATCTCACCAGGTGCTAAACTATCATCATACTTTCCTCTAAGTAATCCTATCGCATGGCCTATTTTGCGAAAGGGAACAAATCCTGAATGTACCAAGAGAAACATTCCTCCGCCCATTAAAATGATCAGCATAGGAGTTCCCCAAATCCAGTTTGCAAAGGAAATAATGTATTCGCCCATTAACGTTTTCTAGTTATAATAATCAAGCAACTTGATCGAGTGATTTTAAAATTAACATCCATATTAAGTTCATTTTATCCAAATTCAAAGAATATCCATTCCTAAGCAACAAAAAACCCGGCCAAAACCGGGTCTTTATTTTCTTGAATAGTGTCTACCAATCGACTTTTGGAGATCTATAGAAGCCTATTCCATTGATATCCCAGCGTTTACCTTGCTGAGCAATTCGCTTTTGGAACCCCTCCCAATTTTTTCGTTCATTTGATGACCAAGCAACTTCAGCTAGTGCTGCCAATCTTGGGAAAGCCATGTACTCAATATCAGCACGACTGGCAATTGTTTCCGTCCATAGCGGTGCTTCAACTCCCAAAATATCCGATTTATTTATCCCATCAGCATAGGTTGCCGGATCCCAATTGTAAGAGTCATCAAGTTCTATATAGGCAGCCCAATGTAGCCCAAGTCTAGATGTAGAGTCATATTGCATGTCAAGATAGGCACGCTTTGCGGGAGACATTAGAATTTGATTGCCTTGCTCCTTAGCCAGTTTTGCATTTGCCTCCAACGCCCAGAATTGAGCTACCGAGCCTGGTGATAATTTTGCAGTAGCTATTTCATCCCAACCTATGCTCTTTTTACCATACTTTATTACGATTTCTTGTACACGCTCCACAAAATAGATGTAATCATCTTTCTCAGTCACATGAGATTCATCACCACCAATATGAATATATGGGCCAGGAGTAAGCTCTACAAGCTCCCTAATCACATCCTCTACAAAAGTGTAGGTGATTTCTTTGTTGGTAGCAAACGTGCTAAAACCTACCTCAATACCCGTGTATATCTCTGCTGGCTCCGGGTTCTTATCAAGAATGTTAAAATCGATTTTGCCTTCAGTCATAGTAGCAAAATCACCATCAGGCAAATTGACACCCGGGTTCAATTCTGCATAGGCTGCCAAGGCGGCGTTCGTATGACCAGGCATATCTATCTCAGGCACTACTGTAATAAATCTGTCTGCTGCATATTTTACAATCTCAGTATAATCTTCTTGGGTGAAAAAACCACCTTCAGTACCCCCAACTTCCGTTTTCCCACCAATCTCAGTTAATTTTGGCCAAGATTTGATTTCAATTCTCCAGCCTTGATCGTCCGATAAATGCAAATGCAGGTAGTTGAATTTCAAACTTCCCATTTGATCAATGTAGTGCTTCACATCTTCTATGCTAATAAAATGTCTCGCCACATCCAGCATTGCGCCTCTATATGAATACTCCGGCTCATCCGCAATCTTTCCATTCGCTATGATCCATCCCACATCTACTTTGGAGGTATTTTCAATCTCTACCGGTAATGCCTTGATAAGTGTCTGTATGCCATAATAAAGTCCTGCTGCGGAAGTCGATGAGATCTTTACATTGTCGCTTGTGATTTCAATGCTATATTTCTCAGTAGCCTCTCCACTAATCAACTCCATAATCAGATCACCACTTTCGGTAGTGACAGGTATATCGTAACCGGTAGCTGGACGTAACTTATCTGTTAGATAATTCCCGACTCTTGTCAAATCTTCACCAGATCCCATCAATTGAATGGAAGAACTTGAGCTTAACTCAAAGACTCCAGATGTGGAAGAAATAGATCTTGGAATTGGAATAATGCCGGCATCCTCAAGTTTAATTGAATTTGGAGCTTGGCATGAACTAATATAAAATGCTGATATTAAAGCAATTGCCCACAGGATATGTTTCATAGAATAGAGGTTTGAGTAAACTTAATCTATTTTTTTAACAATCTTTTCAGGCCAAATTAATTTTATAATAAAACACTTAAACTTGCTAACGTCTAAACTACCTGCGATTTCTATTAGTATTTTACCAATGGGCAGAAGATTGTGACTTGTTTTTAATAATTTCAGATTTCACTTAGTGAGATGCTAATCTGATGAAGAAAATCAATAAAGTTCAACAACCCTCTTTAACATAACTATTAATCTGATGAAAAGTGATGGCTCAAATTCTGGGAAGTCCCGGAGAAAATTTCTCAAAGGCTCTGCATTAGCAGCAGCCGGATTTTACATTGTTCCAAGAAATGTCCTAGGTGGACCAGGTTTTATAGCCCCAAGTGACAAACTCCGTGTAGCTAGTATTGGTGTCGGGGGAATGGGTGGCAGTGACGTACGCGGAATTACCAGAACAGAAAAAGCAGACTTTATCGCACTGTGTGATGTGGATGACACTAGAGCTAAAGCAAGCAGAGAATTGCATCCCAAGGCTAAATACTATAAGGATTTCAGAGAGATGCTGGAAAAGGAAGAAAATAACATTGATGCCGTCACTGTATCAACTCCCGACCACATGCATGCTGTAGCGGCTATGACTGCCATGAAAATGGGCAAACATGTATATGTACAAAAACCTCTTGCTCACGATATCTATGAGGCTAGAATGCTCACCGAAGCAGCAAAAAAATATAAAGTAGTCACCCAAATGGGTAACCAAGGTTCTTCTGGGGATGGCGTTCGCCAAATGGTGGAATGGTATGATGCCGGATTAATAGGTGACGCTACTAAAGTTTATTCTTGGACTGATAGACCTGTTTGGCCACAAGGAATTCAATGGCCAACAGAGCCAGTGACCCCTCCTGCTGATTTGGATTGGGATCTTTGGCTTGGAACAGCCCCTCAAAAAAATTATGTGGGCAATCTCATTCCATTTAACTGGAGAGGTTGGTGGGACTATGGAACGGGAGCACTTGGAGACATGGCATGCCATATAATGGAACCTCCTTTCCGAGTGTTAGGCTTAGGTTATCCAAAATCTGCTGAATGCTCTGTAGGCTCTGTATATGTAGGAGAATTTAAAAGAGGATATTTCCCGGAAAGTTGCCCTCCTTCTTCTCATATCACTTTACGATTTGACAGACCAGGAAAAGAAGATCTAGAATTCCACTGGATGGATGGCGGTATTCAGCCAAATAGACCAGAGGAATTGGCTCCAAACGAGCAAATGGGTGATGGTGGAAACGGCGTAATCATAGAAGGAACAAAAGGCAAAATGATGTGCTCTACCTACGGTAAAAACCCTCAACTACTTCCTACTTCTAAAACTAAAGACGCAAATGTCCCTCAGACGCTATATCGAGTTCCAGGTGGAGATGGTGGTCACTATAATAACTGGGTTGAAGCTTGTATCGCTGGACATGGATCAGAAGAATTCAAAAACTTAAGTTCTCCCTTCTCAATCGCTGGCCCTCTTACCGAATCAGTTTTGATGGGTAATTTGGCTATCAGAAGCTATGATTATAGAACTCCAAAATCAGATAATGCATCACAGTTTGACTATCCTGGACGTGGAATAAAGCTCGTTTGGGATGGACCAGAAATGAAGGTTACTAATTTCGAACCTGCCAATCAATTTGTGAAGCGGGATTATAGAGGCAACTATTCTCTTTAAAAAGAAAACGGCTTTGAAAAATCATTTCAAAGCCGTTTTTTCTTGAAGTCTAAAAAGAATTACCGAACTGTAAGCAAACCGGCGTGTCAAATAAAAAAACCGGGATTGATGACTGAGAATGAATACTTTTTGTTTTTAGACGTTTTATTTTGAGTGTAGGGTTAAGATTGCACTTTACCGCTCTACTTCTAGTTCTACTCTTCTATTTTTTGACCTACCTGCTTCCGTGGAATTGGATGCAGCTGGTCTGGTTCCGCCCCATCCAGATATCCTGAGGCTCTCGAATGAAACTCCTTGCTCAATCAAGAAATCTCTCACGCTTCCTGCTCTTTCTAGAGAAAGTCCTTTATTCAGTCCTGGATCGCCCGCACTGTCGGTATGACCATGGATTCTAAGTTTCAAAGCAGGGTTTTCTAGAAGAAATTCCGCCAATTCTGCCAATGACGCTTTTGTCTCCTCTCCTTCCAATTCAGCTGTTCCTCTTTTGAAATTCACATTATCCAATAAGATAATACTTCCAGATTCTGCTTTCGTCATCAGCACTACTGTCGGCTCAGAAGTCTTTATGTCCCTAAGTAAAATAGTCTTCGGGAAATAACCTTGTGCATTGACCTTTACCTCTCTTACTTGAGAGCTCTGTAGTTCAGAGTACTTTATTAGACCTGTAGCACTTTTTGCAACTATGTTGTTTCCCGCTTTCCAACTGATAGAGAAGGGAACCAATGTTTTGTTTTTGGCATCTACTACAAACCATGAAATAGGACTTTCTTCGTGTTCAACTACTTCTTCTGTCACTTTCACTTCAGGAAAACCAACGGTAGAAGCAGGGAAAATAGGTACAATTGCTACTTTTCTAGCTAGTACTGGATTTGTATTTGGAGCTAAAGGCTCTGGCTCCGAAGCGGTAAATTCCTCAGGCTTAATAAGTGGAACTACAGTTTCGAAAGTCAATAAATCTGCAAAGCCATCACTATTCTGAGTACTTGTCCATACCACTTCTTCATCATTTATAAAAGTGACTGAAACTTCAGATCCTGGAGAGCTCACTTGTTCCCAAATCTCAGGCTTGCTCCAGCTGTCCCAACCTTCTCCCATGTGCTTAGCTATAAAAATATCCTTTCCTTCTGCCCCTTCATGCATATTGGAAGAGAAGTACAATTCACCGGATTTCGCATCATAAAAAGGGCTCATCTCTTGCCCTATAGTATTGACAGCTGAACCAATATTCATTGGAGTTGACCAGTCTATTGGTCCAATTTTATCACTGACATAGATATCTTCATTTCCTTTGGAATCCGATCTTTTTCCTGAAAGAAAAATCACTTTTCCTCCAGATGCCACTCGACCGGTAACTTGCCCAGAAAGCGAATCCAATCCAGTCATAGCTACCTGGCGAAGAAAGTTCCAGTCGGCACCAAATTTGGAATATTGATAAATTCCGAAACGCTCGCCACCGGTGTGATACACAAGCAACGTGAGGTAATCCTCTAGGCCAAGAGAAAAATCATATCCATCTGTACTTAGATCTGATCGATGAACAGCTTCATGCCACTCTCCGGCGTCAGACTTTTTGGTCATCCAGATATCTCCCGGATCTGTAACTCCTCCGATATTGTCAGGGTGAAAAGCTCTCGTAAATAGTAATGTATTGTCTCCAATCCACACCGGATTTATATCGTCTTGCGGACTATTAGCACCAGAAAGCGAAACTACTTTTTGGGCTTGGAGATTAAAAGAAAAGCAAAAAGCAAGTAGCATTACGCCACTTGCTCTATTTAATACATTTTTAAATTTTCTCATAGTTTATTGATCCAGCACAATGGCAAATACCAAAGGTGCTACGATCGTTGCATCAGACTCGATGATAAATTTTGGAGTATTCACTCCTAATTTGCCCCAAGTAATCTTCTCATTTGGCACAGCTCCAGAATAAGAGCCATAAGAGGTGGTCGAGTCAGAGATTTGACAGAAATAACCCCATAGTGGCACATTCTCTCTTTGTAAATCCTGATGCAACATCGGCACCACACATATAGGGAAGTCTCCTGCAATTCCCCCGCCAATTTGGAAAAAACCAATAGTACTTTCATCTGTTGCGGTATTTGTATACCATTCTGCCAGGTACATCATATACTCAATGCCCGTGCGGACAGTATGGACATTTTTCACATCTCCTGAAATCACGTGACTAGCAAACATATTTCCCAAAGTAGAATCTTCCCATCCTGGTACGATAATCGGTATGTTCTTTTTGGCAGCTTCTAACAACCAGCTGTCTTTTGGATCAATCTGATAAGACTCCTCTAACGTGCCAGAAAGTAGGATTTTATAAAAAAACTCATGTGGAAAGAAAGCTTCACCAGCCTGATCAGCTGCCACCCATTCTTTCAAAATAACGTCTTCGATCCTTCTCATCGCTTCCATTTCTGGAATACAGGTGTCAGTCACACGGTTCATGTGGCGTTCTACCAAATCCTGCTCT
>Ga0105055_10001083_pt1 | contig 44128 bp, 43 predicted proteins | sample BON03_FD_78090 | JGI IMG/M metagenome (GOLD analysis project Ga0105055, IMG submission 78090) | Freshwater microbial communities from Lake Bonney liftoff mats and glacier meltwater in Antarctica - BON-03 | ecosystem: Environmental > Aquatic > Freshwater > Ice > Glacier meltwater | place: Lake... | reverse complement strand
CCAGTCGCGTGTTCAGCGGCACCATGATCGCGCCCAGGCCCGGAATGGCATACATCGCCTCCCAGTACCGGTCGCTGTTCAGCGCTAGGATGGCCACCCGGTCGCCACGCCCGATGCCCAGCCGCGCCAACCCCCCGGCAAGCCGCGCGATGCGCGCCGACGCCTCCGCCCAGCTTCTGCGCCGCTCCCGAAAAACCGTCGCGGTGCCGCCTGGATTGATCGTCGCGGCCCGGTTGAGGCCCTGGACAAGCTGCATTTTCACGCCCCCCGGCTATCTGCTCGCTCGCACGGATCTGCGCGGCGCTGGCCCGCGTCCCGGCAGCCTACAAACCGCCGCTCCCCCATTCAATCGTCCACCAGCGTCCACCCGTTGGCGACGTAGCACGCCCGCCGATCCTGGTTGCGCCGCCCCAGATTGTCGTCCACCACCATGGTGTGCGGCGGTTCGAAATAGCCGGGATAGAACACGCACCTTCCATGCGGCCCGCACTGGGAAAAAGGCGGAATCCAGCGCGCCGGGAACATTACCTGCTCGCGCAGCAGCGGCGGCCAGCGCTCGAAGGCATAGGCATCGCACTGCGCCGCCATGGCACGGAACTCCGGCTCGCTGGCCCCGGGCTTGGCCCATTTCTCCGCGCAACCTGCCGCCAGCAGCGCCACCAGCACCAGGGGCAGCACCAGGGGCAGCACCAGGGGCAGCACCCGCGCGATCAACCGGGCAGGGCGCCCGTTACGCCGCCTCGGCCAGAACCACCCGCCGCCGCAAGCCGGCACCCGCCGGAATCGCCGCATAAACATCCTTCACCGCCTCGGTGATCGTCACCCCCGCCAGGCGGGGAACGTAGCGCCGACCTGTTGTTTCCCACAGCCGTGCGCCACGCTGCAGCAGGCGCATCCGGCTCGGCGGCACGAACAGCGCGGTGTCGCGCCGTTCCACCCGAAACATCGTATCCGCCATCAGCCGCCCCACCTGCCCGGGCGAATAGGGCATGCCATGGCCGAACGGCGTGCTTTCCACATGCGCCCACATGCCGCTGCGGTTCGGCGCCACCACCAGCAGCCGGCCGTCGTCCTTCAGCACCCGCCACACCTCGCGCAGCATCCGCCGGGCATTCTCGGCGGCCTCCAGCCCATGCACCACCAGGATACGGTCGAAACACAAATCCGGGAACGGCAAGGCGTCCTCCTCCGCGGTGCACGACAGGCTGGCACTGCCGGTCGGCCAGCGCGCCGCACCCACCTGCGCCGGCGTCAGCGCGATGCACCGTGCTGCCTGCTCCCGCCACAGCTTCAGGTACGGCGCGGCATAGCCCAGCCCCAGGATCGACTGCCCGGCCAGCCCCGGCCATAGCACCACCATCCGCTGGCGCAGCAGATGCGCGGCCAGCGCCCCCCGGCGCGTGGCATAGAAATCGGCGGCGGCATGGGTATCGGACACCATGTCCCTCTTATAGCAGATCGCGCTGTCACCGCTTCGTCGTTTGCGACCGGCTCGCCCGATGCTAACATCCCCTCATGATCAAGGTGTCCGCCGTCCCCATCCTGTCCGACAACTACGCTTGGCTGCTGTACGACGAAGAGAGCGGCTGCCGCGCCATCGTCGACCCCGCCGAGGTCGACCCCGTGGCCCGCGCCATCGACGCCGCGATCGCAGCCCAGGGCGGCAAGCTCGACCTGATCCTGCTCACCCACCACCACGGCGACCACATCGCCGGCACCGACGCCATCCGCGAGCGCTACGGCGCCGCCGTCGTGGGCGCCCGCGCCGACGTCCACCGCCTGCCCAAGCTCGACCGCGAGGTCTGGGAAGGCTCGGAAGTCGACCTCGGCGCCTCCCCCGCCCGTGTCTTCGAAACCCCCGGCCACACCCGCGGCCACATCAGCTACTACTTCAAGGCCGGCCCCGGGGAAGATGGCGTGTTGCTCTGCGGCGACACCCTGTTCAGCCTCGGCTGCGGCCGCCTGCTCGAAGGCACCCCGGCCGAGATGCACAAAAGCCTCACCCGCCTCGCCGCCCTGCCGCCCGAAACCCTGGTCTGCTGCGGCCACGAATACACCGAATCCAACGCCCGCTTCGCCCTGCACGCCGACCCCGACAACACCGACCTGCGCGCCTATGCCGACCACGTGATGGCCCTGCGCGCCCAGGGCAAGCCCACCCTGCCCAGCCGCCTGTCCGACGAGCTGGCCTGCAACCCCTTCCTGCGCGCCACCGACGTCGCCGAACTCGCCGACCTGCGCGCCCGCAAGGACAAGTTCTGACCCCGCCCGCCGAGTGGTGCTATCCAAACGCCGGCTATCCAAGCGTTTGGTGAATCGCCCCACAATATCAAGATAGTGGTCCGAATCTGACGGCACTATCCGTCAGATTCGGACCACTAGCCTCCACCACCACCGCAACAAGACCTTACTTGTCCAGCGGGTTCTCGCGTATACCTGTGCCGGGGTGGGAGCCGCGCGCCCGGGCGCGGTCGCGCCGAAAACCGTCGAAGGCGCCCCCGCGCCGGAACAAGGAGAACGTGGCCGATGGCGATGGCCCTTTCAATCAGCCGCCTGGCCTCCAGCGAACTGCGCACGCTGATCCGCCGCCGCATCGCCGGCCTCGGCGGTCTGCTCCTCGCCGCCTGCGCCCTCGCCCTCCTCGCCGCCCTGGCCACCTACGACGCGCAAGACCCGTCGCTGAACACCGCCACCGCCCAATCCCCGCGCAACCTGCTCGGCACCCCCGGCGCCATCACCGCCGACCTCCTCCTGCAAGGCCTCGGCCTCGCCGGCGCGCTCCCCGGAATCACCCTCCTCGCCTGGGCCTGGCGACTCGGCGCCAGCCGCGACGATGCCCGATTCGGCCTGCCCGGCCGCCTCGCAGCCCTCCTGGTCGCCATGCCGGTCCTCGCCGCCTCCCTGGCAACCCTGCCCACGCTCCTCGGCCTCACCCTCGCCTGGCCCACCCCCGCCGGACCAGGCGGCGCCGCCGGGCAGATCGTCGCTGCCGACGCCATGGCCGCCGGCCTCGGCATGATGGGCCCCTCCGGCGGCTTCGTCGTCTGGCTCCTCGGAACCCTGCTGGCCATCGTCCTGATCCTGCTCGCCCTCGGCCTGAGCCTGCGCGAATGGCGCGCCGCCATGGCCGGGATCGCCGCCATCGCCCGCCGCGTCCGCTACGCCGCCGCCTGGGTCGCCTACGGAATGCGCCGCGTCGCCTGGGCCGGCGCCTGGGTGATCAACCGCGTCAACGGCACCGCCATCCAACCCGCCACCGCCCTCGCCGACAACCAAGCCGCCCCCGCCCTGGAAATCCCCCAGCCGCCCCGCCCGGCCCCCCGCGCCCCCACGCCCGAACCGCCTCCCGCAACCGCCGCCGCCCCCATTGCCTCGCCGCGTCCAGCCCCCACCCCGCCCATCCGCGCCGCCGCCCCGGTGAAGGCCCCGCCCCCCCGCAAGCCCGCCCCCATCCGCCAGGTCGAACTCCCGCTCGAAGGCGCCTGGCAACTCCCCTCGCTCGACCTCCTCGCCCCCGCCCCCCGCCGCGAAGCCTCCGGCGCCCCCACCGCCGAAGCCCTCCAGGGCACCGCCCGCCAACTCGAATCCGTCCTCGCCGACTACGGCGTCCAGGGCCAGATCGTCGCCATCCGCCCCGGACCCGTCGTCACCCTCTACGAACTCGAACCCGCCCCCGGCATCCGCTCCGCCCGCGTCATCGGCCTCGCCGACGACGTCGCCCGCTCCCTCTCCGTCACCGCTGTGCGCATCGCCACCGTCTCCGGCCGCAACGTCATCGGCATCGAGGTCCCCAACTCCAAGCGCGAAACCGTCTACCTCGCCGAACTCTTCAACACTCCGGAGTGGGACGACCAGGCCGGCCGCCTCGCGCTGGCCCTCGGCAAGGACATCGGCGGCTCCCCCATCATCGCCGACCTCGCCCGCATGCCCCACCTCCTCGTCGCCGGCACCACCGGCTCGGGAAAGTCCGTCGGCATCAACGCCATGATCCTCTCGCTGCTCTACAAGCTCTCGCCCGACCAGTGCCGCCTCATCCTCATCGACCCCAAAATGCTCGAACTCTCGGTCTACGAGGGCATCCCCCACCTCATGGCCCCCGTCGTCACCGAACCCGCCAAGGCCGTCGTCGCCCTCAAATGGACGGTCAAGGAAATGGAACGCCGCTACCGCGCCATGTCCGGCCTCTCCGTGCGAAACATCGGCGGCTACAACGAACGCGTCACCGACGCCCGCGCGAAGGGCGAAGTCGTCAACCGCCGCGTCCAAACCGGCTTCGACTCCGAAACCGGCAAACCCATCTTCGAAGACCAACCCCTCGCACTCGAAACCCTCCCCTTCATCGTCGTCGTCATCGACGAAATGGCCGACCTCATGATGGTCGCCGGCAAGGAAATTGAAGCCGCCGTCCAACGCCTCGCCCAAATGGCCCGCGCCGCCGGCATCCACGTCGTCATGGCAACCCAACGCCCCTCGGTCGACGTCATCACCGGCACCATCAAGGCCAACTTCCCCACCCGAATCAGCTTCCAGGTGATCAGCAAGTTCGACAGCCGAACCATCCTCGGCGAACAAGGCTCCGAACAGCTCCTCGGCATGGGCGACATGCTCTACATGGCCGGCGGCGGACGAATCACCCGCGTCCACGGCCCCTTCGTCACCGATCGCGAAGTCGAAGACATCGTCGCCTTCCTGCGCGAACAAGGCGAACCCAACTACGTCGAGGAAGTCACCGAAGCCCCCCTCAACGACGACCCCATCCTCTCCGGCATCGGCGGCGCCAGCGACGACGACAAATCCCTCTTCGACCAGGCCGTTGACGTCGTCGCCCGCGACGGCAAAGTCAGCACCAGCTACATCCAACGCAAACTCGCCATCGGCTACAACAAAGCCGCCCGCCTGGTCGAACAAATGGAATCCGAAGGCATCGTCGGCCCCGCCTCCCCCACCGGCAAACGCGAAATCCTCGTCCGCCGAACCCACGACGAGGACTGACCCTTCGTCCCTGCGAAGCGGACCAGTGATACCAACCGCCCTATTGATTGACCGATGTACAAAGGCAAGGCCAGGGCTTTGCGCTGGACCCACCAAAGGCCGGCGACCTTTGGAAACCATTTTATTATCATATAGTTAAGGTCCAGGGGCTTGGCCCGTCGCGCGGAGGCGCGCTCGGGACCTGGTGGGTCCAGGGCGAAGCCCTGGCCTTGTCTAACGAAGGATCGTTCTTGACGGCGGTTGGTATTACTTCGCGCGCTTGGGTTTGGGCCAGCGGCGGGCGACTTCGGGGAGGACGTGGTTGATGAGTAGGCGGGTTTGGTGGGTGACGTCGTCGCCGTCGGTGCCGAGGGGGCGGAGGATGAATTTCTGGGCGCCGGCTTCGATGTAGTCGGTGATGCGGTCGAGGATGGTTTGGGCGTCGCCGATGGCGAAGTAGGTGTTGGGGTCTGCGCCGGTTCGTTTGGCGTAGGCGGATTTGAGGCGGTCGAGGCTGGGGTCGGCGGGGGGGCCGAAGCGGAAGGGGAAGGCGGCGCCGTAGTGGTCGTTCTCGATGGGTCGGCCGGCGGCGGCGCTAGCCTGGCGGATGGCGGCGACGATTGTGGCGAGTTGGGCGGGGGTTTCGGCGCCTGCCTGCCAGCCGGTGCCGTATTTGGCGGTTCGGCGGATGGCGGCTTCGGAGGCGCCGCCGATCCAGATGGGCAGGTCGGGCTGGACGGGTTTGGGGGTGATCTGGGCGCGGGTGAGGGTGAAGTGTCGTCCGGCGTAGGTGACGGGTTGGCCGGTCCAGAGTTGGGCGATGATTTCGAGGGCTTCATCGGTTCGGCGGCCGCGGGTGGTGGGGTCGAGGTGGAGGGTTTGCCATTCGGGGGCGCGGGGGGAGCCGATGCCGAAGCCGGGGAGGAGGCGGCCTTCGGAGAGGACGTCGATGGTGGCGCATTGCTTGGCGAGCAGGACGGGGTCGCGCATGGCGAGGGATACGACGTTGACGCCGAATTTCAGACGGGTGGTGCGGCCGGCCAGGGCGGCCATGACGGACATGCATTCGAGGATGGGGGTGGCGGAGACGATGCGGTCGGTTTGCCAGAGGCTGTCGACGCCGCCGTGTTCGCAGAGGTCGACCCAGCGCCAGAAGGCGGCGGTGGTTTCGAATGGGAATTCGGTGAAGCCGAGGCCGATTGCGACCTTGAGGGGGGCGGTCATGGGGTGGTGGCGGGGGTGTCGTAGATGAGTTGCTGGATGGCGGTGGGGTCTGACTGTTCCATGACCTTGCGGGCGAAGCGGGCGCAGTCGTCGATGTTGAGGGCGCGGACGACCTGTTTCACGCGCGGGACGGCGGCGGCGTTCATGGAGAAGCTGCGCAGGCCGAGGCCGAGGAGGAGCTTGGTGAATTTCGGGTTGGCGGCCATTTCGCCGCAGACGGAGACGGGCATGCGCAGGCGCAGGGCGGCTTCGGTGGCGAACTGGATGAGGCGCAGGACGGCGGGGTGGAGAGGGTCGCAGAGGGGGGCGACGTCGGCGTCGGCGCGGTCGACGGCGAGGGTGTACATGGTGAGGTCGTTGGTGCCGATGGCGAAGAAGTCGGCTTCGAGGGCGAGTGCGTCGGCGGAGAGGGCGGCGCCGGGGATTTCGATCATGATGCCGAGGGGGGGGAGTTTTTCGGCAATGCGTTCGCCGCGGCGGCGCAGGCGGCGGGCGACGCGGTCGTAGATGTCGCGGGCGGCGCGGACCTCGGCGACGGTGGTGACCATCGGCAGGAGGACGCGGACGGGGCCGAAGGCGCTGGCGCGCAGGATGGCGGCGAGTTGGGCTTCGAAGAGGTCGGGCTGGCGCAGGAGCATGCGGATGCCGCGCTGGCCGAGGGCGGGGTTGGCTTCGGTGATGAGCGGGACGAGGCCTTCGGTTTGCAGGGCCTCGATGTCCTTTTCGCCGCCCCAGTCGAGCACGCGCACGGTGACCGGGTCGCCGGCCATGGCTTCGACGACGCTGCGGTAGACCTCGAACTGGTCGTTCTCGTTGGGGACGGTTTCGCGGTTCATGAAGAGGAATTCGCTGCGCAGGAGGCCGATGCCGGCGGCCCCGGCCTGGGCGATGAGCGGGAGTTCGGCGGGGAGTTCGAGGTTGGCCTGGAGCTCGACCTCCTCGCCGTCGTCGGTGATGGCGGGCAGGCGGCGGAGGCGGCCGAGGCGTTGCTGTTCGCGGGCGAAGGCGGTGACCTGGCGGCGGGCGGCGGCGACGGTGGACGGGGTGGGGTGGACGGTGACGGTGCCGGCGGTGCCGTCGACGACGATCGTGTCGCCGGGGCGGGCGGCGTCGGAGAGGCCGGCGACGCCGAGGACGGTGGGCACGCCGAGGGCGCGCAGCATCACCGCGGTATGGCCGTCGGCGCCGCCTTCGTCGGTGGCGACGCCGGCGAGGCGGGCGGGGTCGAGGAGGGCGGCGTCGGCGGGGCGGAGGTATTCGGCGACGAGGACGGCGCCGGCGGGGAGGGCTGCGAAGCTGCGGAACGGGGCGCGGGTGAGGTTGCGGACGAGGCGGCGGGCGATCTCATGGACCTCCTCGGCGCGGCGGCGGCGGCCGGCGCGGTCGTCGTTGCCGGGGAAGGTGAGGATGGCCTCGGCGATGGCCTCGCTCTCGTCCATCACGGCGGTTTCGGCGGAGACGAGATTGTCGGCGATGCGCTTGCGGGCGCCGCGGACGAGGCGGGAGGGGCCGATCATCTGCAGGTAGGCATCGAGCAGCGGGGCGATTTCGGCCTGGCTGTCCTCGGGCAAGACGGCGAGGCGGGCGCGCAGCTTGAGCAGTTGCTTGCGCGACTGGGCGATGGCGGCTTCCAGGCGCGAGGCCTCGGCGGCGATGTCCGAGGCGAGAATGCGGGCGCGGGCGACGACGGCGGGGGCCTCGACAGCGCCGAAGACACGGCCGATGGCCACGCCGGGCGAGACGGCGATGCCGGTGAAGCGCCGCTCCGGGCGGGGTGCCTCGGCGGGCTTGGCGGGGGGTGGCGGGAGGTCGCCGGGGGTTGCGGGGTCCGTCTCGCTAGTCCTGTTCATTGAAGCCGGCCTCGACGAGGGCCGAGAGGGCTTCCAGCGCTTCCTTGGCGTCCCATCCCTCGGCGCGCAGGGCGATTTTGGAGCCGAGGCCGGCGCCGAGCATCATCAGGCCCATGATCGAGCGGGCGGAGACGGATTGGCCGTCCTTCTCGACCTCGACCGAGGCGCCGAAGCGCTCGGCCAGGGTGACGAACTTGGCGGCGGCGCGGGCATGCAGGCCGCGCTTGTTGCAGACGGTGAGGGTTCGGCGCAGCACCGCGGCATCGGCGTGGTCGGGCGGGATGTCCTGTGCGTCGCCTGCCTCGCCGGCGGTCATTCGCAGGACCCGTCGCTGATTTTGGAGGGCGGGGCGCCGTCGCGGCAATGCGGCAGAATATGGGAGGCGGCGGCGATGTATTTGCGCCCGGCCGCCTGGGCGCAATCGACGGCGTCGGCCAGGGGCTGGCTGCCGCGGACCTTGGCCAGCTTCACCAGCATGGGCAGGTTGACGCCGGACAGCACCTCCACGCCCTTGCGCACCATCTGGGAGATGGCGAGGTTGCTGGGGGTGCCGCCGAACATGTCGGTGAGCAGGACGACACCGTCGCCGCTGTCCACCTCGTTGATGCGGTTGTGGATTTCGGTGCGCCGGCGCTCCATGTCGTCGTCGGGGCCGATGCACACGGTGGCGACGTTGCGCTGGGCACCGACGACGTGCTCCATCGCCAGGCGCAATTCCTCGGCCAGGCGGCCGTGGGTGACCAGGACGAGTCCGATCATTTGGCTGCACTACCCTTCATGGGGGTCATCAGTCGGGGAATCCCCGTCATCGATCGGGTCTGCTCAAGGCATGGTTCTCCGGGGTGTCCGTATCGGGGTTATCGGTATCCGGCGCAGGCGGTGGGGGCGCCTCATTGCGGGTATTCTGCCGCGGGAAGATGCCCTCACGTGCCAATTCACGATGTGTGGAAGCCACCCGCCAGCCTGCTTCGTTCAGATGCGACGCCAGATGTTCTACCAGAGCCACCGAGCGGTGTCGTCCGCCGGTGCAGCCAATGGCGATGGTCGCGTATTTCTTGCCCTCTTGGACGAAGCGGGGCAAGACCAGGGCGAGCATGTCGGTCAATCGGGCGAAGAACGCCGCGTAGTCGGGGTCGGCCTCGACATAGGCCGCGACGGCCCGATCGATGCCAGTCCCTGGACGTAATGCGGGATCATAGAACGGGTTGCGCAGGAATCGCGCATCGAATACCAGCTCCGCCTCGCGTGGGAGGCCTGCGGGAAACGCGAAGGAGATCAGCGTGATCGACAGCGCCTGGCGCTCGCTGTCCACGGCGTTGGGGCCGAAATAGCCGTCGATCTGCTGGCGCAGCTTGGCCAGCGGCAGGTCGGATGTGTCGACGATCCAGTCGGCGCGCTCGTGCAGCGGGGCGATCAGCCGCACCTCGGCGGCGATGCCGTCGGCCACGCGGCCCTTGGGCGAGAGCGGGTGGCGACGGCGGGTTTCGGTGAAGCGGCGCATCAGCACCGTCTCCTCGGCCCAGGCGAACACCAGGTCGACGCGGATGTCCGGCAGGGCGCGCAGGCGGTCGCGCAGTTGCAGCACCCGCTCGGGGGTGAAGCTGCGCGAGCGGGCGTCCAGGCCGAGGGCCACCAGCGGGGCGCCGCCGCCGGCGACGCTGCCCACCAGCCCGTCGATCAGGTCGAGCGGCGGGTTGTCGATCGCCTCGTAGCCGACATCCTCCAGGGCGCGCAGGATCGAGGCGCGGCCGGCGCCGGCAAGGCCGGTGACCAGGGCAACGCGGCGGCGCTCGGCAGCGGCGGTCTCGCTCATTGTTCGGGTGCCTCGCCATGGAAGGCGCCGGCGGCTTGCTGCACGACACCGGTGGCGCAGTCGAGCGCCAGCGCGACGATCTGCGGCGCGGCCGGGCGGGCGGCATCCACCACCACCAGCGGCAGGTCGGCCGGCGCATAGCGCAGCGGCTGCGGCAGGCGCCGGGGCGGCGTGCCCAGTTCGACGGCCAGGACCAGGCGGGCGCGCGCCAGGAACGGCAGGCGGACGATGCCCAGCCCGCGCACTTCCAGCAGCCCGGCCAGCGCGGCCGGGGCCCAGGCGTCGCCGCCGTCGATCTCGACCCGGTCGTCTGCCACCAGCGTGAAGCCACGGTCCAGCAGACGGAGCACCATGTCCGACTTGCCGGAGCCGGGGGGGCCCAGCAGCAGAACACCCTCTCCGGCGCGGGCGGCGCAGCTCGCGTGTATTTGCATGGGACCGGACCATGGCGCGGATGGGCGCGCAACGGAAGCCCATTCGAACAAGCCGGCGCGACCTTGAAGCCGCGGCGCGGCCATGCGAGCGTTTGGGGATGACCGTGACCCGAAGCGATATCACCGCCGCCGCCGCCCGAATCGCCCCTTTTGTGCGCCGCACGCCGGTGCTGGCGGTGCCCGAGGGCGAGCTGGGGCTGGGCTTTGCCATGGTGCTGAAGCTCGAACTTCTGCAGCACGCCGGCAGTTTCAAGCCGCGCGGGGCGTTCAACCGCATCCTGTTGGCACGCGAGGCGGGGGAATTGCCGGCAGCCGGGGTGATCGCCGCGTCGGGCGGCAACCATGGCGCGGCGGTGGCCTATGCCGCGCGCGCACTGGGGCTGACCGCCGAGATATTCGTGCCCGAGCACACGCCGGCCACCAAGCGCAGCCGCATCGAAAGCTTCGGGGCGCGGCTGGTGCGCGGCGGCGAGACCTATGCCGAGGCGCTGGCCGCGAGCCGCCTGCGCCAGGCGGAGACGGGCGCGATGGAAGTGCATGCGTATGACCACGCGGCGGTGCTGGCGGGCCAGGGGACGACGGCGAAAGAGTTCACCGAGGACGTGCCGGGGCTGACCCACATGCTGGTGGCCACCGGCGGCGGCGGGCTGATCGGCGGCATGGCGGCGTGGATCGGCGACCGGATGAAGGTGGTCAGCGTGGAGCCCACGGGGTGCCCTGCCCTGCATGACGCGCTGGCCGCCGGCGCGCCGGTGCCAGCGCCGGTGGGCGGGATCGCCGCGGATGCGCTGGGGGCGCGGCAGGTCGGCGCGGAGATGTTCCCGATTGCCCGCGCCCACGTGGCCGAGGCAGTGCTGGTGGAGGACGCGGCGATCATCGCGGCGCAGCTTCTGTTGTGGGACCGGTTCCGGCTGGTGGCCGAGCCGGGCGGGGCGACCGCGCTGTCGGCCGTGCTGAGCGGGGCCTGGCGGCCGCCTGCCGGCGCGCTTGTGGGGGTGCTGGTGTGCGGGGCGAACACCGATCCGGCGACGGTTGTGGGTTGAGGGGAGGCTGGCGATGAGCGATCCGGTACTGGTTGATATCGACGCCCGGGGGGTGGCCACGGCCACGCTGAACCGGCCGGAGCGGGGCAATGCCTATGACGAGGCGATGCTGGCGGCGCTGATCGGCGGGCTGGATGCGCTGGCCGCCGACCCCCAGGTGCGGGTGCTGGTCCTGCGCGGGGCGGGGAAGCATTTCCAGGCCGGGGCAGACGTTCATTGGCTGGGCCAAGCGGCACACTACCCGCCCGACCGGGCCTATGCCGCGTCGCTGGCCACCACGACGGCCATGCAGAAGCTGAACGAGTTTCCCCGGCCCACCATCGCGGTCGTCAAGGGCGCCTGCTTCGGCGGTGGTGTGGGCATCGTGTGCTGCGTGGACGTGGCGTTGGCCGCACCGGATGCGCTGTTCGGGATCACCGAAATCCGCGTGGGCGTGGCGCCGACGCCGATCAGCACGCACATGGTCAACGCGATGGGGCTGCGGCACACGCGGCGCTATGCGCTGACCGGGGAGCGGTTCGATGCCGCCGAGGCGGTTCGGATCGGGCTGGTGCATGAGATGGTGGAAGCGGCGGGAATGGAGGCGCGGCTGGCCGAGGTGGTGGATGCCTGTTTCCTGGGCGCGCCCGGGGCGATCGCGGCAACCAAGGACAGTTTCCTGGGCGCCAACGACCTGAAGCTGGATGCAAGGCGCATGGCGTTGCTGGCCCATGAAAGCTGGATGCAGCGCAACGCGCCGGAGGGCCACGAGGGCACTGCGGCCTTTCGCGACAAGCGCCAGCCCGCCTGGTATGTGCCGCCTGCCCCGCTCGCCACCTGAGGCAGGCGGCGCGGGCTGGGGGAATGTCTGGCGGCGTCGGAGCGATGCGTGGGGCACATTGCAGCTGTTGACTTTCGGATGACCTTCGCCACTATTTGAACAGAGTCGGGTCAGTGCCCGCCAAGCAGGGGGACTTCATAATGATGCGTAAAGCTTTAGGCGCGCTGGCCGTCGGCGCTCTCATGACTGTCGCGACATCCGGCGCGATGGCCCAAAACACCGGCTCTCCGACCATGGATGCCATCATCAAGCGTGGGGACCTGAATTGCGGCGTGGCCGGCAACTCGCCGTTGTTTTCGCTGCCCGACGCCCAGGGCGTGATGCGCGGCCTGGATGCCGATTTCTGCCGTGGCGTGGCCGCGGCGATTTTCGGCGACGCCAAGAAGGTGAAGTTCGTGCCGACCACGGCGCAGAACCGCTTCACGGCGCTGCAGTCGGGCGAGGTGGACATGCTGTACCGGTCGACCACCTGGACCCTTGGCCGCGAAGCAAATCTTGGCACGCTGTTCGCCAGCGTGAACTTCTATGACGGCACCGGCTTCCTGGTGAAGAAGTCGCTCGGCGTGACGAGCGCCAAGGAGATGGACGGCGCCAGCGTGTGCGTGGCCCCGGGCACCTCGACCGAACTCGCCGTCGCCGATTACTTCCGCGAGAACAAGATGAAGTTCACGCCGATCATCATCGCCGACGTGAACGAGATCCAGAACGCCTATCTCGCCGGGCGTTGCGACGCGTATTCGACCGATGCCTCGGGCCTGGCCGGCTTCCGCTTCCAGCAGGGCGACAAGAAGGAGGAGCACATTCTCCTGCCCGACATCATCAGCAAGGAGCCGCTGGGCGCCATGGTGCGCAAGGGCGACGACAAGTTCTTCGACCTGGTGCGCTGGACCTACTACGCCAAGTTGATCGCCGAGGAGCACGGCATCACCCAGGCGAACGTGGACGAGGCGCTGAAGAGCACCGTTCCCGAGGTTCGCCGCATGCTCGGGCTTGAGGGCGACATGGGCAAGGCGCTCGGCGTCGACAACAAGTGGGCCTATAACGTCATCAAGTCGGTGGGCAATTTCGGCGAGATCTGGGACCGCAACGTGACGCCGTATGGCGTGCCGCGCGGCATCAACAACCTGTGGAACAAGGGCGGGCTGCAATACGCGCCGCCGCTGCGCTGATCCACGGCCAGCGTCATTGCGAAAGGGCCGCTCCGGACGTGTTCGGAGCGGCTTTTTTTGTGCCTTGCCTCGGGGCCGCCTGCCGGCCCTGCCCCGCCGCCGCACCAGAATTGATCTTTACCCCCAGTTTGCGACAGTATCCGGCCTAGCAGGCTTGCATTGATCGCGTCTCACGCGGCGCGCTTCTTGCATATTTCATCGCATACATTGGCTGGGGTGCCTTGCCCTGGCGCTTGATGCGGTGTGAGACTGTTCCGGGTGGCCCGCCACCCCCCCGCCGGCACGCCGGCCAGCCACCGAAAGGCGATGTGGACGATGTCGTCAACCTCCACCGACCCGCGCCTCTCCGAACCGCGCCGGGCGCCCGCCAAGGGCCTGACCCTGAGCTGGTCGGACCCACGGCTGCGCGCCATCGTCTGGCAGGTGGTGATCATCGGGCTGATCGCCGCCGGCATCTGGTACCTGGTGGACAACACGGCGGCCAACCTGGAAAAGGCCCGCATCGCCACCGGCTTTGACTTCCTGGGCCGCACCGCCGGCATTCCGGTGGGCGAGTACCTCATCCCCTACGACCCGGCGGTGAACACCTACGGCCGCGCCTTCATGGTGGGCGTGCTGAACACGTTGATGGTCAGCGTGGTTGGCGTGGTGCTGACCACCCTTCTCGGCACCTTCGTCGGCATTGCCTCGCTTTCGCACAACTGGCTGCTCTCGCGGCTGTGCCATGCCTATGTCGAAGTCATGCGCGACGTACCGCTGCTGCTGCACCTGTTGTTCTGGTACGCCATGCTGCTGACGCTGCCGACGGTGCGCGAGGCGATGGAGCTGTTGCCGGGCATGTTCCTGTCGAACAGCGGCCTGCGCGTGCCGCTGCTGGTGTGGGAGCCGGCGCATAGCTGGGCGCTGCTGGCCTTCATCGCGGGATGGATCGGCACCTACCTGGCGCAGCGCCGTGCCCGGCGCATGCAGAACGCCACTGGCGAGCGGCCGCGGGTGTGGCCGGTGGCGGTGGTGGCGATGCTGCTGGTGCCGCTGGCCGTGTGGCTGGTGCTGGGCGCGCCGTTCACCATGGAGATGCCGGTGCGCAGCCGCTTCCGCTTCACTGGCGGCGGCGCCATCACCCCCGAGTTCATGGCGCTGATGATCGGGCTGGTGCTGTACCACTCCGCCTTCGCCGCCGAGATCGTGCGCAGCGGCATCCAGTCGGTGCCGTCCGGGCAGTGGGAGGCGGCCGGCGCGCTCGGCCTGAAGCGCAGCGTGACGTTGCGCGAGATCGTGCTGCCGCAGGCGCTGCGGGTGATCATTCCGCCGATGACGAGCACCTATCTCGGCGTGGCCAAGAACTCCTCGCTGGCGGTGGCGATCGGCTACCCCGACCTGGTGTCGATCATGAACACCACGCTGAACCAGACCGGCCAGGCGATCGAGGGCATCGCCCTGATCATGGCGGTGTACCTCAGCATCAGCCTCAGCATCTCGCTGTTCATGAACTGGTACAATGCGCGCATCGCGCTGGTGGAGCGTTGACATGAGCACCGCCACCACGACCCACGCCTCGGTCGCCCGGCGCGACCAGCCGCCGATGCTGGTGGCCGGGCCGATCGCCTGGGCGCGCGCCAATCTTTTCAACTCGGTCTGGTCCAGCCTGGTCACGCTGGCGCTGTCGTACTTCCTGATCAAATACGCCATCAGCCTGATCGACTGGGCGTTCATCAAAAGCGTGTGGACGGTGCCGACCGACCCGGCGACCGGGCGGCTGGACCCGACGGCCTGCCGGGTGGCCAAGGAAGAAGGCGGTGCCTGCTGGGCGGTGATCTGGGACCGCTACCGCTTCATCCTGTTCGGCCGCTACCCGTTCGACGAGCAGTGGCGCGCGGCGATCGTGGTGGTGCTGTTCCTCGGCCTGTACGTGGTTTCGGCCATGCGCCGGTTCTGGCGCGCGGAGCTGGCGCTGATCTGGATCGCCACGCTCACCGCCATTGGCGTGCTGATGTGGGGCGGGGTGCTCGGCCTGCGCTACGTGCCGCAGGACGAGTGGGGCGGGCTGCCGATCACGCTGATACTGGCCACGTTCGGGCTGGCCTTCGCCTTTCCCATCGCGGTGCTGGTGGCGCTGGGCCGGCGTTCGACCAGCCTGCCGGCGGTGAAGCTGCTGTGCGTGGTGTATGTGGAGGTGATCCGCGGGGTGCCGCTGATCAGCCTGCTGTTCATGGCCAGCGTGATGTTCCCGCTGTTCATGCCGGCGGACCTGAACCCGGACAAGCTGTTGCGCGCGCAGATCGCCATCATCCTGTTCGCCGCCGTGTATCTGGCCGAGGTGATCCGCGGCGGGCTGCAGGCGCTGCCGAAGGGGCAGTACGAGGCGGCCGACGCGCTGGGCCTCAGCTACTGGAAGAAGACGTTCCTGATCATTCTGCCGCAAGCGCTGCGGCTGGTGATTCCGCCGCTGGTGAACACCTTCATCGGCTTCTTCAAGGACACCTCGCTGGTGCTGATCATCGGCATCTTCGACCTGCTGACCTCGGGCAAGGTGGCGGTGACGGAGCCGATCTGGCAGGCGTTCTCAACCGAGGTCTACATCATGCTGGGCCTGATCTATTTCTGCTTCTGCTTCTCGATGTCGCGCTACAGCCGCGGGCTGGAACGCGAATTCGGCCAGTCCGTCCGGCGCTGAGGAACCCACGCATGAACACCCCCACCGGCAACACCTCCAACGGCGGCCACGACGCGATTGTGCTCGACAAGGTCAACAAGTGGTTCGGCCAGCTGCACGTGCTGCGCGACGTCTCGCTGAGCGTGGCGCAGCAGGAGAAGGTGGTGGTATGCGGGCCCTCGGGCTCCGGCAAGTCCACGCTGATCCGCTGCATCAATCGGCTTGAGACGCACCAGGAGGGGCGGATCGTGGTGGACGGCACGGAGCTTACCGACGACACGCGGGCGCTGGACACGATCCGCAGCGAAGTCGGCATGGTGTTCCAGAGCTTCAACCTGTTCCCGCATTTGACCATCCTGGAGAACTGCACGCTGGCGCCGATCTGGGTGCGCAAAATGCCCAAGGACGAGGCGGATGCGCTGGCGATGGACTACCTGACGCGCGTGAAGATCCCGGAGCAGGCGAAGAAATATCCGGGTCAGCTTTCGGGCGGGCAGCAGCAGCGCGTGGCGATTGCGCGGGCGCTGTGCATGCGGCCGAAGATCATGCTGTTCGACGAGCCGACCAGCGCGCTCGATCCGGAGATGATCAAGGAGGTGCTGGACACCATGATCGAACTGGCCGAGTCCGGCATGACCATGGTCGTCGTCACCCACGAGATGGGCTTCGCGCGCCAGGTGGCCGACCGGGTGGTGTTCATGGACCAGGGCGAGGTGGTGGAAAGCGGCACGCCCGTGCGGATGTTCGAGGACCCGCAGACGGACCGGCTGAAACTGTTCCTGAGCCAGATTCTGCGGGGGCATTGAGGCAGGCAAGGCGAGGGCGCTGCCCTCGACCCGCTGGGGGCCGAGCCCCCAGACCCTCTGCCTCCCACTGGGGGCCGAGCCCCCAGACCCTCTACTTCCGGTGTGGGGCCGTCGGCCACCGTGCGATCAGATCCTTCGCAGCGGCACCAGGCACAGCAGGGCCAGCGCCGAGACCACGCCCATGCCGGCCAGGATCCAGATCGCCGGGACGAATTCCACCACCGGCGCCAACAGCGTCGGCGTTGCCGCCTGGGCCACCAGGCTGGGGAAGGACAGCCGGCCCATCATGGCGCCATAGCCCTGCGGGCCGAACACATGCATCGGCAGCACGCCTCGGGTGATGGTGAGGATGCCGTTGCTGATGCCGTGACAGATGGCGAACACCAGGACGGGCGCGCCGCCGAGCACCAGCGCAACGCCGACCGGCAGCACCACGGCGCCGATCCAGGCCGAGGTCAGCGGGTTCAGCCGGCGGCCCAGTTGCCATTCCAGCAGGCGGCTGCCGACCTGGGCCGGGCCGATCGCCATGGCGCAGAACACGGCCTCGGCGGTCGACAGGCCAAGCCCCGTGAACAGCAGCAGCAGGTGAACGTTCAGCAGCGCGTTCAAGCCCTGGCGCAGGGTGAAGAAGGTGGCGAGCAGCAGGAAGATGCGGCGGCGCCCGGCCGGGCTGGGGGCGGGAGGGTCGGTAGCGGTGCGGACCGGCGGGGGCGGTGGGGGGCCGGCGCGGGGGATGCGCCACAGGATCAGCGGCAGGATGACGAACAGCGCGATGGCGGCGTACAGCACCAGCCCTGGCCGCCAGCCCCAGTTGGCCACCAGCCAGGTTCCAAGCGGAAAGCCCAACGTGCCGCCGAAGCCGGCAATGAGGGTGACGCCGGTCATCGCCGGGCGCGATTCGGCGCCGAGCAGGCGGCCGATGGTGGAGAAGGCGGTGTCGTACAGGGCGAGCGCCATGCCGACGCCCAGGATGGTCCAGGCGGCATACCACCAGGGCACGGAATGGGCGCTGGCCATGACCAGCAGGCCCAGCGCGGTCACCACCTGCCCGGCCGCGAGCACCGGCCGGCCGCCGTGGCGGTCGATGAACTGGCCGATCCAGGGGGCGCACAGGCCGGACAGCAGCACCGCCCAGGAGAAACCGCCGAGCAACAATTGCCGCGAGGCACCAAGCTCCTCCGACACCGCCCCCACCATGGTCGCCGGCACGTAGTAGGTGGTACCCCAGGCGAGGACCTGGGTGATGCCCAGCGTGAGGGCCAGGCGGCGTTGCATGGGGGTCATTGGCGGCAGTCTGCCCCGGTGTTGGGGTGTTGTCGCCCCGCTGCGCGAGCGGGTCGGTCAGAACCCGGCGATGGCGGCCAGCGCCTCGGCCACGCCTGGGGCACTGGCGCGGATCGGGTTGCCGTGCGCGGGTCGGTCGCCGGCCATGAAGGGCGAGACGGTGGCGCCGGCCTCGGCCAGCAGGCACAGGGCGGCGGCGACGTCCCACAGGTTGATGTGCGCCTCGACATAGCCGTCGATCCGGCCGGCGGCGACATCGGCCAGGCCCAGCGCGCCGGAGCCGGTGGCGCGCAGCATGGCGCCGGAATCCATCACGCCCTGGACCAGGGTGTAGTACCCGGCGTTGGGCCGGCGCGGCGACCAGCCGCATTCGACCATGGCGCGGGCAAGGTCGGTGGTGGCGGCGGCGCGGATGGGTGCCCCGTTCAGGGTGGCGCCGCCGCCGTCGCGGGCCGCGAAGGTCTCGCCCAGTGCCGGGGCGACGAGCACGCCGAGCACCGAGCGGCGATCCTCGATGAGGCCGAGGGAGACGCACCAGCGCGGGGCGCCGCGGGCGAAGTTGGAGGTACCGTCGATCGGGTCCACCACCCAGGTGAGCCGCCCGGCGGGCCCGGTGCCGGTCTCCTCGCCCTGGAATCCGTCCTCGGGGAAGGCGGCGGCGCATTCGCGGGCCAGGAACGCTTCGACGGCGCCGTCGGCCTCGGTCAGCCAGTCCTGGTGGTGCTTGAGGCTGGCCACCGGGGCGCCGGGCGGCGGGGCGAGGGAGAGGGCGAGGCGACCGGCTTCGGCGGCCAGGCGCAGGGCGGTTTCCAGGCGGCGGTCCAGGGCGTGCGACACATCGTGCTCCAGCGTGGTTGGCACGTGATAGGCGATTGCCGCGCGCGGCGAAATCCGCCCCATGCCCTGCTTGCGATTTGCCCCGCTTGCGGTTTACCGCGCGGCGGTCGAGACTCGCGGCATGAAGATCATCGGCCTTACCGGCGGCATTGGCATGGGCAAGTCCACCGCCGCCAGTTTCTTCCGCCGTGCCCGCCTGCCGGTGTTCGACGCCGATGCGGCGGTCCACGAACTCCAGGCGCCGGGTGGCGGCGCGGTGGCGCCGATCGGTGCCGCCTTCCCCGGCACGGTGCATGACCGCACCATCGACCGGGCGGCACTGCGGGCGGCGGTGCTGGGCCGGCCGGATGCGCTGAAGCACCTGGAGGGCATCGTGCATCCGCTGGTGCGCCAGGCCGAGCACCGTTTCGTGCAGCGGGCGCGCCGCCACGGGGCGCGGGCGGTGGTGATGGACATTCCGCTGCTGCTGGAGATCGACGGCATTCGCCGCATCGATTTCGTGGTCGCCGTCTCCGCCCCGCGTGCCGTGCAGATCCATCGGGTGGGGCTGCGAAGGCGCATGGACCGCGCCCAGATCGAGGCGGTGATCGCGCGCCAGATGGGCGATGCCGAGAAGCGCCGGCGGGCCGATGCGGTGGTGCGCACCGGGCTGTCGAAGTTCTGCGCCGTGGCCCAGCTTCGCCGCCTGCTGGCCGGGCTGCGCAGCGGCACGCTCGTCCCGAAGCCGCATGTGCAACGGATTCGTGAGATGAGGGCAGTGGACAACACTCCGCCCGGCCGGGCCTGGCTGGGCCGTGCGCGCGGGCGCCGGGCGGGGGCGCCGCGATGAGGTCGGTGCTGTTCGACACCGAGACCACCGGGCTCGACCCGCTGACCGGCGACCGGGTGCTGGAGGTTGCCGCGATCGAGCTGGTCAACGACCTGCCGACGCGCAACCACTTCCATCGCCTGATCCACCCGCAACGCGACATCCCCGAGGAGGTGGTGCGCATCCACGGCATCACGATGGACAAGGTACGCGACGCGCCGCGCTTCGCGGAGATCGTCGACGATCTGCTGGCCTTCTTCGGCGAGGGCAGCCTGGTGGCGCACAACGCGCCGTTCGATTTCGGCTTCCTCAACGCCGAATTAGCCCGCTGCGGCCGCCCGGCACTGGCACGCGGGCGGATGGTCGATACGCTGGCCCTGGCCAAGGCGCGCTTCCCGGGCATGCCGAACAGCCTGGACGCGCTGTGCCGGCGCTTCGGCATCGACCTGTCGGCCCGCACGACGCACAACGCGCTGCTCGACTGCAAGCTGCTGGCCGAAGTGTATGTGGAGCTGACCGGCGGGCGCCAGCGCGCCCTGCTGTCGCGCGACGAGGATGACAGCCAGGGGCAGATGCCGGTGGCGCAGTATGCCGCGGTGGGCCCGCGCACGCCGCGCCTGGTGGAGCCGAGCGAGGCCGAACGCGCCGCCCATGCGGCGTTCGTCGCCCGGCTGAAGGAGCCGATCTGGGGCGCCTGAAACCCGGGTTTCAGGCAACCGCGCGCAGCGCCACGGCCTTCACGTCCTCGCCCACATGCTCGGCGAAGGTGGCAAAATTCTTCTCGAAGCGTGCCAGCAGCGCGCGTGCGGTGCGGTCGTATTCGGCCTTGTCCTCCCACGCCTCGCGCGGGTCGAGGATTGCGGACGGAATGCCGGGCACCGCCTCGGGGATCATCAGGCCAAAGAAGCGGTCGGGCCGGAAGCGCACCTTCGCCAGGCTGCCGTCCAGTGCCGCGGCGAGCAGGGCGCGGGTGTGGCGGATGGCCATGCGGCTGCCGGTGCCATAGGCACCGCCGCTCCAGCCGGTGTTCACCAGCCAGCAATCGGCACCGTGGCGCGCGATGAGTTCGGACAGCATCTGCCCGTACACCTCCGGCCGACGCGGCAGGAAGGGGGCGCCGAAGCAGGCGCTGAAGGTGGCCGTCGGCTCGCTGACACCCTTTTCGGTGCCGGCCACCACCGCGGTGTAGCCCGACAGGAAATGGTACATCGCCTGTGCGGCGCTCAGCTTGGCGATCGGCGGCAGCACGCCGAAGGCGTCGGCGGCCAGCATCACCACGTTGCGCGGTTGCCCGCCGCGCCCGGCAGGCACGCAGTTGGGGATGTAGTCCACCGGGTAGCAGCTGCGGGTGTTCTCGGTGAGCCGGTCGTCATCGAGGTCGAGCCGGCCGTGGTGGTCGGCGACGACGTTCTCGAGCACGGCGGCGAAGCGATGGCTGGCGGCCCAGATCTCGGGCTCGGCCTTCTGGCTCAGGTTGATGACCTTGGCGTAGCAGCCGCCCTCGAAGTTGAACACGCCGTCGGGCGACCAGCCATGCTCGTCGTCGCCGATCAGCGGGCGGGCGGGGTCGGAGGACAGGGTGGTCTTGCCGGTGCCGGACAGGCCGAAGAACAGGGCGACGTCGCCGTCCGGACCTGTGTTGGCGCTGCAGTGCATCGGCAGCACGCCGCGGGGCGGCAGCAGCCAGTTCATGACGGTGAAGATCGATTTCTTGATCTCGCCGGCATATTCGGTGCCGCAGATGACGATCTGGCGCTTCTCGAACGACAGCGCGATGGCGGTGGCGCTGCGCACGCCGTCGATCGCCGGATCGGCCAGGAACTGCGGGGCATGCAGGATGACGTAGTCCGGCTCGAAGCCCACGAGGTCGGCGGGATCGGGGCGGATGAACATGTTGCGGGCGAACAGGGCCGACCAGGCCTGAGTGGTGACCAGGCGGACGCGGATGCGATGGGCGGGGTCGGCGCCGGCATAGAGGTCCTGGGTGAACACCTCCTGGCCCTGCAGATAGGCCTGCACCCGGGCGGTCAGCACCGCGAACCGGTCGGGCGGCATCTTCTTGTTGACGTTGCCCCACCAGATGTCGGCGGTGGTCGCCAGTTCGTCGACCACGAACTTGTCCTGGGCGGAGCGGCCGGTGTGCACGCCGGTCTGCACCATCAGGGCGCCATCGGCGGACAGCGAGCCCTCGTCGCGGCGGATCGCGGCGGCCACCAGGGCGGGGGCGGTGAGGTTGGCGTGGACCGCTCGGCCGGCATGGACGCCGGAACCGGACAAGGCTGAGGCTTTGAGGGCCTTCACGGCCGACGCAGTGGTCAAAGACGTTGCTCCCATGCACGCATCGCGCGGGCACCGCTTCGGGCGGCACCCCCTCCAGCGGTGATACAGGCCATGGGCCACCCGGTCCAGAGCGCGTCCGTATGTCAGTGGCGTGGCTGGCGCAAAGCCCGCAGCGCCAGGATCAACTCCTTGCGTACGCCGTCGGCCTCGGCCACCGGTGCAGACCAGGCGATGCGCCGCACTTTTTCGCCCAGGGCGAGGTCGCAGCCATCCACGTCGGCGGCGATCATGCGCCACTCCCCGGGTGCGCCGGCCAGTTCGGCGAGTGCGGCGGCGTGGTCGGCGTTGCAGTGGGCGATGATGTCGGCCTCGGAAGCGGCCAGGCGCGCAACCGCGGCGGGATCGGGGACGATGTCGGCCTGGCGCAGGCGGGTGGCGCGGGCGAAGCCGCCGACCAGCAGGCCGGCGGCGGGGCGGATGCGCCACAGGGCGAAATCGCCGAAATCGGCATACAGCGCGGCATAGGGGTGCACCGCCAGCCAGCGCCGCTTCAGCGCCTCGTCCGCCGCGGGGGCCGCCAGCCCGGTGATCGTCAGGCGCGGTGCGGTCTGCGGGTTCGCCCCCTCGGCCGGGCCCACCACCATCAGGGCGCAGCGCGGCTCCGCCAGCAGGTGGCGGGTGTGCTCCGACAGCGACGAGAGCAGCAGGAGGATGGAGAGGTCGGGCGCGCAGGCCGGCGTGACCAGCGCGGTGAAGGGCTGGCCCGCGGTGGCCGTTGCCAGCGTGGCCAGCCGCGTGGCCCGCAGCAGCAGGCGGGCCTGCCAGGCCGCTTCCTGCCGGTCGTCCGGCGATGCCGCCATAGTTTGTTCACCTTCCAACCTAGATAGGCCACAATTGCCCACCACATTGGCGAAGCCTGCCATGTTGGGGCGAATGCCGCACCCGGCATCGTGCTCGCGCAGGCGGGTTCTCCCAGAGAGGGAATGCCTCATGAAACAGACAATCGCCCTGGTCGACGACGACCGGAACATCCTGACCAGCGTGGCGATGACCCTGGAGCAGGAGGGTTTCCAGGTGCGCACCTATACCGATGGCGAAAGCGCGCTGCAGGGCATCATCGCCCGCCCGGTCGACCTTGCCGTGCTGGACGTGAAGATGCCGCGCATGGACGGCATGGAGCTGTTGCAGCGCCTGCGCCAGCGCACCTCGCTGCCGGTCATCTTCCTGACCAGCAAGGACGAGGAGGTGGACGAGGTGATGGGCCTGCGGCTGGGGGCGGACGACTACATCACCAAGCCGTTCAGCCAGCGCCTGTTGCTGGAGCGCATCCGCGCCCTGCTGCGCCGCAACGAGACCAGCCGGGCCGAGGGGTCGGGCGCCACGCCCACCGGCGTGCTGACGCGCGGCGACTTGGTGCTGGACGAGACCAAGCACCAGTGCCTATGGAAAACCAAGGACATCCAGCTGACGGTGACCGAGTTCCTGCTGGTCAAGACGCTGGCCACCCGGCCGGGCATGGTGAAGTCGCGCGACCAGCTGATCGACGCGGCCTATGGCGAGAACATCTATGTGGACGACCGGACCATCGACAGCCACATCAAGCGCGTCCGCAAGAAGTTCCGCACCGTGGACGACAGCTTCAACGCCATCGAGACGCTCTACGGCATCGGCTACCGCTACAAGGAAGCCTGATCCCGCCATGCCGGACAGCGGCGCCCTGCCTGTCGTGGTGCGGCCGGCGCCCGCCCCGGCGCGCCGCATCCGCTCGGGCTGGATGTCACCGCTGCTGCGCCGCATCCTGCTGGTCAACGCCATGCCGCTGGTGCTGCTGGTGGCGGCCCTTCTGTATCTCGACCAATACCAGAACGGCCTGCTGGAAGCCGAGGTCAACGCCCTGCGCGAGCAGGCCCGGATCTATGCCGGCGCGCTGGCCGAGACCGCGGTGCGCGAGGAGGGCACCGAGACGCCGAAGCTGGTGCCCGACCAGGCCCGCCCGCTGCTACGTCGCCTGACCGAGCCGACCCCGAACGCCCAGGCCAAGCTGTACGCCCCGGACGGCCAGGTGGTCGCCGATACCCGCGTGCGCACCGGCCCCGGCGGCGCTGTGGTAACCGAGCCGCTGCCGCCGGCGGTGCAGCGCGGTGCCGTGCTGGGCACGGTGGGCGCCATCTACGACCGGGTGATGGCCTGGCTGCCGCATGACGAGCGGCGCACCCGGTTGGATACCAGCCCCACTGCCGCCGGGCCCGACTGGCAGCCGGACGTGAAGGAGGAGCTTCGGCTGTCCGGCTCCAACACCAGCCGCGAGACGCCGCCCTATATCCGCCGCACCTCCGACAACCGGCTGCTGGTGACGGTGGCCGAGCCGGTGGTGCGCAACCGGACCACGGTGGGCATCGTGCTGCTGACCCGCGACGCGCGCGAGGTGGATGACAGCCTGCTGGCGGTGCGGCTGTCGATCCTCGGGCTGTTCTCGCTGGCGCTGGGGCTGACGGTGGCGCTGTCGTGGTACCTGTCGCTGACCATCGCGCGGCCGATCCTGCGCCTGGCGCGTGCGGCCGAGCAGATGCGCGAGGGACGCGGCCGGGCAGGCGCGGTGCCGCGCACGCTGCTGGGCCGGCGCGACGAGATCGGCGACCTGGCGCATGCGCTGGGCGAGTCGGCCAGCGCGCTGTGGACGCGCATGGACGCCACCGAGCGGTTCGCCGCGGACGTGGCGCACGAGATCAAGAACCCGCTGTCGTCCATCCGCAGCGCCATCGAGACGCTGCGCCGCATCGAGGAGCCGGAGAAGCAGCGCCGGTTGCTGGCAATCATCGCCGAGGATGTCGGCCGGCTCGACCGGCTGATCAGCGACATCTCCGACGCGTCGCGCATCGACGCCGAACTGTCGCGCGCGGCGACCGAGGCGGTGGACGTGGCGCCGATCCTGGCCGTCCTGGTGGAGATCGACGAGGCGACGCGCCGGGCGGACAGCCCGCGCCTGGTCCTCGCCCCTTCCACCGGGAAGGCGGTGGTGCAGGCGGTGGAGGGCCGGCTGGTGCAGGTGCTGCGCAACCTGATCGGCAATGCCCAGAGCTTCTCCCCGCAAGGCGGGCGGATCGTGCTGGGCACCGCGGTCGAGGGGAAGTGGGTGGCGGTCAGCGTGGAGGACGAGGGGCCGGGCATTCCGGAAGGCGCGCTGGAGAGCATCTTCGACCGGTTCTATTCCGAACGCCCCCAGGGCGAGCATTTCGGCCAGCATTCCGGGCTGGGACTGTCGATCAGCCGGCAGATCGCCGAGGCGCTGAAGGGCCGCATCACCGCGGAGAACCGCCGCGATGCCGGCGGGCAGGTGTGCGGCGCGCGCTTCGTGTTGCGCCTGCCGGCTGGCTGAGCCGGCGGGCTTTGCCGCGAAACGCTATTTCCGCAGCGGTGCCGGCTCGCCCAGCGACAGCATCAGGCGGTTGGCCCAGTTGAAGAACGACGCCGCCTGCACCACGTCGGCGATGGCCAGGTCGGCCATGCCGGTGGCGCGCAGGCGGGCGACGTGGGCGGGGCCGAAGGTCATCGGCATTTCCGTCAGCGCCACCGCGGCCGCCACCACGGCGTTCCAGCGTTCGCCGAGGTCCACCGCCACGCCCTCGTCCAGCAGGCGCTGCACATCGTCGCCGCGCTTGGAATAGGTGGTGGCGTGGCGGGCATGGACGGAGGCGCAGTAGATGCAGCCGTTCAGGCGCGAGGCCGCGGTGGCGGCCAGTTCGCGTTCGGCGCGGGGCAGGCCGCCTTCGGGGTTGTAGAAGATGTCCTTGTCGGTGCGGGTGCGCGCCTCCAGCACCTCGGGATCGTGCGCCAGTAGGCGGAAATAGGGCGATTTGGCGCGCGGGGCATCCACCAGCCCGGCCATGTGGCGCGGCGTGAGGTCGGCTTCGGCCATCGGTTCGAGCCAGGGCAGCCAGTCGAGCATGTCGCGGGTGAAGGCGGCGGGGACGGGGTGGACTTGCGGGGCGTGGACGGGATCGGTCATCGGCGGGCCCTCACGCGGTGGTGGCCGTGGGGGTCTGCATGGCGCGCAGCCCCAGCACGACGCGGATCTGGAAAGACAGGAAGGCGACAAGCTGGGACAGGGTGACGATCTGGGGCGTGGTCCAGCCGGCATCGACCAGGGCCTGCAACCAGGGCGGCGCGGCATCGCGGGGGTGGTAGACCAGCATGTGGACATGCTCCAGCGCCGCGGCCAGCCGGGGCCCGAGCACCGCGCGCCGGTCGGCTGCGATGCGGTGGACGGTGCCCGCCGTGTCCTCCGCCGAGAGCGGGCCGGGCGGGTAGCGGCCGAACGGGCCTTGGGCCACGGCTTGGGCTGCCTCCGCGATCACCGCGGCAGCCAATGTGCCCTTGGGATCGCTTTCGGCAAGGTGCGCCGCGTAGAACGCCGCCGTTTCAGCCTGGCCGTGCAGCGCGGCCACGAAGGCGGCGACTGCCCAGCGCTCGGTGAGGCTGAAGCCCGCCGGATCCAGCGGGGCGAACAGCGCGGTGAAGCTCGCCTGGGCATGGGTGCGCGCGTCGCTCCGCTGCCGGCGCACCGCATCGAGCGTGGTGCCCGGGGCAATGCCCGCCAGTTGGTCGATGACGTCCTCGTCCATCGCGTTCATCCGTGCTCCCCGGCCATTGCCATCCATCCCTCCGTTTCGATCGCGCGCAACAGGTGTGGCACGGCCTTCATGCCGGTTGCGGCTGCGGCGGATAGGCCACCGCCTGCGCGCGCTTCAGCTCGATCTCGATGAAGCTGAGCGGATGGTCGGAGCCGTTCATCACGTCGTGCTCCGCGCCGAACGGGCGGCCATAGGCGGTGCCGACCTCCACCTTGGTCTCGGTCACCTCGCGGCCGTTGTGCACGCGCATGATGCCCGGGGTGAGCAGCACCACGAAATACGGCCACGCATGCTGGTGCCAGCCGGTGACGGCACCGGGCGCGAAGTCCCAGCGGGTGATGCGGACGTTGTCGTCGTCCTGCTGCACGGTGGGGACGGCGGGGATGGTGCACACGAAAGCCATGTTCGCTCCTGGGTCAGGCGTGCAGGTTCCGGCGCGGCGCGGCGCGGGTCAACCCGGAACCTCGCGCAGGCGGCGGCCGAGGAACAGGTTCATCTCGACGCGCGGACGGCCCGGCAGGGCATAGACGGCGGGCGGCAGGGTTTCGATGCGGTCGAACAGCGTGCCGTAGTCGGCGCGGATGCGGGCCTCGTCCTGGCGCGGGGCGAGGATCAGCACGTCCTGGCCGATGGCGTCGCCGGCGGTGGTGGCATGGAAAGCGTATTGCCGGCAGTCGCGGTTGAGGCACAGCACGCGCGGGTTGCCGCCCAGGGCGTAGTCGAGCTTGCCGGTATCGGACCAGGAAGGGGCCGCGATCGGCTGGTCGAGCAGGCCGCGTTGCGCCAGCGCCGCGCGCAAAGGCCGCCAGTCCACGCCCTGGCGCAGCGGGTCGCCCTTGAGCCGCAGCAGGTTGAGGTTGAGTTCGGCGGTGGCGACGCCGATGCTCACCAGCAGCACCGCCGCCGTGCCCAGCAGGGCGCGCCGCGCCAGCACTGGCCGGGCATCGATCTGTCCGGCAACCCAGCGCCCCAGCAGCGGGAACAGGAACAGGTAGCCCGGCGCCGCCCAGTGGAACAACACGCGCGGCGACCACAGCGAGATCACCACGAACAGCACGATCGGCCCGAAGCCGAGCCAGGCGAGCAGCCAGGGCGCGCGGTGGCTGGCCCCGCCCCCCCCCGGCCCACCACGCAGCGCCATCACCCACAGCACCGCCAGCGGCAGCCAGATCCACGGCAACAGAAACAGCGCCTCGCCGGCCAGGGTGGCGAACGGCGCCCCCGGGTTCAGCTTGCGCACCCCAGCGCGCGCACCCTGGAAGGCGATGGAGGCCCAGCCATTCGCCGCGTTCCACACCAGCACCGGGGCGAACACCACGGCGGCCACCAGCGCGGCCACCCAGGGCTGCGGGCGGGCAAGCCAGTGCCGGCCAAGGGTGACCAGCGCCACGAAGGCACCGGCAAAAGTCAGCACGGCGGTGTATTTCGACATCAGCGCCAGCCCAGCGCAGGCCCCGGCACCGAGCCACCAGCGCCACGCCCCACGCTCGATCGCGCAGTCCTGCCCCCCACGCTCGATCGCGCGATGCAGGCACAAGCCGAAGCCGAGTAACGCGGCCACCAGCGGGCCGTCCGGCAGCACCCAGCCGCCGGTGGTGATGCCCAGCACCGGGGCCATGTTCAGCGTCACCGCCGCCCACAGCCCGGCGCGGGCGCCGAACATGTCCCGCGTCCAGGCGAACATCAGCCAGGTCGAAAGCGCGAACAGGGCGATGAAAGGCAACCGCACCGCCAGCGCCGCCTCGCTGCCGAACAGGCGCGTGGCACCGGCCGACAGCCACCACGACAGCGGCGGATGGTCGAAATAGCCCCAGGCCATCTCGCGCCCGGCGGCCACCATGTAGCTCTCGTCGATGCCCAGCCCGACCAGCCACCCCAGCACCACGCGCAGCAACGCGGTGCCGAGGATCAGCAGGCCGACCCAGTACGCAGGACGCAAGGCCGGATCGAACCGCGGTTCAGTCGGCCCGCACGTTCTGCTTCTGCTCGCCCAGCCCGGCGATGCCGAGCGTCATCACGTCGCCGGACTTCAGCCAGATCGGGGTCGGCTTCTTGCCCATGCCCACGCCCGGCGGCGTGCCGGTGGCGATGATGTCGCCGGGGTGCAGGGTGATAAAGTGGCTGACGTAGCTGACGATCTGCACCACGTTGAAGATCATCGTCTTGGTGTTGCCGTCCTGCATGCGCTCGCCGTTGATGTCGAGCCACATGTGCAGGTTCTGCGGGTCCGGCACCTCGTCCTTGGTCACCATCCACGGCCCGGTCGGTCCGAAGGTGTCGCAGCCCTTGCCCTTGTCCCAGGTGCCGCCGCGCTCGGTCTGGAAGTTGCGCTCGCTGACGTCGTTGACCACGCAGTAGCCGGCGACGTGGTTCATGGCGTCGGCCTCGGAGACATATTTCGCCTTGCTGCCGATGATGATGCCCAGTTCCACTTCCCAGTCCGGCTTGGTGGAGCCCTTCGGGATGACCACGTCGTCATTCGGGCCGCTGAAGGCGCCGAGCGACTTCAGGAACACGATCGGCTCGGTGGGCGGGGTGGCGCCGGTCTCGGCGGCATGGTCGGCGTAATTCAGGCCGATGCACACGAAGTTGGTCGGCCGCGCCACGCAGGGGCCGATGCGCGGGTTGCTGCGCACCAGCGGCAGTGTGGCGGGGTTGGCGCCCGCCATCTTGGCGAGGCCCGCGGGCGACAGGGTGGAGGCGTCGATGTCCTTCACGATGTCGGACAGGTCGCGCAGGTTGCCCTCGGCATCCAGCACGCCAGGCTTCTCCGCGCCGGGGGCGCCGTAGCGAACGAGTTTCATGGGATCCGTTTCCTTGAGTGGGTCGTCGGTCGTTGTCGGCCGAGCGGGCAGACTACAGCGAGATGCCGCCGTCGATAACCAGGGCCTGGCCGGTGACGAAAACCGAATCGTCGCTGGCCAGGTACACCGCCATCGCCGCGATCTCGTCAGCCCGGCCGAGGCGGCCCATCGGCTGGCGGGCGATGAAGGCGGCGCGGGCGGCATCCAGCGAGCCGGCGGCGGCGGCATTGGCGGCGATGCGGTCGTCCAGGCTGGGCGACTGCACGGTGCCGGGGCAGATGGCGTTGCAGCGGATGCCGCCAGTGGCGTAGTCGGCGGCAATGGACTTGGTGAGGCCGATGACGGCGGCCTTCGATGCGCCATAGACAAAGCGCCCGGCAATGCCCTTCACCGAACTGGCAACCGAGGCCATGTTGATGATGCTGCCGCGCCCCTGGGCCAGCATGGCGGGCAGGAAGGCCCGGCTGGTACGGAACATCGACTTCACGTTGAGGTCGAAGGCGAAATCCCACTCGTCCTCCGTGGCGTCGAGCACGCTGCCCTGGTGCACGAAGCCGGCGCAGTTGAACAGGATGTCGATGGCGCCGACCTGGGCCGCCGCGGCCTGCACGGCCGCCGTGTCGCGCGCGTCGAGCGCCATGGTGCGGATGCCGGGGCCGGCGATCTCGGCCAGCTTTGCCATGTTCACGTCGGTCGCATGAACCCGCGCGCCCTCGGCGGCGAAGGCCAGCGCCGTCGCCCGCCCAATCCCTTGCGCAGCGGCGGTGACGAAGGCGGTTTTGCCTTTGAGACGCAGGGACATGGAAGGGCTCCTGGTTCGTTTCGTGCGACGCCACTGACGTACGCCGCGCTGGAGCGGCGGGCAAGGGCTGCAGAAGTCACATGGAGACGGAGACACGGGAAGAAGCAAGGCTGGGCTCTGCCCAGACCCGCCAGGGGCCGAGCCCCTGGACCTCAAACTTTGTGCCTCAACTCACTTTCCAATCTTTATGGCGAGGTAGCCAATACAGCCAGCAAGAGATGGGGGTCTGGGGCCTCCAGGCACCAGCGGGTCCAGGGCAGAGCCCTGGCCGTCCCTTCTCTGGTTTCGCTATCAGTGGTTGTCCCGGCTCTCCCCCCGGGTCTCCAGGATGTTCAGGTAAAGCGTCGCCGGTTCCATGCAGCCGCCGGTGCCGAGCTGGCCGACCATGGACCGGTAGATTTCCTCCCACGGCGTTTTGTTGAGCAGCGGCGGCGGCGTCCAGGCGGCGCGGCGGGATTCGAGTTCGCCTTCGGGGAGCAGCACGTCCACCTTGTGCGTATTGAGATCGATTCGAATTCGGTCGCCGGTCCGCAGCAGGGCGAGGCCGCCGCCCACCGCCGCCTCGGGCGACACATTCAAGATCGACGGCGAGCCGGAGGTGCCGGACTGGCGGCCGTCGCCCATGGTGGGCAGCGCGTTGATGCCGCGCTTCAGCATCGCCGCCGGCGGCTGCATATTCACCACCTCCGCACTGCCGGGATAGCCCACCGGGCCGCAGTTGCGGATGATCAGCACCGACTGTTCCTCCACGCCCAGGGCCGGGTCGTCGATGCGGTCGTGGTAGTCCTCGGGGCCCTCGAAGACGACTGCCTTGCCCTCGAAGACGTTGGGCCGGCTGGGGTCGGCGAGGAAGCGGGTGCGGAACTCCTTGTCGATCACGCTGATCTTCATCACCGCGCTGTCGAACAGGTTGCCGGACAGCACCACGTAGCCCGCACGCTCCATCATCGGCTTGGCGTAGCTGCGGATCACCTCGCGGTCGCCGTCGGGTACGCTCGCCAGGTTCTCCCCCAGCGTCTTGCCGGCCACCGTCATCACGTCGAGGTGCAGCTTGCCGGCGCCGGCCAGCTCCTTCAACACCGCGGGCACGCCGCCGCCGCGATGGAACATCTCGCCGAGGAAGCGCCCGGCGGGCTGGAGGTCGACGAGCAGCGGGATCTCGGGGCCGAGGCGCTGCCAGTCGTCCAGCGTGTGGTCCACGCCCATGTGCCGGGCGATCGCCACCATGTGGATGGGGCAATTGCTGCTGGCCCCCAGGGCGGCGGCGGCGACCACCGCGTTCTCGAAGGCGGCCTTGGTCATGATGTCGGACGGGCGCAGGTTCTCGCGCACCATGTCGACGATGCGCTTGCCGGTGAGATAGGCCATCTGGCCGCGCTCGCGGTGCGGGGCGGGGATGGCGGCGCAGCCGGGCAGCGACATGCCGAGCGCCTCGGCCAGCGAGTTCATCGAGGTGGCGGTGCCCATGGTGTTGCAGTGGCCCACCGAGGGAGCGGAGGAGCACACCATCTCCATGAACTCGTCGTAGTCGATGCGGCCCTCGGCGTGCAGCTTGCGGCCTTCCCACACGATGGTGCCGGAGCCGGACAGGCGGCCCTTCCACCAGCCATCCAGCATCGGCCCGCCCGACAGCACGATGGCCGGGATGTTCACCGTGGCGGCACCCATCAGGCAGGCCGGCGTGGTCTTGTCGCAGCCGGTGGTGAGCACCACGCCGTCGATCGGGTAGCCGTGCAGCACCTCGACCAGGGAGAGGTAGGCCAGGTTGCGGTCCAGCGCCGCCGTCGGGCGCTTGAGGGTTTCCTGGATCGGGTGGATCGGGAATTCCAGCGGAATGCCGCCGGCATCGCGGATGCCGTCCTTGGTGCGCGATGCCAGCGCGATGTGGTGGCGGTTGCAGGGGGCGATGTCGCTGCCGGTCTGGGCGATGCCGATGATCGGCCGGCCGGACTGCAATTCTTCGCGGGTCAGGCCGAAATTTAGTTGCCGCTCCAGGTACAGCGCGGTCATCGAGGGGTTGCCGGGATTGTCGAACCAGCGCCGGCTGCGCAGGCCCTTCGGGTCGCGGGATTCGTCATGTACCATAGAAACTTCCTCCTGCCGCGGCGTTGGGTGAAAGGTGGGCGTGGCGGCGGCGGGGTGTCAACCGAGCCGCGCCGGGCGGGCACATGCATCGCGTGGCGCCCTTGTTGCGCCCGATGCCGCGTTCTGCGGGGCATGTCCACGGCCGTGCCGATTGCGGATCGTCTCCCCGCGGCGCTAGCTTCCCGCCGCATACATGCGCGGGCGCACCGGCAGTTCCCTGCACGGACGAGGCGGCGCAAGGAACCGGGCTCTCGAATGTCACCTTCGTCGGAAGGCTACGCCGGCATCGCCGCCCCGCACCCGCCGGCGCGGTGGCGCGACCTGTGGACAATGCTGTTGATCGACGACGCGCGCCCAGCGCCGTTGGTGGCCATTGCCGGGGCGGTGCTGGCCGCCTGCGCCTGGCTGCTGGCCTCGCCCGACCGCATGGTGTCGCGCCTTATGACGTGGGACCTGCTGTTCAACCTCGAGGGCGCCTGGCGCATCCGGGCGGGACAGGTGCCGCACGTGGATTTCCATGACCCGCTGGGCAGCCTGTCCTTCTGGCCGACCGTCGCGGGGTTCTGGCTCGTCGGGACGAGCGTGTTCGCGTTCATCGTCGGCCAGCTTCTTGTCGCAGGCGTGATGTTCGCGGCCGCGGTGACGACCAGCGTGCGCCGCCTGCCGCTGGCGCCGGCCATCCTGTTCGTGCTGTTCGCCTGCCTGGAGGTGCTGGTGCCGACGAACACCGGCGGGCTGTTCGACCATTTCACCTTCGCGATGTCATACAACGCCTATGGCTGGGCGGCGCTGTGCGTGCTGTCGCTGATCCTGTTCCTGCCGCCGCGCCGCGGGTCGGCGCCGGCCTGGCCCGACGTGGTGGTCGGCGGGGTGCTGATCGCGGCGCTGTTCTACCTCAAGATCACCTATTTCCTGGTGGCGCTGGGCTTGCTTGCGGCGGCGTTCCTGGTGTGCCGCCATATCCGCGCCCAGCCCATCGCATGGGGGATGGTGGGTGCGGCCGCCTTGGCCAACGTGGCGGCACCGTTCAACTGGCACTATCTCGGCGACATCGCGGCGACGATCCAGGCGGGTGCCGTGCGCAGCGGCTGGGACACGGCAATCGTGCTGGTCACCGCCAACGCCACGGAACTGTCGCTGGCTGCCGGTGTCCTGCTGGTCGCGGTGGCGCTTTGGCGGGCGGGACAGGCACCGCTGCGCCTGCCCGCTGCCGCCGCCGTGCTGATCGGCGCGGCGTTGGCGGTGCTGTCGCAGAATGCGCAGCTGCGGGGGCTGCCGCTGTGCGGCGTGGCGCTGTTCCTGATGTACGAGCAGGTGCGCCGCAACCTGGCCGGGTACGCCGGCGTCGCCTGGGTGCTGCTGGCGATTTTGGTGGTGCCCGCCGCCAACGTCGCCACCGCCACGGCCAGCATGGTCAGCTATTTCGACACGGCGACGCACAGCGACGCGAACTTCGTGGTGGACAGGACCAACCTGCGCGGCCTCGCGGTGCCGCTGCGCCAGGACGAGGCGGTGGCGAACGACGACGCCACCTATCTCTGGGTGAACCGCATCCGCTCGGTCGGCGGCAACATCAAGCTGTCGCAGTACGAGTACGTGCAGACCATCCTGGAAGCCGCGGCGATGTTCCACGAGCGGCAGGACCGCCCAGGGGCGGTGCTGGTGCTGGACCAGGTGAGCCCGCTGTCCTTCGTGCTGGGTCGGCCGCCGGCGCGAGGCGGCACGCTGTGGATGGACACGGCCTTTGCGTGGCAGCCCGCCGAGGTGGCGCTGGCGGAGGTTGCCCACGTGCTCGTGCCGAAGCTGTCGACCTATCCGGGGCTCACCGAGGAGGCAGTCGCGCGCTACGGCGCCTATCTGGAGGCACAGTTCCCGCTGCGTTCCGAAAGCCCCGGCTGGTTCCTGTTCAGCCGGCCTGCCAAGCCCCCGTGACTGCCCAACGCTTCTGATCGCGCCTGGCGTTACCGCGCCTTCACCGATCGGCTGGCGTGGCTGGCCTGCGGCACGCCGCGGTTGAGGGACATGTGCGAATGCACGCAGCGCCAGCCGGCGGCGTCATTCTGGAACACCATCGTCGCGCGCCCCGGCCGGTCGAAACGCTGGCCCTCGGGATCGAAGCCGGTGCTGGTCCACGGCGCCACCGCCACGGCCATCGTGCCGTCCTCTGCCGCCAGCACGTGGGTGGCCGCCAGATCGAAGGTGAAGTCCGCGGTGCGCGGCCACACATTGTCCCATTGCGTGGCAATCGCCGCCTCCAGCCCCTGGATCACATCGCGATGGGTGCCGAAAGCCAGCACGTCCTTGTGCCACATCGGCCGGGCGGCGGCGTAGTCCACCGCGCGCACGTGGCCCGCGAACACATCCAGCCAACGCAAGATGGCCTCGCGGGTGGCTGGGTCGGCGAGCGGCAGCGCGGCCATGCGGATCCTCCTGGTGATTCCCGGCGGGCGGCATGCCTTCGGCGTGCCATGATTTGCCATTATACATCAAGCTTGGCCAATAACACCTTGCTGAATCAGCGCCGATCGCCCAGGTAACGCAGTCAGGACCCACGGCGCCCGGCCATGCCGCGCCCCCCAACGGGAGACCCGCTCCATGTTCCGCCTTCTGATTGCCGGCCTGCTCGCCCTGCTCCTGCCTGCCGCCGCGCAGGCCCAGATGGAGCAGCAGACCCTGGTCGACCGCGCCACGTTGAGCGTTCAGGAACTGTTTTCCGACGCGGTGAACCCCCAGGCCCGCGGCATGATGAAGAACGCCAAGGCCGTGGTGGTCTGCCCGCAGGTCTTCAAGGCCGGCTTCATCCTCGGCGGCCAGGGCGGCACCTGCGTGCTGTCGGTGAACGGCGCCGGCGTATGGTCCAGCCCGGCCTTCTACAGCCTGATCAGCGGCAGCATCGGCTTCCAGATTGGCGTGCAGGACTCGCAGATCGTCTTCATCGTGCTCACCGACCGTGGGCTGACCGCCCTGATGGAGAGCAACTTCAAGGTCGGCGCCGATGCCTCGGTCGCCGTGGCCACCATCGGCGCCGGGGTGTCCGGCGCCACCACCGCGGCGATGCGCGCCGACATCATCGCCTTCTCCCAGACCCGCGGCCTGTTCGCCGGCATCGCGCTCGACGGCAGCGTGCTGTCGCCGCGCGACGAGTGGAACCAGCTTTACTACGGCCAGAGCATGCCACCGAAAGACATCGTGCTGCAGAACCGCGGCAACAACCCGGGCGCGGACCCGCTGCGCGAGACCCTGGCGCAGTATTCGGCCCGCTGAAGCCCCCCACCCGGCATCGCGGAATTGCAGCCGCGCGGCGCCGGGCGGTAGCGGCGGCGCGGTTCTGGCGCTAGCTTCCCCGCGATGGCCGCACCCGCCCCCTTCTGGCAGACCAAGACCCTCGAGGAGATGACCCCCGAGGAATGGGAATCGCTGTGCGACGGCTGTGGCCGCTGCTGCCTGCACAAGCTGCGCTTCGACAGCCCAGATCCGAATCGCGAGGGCGAACTGGGCTTCACCAACGTCGCCTGCCGCCTGCTCGACCTCGATTCCTGCCGCTGCACCAACTACGAGAACCGCCGCCGCTACGTCCCCGATTGCGTCAGCCTGACGCCAGCCTCGGTGCGCGAGATCGACTGGCTGCCGCCGTCCTGCGCCTATCGCCTGCTCGCCGAGGGCAAGAAGCTCGCCTGGTGGCACCCGCTCGTATCCGGCGACCCCGAGACGGTGCACCAGGCCGGCATCTCGGTGCGCGGCCGCGCCGTCGGCGAACGTGTCGCCGGGCCACTGGAACACCACCTGACCGAATGGCCCGGCAAAATGCCCCGCCCCCGCCGCCCGGCAACGAGCTAGTGATGCGATCCAAACGCTTGCTATCCAAGCGTTTGGTGAATCGCCTCACAAAATCAAGATAGTGGTGCGACTCTGACGGCACTATCCGTCAGAGTCGCACCACTAGCCCGCCACTCACTCACGCAACCCGTCTGGCCGACGCCGCCATCCGCCCGAACACCCCGCCGAATGAAAACGAGACCCAAGGAGACCATGCGATGCTGAAGGATGCCCTGTTCGGCGGCGTGAATGCCGCGGTGCTCACCGCGATGCACTCCGACCTCTCGCTCGACCTCGACCGCATGGCCGCGCATAGCCGCTGGCTCCTCGCCAATGGCTGCAACGGCCTGGGCATCCTCGGCACCACCGGGGAAGCCAACTCGCTCGGCATCTCCGAGCGCATCGCCGTCATGGAAGGCATGGTCGAACGCGGCATCCCCGCTGCCACCCTGCTGCCGGGCTGCGGCACCACGGCCATCACCGACACCGTGCTGCTCACCCGCCGCGCCGAAGCCCTGGGCATCCGCGGCGTGCTGCTTCTGCCGCCGTTCTTCTACAAGAACCCCTCCGATGACGGGCTGTTCGCCTATTTCAGCGAGGTGGCCCAGCGCGTCGGCGGCGACATCAAGCTGTATTTCTACCACTTCCCCGCCCAATCCGCCGTGCCCTTCGGCCTCGATCTGATCGGCCGGCTGCTCAAGGCCTACCCGGGCAAGTTCAAGGGCATCAAGGACTCCAGCGGCGACTGGGCCAACACCAGCAGCTACGCCAACGCCTTCGCCAAGGATGGCTTCGAGGTCTATTGCGGCGACGACAGCCTGATGCACGCCAACCTGAACAACAACGGCGCCGGCTGCATCACCGCCGCCGCCAACGTGGGCTGCGCGGTCAGCCAGGCCGTCTATTCCAACTGGAACGACCCTAAGGGCGAAGCCGCGCAAGTCACGCTCACCGCCATCCGCAAGGCCGTGACCGCGGTGCCGCTGATCCCCGGGCTTAAAGCCCTGGTGGCACGCAACACCGCCAACCCGGCCTGGAACCACATCCGCCCGCCCCACCTGGCGCTCTCCGCCGCACAGGCCACCCAACTCTTCACCGCCTTCGACGCCAGCGGCATAACCCTGGCGAAGGCGGCATAGCAGGCGGCGAAAAGCGCCACCGATTGATCAGGAAGGAAAGGCCAGGGGTTTCACCCCCGGACCCAGCAGGGGCTGAGCCCCCGGACCCCATCAGGGGCGAAGCTCCTGGCCTAGAACTTCTCCACCCAAGGCCGCACCTCCACCTCCCAGCTCCACGCCGACCGGTGCTGCTGCATCACATGCCAATACGTCTCCGCAATGGCGTCAGGTTCCAGCAGCGAATCCGGCGCCTCGTTCGGTGTCGGCCGCGCGCCGTTGCGGATGCCGCCATCGATGACGAAATGCGCCACATGCACCCCTTTGGGCGAAAGCTCGCGCGCCATCGCCTGCGCCAGGCCGCGCAGCGCGAACTTGCCCATGGCGAAGCTGGCGGAGTTAGCAAACCCCTTCACCCCCGCCGTCGCACCGGTCAGCAGAATGGCCCCCTGCCCCTTCGGCAGCATCCGCCGGGCCGCCTGCTGCGCCACCAGGAAGCCGCCGAACGCGCTCACTTCCATCGCGTGACGGACCGCCTCCGGATCGAGGTCCACCACTGGCCCGCGTACTCGGGCAGAGGCGTTGTACACCACCACGTCCGGCGCCCCGTGCTGCGCCTCGACGTCGGCGAACAGCGCGGCCACCGCCGCCGGGTCGGTGGCATCGCAGCCATGCACGCTGCAGCCGGTTTCGGCGGCCAGCCCTGCCAGCTTGTCGGTCCGCCGCGCCGCCACGGCGACGACGAGGCCATTGCGGGCGAACAGCCGCGCCAGGGATGACGACAGGCCGGGCCCAGTGCCGACGATCAGCGCGCTGCGATAGGTCGGTGCGGTCATTTCCGTCCTCCAGTGGTGGTCATATGCTATACTCCGCGCCAGACGCAGTCTTGCAACTGGAATGAAGGCTCCACCCACATGACCCCGCGCATCGACATCGTCTCCGACGTCATCTGCCCCTGGTGCTACATCGGCAAGCGCCAGTTGGAGCGCGCCCTGCCCGTGCTGGCCGAACAGGGCCTGGAATTCGAGATTGCCTGGCACGCCTTCCAGCTCAACCCCGACATGCCCGCCGAGGGCTATGACCGGCGCGAATACCGCATCGCCAAGTTCGGCAGCTGGGAGAAGTCCCAGGCGATGGACGCCCGCATCACCGAGACCGCTGCAGGGCTGGGGCTGGAGTTCCACATGGACCGGCTGACCCGCACGCCGAACACCCTGCACGCCCACCGCGCCATCTGGCTGGCCGGCCAGCACGGGGTGCAGGACGCGGTGGTGGAGGCGTTGTTCCGGCTGTATTTCTGCGAGGGCGGCGACCCGGGCGACACCGCACTGCTCACCGAGACGGCGGCGGCGGCGGGGCTGGAGCGGGTGGCGCTGGAGGAAATGTATGCCGGCGAACTCGGCCGCGACATCGTGCTGCATGCCGACATGTCCGCACGGCGCGGCGGCATCAGCGGGGTGCCCAGCTTCCTGATGCAGAACCACGTGCTGTTCTCCGGCGCCGTACCGGCCGAGCAGATGGCCGAGGCCTTCGCCCATGCCTGGCGCATCCTGAGCAGCCGCGCCGCCTAGTGGTCCAACTCTGACGGATAGTGCCGTCAGAGTCGGACCACTATCTTGATTTTGTGGGGCGATTCACCAAACGCTTGGATAGCAAGCGTTTGGTGAATCGCCCCACTAACCGGTTCCGCTGCCAGGCGGCGGCACCGGCCAGGTGCGGTGTACGTGCTGCAACCAACGCAGCTTGCCGCGCATTCGTCGTTCAGCAGGCATCGCGATCCCGCCGCACCGAAACCCCGCGCCCCGCGGAGGCATGGCCTGCCGTTGCGGTACCTGTATATGGAGCACCCGCGCGATGAGCGGAGGAACCCGGCTGCGCGATCGTGAGCAGCGCGCCGATACCCTTCGGCTGGCATTGTACATCGTGGTGGCGGGTGCTGGCATGTTTGTCGCACTTTGGCTGGCGTGGCAGATCCGCGGGGCGTTACTGCTGGCGTTCGCGGCGATCGTGATGGCGGTGATCCTCGATGCCGGGGCCAGTTGGATCCAGCGTCAAACCAGGCTGCCGCGGGTATGGGCGTTGTCGGCAGTGGGGGTGCTGCTGGTGGCATTGCTCGCGTCGTTCGTCTTGGTGCTCGGCGGGCCGATCGGTGAGCAGGTGGCGGGGCTGGTGGTGCAGTTGCCCGCCGCCATCGGTGCGCTGGAGGAAGCGCTGGGCGTGCCGCTGCTGCCGCAGAGCGGGAATGGGAACAGCGAGTCCGCCGGCGGGCTGTCGGAGCTTTCCACGGTGATGCAGGACCTGTTCGGGTGGCTGACCTCGCTGGGGTCCACGCTGATCGGGCTGGTTTCAGCGATGGTGTTGACGGTGGTGGGGGGGGTCTTTCTGGCGGCCGACCCCGACGTGTATCGGCGGGGCATGGTGAAGCTGTTTCCGCCGGACTGGCATTATCAGGTGGAATCGACGGTGGCGGCGGCGGGGGATGCGCTGCGGCTTTGGCTGGCGGCCAAGCTGATCGGGATGGTGATCGTGGGCTCGGTGGCCGGGCTGGGGGCTTGGGTGATCGGGCTGCCGACGCCGCTGGCGATCGGGTTGTTTGCCGGGTTGACCGAATTCGTGCCGACGATCGGGGCGGTGGTGGGCTCGGTTCCGGCGCTGTTGCTGGCGTTGACGATGGGGCCGGATGCGCTGATGTGGACGGCGCTGCTTTTCGTGGCAATCCAGCAGGTAGAATCAAACGTGCTCACGCCGATCCTGGAACGCAGGATGGTGCATATCCCACCGGCACTGATGCTGTTCGCGGTGCTGGCGGTGGGGCTGCTGTTCGGCCTGGCGGGGGCGGTGGTGGCGGGGCCGATGACGGTGGTATTCTATGTTCTGGTGACGAAACTTTACGTGCGCGAGGTGCTGGGCGAGGAAGCCGAGGTGCCGGGTGAGGAATAGGGCGGCTGTGATGTCGATCTGCCGCAGCCAGTCCAGCAGGTGCTTGGGCGCCATCAGGACCGACAGGAAGTAAGGTGGCGATGAAACCCGGCTTGATGGCCCTTGCCCAGCTGTGCCATGCGCCCGTCCGTCGTCGCCGGCGCCGCCACGCGTAGATGTGCCTCTCGCCCTCTTCCTCCAGGGCATAACCCCGCTCTCCCAGAAGCCCGACGAGCTTGGGATGTTGCCGATCTCCCCAGGGATCGGTGTGGTAGGAGGCAACCGTCCAGGCTGGGCGGAAGCGCTCGATCAGCCGATCGGCTCCGCGCAGCGCCAGTTCCTCGGCGCCTTCGATGTCCATCCTCACCAGGTCGCCCCGGTCCAGCCCCTGGCGCTCGATGAAGACGTCGAGGGTGGTCATCTTCACGTCGACGCGCGGGCCCTTCGAGGCGGCGGTCGCCAGGCGCGGGTCGATCCCAACCTCCGTAACGTTGAAGGCAACCTCGCCCTCCTCAGCCCCGGCGGCCTCCGGCACGACGGTGACGGGGGCAATCCCGGCGCGATGACATTGCTGATCAACGCTTCGTGGAACAGCGGCTCCAACACGAAGACATGCCCATCCGGGCCGACCAGATCGCCAAGCCGCAGTCTGTCGGTAACATCGCCATTTCCATCCTCGACAATCCGATTCTCGGCATCGTCCAGACCGGCCCGCGCCCGGCGCTGCGCCAACTTGCCGGCCAATCACATGCAGCAGCTCAACCGAACTGTTGGTGCGCTTGGCCGCCCACGCAGCATGATCGCAGACACTGCGCAAGTAGATCGCTAGTGGATCGCACCTGACGGAGGAGTCCGTTTTGGGATTCTGCTGACGGCCGTTCCGTGCGAGTCTGGGTGATGCGCACTGGCATCACCGTTGACGTCAATTCTGCCGACCGTGTTCGGCTCTCGGCGGTGGTGGCGGATCGGAACAGCCCGCAGAAGCACGTCTGGCGAGCGCAGATCGTGTTGCTGTCGGCCGCTGGGCGAGGGACCGCGGAGATGATGCGGTTAACCGGCAAGTCCAAGACCTGTGTCTGGCGGTGGCAAGCGCGCTTCATGTCCGCCGGTGTGGAGAGCCTGCTGCAGGACAAGACTCGGCCCCCACGCATCCCACCGCTTGGCGTGGACGTGGCAGACCGTATGGTGGCCCTGACGCTGACCCCCAGCCGCTTGGCGAGACCACGCACTGGGCCAGCGCCGCCATGACCCGTGACTACAAGAGGAACGGCACCACCACGCTGTTCGCAGCCCTGAATGTGCTCGACGGCGGCGCGCGGGCGGGGCGAGCGCGACGGCGTGGGCGGGCGGGGTTGGCGGCCGGATCCATGCCGCGCTTGTGGATGCAGGTGAGAACCCAGTCGGGAACGAGCCCTGCCTCGATGCACGCGGCATGCGGGGCGCGGCCGATGGCGGGGATGACAATGCCGTGGGGATGGGGGGCGTGCGGCGTGGGCGCGACATCGGCCATGTCTTCGGGGGAAAGAAGCCAGGCTGCTTCGGTCCGGCCTAACAGGCAGACGAGCAGGGCAAGGATCAGGGCCGCCAGCCCGGTGCCGGGCACGCGCACGGCCGCGGCGTCAGCCCGAAGGGCGGCGCGCAGGCAGGCGGCGGCGGTGGCCTGGGTGGGGGGTAAGATCGACACGCTGGGATAATATGCCGCGCCATCCTTCGCGAGAAGGAAAATAATCAAGAATCGGGAGAATTTTTGCTGGATTTTTGGTTTTCGGATGGGACGGGGAGTGGGTAAGGCTGGGCTCTGCCCAGACCCGCCAGGGGCCAAGCCCCTGGACCTTAATTTATTGAAAATGGGGATTTTTTGGACGTTGGTGGGGCTTGGGGCAGGTGGGGCGATTGCTCGCTCGTTGTTCTTTTGATGGATGCGGGCTGGCTGCAAGGGTTGTGGCTTGTGTGGTGGTACGATCGTGTTGGTGGCGGAACCGCTTCGCGTTCCGCCCTACTTGGGGTTCGGGGGGGGATGATGTCGACGTTAGGCTCATGTGAGTTTGTTATTGGCTCAAAGGAGCATTGCGATGTCACGGGTGGCGATTTGGGCTGGGGGGGTGTGGCGCGTTCCATCGGGCTCCGGTGATGGACGGGCGGACGAGGCGGAGACGTGGTTGGCGGGTGGTGGCGGTGAAGGCGCTTGATTTGCCGCTGGCGACCAGTGGCGTGCAACGTGACATGGCGAGGGTGGGAGGCATCGGCTGATTGGGGCGGGCGGTGTATGGTCTGGGGCAGGAACATCCGACACGGAGACAGGCCATGAGCGACGTTACGATCCGCAGTGCGGTGAGCCGGGCGACGAAGACGGCGCCGGGGGGCAGTTTTACGGGGGTTGTGTTGCAGGACTCGCTGGCGGTGCCGCTGGCGCCGTCGCGGACCAGTGCGACGCTGGTGACGTTCACGCCAGGGGCGCGGACCAACTGGCATACGCACAAGACGCGGCAGATTTTGGTGGCGACGCAGGGGACCGGGATGGTTCAGGTGCGGGGGAAGCCGGCCCAGGTGCTGCGGGCGGGGGATGTGGCGGAGGTGCCGGCCGATGTGGTGCATTGGCACGGGTCGATTGCGGGGCACCTGTTCGCGCATATCTCGTTCATTGAGAGCGATGGGGCGGATAACACGACGTGGCTGGAGGCGGTGGATGAGGGGGAATATCGGGCGGTGGCTGTTGCCGGCGGTGGGTGACTCGGCGGCGGGCGAAGAGATTCGCGTCGTTGCAGGGGTGGAAATTGTCGACACGGAGGATCATTTGAGCGTATGATGCGCTCAAAGGAGCCTGTTTGATGTCACAGAGTGTCGCCCGATCCGGCAAGAATACACCGCCTGCGGCCGGCGCCTCGGCGGGACAGTATGGCCGGCTGTATCGGACGCCGGCGATGGAGCGCATCCGGCTGATCACGACGGGGGTGCGGGCGGAGGATGCGAAGAAGTGGCTGGATATTGCTTCGCTGGGGCGGAGCGCCACGCTGAAGGCGCTCGACCTGCCGGTTGCCACGTTCAACAGGAAGGTGAAGGCGGGGGAGCGGCTGTCGCAGGCAGAGAGCGAGCGGGTGATCGGCTTCGCGCGGCTGGTGGGGCAGGTTGAGGCGATGGTTGAGGAGGCGGGGGTTGAGGAGGCCGGCGGTGCTGCGGACTTCGATGCGCAGGAATGGCTGGCGCGGTGGTTGACGACTCCGGTGCCGGCGCTGGGTGGGGCGAGGCCGATTGATCTGATGGGGACGATGGAGGGGCAGGGGCTGGTGTCGCAGACGCTGGCGCAGATGAGCAGCGGCGCTTATGCGTGAGCGGTGGGGGGCGTGAGCCACGTCGTCTGGCGGATTGCCGCCGACACGGCGATTTATCCGGCGGATGATCTTTCGGGCGACGGGGCGAAGGCGACGGGTGGGCGGTGGAACGCCAAGGGCCAGGCGGTTGTCTATGCCTCGACGACGCGGGCGCTGGCGTGCCTGGAGACGGTGGTGCATCTGGCGGCGGGCGGGTTGCCGCTGAACCGGTATCTGGTGGAGATCACCATTCCGACGGCGGTGTGGAAGGCGGCGCGGCGGGAGACGGTGGGGAGCTTGCCGGTGGGGTGGGATGCCGAGCCGGCGAGTATGACGAGTGTTGGGTTTGGGGGGGCGTGGATCGCGGGGATGGGGTCGGCGGTGTTGGTGGTGCCTTCGGTGGTGGTGCCGGAGGAGTTCAATGTGCTGATCAATCTGGGGCACGCTTCGGCGGCGGGTGTGGTGTGCAGGACAGTTCGGAAGTGGGTGTATGATGGGCGGTTGGGGCGGGGCTGATCAAGTCAGGATGGTGCAATGCGAAGGGCATTGCACCCTACGCTCGCTGTTTGCGCATATCTCGTTCATCGAGAGCGATGGCGCGGATAATACGACGTGGCTGGAGCCGGTGGATGAAGGGGGAATATCGGACGGTGGCT
>Ga0105055_10001077_pt1 | contig 44189 bp, 31 predicted proteins | sample BON03_FD_78090 | JGI IMG/M metagenome (GOLD analysis project Ga0105055, IMG submission 78090) | Freshwater microbial communities from Lake Bonney liftoff mats and glacier meltwater in Antarctica - BON-03 | ecosystem: Environmental > Aquatic > Freshwater > Ice > Glacier meltwater | place: Lake... | reverse complement strand
GGCCCCGATGGATACCTCTACATTGGCTTGGGCGACAGTGGTGCCTCTCACGGCATCGGAAAAATCGTTTTATGGGATGCCTTCAATGTGACGCAAGAGGCGTTGATTTGGGACCGTACGGCACAAGACCTTGATTCGCTGTACGGAAAAATCTTACGCATCGATGTGGACCACGGCTTTCCCACCTATGCGATTCCATCCGACAATCCTTTTGTGAACAAAGCAGGCAGGCCAGAGATTTGGGCCTGGGGCTTTCGCAACCCCTACCGGATTGCGTTTGACCGCAATGGCAATGGCGATTTGTATGTAACCGCCGTGGCTGAAACCTTGTGGGAAGCGGCCTACAAAGTCGATGGCCCTGGGAATTTTGGCTGGCCTTTGATCGAATCTACCCATTGCGTTGATCGGTTGAAACCGCGTCAACCGCCCATCAGTTGCAATGACCACGATGCCAATGGCAACCGCTTCAAACTGCCCGTGGTCGAGTACGCCAATATGCAAACCTCGCATCCCGACACCAAGCTGGGTATTGTGGGTGTGGGAACAGCGATCACCGGCGCGCGGATGTACCGTGGATCAGCCATCCCCGCCCTGAGCGGTCAACTGGTGGTGGTCGACTGGAGCGAATCTTTCAAAACCCCGCTGGGCCAGTTGTTTGTGGCGCAGCCTGATGGCGGTGCTGCCGCTACCTGGCCCCTCAAGCGTGTGTTGACGCTCAGCAGCCGCGTGATTGGATTGGCTGAAGACCTACAAGGCGAGTTGTATGTGCTCACCCACGAAGGTATGGGACCATATGGCACCACTGGAAAAGTGCTGCGCTTGGTCTCCAAAAAACCCTGAGTGGCACATTCCGCCCGTAACCTGACTGGATGGGTATGCCGTTTTACATGACAGGGATTTAGGCGTGGATAAAACCATTCTGACTTCTTATGGGGCAGTGCAAAAACGCGCCGGTGTGGTTGCGGTGGCGCTGGGCACGGAACGCATCGCGCCGCTGTGTTCGCCGGCGCTGCTCAAGGCGGGCCCACCGATTGCCCGGCAAATTCGCGAGCTGGTGCTGATCGACTCGCAACTCAGCGGCGTGACCTGGCCCCAGTGGTTTGCGCTGAACGGATTGACACTGCCGGCGTGGCCGAATGCATCAGCGCATGGATGAGGGCAACCCGGGTCATGCGCTGCCAGCAGCACTGCGCCGCGCTCTCGCCCGGCCAGCCCGTGCGCGCTGAAGCGCAACCACAAGCAGCAGCAAGGCAACTGCGGGCAGGAATATCCACTCCTTGGCGGGCCGCTCGGCGCGCACCTCGGCCGAGACGATGCGATAGCCATGCTCCATTCCGAGCTTTTCGGCTCGGCTACCGAAGCGCACCTGCGTGATCAGCAGTGCAGCCCCTTGAGGCATGACGGTCACGCCAGCACTGGCCAGCCGCTCGCGGGCTGAACCCTTTGCGCCCAGCGGCAGCAACACACCTTTTCGAATCTCCTTGCCATCCAGATTGGTGCCCTCGATCCAGAGCCGTTTACCAGCATTGACGGGCGCGTCCTCGACCAACTGGCTGATCTGGGTGACGGGCACTTCTTGAAAGGGCGGGTAGGCCATGTCCCACCAGAAACCCGGGCGAAACAAGGTGAATGTGACCAGCAACAGGATGCTGGTTTCGTACCAGCGCGATCTCACCAAAAAATACCCTTGCGTCGCCGCCGCGAACACCAGCATGGCCACGGTGGCACTGACCACCGTCAGAATCAGGTGCACTGGCCCGGTGAGATCCATCAGCAGCAATTGGGTGTTGAAAATAAAAAGAAAAGGCAGGATCGCGGTGCGCATGCTGTAGAAGAATGCGGTCACCCCGGCCTTGATGGGGTCGCAACGCGCGATCCCTGCCGCCGCAAAAGACGCCAACCCCACCGGCGGCGTCACGTCGGCCATCAGCCCGAAGTAGAAGACAAACAGGTGCACGGCGATCAACGGCACGATCAGCCCGCTTTGCGCGCCCAGCTCCACCACCACCGGCGCCATCAGCGTGGACACCACAATGTAGTTGGCCGTCGTGGGCAAACCCATGCCCAGAATCAGGCTGATCAGCGCCACCAGTATCAGCATGAGCATCAAATTTCCGCCGGAGAGCAACTCGACCAGCTCGGTCATGACCAGCCCGATCCCGGTGAGCGTCACGGTACCCACAATGATGCCCGCCGCCGCCGTCGCCACACCAATGCCAATCATGTTGCGAGCGCCGATGGCCAAGCCGTCAACCAGTTCGTAGAAACCCTGTCTCGCCGCCTGGCCCAATGCACCTGTTCCACGGAACCAGGCAATGATGGGTTTTTGCGTGAGCATGACAAAGATCATGAACACGGTCGCCCAAAATGCCGACAGACCGGGCGACATCTGCTCCACCATCAGGCACCAGATCAGCACCACCACGGCCAGCAGGTAGTGCAGGCCGGACTTGACTGTTGGTCCGGTCTCAGGCAGCTCAAACACCGGCGCGTTCGGGTCATCAAGCTGCAGTTCGGGCTGGCGCGCGCCAAACCACAGCAAGCCCACATAGGACGCGAGTAAGCCCACCCCCACCACCCAGACGGCGGATGGACCCATGAGGGTTTTGATCCAGCCGATACCCCAGTACACCGCGCCCGACAGCACGATGAAGCCGGCCAGCGTCATGCCAAACGAGATCAGGCGCGCGCCCGCCGAGCCCGGATTGCGCCGCGGCAGGCCGACCATATTGGCCTTCAATGCCTCAATGTGGACGATGTAGAAGAGTGCGATGTAGGAAATAATGGCCGGCAAAAAGGCATGCTTCATGACCTCGATATAGGGAATGCCGACGTACTCCACCATGAGGAAGGCGGCCGCCCCCATCACCGGCGGCATCAACTGCCCGTTGACCGAGCTTGACACCTCGACGGCGGCCGCCTGATCGGGGCGGTAGCCCACGCGTTTCATCAACGGAATGGTGAAGGTGCCGGTGGTGACCACGTTGGCAATCGACGAGCCCGAAATAATGCCGGTCGCAGCCGAAGACAAAACTGCCGCCTTGGCGGGGCCCCCACGCATGTGGCCCAGCATGGCAAATGCCGATTTGATGAAGTAGTTGCCGGCACCCGCCTTGTCCAGCAGCGAGCCAAACAAAACAAACAGAAAAATAAAGCTGCTGGAGACCCCCAGCGCCACGCCAAACACGCCCTCGGTGGTGAGCCACTGATGGCTCATGGCGCGGTTGAGCGAAAAGCCGCGGTGGACAATCATGTCCGGCATGTAGGGACCGCCAAAGGTATAGCCCAGAAACACCAGCGCCACGATCACCATCGGCAGGCCCAGCACGCGGCGCGTGGCTTCGAGCAGCAGAACGATGCCGACTAGCCCGGTGTACACGTCCATCGGGGTCGGCTGGCCGGGCCGGGTGGAGAGCTCGCGGTAAAACACAAACAGATACGCGGCGCAAAACGTGCCCACGATGGCAAACACCCAGTCGGTGGCCGGTACACGGTCGCTGGGCGAACGCCTGAACGCCGGGTAGGACATGAACGCTAGAAACACCGCAAACGCCAGGTGAATGGCGCGGGTTTCGGTGTCATTGAAAACCAGAACGCCCAGGCTGAACGGCAGGGGCGAGGCAATCCAGAGCTGAAACACCGACCAGGCCAGCGCCACGTAGAGCAAAAAGCGGCGCATCGCCGGGCCGGGCGCGCGCGCGCCGATGTCGTTGTCGGCCACGAATTTGTTGACGTCAATCTCCGGCACGGTGCCGGCGGGAGTTGTTGATTTCATGCGGGGCTAGTCCAGGCGTGTTGTTTTCATTAACAAAAAAAGCCCTGAGTCATCAGAGCTTTTTTTGCGGCTTCAGTCCAGTGGACCTCAGCAAAGCTGGATCACATCCAGCCTTTCTCCTTGTAGTACTTCACGGCACCGGGGTGCAGCGGTGCGGACAGGCCGTCCTTGATCATTTTCTTGGAGTCAAGGGCGCCAAAGGCGGGGTGCAGTTTCTTGAACTCATCAAAATTCTCAAACACGGCCTTGACCAATTCGTACACGGTGGCATCGGGCACCTTGGCCGATGTCACGAAGGACGCCAGCACGCCATAGGTGGGCGTGGGATTTGGATGCCCCGCGTACAGACCGCCGGGAATGTTGACCGCCGCGTAGAAGCTGTTGTCCTTGACCAGTTTGGCAACTGCTGGGCTGGTCAACGGAACGAGCTTGGCACCGCAGGTGGTAATCGGGTCCTGAATGTTGGCCGAAGGATGACCGACACCGTAGTAGAAACCGTCAATCTTGTTGTCGCACAGGGCTGCGCCGTGTTCATCCGCCTTGAGCTCGGCGGCGAGGCCAAAGTCGCTGACCTTCCAGCTCATGGTCTCGAGCAGTTGCTCCATGGAAGCGCGGGTGCCCGAGCCGGGGTTACCGATGTTGAAGCGCTTGCCCTTGAAGTCTTCAAACTTGGTGATGTTGGCCTCTTTGCGGGCCAACACGGTGAAGGGCTCAGGGTGCAGTGAGAACACGGCGCGCATATCGGTAAACTTGCCGTCCTTCTCGAACACCTTGGAGCCATGGACCGCGTGGTACTGCCAGTCGGACTGGGCCACCCCAAAGTCCAGCTCACCCGCGCGAATGGTGTTGATGTTGACCACCGAACCGCCGGTGGACTCCACCGAGCAACGGATGCCGTGTTTGGCCCGGTCCTTGTTGACCAGACGGCAAATGGCGCCACCTGCGGCGTAGTACACGCCGGTGACACCGCCCGTGCCAATGGTCATGAACTTTTGTTGCGCCTGGACGGAGGTCAGCGGCGCAGACAGCACCAGGGCAGCGGCCACCAGCGACAGGCCGGAGGCGGAAGATTTCAGGAAAGTTTTCATATTGACTCCTTTATGGATGGAATGGAAAAGGCGGATGCCTTTGAGGGAAGCCCACCGGGAAGCCGTCTTCACAAAGTCGGCCGACCGGGGAGTGGAGTGCACTACTACAGGATACCCCTGTCATAGTGGCAGCGATACCGGGATTACCCATGAGTGGCTTCACACTCATGAACTATCAGCGCTGCTGATGAGGTGAGGTTCGGAGTCATCAATGACACGACTCAATGGCCTGATCAACCGCCACACCCAGCAGCGCAACGATCTGCGCCAGTTCCGCTGCGCTGGAAATGAAAGGCGGCGCAAGCAGGATATGGTCGCCGCAACGCCCATCCACCGTTCCGCTCATGGGGTACACCATCAACCCCAGCGCCATGGCCTGGCGCTTGATGCGGGCGTGCAGCTTGAACGCCGGAGCGAACCACTGGCGTGTTGCGCGGTCAGCTACCAGCTCCACCCCCCAGAACAGACCCCGGCCGCGAATGTCGCCCACATGGTCATGGCCAGCAAACCTTTGCTGCAGCAGGCCTTGCAGGGTTTGGCCGCGCGCCTGCACCTGGGCCAGCATCCCGTCGCGCTGAATCACCCGCTGCACGGCCAGCGCAGCGGCGCAGGCCACGGCGTGGCCGAGGTAGGTGTGGCCATGCTGAAACAAGCCGTTGCCCTGTTTGAAAACATCCACCAGTCGCGCTTGCACCAGCATCGCGCCAATCGGCTGGTAGCCACCGCCCAGACCCTTGGCGATGGCCAGAATATCCGGCACCACGCCCTCTTGCTCACAGGCATGCAGCGTGCCAGTGCGCCCCATGCCGCACATGACCTCATCGAGGATGAGTAGAATGCCGTGGCGGTCGCATAGTGCGCGAATTGCCTTGAAGTAGCCCGGCACCGGCGTGAGCACGCCCGCCGTCGCACCACCCACGGTTTCGGCGACGAAGGCCATCACGTTTTCCGGCCCTAGCCGCACGAAGGTTTCCTCTAGGTCGACCACCAGCCGCTGGCCGTAGGCCTCGGGGGTTTCATCGGGCCGGCGGTCCCGGTACTCGTAGCATGGCGCCACATGGGCAACGTCGATCAACAAGGGGCGAAACTGCTCGCGCCGCGATTCATTGCCCCCCACCGCCAGTGCGCCCAGGGTGTTGCCGTGGTAGCTTTGCCGACGGGCAACGAAGTGGCGACGCTGCGGCTGGCCGATCTCGACAAAGTACTGGCGCGCCATCTTCAGAGCCGCCTCCATCGCCTCGGAGCCGCCACTGACGAAGTAAACGTGGCTCATGCCCTCTGGCGCCGATTCAATCAGCACATCGGCCAGCTCCTCGGCCACTTCGGTGGTAAAGAAGCTGGTGTGGGCATAGGCCAGCCGGTCAATCTGGGCATGCATGGCGGCCAGCACCTCTGGGTGGCCGTGCCCCAGGCAGGACACGGCTGCCCCGCCCGACGCATCCAGGTAAACCCGGCCATTGGCGTCGGTGAGGGTAATGCCTTGCCCCGACACAGCCACCGGCAGATCGTGGTGCAACTGGCGGTGAAACACGTGGGTAGAAGATGGGCTGAATGAGCGCGGGGTGGTGGGCGTGGTCATGGGGCTGGTCCGGATTCAAGTCTTTGCACGTTTGGCAAGAAGGGGGCGCTGTTTCTCCCAGTAGGCCTGCGAGTCCTGTAGCCGCTGCTGGCGTTGCGCCAGGCGTTGCACAACGGCTGCGTCGCCCTGCTCGGCGACGCAGCCCATCAGCATCTCGGCGAGGGCTTGGGCGCCGGTCATGGAATGAAAAAATGAGGGCGATGCGGCGTCAAACAGCAAATGTTGCTGGGCCAGTCGCGCCAATGGCGACAAGCTGCTGTCGGTCAGCGCCAGCACTGGCACGCCACGTGCGCTGGCCTCTTGCACCGCCTCCACGGTCTGGCGGGTATAGGGAGCCTGGCTCACCGCCACCAGCAGGTCCCCCGGCCCCAGCGCCAGTACCTGGTCCACCCAGGCGCCACCGGCATCGCTGGCGAGCCGGGTACCGCCGCGCAGCCAGTCACAGGTGTAATGCAGATGGTAGGCAATGCCGAAGCTGGCGCGCAGCCCCAAGAACAGCACTTCCCGCGCGGCAAGCACGGTGGTGGCGGCGGCCCGCAGTTGCTGCGGCGTGTTGCGGGTGCATACCGAGTTCAGGTTGCTCGCCTGGGTTTGCATCATGCGGCCAAGCGCATCCATTGGGGAGCCTGCTGGATCAGCCGGCGAGAGCTCGCTCGTGCGCCCGATCGTCCGGGCGAAGTCCACCATGGACGGACGGCGCATGGCGTCAAAGCCGTTCAGTCCAAGCGCGCGGGCCAGCCGCGTCATGGTGGCCGGGGACACGCTCGCCGCCTGCGCAGATTGCCGCATCGACTGCAGACCCAGCTCCGCCGGGTGTTTGCGCACCCAGCGGGCGGCACGCTGCAACTCGGGGCTCAGGGCGTCAAAGTGACTTTCCAACAATTGGATCAAGTGGCGATAGGGCACGGTCTGAATATTGTAACAAATAAATTATTTTCATAATACAGAAACACTTGTTTCATGTCCAGCGCCAGCCTTGTCCAGATGAGCGTAGTAATCGGCCCACTGCCTACCCCGGGTTTCCGGGTGCCGATCAGCGCGCCATGACACGCCGTGCCAGATAGCTACAGGCATCGACCAGCGCCACCAGGCCAATCATGGCCAGCAAAATGGCGCTGGTCTCTCGCATCTGGAACAGCCCCATGTGAAAGGCCAGTATTTGCCCGAGGCCGCCTGCGCCCACGACGCCAAGCACAGCCGCAGCGCGAATGTTGTTTTCCCAGCGATACAGCGTGTAGCTCAGCAGTTGCGGCAGCACCTGTGGCAAGGTGGCGTAGCAAAACACCCGACCCTCGCCCACGCCGCGCAGCCGCAGCGCGAAACCCGGCCCCTCAGGCACGTTTTCAATTGCCTCAGCGAACAGCCGCCCGAGCACGCCAGTGGTGTGCAGCGCCAGGGCCAGCGTACCGGCCAGCGGGCCGAGGCCGGCCGCAATCAGCAGCAAGGCCGCCCACACCAGCTCGGGAATGCTGCGCAGTGCATTCAGCAGCAGCCGCGTGATACCTTTGAAGCGGGCCTTGTCCTGGGCATGGGTGCGGCTTGCCGGCAGCGCCAGCAGCAAACCCAGCACGGCTGCAATCAAGGTACCCAGGGCCGACATGGCCAGGGTTTCCAGCGTGGCCCACAGCAGCTTTTGCAGAAAAGCGGCCTCGCCGGTGGGATGCATAAGCTCACCGACAAACCTACCCATTTTGCGCAGCGCATCCAGAGAAAAGAACTGCACCCATTTCAAATCCAGCGTCCAGAAACTCAGGACCACCAGTACGACGATACCGGTCACCAGCCAGCAGGCCTTGCAGCGCGCACCAAACAGCGGCGGCGGCAGGCGATAGACCTGGTTGGCCGCAGCTGCAGAGGGGCGCTGATGGTTCATGACATTGTCCGGTCTGCGATCAGCCTAGTGCTGTGACCCGAAGGTTTCGGAACAAGATGAAAACGATGGATTTTTCCGTCTGGCTAGACGAGAGGAGGCGGCATGGCCGTAGCCATGACAACGACGAGCAACAACGCCAGGCGGGAAAAGACGCGTTTTCATGTTTCGAAACCTTCGGGTCACAGTACTAAGGCCTTGCGCAGCCAGGCGCTGGCCTGGTCGGCCAGCCAGACCAGCGCCATGAAGACCAGCAGCATGCTGCTGACCTCGGCAGCATTGAACATCTTCATCGAGGCGTCCATCTGCTGCCCAAGGCCACCGGCCCCGACAAAGCCCAGCACCGCCGATGAGCGGATGGCGCACTCCCAGCGATAGACGCTGTAGCTGGTTAGCTCAGCCGCGTTTTGCGGCAGCAAGCCATAAAAGAAAGCCTGCAGCCGGCCCGAGCCGTTGCGCAGCAGCGAGGTCGTGGCGTGGCTTTCTCCGCTTTCCAGAATCTCGCCATAGACCTTGCCGAGCATGCCGCTGTAAGTCAGCGCAATGGCCAGCACGCCGGCGGTGGGCCCCAGGCCGACCACGCGCACAAAAATCAGCGCCCAAATCAGCTCGGGCACACTGCGCAGCAGGATCAAAAGCCAGCGCACGAGCTGGCGCAGCAGCGCCGGCATCAGCGCCATGCGCCCGCTCAAGGCAGACACCGACAACACGCGCACCGACAGCAGCGTCAGCGGCAGCGCCAGCACCAGGGCCAGCGCCATGCCGACGGTGGCCATGGCCACCGTGCGCCAAGTTTCGCGCGCGACCAGCCACAAAAATTCCGCCTCTACCTTGGGCGGAAAAAAATCGCCCAGGAAATGAAGTGTTGATTTGAGCGTGCCGGGCTCGACCATCACCCAGGGTTTGAATTCGGTCAGCACCAGCGCCGGCCACAGCAGCAGCAGCGCAGCCAGCGCCCAGAAAACGCGGCCGCGCCAGGCCGGGTCGCGCAGCTCGGGGCGCGGGGGCAGGCGGGCAGGCGCGCTGGTCATGGGCGGCGGGCCGGTCAGCGGCAATGCATGACCGCGGGGGGCGTGAGCGCCGACTGCAGATCGAAGGCCGCGGGCGCCGGTCCGGTGAGCTCATGCAAATGCTGCGCGTACAGCGCTTGCAGGCGCTCCGGCGTCACCTCGGCAGCGGGCAGGTCAAAAGCCAGCTCGCCGTCGCGCAGGCCGATGATGCGCGGGAAATGTTGCAGCGCCATCTCGACATGATGCAAGGTACAGACTAGGGTAGCGCCGCGCTCGCGTGCCGCCTGCGTCAGGGAGGCAATCGCCTGCTGCCCACGCGTCGGGTCCAGCGCTGACAGCGGTTCATCAACCAGCAGCAGGCTGGCCTCGGTGACGAGTGCGCGGGCCAGCCCGACGCGCTGGCGCTCACCGCCCGACAGCCGGTCCACCCGGGCAAACAGCTTGTCGCTCAAATCAAAACGTGCCAGGGCAGCGTCAGCCTGGGCCATCGTGGTCGGGTAAAACAGGCTGCGCAGGCTCTGCCACAAACCGATATGCGGCAGGCGACCGGCCAGCACCGAGGTGACGACGCGTTGGCGCGGCGGCAAGGGCGGCACCTGGGGTGCCAAAAACAGCTCACCGCGCAGCAGCTGCAGCTTGCTGCGCGGCAGCCGCCAGGGGTCGCGCGCGTCAAGCTGCAGACTGCCGGACGACGGTGGCAGCGCGCAGGCCAGCACATGCAGCAGCGTGGTCTTGCCGGCACCCGACGGCCCGATCACGGCGATTTGCTCGCCAGCGGCCACCTGCAGTGACAGACCGCGCAGCGCCGCCGCAGCATCACGTTTTGCCGCAGGATGGCGTGCCGACACCTGATGTAGCTCGATTTTCATAGTAAGTACTCAACTCCCCGCGCGCCGTTTGCCCCCAACCTGCTATAGCAAACCGGCGCTGCGGGCGGCCGTCTCAATGCCCTTGTAGTTGCCTGCCTGGGTCGGGATGTAGCGCGTCGCGCGATTCAGGTCGAGGATTTCCTTGCCCTGCGGAGTAGCCGGGTCAAGATCGATCAAAGCTTTGGTGACCTTCTCGCGCAGGGCAGCCGGCATGTCGGCATGCACGGCCCAGTTGTAGTTGTAGTAACCGGGCGTGGTGTAGAAGACGTTGACCTCTTTGGTATCGACCCGTTTTTCCTTGACGAACTTGTTCCACACGGTAATGTCCAGCGCGGCGGCTTCGACCTTGCCGTTCACCACCGAGGCAATCGTCGCGTCATGCGCGCCCGAATAAGCCACGCGCTTGAAGTCCTTGTCGGGGTCAATATTGGCCTGCAGCAAAAAGCTGCGCGGCATCAGGTGGCCGGAGGTGCTGGACTGCGAGCCAAAGCTGACCTGCTTGCCCTTGAGGTCGGCCAGGGTCTTGATGCCCGAGCCGGTTTTTGCAATGAACACTGACTGGAACTTGGTGTCTTCTTCGCGCTGGACGATCGGAATGATTTTTCCGCCAGAGCGGTTTTGCGCCTGGATAAAGGTAAAGCCGCCCAGCCAGGCCATGTCGATGTTTTTGTTGACCAGCGTCTCAACGGCGGCCGGGTAGTCGCTGACTGGCGTGAACTCGACTTTCATACCGAGTTTTTGCTCTAGGTACTTCACGATGGGGCCGAACTTGCGCATCTGCTCGGTCGCCGCCTCTTCAGGAATCGTCGTCACGCGAAAAACGGCTTGCGCCTGCGACACACCCGCATAAGCCAGCACAGCGCAGGCAGCCAAGGCCCTGAAGGCAACGGATCGGGAAAGTTTGAACACAGAAGGCTCCTGAACAGTCAGTGGAAAACACCAGAGATATTAAACCCGACAATGAAAACCCTTGCGCCCAACAAGACGCGAGCCCCTGCTACATTGTCTGCCATGCCTGATCCAGCCCACCACACTTCTGTCGTCATTGTCAGCCCGGCTTTGGCCGATGCCAACAATGGCAATTGGCAGACTGCGCGATACTGGCGGAAAATACTGTCGCCGCACTTTGCGGTGCGGATTGTGCGCCAGTGGCCGGACGCTGCGGCCGGCAAAGCGCCGGGCGCCACCGAAGCACCCGATTTTTAAAACAAAGGCTGACATGCAATCCCCGGAACAACCGGTCCTGAGAGACATCGTGCTGGTCGGCGGCGGCCACAGCCATGTGGGCGTGCTCAAAAGTTTTGGCATGCGGCCCCTGCCCGGCGTGCGCCTGACCGTGATCTGCCGCGACACCCACACACCCTACTCCGGCATGTTGCCGGGCTACATCGCGGGGCATTACAGCTACGACGATGTGCATATTGACCTGGACACGCTGGCCATGTTTGCCGGTGCGCGCTTTTTCCGCGATGAAGTCATCGGCCTGGACCGCGCCGCCGGCAAGGTGCTGTGCCGCCATCGCCCACCCGTGCCTTACGACCGGCTGTCGATCAACATCGGCTCGACGCCGCAAATGAGCCAGGTCGCCGGTGCGGAAGAACACGCGGTGGCAGTCAAACCGATTCACCTGTTCAATGCGCGCTGGCTGGCCCTGCTTGCCCGCGTGCAGCAACACGCGGGCAAAACCCGCATTGCCATCGTCGGCGCCGGTGCCGGTGGGGTCGAGCTGACATTGGCCATGCAGCATCGCCTGCGGCATGAATTGCGCCGCCTGGGGCGTGACCCGAACGAGCTGAACTTTCACCTGTTCAGCAGCGATGCCAGTATTCTGCCGACGCACAACCGCCGGGTCAGGCGCAGCTTTGAGCGTGTGCTGACCGAACGGCAAGTCGTGATTCACACCGACAGTGAAGTCACCCAGGTTTCCGACCGCGGCCTGCAAACCCAGGGCGGCACGCTGCTGGAGATGGACGAGATCGTCTGGGTCACACAGGCCGGCGGCGCGCCCTGGTTGCGCCAGACCGGGCTGGCGCTGGATGCCGATGGTTTCATCGAGGTCAACGACCATTTGCAAAGCCTGAGCGACCCGGCCGTGTTTGCGGCCGGCGACATTGCCACGCTGGTCAGCCGCCCGCTGCCCAAGGCCGGCGTGTTTGCGGTGCGCCAAGCCAAGCCGCTAGCGGCGAATCTGCGGCGCTCGGTGCTCGACGAGCCGCTGCTCAGCTACCGACCGCAGCGCAAGTGGCTGGCGTTGATCAGCACCGGTGACCGCCATGCCGTGGCATCTCACGGGCGTCTGAGTTGGCACGGCGACTGGGTCTGGCGCTGGAAAGACTGGATAGACCGCCGCTTCATGGACAAGTTTCAGTCCTTCCCCGCGATGGACGAAGCGGCCATGACCTCCGGGGCGGCGCCGTCAGGCGTCAAGCTCGACCCCGAGGAAGCCGCGCAGGCGATCTCGGCGATCGCCATGCGTTGCGGCGGCTGCGGCGCCAAGGTCGGCGCCAGCGTGCTGTCGCGCGCGCTGGGTGCCTTGCAGCCGATAGCGCGTGACGATGTACTGATTGGCCTGCACGCCCCCGACGACGCTGCCATCGTGCGCGTGCCGCCGGGCCAGGCCATGGTCCACACGGTCGATTTTTTCCGTGCCTTCATCGACGACCCTTACCTGTTCGGCAAGGTCGCGGCCAACCATGCGCTAGGCGATATTTTTGCGATGGGCGGCCAGGCGCAATCCGCCACGGCGATTGCCACCGTGCCCTCGGGGCTGGAGGCCAAAGTCGAGGACGCGGTGTTCCAGATGATGAGCGGCGCGGTGGAAGTGCTTAATGAAGCCGGTTGCGCGCTGGTGGGCGGACACACCGGCGAGGGCAAGGAGTTGGCGCTGGGTTTTGCCATCAACGGCCTGGTCGATGAAGGCCTGCACAGCGTGATGAAAAAAGGCGGCATGCGGCCCGGCGATGTGCTGATTTTGACCAAGCCGATAGGCACCGGCACGCTGTTCGCCGCGCACGCCCGGCTGCAAACGCGTGGCCGCTGGATTGATGCGGCGCTGACGTCGATGATCCAGTCCAACCGCTTGGGTGCGCAATGCCTGCAGACGCATGGCGCGACCGCCTGCACCGACCTGACTGGGTTCGGACTGCTCGGTCACTTGGTCGAGATGACCCGGCCTTCGGGCGTCGATGTCGAGCTGGACCTGGCCGCCTTGCCCTTGCTGGAGGGCGCGCTGGAAACCAGTGCCGCGGGGATTTTGAGCTCGCTGCAGCCGGCCAATGTGCGCCTGCGGCGCGCCCTGCGGAACCAGGCCGAAGCGCTGCAGCATCCCTGCTACCCGCTTATTTTTGACCCGCAAACTGCCGGCGGCCTGCTGGCCAGCGTGCCGGCCGACCGGGCCGAGGCCTGCATCGCCGCCCTGCGCCAGCTCGGTTACAGCAAAACCGCCGCGATTGGCCGAGTGATGCTGCAAGGCAATGCGCTGGAGCCGATTGTTCTCAAATGCTGAATCTCGGCGACTGGCCCCTTGCCGCGCGACGGCGCATCACCGGCGTTTTCACCGACATCGACAACACCCTGACCACCGACGGCGCGATCACACCCGACGCGGCGCAGGCGCAGGTAGGCCAGCACCACCCCGCGCTCGCGTTTGTTGCGCCGGGGGGTAGTCAAAACACCTCCGGACGCGGCTGATGTGCTCGTAGCGTTGGCTATCACCGTCTCCGACAGTGCCTGTAAAGCTGACCTCAGGGGTTGCGTCCAGAAATTCCTGCAGTTGGGCAATCAGGCGCAACTTTGTCTCGTCCATGTTGATCACTATCCTTGTAATGAGCAGGCCGATACCTCGTTTTGGACAAGGCCGAGTGAGTGTTCTATAGAACCGATTTTTGGTGGGATACTTGGGCTCATGTGGTCGAATTTCCTATCCCTCAGAAGACGTTGCCAAACGTCAGACCGAAATCGCCAGCAAAGAAGCTGCTTTCGGCGGCGCGGGCTGAGTCATGTTGCTGTGAAGTATTCAACAGGGGGGCGGTGCGAACTGCCTCCCTTTTTATTTGCCGTTGTTTTTGCTTGAGAAAGCATTCGCGTGGATCGCGCTTCCCACCATCGCGTCGTGATCATTGGTGCTGGCGTGGTTGGCTGCGCCATATTTCGTCGATTGGCGATCGCAGGACTCAAACCAGTGTTACTCGAAGCCGGGCGCGACATTCTTTCCGGCGCATCCAAAGGCAACAGCGCCCTGCTGCACACCGGCTTCGATGCGCCCGATGGCTCGCTGGAACTGGCCTGCATGCAACGCGGTTATCGTGAATATCTTGAAATCCATGAACACTTGAACCTGCCTTTGCTGAAATCCGGCGCTGTGGTGGTGGCCTGGAACGAACAGGAGCTTGAACAGCTGCACGTCATCATCAGCAAGGCGCATGGCAATGGCGTGACCGATGTACGACAGATTGATGGCAATGCCCTGCGCCGTAACGAGCCTGGACTTTCAACGAATGCGCTTGCCGGAGTTTGCGTACCCGGCGAAAGCATCATCGATCCATGGTCGGCACCCCTAGCCTACGCGCATCAAGGCATCGCCCACGGCGGCAGCGTTGTTCGAAGTTGCGAAGTGCTGAGCGGAAATTTCGACGGCGTCTGGCATCTGCAAACAACGCAGGGCCCGATCGGTTGCGATCGGGTGATCAATGCTGCTGGAAACTTCGGCGACCACGTCGAAGCGATCAATCGCCCGCCGCCCTTTACCGTCACGCCGCGCAAAGGTCAGTTCGTGGTATTCGACAAGCCGGCCTCGCGCTTGTTGAACGCGATTATTCTGCCGGTGCCAACCGAGCGCACCAAAGGCATCGTGATTTGTCGTACCGCCTTCGGCAATGTATTGGTTGGGCCTACTGCTGAAGATCAACAGGATCGGCGCGCAGCGGAAGTCGATCAGGCAAGCTTGAAAAACCTCATCACGCGCGGCATCGAAATATTGCCGGGGCTAGCCGATGTCGATGTCACCGCCCTCTATGCAGGCCTGCGTCCAGCCACGCAATTCAAGGATTACCAGATCGAAGCGCAAGCCGAACGCAACTGGATCACCGTCGCAGGCATTCGCTCTACGGGACTGACTAGTGCACTCGGCATTGCTGAACATGTCGCCGGATTGTATGCCGAGCACTTCGGCCCACTCGATGATGCTCAGCCAATCTGGACACCGGTAGCCAATCTTTGCGAGCAAGCCCCGCGCGCTTATCAAAGCGAAAAAGGCACCGAAATTATTTGCCATTGCGAATCGGTGACGCGTGGCGAAATCGAAGCTGCATGCGAAGGCCCGTTACCTGCCGTCGATATCGGCGGACTCAAACGCCGCACTCGCGCCATGATGGGGCGCTGTCAGGGTTTCTATTGCAGTGCGCAGGTGATGGCGCTGACGCACGGAAAAATCAACCCATGACGCGGCACGACGTCATCATCCTAGGCGCCGGCCCGGCGGGATTGTCGGCTGCCGCTGAATTGCATCGCTTGGGAATCGATGATGTTGTCATTGTCGATCGCGAACACACTGCCGGCGGCATCCCACGTCATTGCGGCCATGGTGGTTACGGCCTGCTGCAATTCGGTCGCTGGATGAGTGGACCGGAATTCGCCAAACAACTGGTCGATAACATCAACGTTGACCAGCTCAAGCTTGGCCATACCGCGCTCAAACTCGAAGCCAATGGCAGCGTCCAGATCACTGGACCTGCTGGCGCGCACACGCTGCATGGCCGCAAAGTGCTGCTGGCGATGGGCGCGCGCGAAACACCCCGTAGCGCACGGCTAGTTTCAGGTACGCGGCCTTGGGGCGTGATGACCACTGGCGCCTTGCAACAATTTGTTTACCTGCACGGCAAGACACCTTGCCAACGCCCGCTGGTGATCGGCTCGGAGTTGGTGTCTTTCTCCACCCTGCTGACTTTGCGCCATGTTGGCATCAAACCAGTGGCGATGATTGAAGAGCATTCCCGCATTTCTGCATGGCGCCCGGCCGAATGGATCGCACGCTTGGGTTTCGGTGTTCCGGTACTCACTGATTGCAGCGATTTGCGCATCCTCGGCATCGATCGCGTGGAAGCGCTGGCCTTTCATCATCGTGGCAAGCGCAAACAACTTGAGTGTGATGGGATCATTTTTACCGGACGTATTCGTCCAGAGTCGGCCTTGCTGACGCAGAGTCATTTGCAGATCGACCCGCACACGCAGGGGCCGATCACTGATGCGTTATTCCGCTGCAGCGATCCCGCCTATTTCGCCTGCGGCAATCTTCGTACAGGCGTCAAAACCGCCGGACAGTGTTGGCGTGAGGGCAAGACCGCCGCGCGCGCCATTCACGCCAAGCTGAAGGCCGAGCATGTCTGATTTCGTTTAGTTTTGGAAACCAGTAAGTAGCGTATTCGGAAGATTGAGACGCTACAGGTAGTGGATCAATTTTCGAAAACTCACTTAATACGACAGAACCGAGTTCATGTCAGCATCGCCCCGCCATCAGCGCGGCAGCTCATCGAGCAGCACGCTTTGGCGCAGTCGGCTTGGGGCCAGCGCACCGGCGGAATCAAGAATCGGGTAGGCGATGGAACAGATGTGCGAGTTGATGCGCTTGAGGTCACTGATGAGGTCAATGTGCAGCGAGCTGGTCTCTATGCTTTGTGTCGTGTTGTCAGACAGGCGCCCCAGGTGCGTAGTGGCGTAGGCACGTTCAAGATCGCGAAAGCGCGCTTTTTCTTCCAGCAGTTTTTTCGCGTCGTGCACACTGCCAGTCAAAAACACGCTCATGCTCAGACGCAGGTTGTCGATCAGGCGCTGGTGCAGCTCGCAGATCTCGGCCATGCCGGCTTCCGAGAAGTTTCGCCCAGGCTTGATTTTTTTGTCCTCGATGTCAATCAGCACGCGCTCGATGACGTCGCCAATCTGCTCCATGTTGATGGTGAAACTGATGATGTCGGTCCAGCGGCGGCTTTCGTCTTCGGCCAGGGCTTCGCGCGAGATCTTGGTCAGGTAATACTTGATGGATGAATACAATTCGTCGACCGTGTCGTCCATCTTGCGCAGATTCTCGGCCAGCGCGAGGTCATCTTTTTTGATCACGTCCAGCATGCCGCGGAGCATGGTTTCCACCACATCGGCCTGGTGCAGCGCTTCTCGCGCCGCGCATGAAATCGCCAGCGAAGGGGTGGCCAGCGCCGACGGATCCAGGTGATGGGGTCGCCCATTGTGCGGTTTTTTCTCGGGTTTGGGCAGCAGCTTTTCAACCCAGCCTGCAATCGCCTGTGTCCAGCCGATAAAAATCAGACTCAGCAGCACGTTGAAGCAAAGATGAAACAGCACCACCACAGACGCCGTGTCGCCCAGATAAGGCCGCACATGGTGCAACCACAGACTGACGAAAGGCGCGGCCATCAGCACCCCCAGCGCCTTGAATATCAGATTGCCCAAGGGCACCTGCCGCACCTCGACGGCCGACTTGGCAGTGGTCAGCACCGCCAGCAGGCCGCTGCCGAGGTTCGCGCCCAGCACCAGGCCCAGTGCAACATCCATCGGAATCACACTGGAGGCTGCCAGTGTGGCCGTCAACAGCACAATCGCCAGACTGGAATAGGCCAGCACGGCCAGCACGGCCCCGACCATGATCTCAAGCAGCAAGTCGCTGCTCAGTGTTCCCAGCAAAACCTTGACGGCGGCATTGGAAGTCAGCACGGCGGTCGAGTCGGTCACGAGGCGCAGGGCCAACAACATCAATCCCAGGCCGATCAGAATGCGGCCGAAGCGCCCGACGTTGGTGGACTGACGCGAGATGAACAGCACCACGCCGGTAAAAATCAGTAGCGGCGACAGCCATGACAAGTCAAAGGAAAAAGCGACCACCATCAGGCTGCTGCCAATGTCGGCGCCCAACATCACGGCCAATGCCAGCGGGAGCGTGATCAATCCCTGGCCAACGAACGAAGAGGCGATCAGCGACGTGGCGGTGCTGGATTGCACCAGCGCCGTCACACCGACGCCCGACAGGGCCGCCGTAAAACGATTGCTGATGCTGCGCGACAAGATGTGACGTAAATTGGCCCCGAACACGCGCAGGATGCCGGTTCGAACCAGGTGGATGCCCCAGACCAGCAGCGCGATAGCTGCCAGTAAATTCAACAGATGCTTCATAAACGATGAGGATCACTATAACGGAATGGCACTTACTTAAGCCCTCTGCCGCTGAGAATGCGGGCGTAAGCTATTAATAATATCTAGCGTTTCGCGGGTGACCACTGGTCGTAGAGTGTGACTGCCACACGCTCGCCCCAGAGCTCAATTTGTGCCGCCGTGCCGGCATGCGAATGGCGGGCGCTATCGCCTCTTACGTAGCCCAGCGCCACACAAGCGCCGGCCAGCGGGCTCCAGCCGACCGAGGAGATTTCGCCGACCAATTGGCCGCCCAGCACAATCGCCTCGCCACCCCAGGCGAAGGCGTCGGCAGTGTCAAAAACCAACGTGACCAGTTTTTTGCGCAAGGGCTGGCCCTGGGCCTGAAGCAGCGCGGCTTTGCCGATAAAACCGGTGGGCTTGTCGAGCTTGACGGCGTAAGCCAGGCCCGCCTCCCATGGCGTTTCGTCCGGCCCCAGCTCGGCGCCCCAGGCGCGGCGGCCCTGCTCAATGCGCAGGGCATCGAGCGCGTAGTAGCCCGCATCAACCAGGCCCAGCGGCTGGCCAGCCTGCATCAGCGCCAGATAGACATGACGCGCCATCTCAATCGGCACATACAGCTCAAACCCCGGACCACCGACATAACTCATGCGCGCCGCTCGCACCCGGGCAAAGCCGACATCTATCTCCTTGGTCCAGGAAAACTTGAGCGCCTCGGGTGACAGGTCGTCGGGACTGACCAGGGCCAGCAATTCGCGCGCCTTCGGGCCCATGACCGAGAGCACCGAGTACAGCGCCGACACGTCGGTCAGCAGCGCATGTTCGGCCGCTTCAATATGCCGCGATATCCAGTCAAAATCGCGTACCGTCTGGGCCGAGCCGGTGATGATGAGGAAGCGGTCCACGGCCTGGCGCATCACCGTCAGGTCGCTTTCAAAACCGCCGCGCTCGTTGAGCATGGCGGTATAGACCATTTTGCCTACGGGCACGTCCATTTCGTTGGCGCACAGGCGCTGCAGCAGGCCCAGCGCATCACGGCCCTGCAGCAAATACTTGGAAAACGAGGTCTGGTCATACAGCGCCACGGCTTCGCGCGTGGCCCGCTGCTCGTTTATCATCCACGGCAGCCAGCCGGGCTTGCCCAGCGTGTAGTCGGGGCGGAGAGAGCCGTCAGGTTTGAAATAACTGGCGCGTTCCCAGCCGTTTTTGCTACCAAATTCAGCGCCTTTTGCGGCCAGGATGTCGTACAGCGGTGAAGTACGCAGCGGTCTGGCAGTTTCAAGCTCCTGGCGCGGCCAGCGCATGGCATAGTGCAGGCCCAGCGTTTCGCCGGTGCGCTCGGCCAGCGCCTTGCGGTTGCCCGTGAAGGGGCCGAAGCGGCGTATGTCCACATCCCACAAATCGGTGCTCGGCTCGCCGCCCACAATCCACTCGGCCATCAGACGGCCCGCGCCGCCCGAATTGGCAATGCCGGACGAATTGAAGCCGGCGCAGACAAAGTAATTACGTAGCTCGGGCGCTTCACCGAGGATGAAGTTGCCATCCGGCGTGAAGCTCTCGGGCCCATTGAGCAGCATCTTGACTTCGGCCGTCTCCAGGCAGGGCGTACGGTGCATCGCGTTGGTCATGAGGATCTCGAATTGGTCCCAGTCTTCGCCCAGCAGTTCGAACTGGAAGGTAGCCGGGATCGGATCCATCTTCCACGGCTTGGCCTTGGGCTCAAAACCGCCCATGACCAGCCCGCCGACTTCCTCCTTGTAATAAATAAAGCCATCGGGGTCGCGCATGACTGGCAGCATGGGATGCACACCGGCGATCTTGCCGGTGACGATGTAGAAATGTTCAGCCGAATACAGCGGCACATTGACGCCGGCGAGCCGGCCGAACTGGCGCGCCCACTGGCCAGCGCAGTTCACGATGACCTCACAGCGCACCTCGCCCTGCGCCGTCTGCACGCCGACGGCCTTGCCGTGCGCGGTGATCACGCCAGTGACCTCGATGCCCTCGACCATCTTCACGCCGCGCTGGCGCGCGCCCTTGGCCAGCGACATGCACAGATCAGCCGGATTGGCCTTGCCGTCGCCGGGCAGCCAGATCGCACCCTGCAGATCGTCGGTACGCATGATGGGGTACTTGTCGCCAGCTTCCTGCGGCGAAATTTCGTGGCATTCAACGCCGAAGCTGTTGGCCATGGCGACTTGCTTGCGCAGCACCTTCATACGCTCGGGCGTGCTGGCCACGTTGACGCTGCCGCATTGTTTCCAGCCCGTCGCCAGGCCAGTCTCCAGCTCCAGCGCGGCGTAAAGCTCGATACCATAGCGGCTCATCTGCGTCATGTTGCGGTTCGGCCGCATCTGGCCCACCAGCCCGGCCGCGTGCCAGGTGGTGCCGCTGGTGAGCTTGCCTTGCTCGAGCAGCAATACATTCGTCCTGCCCATTTTGGCTAAGTGGTAGGCCACCGAGCAGCCGACGATGCCGCCGCCCACAATCACAATTTCTGCGTGGGTAGGAAGAGTCATGGTGAGTTTTTCAAACCTTAAGTTCGGAACTACGCAAGCCGCATGCTCATGACCCCGCCGACGATGGCACAGGTGCCCAGCAGGCGGCGCAGCGTAAACGGTTCTTTCAGCAACCAGGTGCCGAATAACACGGCAAACAGCACCGAGGTTTCGCGCAAGGCCGCCACCGTGGCCACCGGCGCTTGCGTCATGGCCCACAGTGCAATGCCGTAAGAGCCCATCGTTGCTACTGCGCCCAGGCTGGCAATTGGCCAACGCTGGCGTGCGTAAGTCAGCATGGGCTTACCGCGCCTGGCGAACATCAGCAGTGCAAACAGCCAGCCGTCGAGCAGAAACAAGGTGGCGATGTACTGCATCGCATTGCCTGATGCACGCACCCCCAGCCCATCGACCACGGTGTAAATGGCAATGATGACGGCATTGGCCAACGCAAAACCCACTGCCTTGGGTGCATGCCAAACCTGGCGCGTCAAACCCAAAACCAACACGCCGCAACTGATGCCGATAATGCCCGCCCAGGCCATCGGTGAAAGCTGTTCATGCAAGGTAAAGGTGGCCGACAGCGCCACCAGCAGCGGCGCAACGCCGCGCATCAACGGGTAGGTCAGCCCCAAGTCGCCATGCTCATAAGCCTGGGTGGCGGCGATGTAATAGGCAATGTGTATCGTGATGGATAGCAAAATAAAAGGCCAGGCCGCAGCGCTGGGCCAGCCTACCAGCGCCACCAAAGGAATGGCAAACAAGGACGCAATAACATGGATCACCGCCATGTCCAGCGATTTGTCGGTGCTGGACTTGACCAGTGCATTCCAGCTGGCATGCAGCAACGCGCCGAACAACACGGCCGCAAACACGGGCCAGCTCAGGCTCAGTGCATCACTCTGCAAGCGCCGTTCCTAGCTTTGCGCAACGTAGCGCGCGCTGCATGAAGTGGCTGAGCGGCGGGGTAATCATGGCTGTATCTTTGGCTAGGTCATCCCACAGCCGCAGGCGCACAGCGTCTTGTGCGCCGGGCTGGGTGATGAATTTTGCCGCTTCATCAGCGCTGAAAATACCGCCCTGCAGCAGCAGGCTGCGCCGGGAATCGGCGGACAGGCTGGCCTGGTAACCCGGCCGTGTGGCGCACAGATAACGTTTGGCATCCACATGCAGCTTGATCGGCACTAGCACCTCATCGTCAAATAGGCCACGCAAAAACGGCAGAGCACGGTACTGATGCACGTCATCCATGCCGCGCATCGAGGGCGTCTCGCCCAACTCATGCAGCAAATGGCCCAGGTCGTGCAGCAGGGCGGCGCTGACCAGCGCGTCGCCCGCACCCTCCGCTTCACCGAGCGCCGCGGTTTGCAGGGCATGTTGCAGCTGGGTCACCGGTTCACCGCTGTACTGCTCGCCGCCGCGCGCTTCAAAAAGCCGGGCGATATCGGACAAGGTCAAAGCCATGGCATCGAATAGGTTTTAAGGTTGGTGAAACTCTTGATCGCTTCCTGCACCCCTTCCTTGTAGCCCAGGCCGGAGTCCTTGATGCCGCCAAAAGGCGTGAGCTCCAGCCGGTAGCCAGGCACTTCGCGGATGTTGACGGTGCCGACGTGTAGCTCGCTGACAAAGCGGTTGATATAGTCCATGCGGTTGGTGCACACTGCGCTGGACAGACCGTAAGCCGTGCCGTTGGATATCCGGATGGCCTCTTCGATGTTCTTGAAACGGATCACCGGCGACACCGGGCCGAAGGTTTCTTCGCGCGCCACCATCATCTGCGGCGCTACGTGGTCAAGCAGGGTGGGCGCGTACAGCGCGCCGCGCCGCTGGTTGCCGGCGAGCAGCCTGGCACCCTGTCCCACCGCTTCGTTGACACGCGACTCAAACAGCTTGGCCGCTTGAGCGTCGATCACCGTGCCCATGTCGTTGCTCTTGTCCGCCGGGTCGCCGTAGGTCCAGGCCAGGGTTTTGACCAGCACCTGCTCGACAAAAACATCCGCCACCGCCTCATGCACCAGCAAGCGCTTGATGGCGGTGCAGCGCTGGCCGGAATTTTTGTACGAGCCCTGGACCGCCAGCGTGGAGGCTTCGTCAATATCCGCGTCTTCCATCACGATGATAGGGTCGTTGCCGCCCAGCTCCAGCACCACACGGCGGTAGCCCGCTTTTGACGCAATGTACTTGCCGATCGCCACGCCGCCGGTAAACGTGACCAGATCCACCAGCGGGTGGGTGATGAGTTCATCGGCAATCTCGCGCGGGTCGCCCGTCAGCACGCTCAGCATCTCGGGCGGCAGCCCGGCTTCGTAGAGGATGTCGGCAAACAGGATGGCCGAGAACGGAACTTTTTCCGAGGGCTTAAGCACCATACGGTTGTTCGTCGCGATGCTGGGTACCACCTTGTGCGCCACCTGGTTCATCGGGTGGTTGAAGGGCGTGATGGCGCTGATGACGCCGAGCAGCGGCGCGCGATGCGTGTACACCCGGCGCTTCTTGCCGTGCGGTGTCAGGTCACAGCTGAATATCTGGCCATCGTCTTTCAGCGCCTCGATGGCGCCGAACAGCAACACGTCACTCACACGCCCGGCTTCGTAAATCGAGTCCTTGAGGCACAGCCCGGACTCGGCGGTGATCAACCCGGCTACTTCATCCAGCCGGGTTTTGATGATGGCTGCCGCGCGATTGAGGATCGCCGCTCGCTCATAGCGCGTCAGCGTGGGCTGGTAGGCGTGCGCCTTCGCGAAAGTATCGCGGACCTCTTCCAGCGTGGCCTTGGGCACCGTCCCGATCAGCTGCTCGGTGTAGGGGTTGAAAACCTGGATCGCCCGCTCGCCGGTCCGGTCGGCGCCGACCTTGCGCCCTGCCAGGCGCATCGCGTTGAGCTGGTGGTCGCGGATGTATTGATCAATCATTTTGCGGCTTTCGAAGCGGTGGTCTGACGCCGCGTTTTACTGCGCGTAGTTCAGCGCCAAGTCAAACGCATCGAAGTTCCGCCAGCGCCGACTCCGGTCCAGCCCTGGCAGCTTACGGTTCACGATCAGGGGCACGCGCTGCTCGCTTATGCCGCCGTGTGAACGCAGTGGCACTTCGAGCGCGGAGAGGTCATGGCGCGCCGCCGAGGTGCCGATCACGGTAAAGCGCTCCGACACCACCACGATGTCGCCAATGCGATCCGCCGGCAGCTCAAAACGCAGGGCCGCCTGCTCGCGGGTCAGCACCACTTCCATGCCCTTGAGCTGGCCCAGCCGCGCGCAGGCCGCTGCCAGATTCGAGCCTTCCGGCAGATAGACCGTGGCAAACGAGCCGAGCGCACCATGGTGCACCACATAAGGGTCGGTAATCGGCAGTATCACGCGTGCTTTGGCAGCGCCCAGCCACTCGTCAAACCAGTCCTGCAGGTAAATCACATCGGGGGTGCCGTCCAGCGCCACTTTGGCGTTCATGCCGTGGTCGGCCGTCAGCACCATCACGCAGCCCAGTGCTTCGAGCTGGTCCAGGTAGCCGTCCATCATGCGGTAAAACGCATTCGCGCCCTCGGTGCCCGGTGCGTGCTTGTGCTGCACGTAGTCGGTGGTCGAGAGGTACATCACGTCGGGCCGAACCGTCTGCATGAGCTTAACGCCCGCGGCGAAGACAAACTCCGACAGGTCGGCGCTGTACACGCTTGGCAGCGGTTTTCCAACCAGCCCCAGCACGCCTTCAATACCATTTTCTGCAAGCGTGACTTGGTCGGCCTTCTCGGACGAAAAGCAGATGCCTTTCATCTTGTGACCGAGCAAGGTGCGCAATTTGTCCTTGGCGGTGATGACCGCGACCGATTTTCCAGCATCTGCTAGGGCAGCTAGCAGCGTGGGTGCGCGCAGCCACTTCGGGTCATTCATCATGACCTCGGTGCCGCTGGCCGTGTCGAACAGGTAGTTGCCGCAGATGCCGTGCACGCTGGGCGGCGCGCCGGTCACGATGGACAGATTGTTCGGGTTGGTAAAGCTCGGCACCACACAGTCAGCGGTCAGGCCAGAGCCCAGGGCCAACGTGCGCTTGAGCCAGGGCATGTGACCGGTGGCCACCGCCTGCGCCAGATAGTCGGGCTCGCAGCCGTCGACGCACACTACCACGGTGGGCTGGGACGGCAGTTTGTAAGACCGTCCGTTCACATTGAGTTCAGCATTTTTTTCAGCGATTGCCACGTTGGAGTCTTTCTTTGTCCGGGTTTTTTCCGGTGTTGGCGGGGTTGGTAAGGTGTGCGGCTTTGGTGGGTGCCCGGCGCCGCAGGTCGTTTGCAATGGTCAGGTCTTTGCTTTTAATCACATGCTCGAACATGGTGCGCCCCGCTGCATCCGCGTCGCCCGAGGCAATCGCCTTGACAATCTGCCGGTGCTGGATGGCCGAGATCGGCATGTGCCAGCCGTCCGCCATATTCAGGCGACGAAACAGCGACAGCTCCTTGATCAGCTTGCGATAAATCTCCGTGAGCTTGCGGTTGCCGGCCATCTCGACCAGGCGGTCATGAAACTTGAGATTGAGCAGGTGGTAGTTGTAGGCGTCATCGGCCTTGACGGTCTTTTCCATAGCATCGACCAGCCCCCTGATCTCCTTGAGCTGCGCTGCGCTGATGTTTTTAGCCAACTGGCGACCGACGAGTTCGTCCATCACCGCGCGCAGGTCAAAAATCTCGACGGCTTCGTCAATCGGGATGTCGCGCACGAAGACACCGCGGTTTTTCTCGTTGCGCACCAACCCTGCTTCTTCGAGCATGCGAAAGGCTTCCCGCACCGGCCCGCGCGAGACGCCCATTTTTTCGGCTAGGGCGGCCTCGATCAGCTTGCTGCCGGGTTGGTACTCGCCGACCAGAATGGCGCGCTCGATTTCCTGCTGCACCAGCGTGGTGAGCGAGCTGCTTTGGAGCAGCGCAATAGTGGGATAAAACACGGCGCTCATGCCCTGTATTTAAACACAAACGAACGATTGTCAACAATATTCAATACTCAATCTTCAAAAAACAATTTCTCAGCGACAATTGACAAGATAAAAGGGGCGGTGTTAAATAGAAGTTGAGCTGAGTTGATCTGACCTGAACACAGGTTGCGTCATCACGGTGTCATTCCACCGAAACGAGCAGGTCGCATCATTACAAGCTTTTTATAAAGGATTTCTTATGCAACGGACTACCCACCTCACCTCACTCTGGAAGGCCATCGTCGTGGCAGGCCTGCTGGCCGTCGCCGCCTCGGTATCGGCGCAAAAAACCCAGCTCTTGGTGTACACCGCGCTGGAAACAGACCAGCTCAAGGCCTATCAAGAAGGTTTTAACCTGGTTAATCCAGACATCGAACTGAAATGGGTACGCGACTCAACCGGCGTGATCACTGCCAAGCTGCTGGCTGAAAAATCAAACCCCCAAGCCGACGCCGTGATGGGTGTCGCCGCATCCAGCCTGGCACTGCTTGACAGGCAGGGCATGCTGGAGCCATATGCGCCTTTGAATCTGGACGCCATCATGATGAAGTACCGCGACACTAAAAAAGTCCCGGCCTGGTTTGGCATGGACGTGTGGGGCGCTACCGTTTGCTTTAACACCGTCGAGGCACAAAAAAGAAATTTGCCAAAACCGGAAACATGGAAAGACATGACCAAACCCATTTACAAGGGTCAAATCGTCATGCCGAATCCCGCGTCCAGTGGCACGGGCTACTTTGACGTGATCGCTTGGCTGACTTTGTTTGGCGACGATAACGGCAAGGGCGGTGGCTGGAAGTTTATGGACGGCCTGCACGAGAACATTGCCCAGTACACGCACTCTGGCTCCAAGCCCTGCAACATGGCGTCGGCCGGCGAGTTCGTCATGGGCATTTCGTTTGAATACCGTGGCAATGCCAACAAGGCCAAGGGCGCACCGATTGATTTGATCTTCCCGAAAGAAGGTTTGGGTTGGGATCTGGAGGCGTTTGCTATCCACAAGGGTACCAAGAAATTGGCTGCTGCCAAGAAGCTGGCCGACTGGGCATCGAGCAAGGACGCCATGATTTTGTACGGCAAAAACTTTGCCATTACCGCACAGCCCGGCTTGGCTTTACCTTTGCCGAATATCCCCAAAGACTATGAAACGCGTCTGGTCAAAATGGACTTCTATGTGGCGGCTGACAACCGCGAACGCGTGCTGGCGGAGTGGACGAAGCGCTACAACAGCAAGACCGAGAAGAGGTAGATCCCCTGTCTCGGGCTCACTTCGTGTAGCCCGAAGTCCCCCTCAGGGGGACAACACCAGCGGCCCGGCAAAGCCGGTTCCGCGGTGTTCTTGCATCGTGATCTATCGGCACCGCGTCCCGGCAAGAACAGCCTTCACAAGGCAATAATCCACGAATGACCCACGACATATTTCTCCAGTTGCGCCATATCCGTAAAGAGTTTGGTGCGTTCACCGCGCTGCAAGACATCAATCTGGATATTCGCAAGGGCGAGTTCGTGTGTTTTCTCGGGCCGTCTGGCTGCGGCAAGACGACGCTGCTGCGAATCATTGCCGGGCTGGATGTGCAAACGGCTGGCAAAGTACATCAAAACGGAAAAGACATCTCGCGCCTGCCGCCCGCGCTGCGTGACTACGGCATTGTGTTTCAAAGCTATGCGCTTTTCCCTAATTTGAGTGTCACAGACAACGTGGCTTATGGCTTGGTAAATCGCAAAACGCCTAAAGCCGAGGCCGTCAAACGTGTCACCGAACTGCTCAAGTTGGTGGGTTTGCCTGGCAGCGAAAATAAATACCCCAGCCAGCTTTCAGGTGGCCAGCAACAGCGCATTGGCTTGGCACGCGCACTGGCCACGTCACCGGGTTTGCTGCTGCTGGACGAACCACTCTCCGCCCTTGACGCATTGGAGCGGGTGCGGCTGCGGCAAGAAATTCGCGCATTGCAGCAAACATTGGGCGTGACCACCATCATGGTGACGCACGACCAAGAAGAAGCGCTCAGCGTCGCAGACCGGATAGTGGTGATGAACCATGGCGTGATTGAGCAAGTGGGCACGCCGATGGAGATTTACCGTGAACCAGCCTCCCCCTTCGTGGCTGATTTTGTGGGCAAGGTCAATGTGCTGCCAGCGCGTGTAGCAAACGGTGTGCTGCGCTTTGGCGCATTTTGCCTGCCGGAAGGTGGTGCCGACCGCGAGGTGAAGATTTACCTGCGACCTGAAGACGTGTTGGCTAGCCCGATTGCTGACGCTGACGAACACGTGTTTGACGCGACACTTGAGAAAATTGAGTTTCTCGGTTCGTTTTGTCATGTGCGCGTAGGCTCACCGACACTGGGAGCGCACAAGCTCACGATCTATTTATCGCTCAATTTTTTATCTGAACAAGCCTTGCAAATCGGCTCCACTCTGAAACTCAAACTGCTGCCTGAGCGCATCAAGGTTTTCTGATGCAAGCGGTCATAGCGCGTCCCGCCGTCAAACAGCAGACACATTGGGTTGACTACCTGGGTCATCTGCTGCTGGCGCTGATTGCGCTGGTACTTTTGGCATTTTTAGCGGCCCCATTGCTGGCGATTTTGCAGCAAGCCTTACAGGACAAAACCGGCCGACTGATCTGGTTCGACAACTTTATTGCGTACGCCCAAACCCCCGCATTGCTTGAAAGTTTGTGGAACAGCGTTTGGGTATCTAGCCTAGTCACACTGATTTCCGTACCGCTGGCATTTGGTTTTGCTTATGCACTGACACGCTCATGCATGCAATACAAGGCACTGTTTCGCGGCATCACCCTTATTCCGCTTTTGGCACCCTCGCTGCTATCGGCCATTTCACTGATTTACTGGTTTGGCAATCAGGGCGTGCTTAACAGTTGGATGCTCTCTGTCGGCATTGAGCAGATTTATGGGGCACCAGGCATAGTGCTGGCTGAATGCTTTGCCGTGTTTCCGCATGCGCTGATGATTTTGGTCACGGCATTGAGCCTGTCAGATGCACGCCTGTACGAAGCAGCAGACGCCATGGGCACCAGTGCATCACGCAAGTTTTTCACCATCACGCTGCCAGGTGCCAAATACGGTTTGGTCTCTGCTGCGCTGGTGACGTTTACTTTGGTGATCACTGACTTCGGTATTCCGAAAGTCATTGGCGGTAATTTCAATGTGTTAGCCACCGATATTTTCAAACTTGTGATTGGCCAGCAGGACTTTCCCAAAGGCGCTGTGGTGGCCATTTTTCTGTTGCTGCCCGCTCTGCTGACGTTTTCAGTGGATGGCTACGTGAGCAAACGCCAAACCGCCATGCTGACGGCGCGCTCCGTACCCTTGCGCCCCAAACCCTCGCGCGCTTACGATGCGGTCATGACGGCCTATTGCTGCGCGGTTGCATTCCTGGTACTGGCCATGCTGGGCATGGCGGTGTTTGCCTCATTTGCCAGTTTTTGGCCCTACAACCTCACGCCCAGCTTGCGCCACTACACACTGGGACTGGTCGATGCAGAGGGTGGCGCGGGTTTTATCAACAGCCTGAAGATGGCGGCGGGGACGGCCTTCTTTGGCACCGCGCTGGTCTTTTGCACCGCTTATCTGCTGGAGAAAACCAGAGGCATGGACGGTCTGCGCGGCGTGCTGCGCATGCTGGTCATGCTGCCGATGGCGGTGCCAGGTTTGGTGCTGGGTTTGGGTTATATTTTCTTTTTCAATGCGCCAGATAATCCACTGGGCGGGCTTTACCACACGATGACCTTGCTCACTGTCTGCACCATTGTTCACTTCTACACCACCGGCCACCTGACGGCCGTGACGGCGCTGAAAAGCCTGGACGGCGAATTTGAAGCGGTGAGCGCCTCACTCAAGGTACCCTTCTTCAAAACCTTCTGGCGCGTGACCCTGCCCATCTGCACACCGGCGCTGGTGGATATTGCGCGCTACTTCTTCATCAATGCCATGACCACCATCTCGGCCGTGGTGTTTTTGTATTCACCCGAAACCAAGGTCGCGTCGATTGCAATTTTGAACCTAGATGAAGCCGGTGAAATGGGTGCAGCTGCGGCCATGGCCGTGCTGATCCTGATCGCTTCGAGCATTGCCACTTTGCTGTTCATGGCGCTGGCCTGGTGGGTAAATCGCCGCACCCAAGCCTGGAAAGCATGATGCCCCACCTCCTGAACCTTTACAACACTACCAAGCCATGGACAGAGACAAAATTCTTTTAACGCCCGGCCCGCTCACCACCACGCTGCGCACCAAGCTTGCGATGCTGAAAGACTGGGGTTCGTGGGACAGCGACTTCAATGCCGTCACGGCCAGTGTGCGCAAGAGCCTGCTGGACATTCTTCATGGCCACGAATCGCACGTGGTCGTGCCTTTGCAGGGCAGCGGCACTTTCAGCGTGGAGGCCGCCGTGGCTACCCTGGTCCCACAGGACGGCCACGTGCTAGTGCTGGACAACGGTGCCTACTGCAAGCGCGCCGCAAAGCTCACGACACTGATGGGCCGCCGTTGCAGCGTGCTGTCGTTTGACGAAGCGGCGCCCGTGTCGGCAGTGGCGCTGGCCGACAGGCTCAAGCAGGACGCCAGCATCAGCCATGTGGTACTGATTCACTGCGAGACCGGCGCCGGGGTGCTCAATCCACTGCAGGAGGTCGCCGACCTGTGCGCGGCGCAGGGCAAGGGCCTGATTGTCGATGCCATGAGCTCCTTTGGTGCGCTCGACATTGACGCGCGCAATATCCGTTTTGATGCGCTGGTGGCCGCCAGCGGTAAATGCCTGGAGGGTGTGCCCGGCATGGGCTTTGTCTTTATCCGCAAGGCCATTCTGGACGGCTGCGCCGGCCGCAGCCAGTCGCTGGCCATGGACTTGTACGACCAGTACAGCTACATGGAAAAAACCACGCAATGGCGCTTCACCCCGCCCACGCATGTGGTGGTGGCGCTGGCTGAAGCCATTGCACAATTTGAAGAAGAAGGCGGCCAACCGGCGCGCTTGGCGCGCTACACCCTGAACTACAACACGCTGATTGAAGGTATGGCCCAACTCGGCTTCAAACCTTTTCTGGACCCGGCCATCCAGGCGCCTATCATCGTGACCTTCCACGCCCCGGCGGACAAGCGCTACGACTTCATAAAGTTTTATGCAGCCGCACGAGAACGCGGTTTTGTCCTATACCCAGGCAAGCTGACCCAGGTAGAAACTTTCCGTGTAGGCTGTATTGGCGCGATTGGCCCCAATGAGATGGCGCAGGCCGTACGCGCCATAGCGGGGGCACTGCAGGACATGGGCATCCCCTGCGCCGCACCGGCGCATTAAGGACTCATTGAGAAATAACATGCACATTTGGCTCGCCAGCTTCGGGCGCCCTGCGTTGTTGCGAATCGCTTGTGTGGCAGAGCCACACGGCACGCTTCACGCCTAGCATGGCATCCCGAATCCGACGCCCAAATGCACAGCTTATTCCTCAACGAGCCCTAACCAGAACCAAACACAAGGAGTCCCGCATGGCCAGCAGGAAAACATCCGACAAGCTACATCCCGCCCTTGCGGCGATCCGACAGTCAGGTGCTGCAAAAATCAAGGTAGCGGTCAGTGACATCGACGGTGTGCTGCGTGGCAAGTACCTGCACAAGGACAAGTTTTTTGGCGCCGCCGAGCCTTACCCGGCAGGTGGTTTTGGTTTTTGCGACGTGGTGCTGGGTTGGGACATGATGGACCACTGCTACGACAACAGCGCGGTGACAGGCTGGCAGCACGGCTTTCCGGATGCGCTGGCGCGGCTGGACTTGGCCACCGCACGCCATGTACCCTGGGACGACGGTGTGCCATTTTTTCTCGGCGAGTTTGTCAACGCCGACGGATCAGCCCATGCTGTGTGCCCGCGTCAGACGCTCAGGCGCGTGCTCAGGCGCGCCGAAAAAATGGGTTTCCAGGTCATGACCGGCATGGAGTTCGAGTGGTTCAATTTTCTGGAAACACCGCACAGCTGGGCCGCCAAAAAAGGCGTGGGGCCCGCGCAGCTGACACCGGGCATGTTCGGCTACTCGCTGCTACGCATGAACCAGAACCAGGGCTTCTTCAAGGCCATCATGGACGAGATGCTGGCCTTTGGCGTACCGATTGAAGGCCTTCACACCGAAACCGGCCCTGGCGTTTACGAGGTCGCCATCGCTTTCAGCGAGGCGCTTGAGCAGGCCGACCGGGCCGTTTTGTTCAAGACCGGGGTGAAAGAAATCGGTTCGCGCTTTGGCATCATGCCCAGCTTTATGGCCAAACCCAATCAGCATTTTCCAGGCTGTAGCGGGCACATTCACCAGAGCTTGTCTGACGGTAAAAACAATCTGTTTTATGACGCCAAAAATCCGCGCAAGATGAGTAAGCTGTTTGAAAGCTACGTCGCTGGGCAAGTGGCCTGCATGATGGACTTTGGACCCATGATCTGGCCCACCATCAACAGCTACAAACGTCTGGTTGATGGCTTTTGGGCGCCAGTCAAACCAAGCTGGGGCATGGACAACCGCACCGCCAGCTTTCGCGTGATCGCCGGCAGCCCCAAGACGACGCGGCTGGAAACCCGCTGCCCGGGTGCCGATGTGAACCCCTACCTGGCCATGGCGGCGGTGATTGCGGCGGGGCTGGATGGCGTGGAAAAGGGCCTCAAGCTCAGCGCCCCGCCAATTATCGGTACCAACGGCGGCGCGGAAAACATGGCACGCGCGCCGCGTACCCTGATCGAGACCACGCGCATCTTCCAGCAATCGGAAATTACCCGCGACTGGCTCGGCGACACCTTTGTCGATCACTTCGCCGCCACCCGCGACTGGGAATGGCGGCAGTGGCTGGACGCCGTGACCGACTGGGAACTGAAACGTTACTTTGAAATCATCTGAGCCTACTTCTTCGTCAACTCCCACCATCATCATGAGCATCACCCGTTTTTCCTTCCCCACTATCATCCAATTCGGTGCCGGTGCCCGCAAGCTGGTGGCGGCGCAACTGCTTCAAGCCGGTTGCGAACGCCCACTGCTCGTCACCGACAAGGCGCTGGGCGCCTTGCCGGTACTGGCCGAATTCAAGACCCACCTAGCTGACCTCGAGGTCGCCGTGTTCTCGGGCGTTTTCGGCAACCCGACCTGCAGCCAGGTGATGGACGGCGCGGCCGCGTACAAGGTGCACAAAGCCGACTGCGTGATCGGCTTTGGCGGCGGCGCCGCCCTCGATGTGGCCAAGCTGGTGGGCCTGGCCGCTACGCACGAAGGCGATATCCTCGAATATGTCTGGGATCACCCGCAGGTGCGGCCCATCGTCAACCAGCTGCCTTATTTTGTGGCCCTGCCGACGACCTCGGGCACCGGCTCGGAAGTTGGCCGCTCCAGTGTGGTCAGTGAAAACGACACGCACTTGAAGCGCGTGGTGTTCAGTCCCAAAATCCTCGCCAAGGTGGTATTTGCCGACCCCGAGCTGACACTGGGCCTGCCGCCCCACATCACCGCCGCCACCGGCATGGACGCCCTCACGCACAACATCGAAAGCTACCTCTCGCCGGCCTACCACCCACTGTGCGACGGCATTGCACTGGAAGGCGCGCGTATCGCGGCCCATGCCTTGCTCAGCGCCGTGCAAGAGCCCGGCAACCTGCAGGCGCGCAGCGACATGATGATGGCCTCCATGATGGGGGCCATTGCCTTCCAGAAAGACCTGGGCGCCGTGCACTCCTGCGCGCACGCGCTGGGCGCGGTCTGCGACCTACACCATGGCCTGGCCAACGCCCTGATGATTGACACCGTGCTGGCCTGGAACTACGAAGCGGCTCCCGCCAAGTTCGACGAGCTGGCCCATGTCTGCGGTGTCGTGGGCGGCGGCAAGGCTTTTGTGCCCTGGCTGAAAAAACTCAAGCAAAGCGTGGGCATCACTGGAACATTGTCGGCCCACGGTGTGAAGCCCGACCACCTGCCGCGCCTAGTTGAGATTGCCACGGCCGACATTTGCCACCAAACCAATCCGCGGCCTTGCACAGCCTACGATTTTGAGGTGTTATTCAAGGCAGCCCTATAGGCATGCATGGTCATGAATGACAAACTCAAAATCGGCATCAGCGCCTGCTTCATGCACCCTGACAAGACCCGCGCCAGCTTTGCCTTTAAAACCCTGCAATACGTCGAGCAGTCAATGGCGCACTGGATCATGTCGGGCGGTGCGCTGCCTGTCATGGTGCCCTCGCCGATGGGCAGCACGGCGCGCGGCAATACTGACGTCGACGACTATGCCCAGTGGCTGGACGGCCTGGTACTGCACGGCGGTGCAGACCTGTGGCCTGGCAGCTATGGTGAAGAGCCTATGCAAGACGCGTGGCAAGGCGACCGTATTCGGGACGAGTATGAAAAAGCTCTGGTACATGCTTTCGTCAAAGCGGGCAAGCCGGTGTTTGGTGTTTGCCGCGGCTTGCAGCTGATCAACGTTGCTTTTGGCGGCACGCTTTACCAAGACATTGCTACGCAATTGCCGGCTTCGCGCCTGCACCGCCACGCCGAAATCTACGACAGACACTTTCACACCCTTGAAATAGTGCCTGAAACACGGCTTAGCACCCTATTTACATGCGCAAGCAGCTATAAAATAAATAGCATTCATCATCAAGGTATCAAGCAGCTTGCAGCAGGCTTTGTGGTCGAAGCGCATTGCCCTGACGACGGCGTGATTGAAGCCATCCGCCACACCGGGCCTAGCTACATCGCAGCGGTGCAGTGGCACCCGGAGTTTCACAGCGCCGAGCTAGGCACGCTAGATGACGCGCCTCTGCTGGCCGATTTTTTAGCGGCTGCAACGAACGCGCGCCCCTTAGGGCTCGTTCAGGAATAACATGCACATTTGGCTCGTCAGCTTTGGGCGCACTGCGGTGTTGCAAATCGCTTGTGTGGCAGAGCCACACGGCACGCTTTGCGCCTTGCATTGCATCCCAAATCCGACGGCCAAATGCACAGCTTATTCCTGAACGAGCCCTTACAAACCACATCATCATGACCGCCATGACCTTGCTATCTGTTTACAACCCAGCTACCGGCCAATTGATTGCCGAGCTGCCACAAGACAATACCGCGTCGATAGCGGCCAAAGCGGGCCAGGCGCGCACGGCACAAACAGCTTGGGTAAAAGTGCCTCTGGCCGAACGCAAGGCTTGCATCAGCCGTTTCCGTTCAGGCATCACGGCTGAGCTGGATGCCCTTGCAGCCATCATGACGCGCGAGACCGGCAAGCCCATCAGCATGTCGCGCAATGAGATCAATGGTTTCCTGCCCCGAATTGATTTTTTTCTGACCGAGGTTGATGCCAGCACCGAAACTCAAACCGTTTTTAACGATAGCGGCATGACTGAACAAATTGAGCATACCCCACTCGGTGTGGTGGCCAATATTTCCGCTTGGAACTACCCCTGGTTCGTCGGCGGCAATGTGTTTATTCCTGCACTGCTGACGGGCAACGCCGTGTTGTACAAGCCATCTGAATTTGCGGCGATGACAGGCTTGGCTATGGCGCGGCTGCTGTATGAAGCAGGTGTTCCAAAAGATGTTTTTGCAGCACTGATCGGCGGTGCAGAAGTTGGTACGGCCTTGCTGGCGCAAAAAATCGACGGGCTATTTTTTACTGGCTCTTACGCTACAGGTGCAAAGATCGGACAAACCTTAGGCCCGCGCATGGTCAAGCTGCAGCTAGAGCTGGGCGGCAAAGATCCGACCTACGTTTGTGAAGATGCCAATGTACAAAATGCCGCTGCATCACTGGCTGATGGCGCGATGTACAACACCGGGCAAAGCTGCTGCTCAGTGGAGCGCATTTATGTGCACGAGACTATTTACGATGCGTTTGTGGCTGCATTTGTAGACACGGTTAAAACCTTCAAAGTTGGCGATCCGATGATTGACACCACCTACATCGGCGCTATCACCCGCGCACCGCAGCTTGATGTGTTGGATGCACAGGTCACCGACGCCAAAGGAAAAGGTGCTACGTTGCTGCTGGGCGGCCAGCGCCTGCCAGGGCCCGGCAACTGGTACGAGCCCACGGTGTTTTCCAACGTTAACCACAGTATGGAGTTGATGCGCGAGGAGAGTTTTGGCCCCCTCATCGGCATCCAGAAAGTCGCGGGAGACGCCGAAGCCGTGCAACTCATGAACGACACGCGTTACGGCCTGACTGCCGGCGTGTTCACGCCTGATGAAGCCCGGGCAAAAGCACTGCTGGCTCAAGTCAACGCAGGCAGCGTTTACTGGAACTGCTGCGACCGCGTGAGCCCGCGCCTGCCGTGGAGCGGCCATGGCGATTCTGGCATCGGACTGACGTTATCGACCTACGGTATCCAGACCTTCACCCGGCCCAAGGCCTGGCATCTCCGAGAATGACCCCCACGCTTTTCACTGCGTGTAATGCGCTGCCCCCCGAGGGGGCTGTGCTTGCTTGGGGCGGCCCTGCGCGGCGCACGCTGAACCTCACGCTGTTCGACCTGGACCACACGCTGCTGAACGGTGACAGCGATGTGCTGTGGTGCGACTTCCTGATTGAAAGAGGCGTGCTCGACAAAGCCGAGTTTTCAGCGCGCAATGCCGACATGGGCACGCGCTACACGGCGGGCACAGTGGGTCTCAAGGAGTTCGCCGATTTCTACGTCGGCACGCTGGCGGGCCGCAGTGCGCAGGAATGGAAACCGCTGCAGCAGGAGTTCCTGGCCACGTGGATCATTCCGCGCATCCCGACCGCAGCCATTACGCTGGTTAACAGCCATCTGGCGGCCGGCGACTTGGTGATCATGAGCACAGCCAGCAATCGATTCATCACGGAACTGACCGCTATCTACTTTGACATCGAGCACCTGATTGCCACCGAGCCCGAAGTAGAGGGAGCCCGCTTCACCGGCAACACGACCGGCATCCTCAATATGCGCGAGGGCAAGGTCGAACGCCTGCATGCGTGGATGAAAACCCGCGGTTTGCGCCTGAAGGACTGCAAAAGCACGGCTTACAGCGATTCCATCAACGACCTACCTCTGCTCGAGGCCGTCCAGCACCCGGTGGCCGTAAACGCCGACGCCAAGCTGGCGGCCATCGCCGCCCAGCGAGACTGGCGGGCACTGGATCTGCGGCAGCCAGGCCTGGCGGCTTAATCTCAAACCCCCGCCTCAGCTCAAATGTTTGCCAACAATCCTCGTCAGCTCGAACATTTTGAACCACGCCGTGAATTGCGCCACAAACCAGCCGCAATCAGCGCTTCTCCAGAAAGACGCTCATGCTTACTTTGACCGATATTAAGGCCGCAGCCCAACGCCTACAAGGCCAATTGCTGGATACGCCCTGCGTGGCATCGAAAATGCTGTCACAAATTACCGGCGCGGACGTTTTCCTGAAATTCGAAAACCTGCAGTACACCGCCTCGTTCAAGGAGCGCGGCGCCTGCAACAAGCTGGTGCAGCTCTCGGGCGACGAAGGGCGCCGCGGCGTGGTGGCGATGAGCGCGGGCAACCACGCCCAGGGAGTGGCCTACCATGCGCAGCGCCTGGGTCTGCGCGCCGTGATTGTGATGCCGCGCTTTACGCCCGGCGTCAAAATTGAACGCACGCGCGGCTTTGGCGCTGAGGTGGTGCTGCATGGCGATACCCTGGAAGAATCACGCAGCCACGCCCTTAGTCTGGCCGAAAGCCAGGGGTTGGTGTTCATTCACCCCTATGACGATGAGGCCATCGTCGCCGGTCAAGGGACGGTCGGCCTGGAGATGCTGCGCGCCGTGCCCGGACTAGACACACTGATCGTGGCCGTCGGCGGTGGCGGCCTGATCGCCGGCATGGCGACAGCGGTCAAAGCCATCAAGCCGGGCATTGAAATCATCGGCGTGCAGACCTCGCGCTTTCCGGCCATGTTCAATGCCATCAAGGGCACACACCACCCACAGGGCAGCAGCACGATCGCCGAGGGCATCGCCATCGGCGCACCCGGCGTGATTACGCAGGCCATCATTGCGCGCCTGGTCGATGACTTGGTGCTGGTTGACGAAGGGGACATCGAGCAGGCTATGGTGATGCTGCTGGAGATTGAAAAAACCCTGGTCGAAGGCGCGGGCGCTGCGGGCCTGGCCGCGCTGCTGAAATACCCGGCGCGCTTCAAGGGCAAGAAAGTCGGTCTGGTGCTGTGCGGCGGCAATATCGACCCGCTGCTGCTGGCGGCGATTATCGAACGTGGTATGGTGCGCGCCGGACGACTGGCCCGCATCCGCGTGAGTGCCCGCGACGTACCGGGCTCGCTGGCTCAAATCACCGCTACCGTGGCCGGCGCCGGCGCCAACATTGACGAGGTGCACCATCAACGGGCCTTCACGATGCTGGCCGCCCAAAACGTGGATATTGAACTGGTGATCCAGACCCGCGGGCGCGAACACATTGCGCAGGTTCTGGACGTCCTGAGAGCCGCCGGCTTCGACGCCGAGGAGCAACAACGATGACCATCGAAACCTTGCAGCCTGCCCTGTCGGCGTACTTTGCACCCTGAGTGCAGGCGCTTGATTTGGTTCTGTCGGATTAAGAAAATTTCTCAAAATTGACCCACTATCTGAGAGCACAGTAAGTGCCTTTTTTAACATCAGACCCCGCTTCAACCAATATATACTAGCCTGAGAAGCTCCTAAATAAGTAGCAACTTCAGAATCTCAAACCCGCGCCAACACGCTTTTAAGCGCCTTGCCGGTGTGCGTGCCGAGCTTGACGACTGCCTCTGGCGGCGCTGCTGCCACCACCTGGCCGCCGGCGTTGCCACCGTCTGGCCCGAGGTCGATGACCCAGTCGGCCTCGGCGATCACATCGAGGTCGTGCTCTATCACCACCACGCTGTGGCCGCCGTTGACGAGGCGGTGCAGCACGTGGATCAGCTTTTCAACGTCGGCCATGTGCAGGCCTACCGTCGGCTCATCCAGCACGTAGAGCGTGTGTGGCGCTTTCTGGCCGCGCCGCGTAATGTCGTCGCGCACTTTGCTGAGTTCAGTGACGAGCTTGATGCGCTGCGCTTCGCCGCCTGACAGCGTGGGTGACGGCTGGCCGAGCGTGAGGTAGCCGAGGCCAACGTCTTTCAGCAGTTGCAGCGGGTGGCCTATGGCTGGCATGGATTTGAAAAACTCTGCCGCCTCATCAACCTCCATCTTCAGCACATCGCCAATGCTTTTGCCGCGCCAGGTAACGGCCAAGGTCTCAGGGTTAAAGCGCACACCGTGACAGGTTTCGCACAGCACTTTCACGTCGGGCAAAAAGCTCATGCCTATGGTGCGCACGCCCGCGCCTTCGCAGGTCGGGCAACGGCCTTCGCCGGTGTTAAAGCTAAAGCGTCCTGCCGCGTAGCCGCGCGCGCGTGCTTCCAGTGTGTCGGCAAACAGCTTGCGAATCGTGTCCCAGAAGCCGATGTAGGTGGCGGGGCATGAGCGTGGTGTTTTGCCGATGGGGGTTTGGTCTACTTCGAGCACGCGGTCAACGACGCGGTAGCCTTCTATGCTTTCGCAGCCAGTCCAAGCCGGGTGTTTGCCCGCATCGTCGAGGTCACGGCCGGCTTTGGTGGATCGCTGCATGACGGCGGCGTGGACGTTGGTAAGCAGCACGTCACGCGCGAGTGTGGATTTGCCTGAACCGGATACGCCAGTGACGGCGACCAGCCTGAAGAGTGGCACTTGCAGCGTGACGTTTTTCAGGTTGTGTAAATCGGCTTTGGTGACGGTCAGCCAAGACGTGTGTTTGCTAGCGGCTGTAGGTGCTGCGTTGTGGGCGATGCTGGCGGATGCGGCGTTAGCTTTTAGGGCGGCGGCTTTTAGCTTGGCGGCTTTCTGTTTGCTGATAGGTTTTGACGTTGGAGCGCTGGGTGCCGCCAAATCGGGCGACGATATAGCTGAATTGGGGTCAGATCCCAATTTCAAAGGCGATGCCTCGACCGAATCAACAGCCGTAACGAAATTGGGCTCTGACCCCGATTTAGCGGACCCCTGCGCTGCTGGATTCGTTTCTCGCCTTGCGTGCAACGGATGGATCAGCGGGTGCGCTAAATAATGCCCCGTCAATGATTCAGGCACTAGCGCCAACTCTGCGGCTGTGCCCTGCCCCACCAGCCGCCCGCCGCGCTTGCCTGCGCCGGGGCCGATGTCGATGATGTTGTCGGCGCGGCGAATGGTGTCTTCGTCGTGCTCGACCACCACCAGCGTGTTGCCGCGCTCGCTGAGTTTGCCGAGGGCGCGCAGCAGTATCTGGTTGTCGCGCGGGTGCAGGCCAATCGTCGGCTCATCTAACACATAGCAAACGCCTTGCAGATTCGAGCCAAGTTGCGCAGCCAGGCGTATGCGCTGCGCCTCGCCGCCTGAGAGCGTGGGCGCACCACGATCCAGCGTGAGGTAGCCAAGGCCTACGTCCTCCATAAACTCCAGTCGGCTTTTGATCTCGGGAATCAGGTCGCGGGCAATGCCGGCTTCGCGGCCGGTCAGGGACAAGGTTTCGACCCATGCGCGAACGTCTGTGACGCTCAGGCGCGCAATGTCTGCAATGCCGACGCCATTGAACTGCACGGCACGGGCTTGTTTGTTCAGGCGCGTGCCGTCACAGCCGGGGCACAGCGTACCTTCAACATCTTCAACATCAGGCTCTTCAAAGCTTTTCTCTCTGCCTTTGTTGTCGTCGTCACGCACCGAATCGTCAAATACCTTGCGCTGCTCTTTGGTCAGCTTCACGCCAGTGCCGACGCAGTCAAGGCACCAGCCGTGCTTGCTGTTGTAGCTGAAAAGGCGCGGGTCAAGCTCGGGGTAGGAACTTGAACACACCGGGCAGGCCCGCTTGGTCGAGGAGACCTCCAGCCTGCCAATCGCTTTGGTCGATGTCCCCGCCAGCATGGCACCCTTCAGGCCATCGAGCGGGGCCAGCACATGCAGCACCCCTTTGCCATGTTGCAATGCCACGGCAAGCGCGGCGCGCAGGCCCGCTTCATTTTCAGGTGTGACGTGAATATCGGCCACCGGCAGCTCCACCGTGTGCTCTTTAAAACGGTCAATGCGCGGAAAGTTGCTGGTCGGTAAAAACTCGCCGTCAACGCGCAGGTGCGTGTAGCCGCGTGGCCGTGCCCAGTCGGCCAGCTCGGTGTAGACACCCTTGCGCGCAATCACCAGCGGGGCCAGCAGGCCGATGTGTTTGCCCCGGTAATGTTTAAGCAGTTGCGCGGCAATGCTCTCGGGGCTTTGCGGCATGACGGCTGCGCCATCTTTGGTGCAGTGCTGCAGGCCGAGCTTGACGTAGAGCAGGCGCAGAAAGTGCCACACCTCGGTCGTTGTGCCTACCGTTGATTTGCGCCCACCGCGCGACAGGCGCTGCTCGATCGCCACTGTGGGCGGAATGCCGTAAACCGCATCGACCTCGGGCCGGCCTGCTGGCTGCACAATGCTGCGTGCATAGGCGTTGAGCGACTCTAAATAACGCCGCTGGCCTTCGTTAAACAAAATATCAAATGCCAGAGTTGATTTGCCCGAGCCTGATACGCCAGTGACCACATTGAACTTGCCACGTGGAATGTCCACCGACAGGCTTTTCAGATTGTTTTCTTTGGCGTTGACGATTTGGATCAGGTTTGAAAACACGGGCCGGGTCTTCCACGCCTTGGCGCTTGCCTCTTGCACCTTGTGAACTGCGCCCATCGCCAACTCGTAGTCACGCAGGGCTTTGGCGGTGTGGCTGGTGGGGTGTTCGCGCACATCTTCAGGTGTACCTTCGGCCACCAGCAGACCACCGCCTTCACCCCCTTCTGGCCCCAGATCAATCAGCCAGTCGGACGATCGGATCACATCGAGGTTGTGCTCAATCACGATCAGCGAATGGCCTGCATCCATCAGCTTGCGCAGCGCGCGCATGAGCTTGGCAATGTCATCAAAGTGCAGGCCTGTTGTGGGCTCATCAAATAAAAACAGCGTTCCTTTGGTTGCCGTGGGCTGGCGCGATGCGGTGGTGCGCCTGCCTGCGGCTTCGGCCAGAAAGCCTGCGAGCTTGAGGCGTTGTGCCTCGCCGCCCGAGAGGGTTGGAACGGGCTGGCCGAGCTTGACGTATTCAAGGCCTACATCAACGATGGGTTGCAGCGCGCGGACTACGTCGCGGTCTTGCGCGAAGAGCTTGATGGCTTCGCTGACGGTTAGGTTGAGGACGTCGGAGACGTTCATTATTCTTGGGCCGCGCAAATGGGGGGCGAGGAGAGTGGGGTCAGAGCCCAAATCGGATTTAAGTTTGGAGTTTTGATGAAGGTGGCTTGCCGAATTGGGATCTGACCCCACTCGCTCAGAATTGGGATCTGACCCCCATTTTCGCTCGATGGTTACCTCCAGAATTTCTGGCCTGTAACGCTTACCATCGCAATCGGGGCAGCGCAAATACACGTCGCTTAAAAACTGCATCTCGACATGCTCAAAGCCTGAGCCGCCGCAGGTCGGGCAACGCCCGTCGCCGTTGTTAAAGCTGAATTTCGACGCGGTATAGCTGCGTTGCCGCGCCAGCGGCGCCTGGGCAAACAGCTCGCGCACGGCGTCCCATGCGCCTACGTAGCTGGCCGGGTTGGAGCGCGCGGTTTTACCAATCGGTGACTGGTCTACAAACACCACATCGGTCAAATGATCAGCCCCCATCAGGCGGTCATGCAAGCCGGGCGTTTCAGTGGTTTTGCCGAACTGGCGCAGCAGTGCGGGCGCCAAAATGTCTTGCATCAAAGTGGACTTGCCAGAGCCGCTCACGCCAGTCACACACACCAGCCGCTGCAAGGGGAAATCAATCGTGATGTTTTTCAAGTTGTGATCGCGTGCGCCTTCCAGAATCAAACGCGGTGTAGCGTCAGTCACCGGGCGCTTGTAAGCCATGCCGATCTGCTTGCGCGAGCCCAAATAATCACCCGTCAGGGTATTGGCGTGCTTCAAGTCTTCAGGCGTGCCGTCAAACACAATTTTCCCACCACGCTCACCGGGGCCGGGGCCCATGTCAATCATGCGGTCGGCGGCCAGCATGACGGCTGGGTCATGCTCGACCACCACCAGCGTATTACCAGCATCGCGCAGGCGGTGCATGGCCTGGATGATGCGGTTCATGTCGCGCGGGTGCAGGCCGATGGAGGGTTCGTCCAGCACAAACAGCGTGTTGACGAGTGACGTGCCGAGTGCCGTGGTGAGGTTGATACGCTGCACCTCACCGCCCGATAACGTGCGACTTTGTCTATCGAGTGTGAGGTAGCCGATGCCAACATCACACAGGTATTTAAGGCGGGTCTGGATTTCTTCGAACAGCGACTTCAACGCTTTTTGTTCCGCATCGTCACCCAGTGCTGCGAGCGAAAGGCTGCTGGAGAATTTTTGCAGGCGATCGATCGGCAGGCGCATCAAATCATGCAGGCACAGGCCGGGCATGGCCTCTAACTGTGTGCGTGTCCACTGCACACCGACGGGCATGAAGCGTTCTGCGGGCGGCAACACCGCATCAGCCGCTTCTTTGGTGCCAAGCCGCCACTGCAATGATTCGAGCTTCAAGCGCGCGCCGCCGCAGGTCTCGCACTGGGTATAACTGCGGTACTTGGACAACAGCACACGGATGTGCATCTTGTAGGCCTTGGACTCCAGGTATTCAAAAAAGCGTTTGATGCCGAACCAGTGCTGATTCCATTTGCCGTTCCAGCTGGGTGAGCCGTTAATCACCCAGGCCTGCTGTTCGGGCGTGAGCTTGTACCAGGGCGTGTCGCGCGGAATGCCTGCGACCTCGGCATGACGCATCAAATCGTCTTGCGCCTCTTTCCAGGCCGGGGTTTGCATGACCTTGATGGCGCCAGCGCGCAGCGTGAGCTTGTTGTTGGGGATCACCAAACCGTAGTCAACCCCAATCACGCGGCCAAAGCCCTTGCAGGTGGTGCAGGCACCCATGGCAGAGTTGAATGAAAAGAGTGAGGGGGTTGGGTCGGTGTAGCGGGTGTCGCTTTCGGGGCAATGTAGGCCTGATGAAAACCGCCACATCTCTGGGGAGATGGGGTCAGAGCCCAAATCGGATTTAGATTTGGCCTCTTGTTGAATCTGGCTCGCCGAATTGGGATCTGACCCCATTAGATAGACATTTAACTTGCCGCCGCGTTTGAGCGCTGTTTCAATCGCTTCAATGGCGCGTGCTTTTTCGATGTTCTGGATACGAAATCGGTCTGCCACCACATCTAACAATTTATGGGGACCTGCGGAAGTAGCCACTTCACGCTCTGCATGTACACGCGTGAAGCCACTGGCGGATAACCATTGCTCCAATTGTTCAGCGCTGGTGTTGCCTGGTAATTCAACCGGGAAAGTCATGACGACACGAGCATCGGTAGCAAGGGTGCGCGCCATCAG
>Ga0105055_10001069_pt1 | contig 44439 bp, 29 predicted proteins | sample BON03_FD_78090 | JGI IMG/M metagenome (GOLD analysis project Ga0105055, IMG submission 78090) | Freshwater microbial communities from Lake Bonney liftoff mats and glacier meltwater in Antarctica - BON-03 | ecosystem: Environmental > Aquatic > Freshwater > Ice > Glacier meltwater | place: Lake... | reverse complement strand
TTCTTAGGATTGATGGTATGCTTCACTCCAATTTTCTTGGCAATCTCCAGTTTGGAATCATCCAGATCAATAGCAATCACTTTAGCTCCTCTTTCTACTGCGGCTGCTACAGCTCCCAAACCTACAATTCCACAACCGATCACAGCCACCCGATCCTGAGAAGTGACTTTTGCACGGTTCACAGAGTGAAAACCTACAGTAAGTGGCTCCGCCAAAGCCAGTTTGCGCAGGGATAATTTCTCCGAAGGAAAAACATCCTGCCAAGGCAATGCAATGTATCTACACATCGCACCTGGACGACGAACGCCCATGGTCTTGTTTTCTTTGCAGGCATTACGCGCGCCTTTGCGGCAAGCGATGCATTTCCCGCAATTCAAATAGGGGTAAACCGTCACTTTCATTCCAACTTTGACAGAGTCAGGAACTCCAGTTCCCAATTCTTCGATAGTTCCCCCAACTTCATGTCCGAGGATATTTGGATATTCTTGTAGTGGAAAAAGGCCTCTGTAGCTATTCAGATCTCCTCCGCAAAAGCCAACCATGCCAACTTTCAGCAGAACTTCTCCAGCTTTTGGAGTTGGTTTTTCGACTTCTCGAAGTTCTGTTTTACCGATATCAGTTAGGACTAGTGCTTTCATTAGGTTTGAGTTTTTGTGTTGAATAATTTACTTCAAAGTTTATTTAAATTCTGACTTAGATCAGAATAGCTATCGGGACGTCTTTCGCAATGTCCTTGCAGATAGGAAGATGCTTACGTCATTGCGAGGTACGAAGCAATCTCATAACACATCAAGATTGCTTCACTTCCCGACGAATCGGGACAGGCTATTCGTCGTTCGTAATGACGCTGCCAACTGGAAACTGATCACTGCTATCTACTTCCTAAATATTATTCTCCGCTTTTCCTTCAAACCACATTTGGTTTTTGACTGGAGCGACGAGGGTTTCGATTTCCTTTAAAAGTCCCTCAGGAATCCGGGAATCCAGTACGGATACATTTTGAGTGATCGTAGCTAGATCGCACATACCCACGATAGTTGTCGTGATGTCTGGATGATCCAAGGCATAGCGGATTGCGACATCGCTGAGTTTCACGTTATAGCTAGCGCAAAGAGTAAGCAGCTTTGACTGCATGTCCTTCATCGCCTGAGGCGAGCGATGCCATTCAGGTAGCGGAGCATCGGAAAGGATGCGCTGCATCAGCGGCGCGGCATTCATCAGACCAAAGCCTTTTTCCTTTGAAAGTGGTACAAGTTCCCGATTGATCTCGTCTTCCAAAAGATTATAATGTGCCCAAGAAAGTACCGTGTCCACCTCGATATTTCTAGTGATTTCTGATAAGTAATTGACAGGCAAACCTGTGATTCCAATGAATCTAGCTTTTCCGGATTCTTTGAGTTTGACTAAGGTTGGCCAGGCTTCATTGAGGATTTGTTCCTTATCCACAAACTCGATGTCGTGAAGTTGAAGTAGATCAACGTAGTCAGTTTTGAGACGAGAAAGAGATTCATCTACACTTTTTAGAATTCGCTTTTCAGAGAAATCAAATTCCTGCAAATCATAACGACCGCATTTTGTAGCCAAAATAACTTGGTCTCGCTTGCCTTCGAGTGCATTTCCCAATCGCTTTTCCGCTAAGGTGAGACCATAAAAAGGAGAAACGTCGAAGAAATTCACTCCATAATCTATTGCGTAATGAACAGCTCGATAGCCATCTTTTTCGTCAGAAACATTAAAAACATCTCCCATGGGTGACGCGCCGAATCCAAGAATAGACAAGTCTATCCCTGTGTTTCCTAGCTTTCGGTATTCCATAAAAAGGGTTATTGGGGGTTTTAACTTTACAAATCCAATGTAAAGAGATTTTATTAGGAGGGAAAATCAAATTTGGTTAAATGGCTAATTCACTAAATAAGTTTTAGGATAGTTAAGGATAGACATTTAAGATATTTTTGATTTATTGTATGGTGCTTAGTTTACTTTAAAGAGTCATAGAGTGAATTCAAACTCAATCAAACCTAATAACCCAATGAAAAACCTTTTACTTGTTTGTTTAGTAACAATCTTTTTTTCCTCCTGCCAGAAGGAAGAGAAAATATATAAAGATAAGATCTACGAAAAGCCTGAAATCAATCCCAACCCAGAATTGAAGGCACTTTCTTCTCAAGAATCCATGGAGAGAATTCACCTTCCCGAAGGTTTCAAAATCGAGCTGGTCGCCAGTGAACCTATGGTTTCCGAGCCTATTGCACTTGCTTGGGATGGCAACGGAAGAATGTACGTGGCCCAAATGAATACCTACATGCAAAATGCCGATGCCGTGGATGAGAATGAACCTTGGAGTCGCATTATGCTTCTGGACGATACCGATGGAGACGGAGTGATGGACAAGAGTTCGGTATTTATAGATAGCCTGGTGTTACCAAGAATTATTCTGCCGCTGGATGATCGCGTGATTGTGGGAGTTACTTACGATAGAAATATCTACAGCTATCGTGACACAGATAATGATGGCGTGGCAGATGAGAAAATACTGATTTTAGAAGATCCTGATCGTGATAATCGTAACCTTGAGCATCAGGATGCGAATATGATGTGGGGAATCGACAACTGGCTTTATGTGTCCAATGATCCTTTTCGCTACAGATTTGAAGAGGATCGATTGATCCGTGATACACTTCCTGAGCCTATGCCGGGACAATATGGTTTAACTCAGGATGAAGTGGGAAGGCTGTTTTTCTCACGTGCTGGGGGAGAAATTCCAGCGTTGGGATTCCAGCAGAATCCGGCTTACGGACAACTTACGCTGAAAGATCACTGGGATGAGAGTTTCATGGAGCCTTGGCCAATTGTCGGCAACATAGATGTACAAGGAGGTCTGAGGAGAGTGCGAGCCGAAGACAATACGTTGAATAGATTTACCGCTGTTTCCGGCCAGGAAGTTTATTTGGGAGACAAAATGCCAGGTGCTTATGGAGATCTTTTTATTCCAGAGCCAGTAGGACGTTTGATTCGTAGAGCCAAAGTGAATCATGTGGATGGTAAAATCGTATTGGAAAATCCCTATGAGAAGACTGAGTTCATCGCTTCGACTGATCCGCTTTTCCGTCCGGTATTTACCAGCACGGGGCCTGATGGCAGTTTGTACATCGCCGATATGTACCGGGGAATTATCCAAGAGGGAAATTGGGTAGGAAAAGGAAGCTACTTGAGAGATGTAGTTGATGAATATGGGTATGATAAGTTTTTCCAAAGAGGAAGAATCTACCGGGTATATCATGAAGAAATGACACCTGGCCCAAAGCCGCAACTGCTTGATAAATCAGCGGGCGAATTGATCCAGTATCTTTCTCATCCAAATGGCTGGTGGAGAATGAATGCGCAGAAACTGATCATTCTGAAAAAGGACTTGTCTGTAGTAGATGAGTTGGAGTCAATCGTGAAGGATAATGAAGGTTTTTTCAGAACGCTATTTAATGATGACATAGATTATGGAATAGAGCGAGTTCATGCGCTTTGGACTTTGGAAGGACTGCATGCAGAGAGCAAGGAATTGGTGATGATCGCCATGAAAGATAAAGACCTACGCGTGCGTGCAGCGGCAGTGAGAATAAGTGAGCGATACCTGAAGGCAAATGATGCGGATATGCTGGAGGCATTAAATGCGATGGGATCAGAAGAAGACGCTGAAGTATTGCAGCAAGTGGTTCTGTCTGCTAGATCCCATACTGAAGAAACCAAGGCTATGGTGACGCAGATCAAGGATAACCATCCAAATAACGAACTTCTTATAGCGACTACTGCCGAGAACCTAAACCCTTCTTTTTCTGAAATCAAGATGCTTAAGGATAAGTACAAAATGATGAACGGAGGATCTCAGATAGTGGCGGGTTATGTGATCTTCAAGGATCATTGCTCTGCTTGTCATGGACCAGATGGTAAGGGAATTGATCAACTGGCTCCCTCGCTGGTAGGTTCACCACGTGTGACTGGAGATCCTATCACTACTACCAAAATCCTGTTGAATGGCTTGACTGGGCCTGTAGATGGGAAAGAGTTTAATGGACCAATGGCACCTGTAGCACAATACGATGATACTGAAATCGCAAATGTGCTAAGTTACATTCGTGGACATTTGAATGATGGAGGAACGGTATGGAGGGTGTCTGTGGGCTATGTGAGGGAAGCTTTCAAAGACCGAAAAGATTACTGGACGCTTAAGGAGCTAGAGGAGAATCCCGGACTTCCTGCTGAGACAAAAAGTAAGTAAATAGCAATTATTTGAAATCAACACTAAAGCCTGTAGCTAGATGCTACAGGCTTTTAATTTTCATTGCCATCTGATATTTACCCCGTTCAGGCTGACTATTAAGAGCATTTTCAAATCCAAGATTGAATGGATGACGTTAAGTTGAAAAGTAACTAATAATTCGTTTGAGCAACCTGTTGTGTATTTATCCCTGTTTTTGTACGCCTAAAAATAGTATTATCGCAAAACGAATAAACTAAACCCAAATATTATATGAAGAATAAATTCTTCCTTACGATGGCAGCAGCTTTAGCCACCACCATTTCTATTTCGCAGGCTCAGGACAAGTTAAAAAGCATGCCTGGCTTTGAACAATACCAAAAAATAGCTCCTCAACTCAGATCTGCTGTAATCCCAGGAAACCTGAATGTAAACTGGGCTGCAGATGGTAAATCCTTTGAATACGCAGAAAGTGGAAAACTTCAATCGTTTTCTGTAAAGACCAAAAAGGTAACAGAAGTAGGAGAAATCCCTAGACCTGAGCGAAGATCCTATAACCGTCCTGCCCGTGGTCGTCAGTTCGATTCGGCTGAATCTCCGGATGGAAAATACAAAGCCTTCACCAAGGATCGCAACATGTACCTCAGCAACGCTGACGGAAGCAATGTAATTGCAATCACTACCGATGGCAACGAAGAAAATCAGGTAAAATATGGCATTGCCACTTGGGTATATGGCGAGGAATTGAGCCAAAGTACTGCCATGTGGTGGTCTCCCGACGGTAGCAAAATCGCTTTCTACAGATTTGTAGAGAAAGATGTGAAGAAATACTACGTGCTGTTGGATCAGTTGGAATTGTATGATTCTCTTGAAGTAGAAGCCTATCCTAAAGTAGGTGAGCCAAATCTCCCAGTTGATTTGATGGTTTATGATGTGGCTACCAAAAAAGTGATCGAATTGGATATCCGAGATGGAAAGCCCTACAGTGACGGTGATCTGGGTACTTATATTTATGATATGTCTTGGACTCCTGATGGCAAAGAATTTCTTTTCCACAGTACCAATAGAAGACAAAATATCCTTGAGCTTTGCGCTGCAAATCCAGAAACTGGCAAAAGCAGAACAGTAATAAGAGAAGAGTGGCTTCCAAGTTTCGTCGAGAATTCTCCTGAGATGAAAGTTTTGGCTGACGGAAAACACTTCATCTGGGCTTCCGAAAGATCTGGTTTCAACAATTATTACCTGTATAATTTTGATGGAACGCTTGTCAATGCGATTACCACCCATCCTTTCGAAGTATCGAATATCGTGAAAGTGGATGAGGAGAATAAGATGCTTTACTATATGGCTCGCAGTGGAGAAAACCACATGATGATGCAGCTTCATCGCGTTCAATTGGATGGCGGAAAAGACACCCGATTGACTGATCCAGCTTACAATCACTCAGTAACTATTTCTCCTGACGGAAAATACTTCGTGGATATCGCACAGACGCATGACGTGGCTCCATTCACTAATTTGGTAGATGCCAAAGGGAAAGTGGTTGCTGAATTGGCGAAAAGCGATATGAGTAAGTTTGATGAATTGGGCTTGAAAAAAGTGGAGGTTTTCACCTTTACATCCAAAGACGGCGTAACTGAATTGCATGGAATGATTCATTTCCCATCTGATTTTGACCCAATCAAAAAATACCCAGTTATCCTAAGTAACTACGGGGGACCAGCAACTAACGCGTTCAGAGAGAATTTTTCTACTCCTGATGCGTTGACGGAATATGGTTTCTTGGTGTTGAACATTGATGGTAGAAATGTGAAAGGTCGTGGCAAGAAATTGCTTGATCAGTTATACGGAAATCTAGGTTTGGTGGAAATGGATGATTTTGCCGAAGGCATCAAATCTCTTCATGACCGTCCTTATTTCGACAAGGATAGAGTAGGTGTTTACGGAACGTCGTATGGAGGAACTACCGCTGCATCAATGTTGCTAAGATTCCCAGAGTTGGTACATGCAGCAGTTGCGAATTCTTCTGTGACGGATTGGAGATTGTACGATAATATCTACACGGAGCGCTTCATGAGCACCCTTGAAAACAACGAAGCTGGTTACAATAGATTCAGCTTGATGAATATGGCTGATCAGCTTGAGGGAGAATTGTTGGTTTTCTTCGGAACTGCTGATAATAACGTGCACCCATCCAATTCACTGATGCTGATCAAAGCGTTCCAAGATGCTGGTAAAAGCATAGAAGTGCAACTTGCTCCTGATGGAGGTCACACGGCTTTGAACAGAGACAGAATGATGGAGTTTTTCATCGAACATTTGGTGACAGACTATAAGAAAGTCGTTCGTTAATTCTCAATTTGAATTTCATAAAAAACCACCTGTTGGTCGATCGGCAGGTGGTTTTTTTATGTATTTTTTTGACGTAAGTGAAGGTCATGTTTCTCGCGGCGGCGCGGCGGAAGGCTGATAACATTTGATTTTTATTCTAATCATAGAATATTTTGGTGCAAAGTATATCGCTAACGCAAGGCTTCTCATGCCAACGACATGACCTATAACAGCCCAATATGGAATGCCGGGTACTTAGAATAAAATTATAGTTTGAATACCAAAGGCATGATTCGTCACTTCCACAGGAACGTCTGATAAGATATAAATGCACCATGAGTTCCGATGAAACTCGGAGATAGCAATAGACTCGATTTTTTACAGACCAGATGTCCCGATGGGAAAGTTTCTACTTAATAGCATTCACATCTATCTTAAACAATTCGGCTGCATTTTTCCAAAGGATCATTTCCTTTTTATCGTCGGGAAGTTCTAGATTCTTCATGAAATTCAAATAAGATTTCATGGAAGATATAGGCCAGTCCGTTCCATACAGCAGGTACTTTGGATTGCCCGCGTAAGTGATCATCTGCTCCAGTTCATTTTTCATCCAGCGCTCAAACTTCTCAGTGAAGTCTCCTAATACCAATCCCGAGAAATCCGCATGAACATTTTTGTTTTTGTAGGTGACTTCCATGCAGTCTTTGATCCAGGGATTGCCTACATGACAGATTACAATCTTCAATTCAGGATAGTCTACAGCAAGATCATCATGATGAATGGGGTGGGAGTATTTTACCCTTCCTGTGGGCGCATAGGTGTCGCCTGAGTGAAACATCACCGGCACATCATACTCTATTGCCATGTCATATACGACTTTCATGCGTGAATCACTTGGATAAAAAGGTTCGTACCCAGGATAGAGTTTTAATCCTTTGATGAGGCCAGTTTTTAAGTATTCTGCGATTTCGCGGAGGTCGTGATGATTGTAGTTGAGATAACTGATTCCAGCGACTACTCCCAAATTTTTCCTGTTTGCAATAGCTTCAACCACCTTTTGGGTGCTCGGTCGGTGTTCATTGACTTTGTAGGAAGTAAGTACGAGGGAATAATCAACCTCATTTTCTTCCATCGTTTCGGTCAATTTATTAAGACAGTCTTCTAGCGAAACGACACGCTCTTCGTGGTAATTATTGATGTGGGTATGTACGTCTATGATCATGTGTCAAAAATTGGTTTTGCTAAAATGTAACAATTATTTGACCAAGGGAAAAAAAAATAAGAAGTTGATCGTGTCTACTAACTAGTTTAAACGCTAGTTTTGAGGCATACTATGTCATAATAAATGCCATTTACGTTCAATACGACTATCTTATAGAAGTGATTTTCCGGATATATCTTCAGTTTTAAAGCAGGGTTTTTTAAATGAAGGTGGATGTGAAATACATACTTTTTAACTACCCGATCACCCTTACCAATAATCTCTCGCATACCTTTTCACTCAAGGTCTCCGAAGCGTGGTTAGCATAAGTGGCAACCATACTTTGATCGTATGTTTCTATTGAATTTATTTTAAACTCAGTTCCCAGACTGAGTTCACGGCTGTTAAGGAATTCAAGAAATTCGGTCGAAGAGTTGGTGAGTGCGGCAAGAATAACGGTTTGTCCAGCTTTGCAGTCAGATAGGCTTAAATAGTTGATCTCTTGGATGCGGCCTTGTTTATCAGGAATAGGAGAGCCGTGTGGATCAATTGTCGGAAATCCCATCATTTCATCCATACGCTCAAAGAATTTTGGCGCGTGAATATGCTCTACCTGCTCGGCAATCTCATGCACTTCCTCCCAGCCGAAACCCATCTTATTTACTAAAAACATTTCTGTAAGTCTATGCTTACGTATGATTAGCGCAGCTTCTTTTTTCCCTTTTGTGGTGAGGATGACAGGCTTATACTTTTCATAAATTAACCAGTCATTTTTTTGAAGGTTTTTCACCATGCTATTAACCGTTGGCATGCTGACATGCATCTGAGTTGCTAGCTCGGAAATATTTACCTCGTCTTTATCATTTGCTAGGTTAAAAAGTGATTTCAGGTAATTCTCTTCTGTCTGTGATGCCATATCCTATTGCTTTAGTATTCAAATATGATGAATTAATCTTGAAAACAATTTTGTTAGACAGGTCTAACAATGTAGATTTGTCATATCTAATTAAAACAAAAAATCTATTGTATGATATATAAGTACCTATTGTTTATTTGTTTATTCTTTTTATCCGGGGCTATATCTGCCCAAATTAGTGTGGTGAAAGGAAGAGTGATGTTGGAGAATGAGCCTGTAGAATTTGCAAATGTCTTAATCAAGAACCTAAATGTAGGAGCCGTAACGGACGCAGATGGCAAATTTCGAATTGAAATTAAGGAATCAGGATCCTACACGATTCAAGCTTCAATGGTGGGATTTAAGTCTTCCCAGTTGAAAGTTACCCTGCCACAAACTTCCGAGGAACTAGTATTTCAACTGGAAGAAATGGATGGAGGTTTGGATGAGGTCGTTGTCAGCGGCACGATGCAGGAGGTTTCCAAATTGGATAGTCCTGTGCCTGTAGAGGTGTATAGCGCCAACTTTTTTCGAGCGAATCCCACGCCTTCAATATTTGAATCCCTGCAAAATGTAAATGGCGTACGTCCCCAGATCAATTGCAACGTCTGCAACACAGGAGATATTCACATTAATGGTTTGGAAGGCCCTTATACCATGGTACTGATTGACGGAATGCCGATTGTCAGTGGTTTGGCTACCGTTTATGGTTTGACGGGAATTCCTCAGTCGCTGATCGATAGAGTGGAGGTAGTGAAAGGGCCAGCCTCTACGCTCTACGGTTCAGAAGCTGTTGGTGGTCTGATCAATGTGATTACAAAAAAACCAGACTCTGCACCGTTAGTGTCTACAGATTTTTTTGCTACAGGTTGGGGAGAAATGAACTTGGATGTAGGCTTACGGTCAAACTGGGGCAAGAACATCCAATCTCTTACTGGAATTAATGGCTTTTACTATGATAATCCCATTGATAATAACGGCGATGGTTTTACCGATGTGACTCTTTCAAAACGGATATCCTTTTTCCAGAAGATCAATGTTAAACGACCTGAAAACAGGCTTTTCACCATGGCTGGAAGATATGTGTATGAAGATCGCTGGGGCGGAGAAATGAACTGGACGAGTGCGGATCGAGGTGGTGATGAAGTATATGGAGAGAGCATTTATACCAGTCGATGGGAGACTTTTGGTACTTGGCAACTGCCTACTTCCGAGAACATTAATTTTCAGTTTTCTGCAAATGGGCACAATCAAAATTCCGTTTATGGAACGACTGTTTACAATGCTAATCAGTACATAGGTTTTGGACAGTTGACCTGGGCGAAGACTGCCCAAAAACATGGTTTACTGTTTGGATTGGCCTATAGATATACTTTTTATGACGACAATACTTCAGCCACATCCAAGCTGGGTTCGAATAGTAATGCACCTTCAGTTATTCATTTGCCAGGAGCTTTTCTACAAGATGAAATTAAGTTGACTGAAAGTCAGAGTTTGCTTCTGGGAGTTCGTTACGATTACAATTCTATTCACGGATCGATCTTCTCACCGCGTGTGAATTACAAATTGTCTTCTGCCGATAAGCATACGGTCTTTAGGCTTTCGGCTGGAAATGGCTTTCGAGTAGCCAATGTGTTCACAGAGGATCACGCGGCGCTGACTGGCGCTAGGGAAGTTATCTTTACCGAGGAACTTAAGCCTGAGCAAAGCTGGAATATGAACGCTAATCTGGTAAAGAAAATCTATACCGATAAGGGGATTTTTATTGGGCTGGATGGCTCGGCATTTTACACTTATTTCAACAATCGAATTATTCCAGACTATGAGACGAACCCAAATCAGATCATTTATTCCAATCTGGATGGATCAGCAATTTCGAAAGGCGTTTCTTTAAATATTGATGCTGCATGGCCGAATGGATTTAGTGTGACTGCCGGTGGAACGCTGATGGATGTGAGTATAGAAGAGGGGGGGATTACAAGACGTCAATTGCTAACGGAAAGAATTTCAGGAGTTTGGTTGGTGGGTTATGAGTTTTTCAGCTTGGGATTGACAGTAGATTATACAGGAAATATTTATAGTCCGATGCGTTTGCCATTACTAGGGTCGTTGGATGATAGACCAGCATATTCGCCATGGTTTAGCATTCAGAATATTCAGCTGACGAAAAAACTGGGAGAGAAATGGGAAGTATTTGGGGGAGTGAAAAATCTCCTGAATTTCACGCCTGCGGCAAATTCTATAGCCAGGTCTTTTGATCCGTTTGATACCGGAGTTGACTTCGCTTCAGATGGTTCCGTGATTGCTACACCTGGCAATCCAAATGCCTTGACTTTCGATCCTACGTATGTATATGCTCCAAATCAAGGCGCAAGAGGATTCTTGGGAGTGAGGTTTACGGTTTCTGATTGAGATTTTTTTTGGAGCCACAAATGATAAAAAATTAGCGTAAATGAATTTCTAAGGTTATTTAACCATTGAAATTGATGCTTAAGAATTGACCCTTGGTTTATGTATAAAATGAGGTAGGGCGTAAGATTTTACGCGCCTACCTCGTAGTTTTTACTAGTAAATCTTCTCAGTCACAGATCCACATTTAAGCATTTTATCTCCGAAATAGGGATTTCTGATTTTTTCAGATAGGCTCAACCAATTTGCTCCTTTATTGCCATTCGCCATCGGGCAATGTTGTAGGAACAGGTCGCCTGCTGTTAACTCACTTTTTTTGGCAAGCTCCGTCAATTGATCAGAAAGGCTGACGAATGATTCTCTCTGACTCGTAGGATCAGTACTTTTTGCTATGTTCTCCGCGTCTACTTTTATTGAATTGTATTTTTCATCGTCTAAAAGTGCTTCTAGTTTTGCGGCTTCCGCACTCACTTTTTCTACATCATTCTCCACCAAAGCATCTTTCATCGCTAAGTATGCATTGAATATTTGTGTGGTTGCTTCATCCTTGAAAGCAACTGTAGAAGCTGTGACAGTAGGGGTATCACTAGGTGTTGTCTCATGCATTTCAGGATTATCTGCGTTTTCCAATCCAGAATGATCTTCAGTTGATTTGCTTGTGCAGGCGACTGAAAGAACAATTAGTAGGGATAGGGTGAAAGGTGTACTCAAATTTTTCATTTTGATAAGAATTTATTTTTTCGATTTTATTTTTTTCTGTCTGGTCATAAAGAATAGGGTAAAGCCTGAAGCTACTGCTGCTAATCCTGCAAGGGAAAATATCCGCAAAAGTAGATTGTTGAAATTATCTCTTCCTGCATAATCCATGGTGTGAAACATCCAGAGGAAGTCAAACCAGCGCCAAGCTCGGTGTCTGACTTTAGTGAAATGTCCGCTTTTGGCATCCACATAGGCCACGAGATTTTCTGGGTGATCGAAATGCACTGCCCAAGCCGGAAGAGATGCTCCGCGGTATTCATGATGATCTCCAGTTTCCGTGAGGTACTCCATTTCTCTGATTTGGAGATCTTCTTTAATATAGGTTTGAGCGATTTCTCTGGCCTCATTTTCAGAGATCATTGCATGAAGTGCTCCTGATTGTGCATCGAACAATTTATTTTCATTCACCCAGTAGTAAGGTTTGTGATTGACAAACCTAAGCTCGAGCGTAGCTATCATCAGCGTAGAATCAAGCTGCTTGATGTCGATCAGATCATTCGCATTTTCATGCATCATATGATCTGTTCTGAAATCATCGCCATGGATTTCATCAATATCTGTCCAGCTAAAATAGAGCCCGGAAATAGTCCAGAATATGAATTGAATTCCTATAAACACACCCAAAAACCGATGGATTCTACGAGCGTAGTATTGCTTATTCTTTCTCATTATTCAGCATTGACTACATCGAAGGAAATTTTTGTTTTGTCCCATGACATACTGATTGTAGTTGTTTTAGCATCTTTTTCTTTCACTTCAAATGTTAAAGCTTCCACCGCATCTTTTAAAGTTTCCGGCTTGACCTTGATCCTAATCAAGTCATTAGCTTCGGTGTAGTCGTCAGCCAAATGCATGTCCCAATCCTTACTGAGTATCACTGTCCATTCCTCTTTTCCTGGAATAGTAAAAAGACCGTATTTCCCGGGCATTATCTCTTTTCCAATTGAGATGATAGCCTTATCAAATTTGATCGTAGTGGCTTTATGTGCCCCAGTCACCCAAACTTCATTATAGGCAACCAGACCTCCGAATATTTGTCTTCCTCTTGCACTGGGAGCGCTATAATCAATATGAATATGGTTTCCACCTGTCATGGCCATGGCCGAAGATCTAGGGCTTTTAGGAGTTTCAGTAGGTTTCTGTTCATGCATTTCATGGGATTCTGATTCCATTTCATGCTCCATGTGATCCATGTCATGGTTTTCTTTTTCCTTTGGATTACAGGCTGCTGCCGCAAAAAGGGCAAACGTTAAGATTTTTATTTTCATATGTTTTGGTGTTTTGATTCCTATTCTTGTATTGTTTTGGTGACTTCACCACAAGCGATCATAGCCTTTCCAAAGTATGGATTCACTATTTTTTCCTCCAAACTCAACCAATCAGCACCTCGATTGCTGTCGGCCATTGGACAATGCTGAACATAAACTTTTGTTGACAACGGTTTGAAATTCTCCGCTAATCCAAGCATTTCATCGGAGATAGATCCAAAGGATTTTCGAATTTCGCCTAACTCTTTTTGGGACTTGATTTGAGCTAGTGCTGCTTTGATTTTTGTCTCGTATTTCATCCATTCCATATGGGCATCGCCTTTGAACTCAGACATATTTATATTTTCCAATGATGTAAGCATTGTAGCCGCACTGGATTTGGTGGTAGCCAAGTCATCTTTGGTCAAGGCATTTTTCAGCTTAAAATAGTTGTCAAAAATTGGTTTCAGCTCGTTTTTAGCTTTGGTAGAGACTACTACTGAACCTACTGAAGTTTGACTTGTCGTTTCCATTTTCATTCCGCCATGTGACTGTCCAGTCATAGCAGCGCCACCATCAGGAGACATCATACTTGGTTTTCCAGCTAATTGAGCCGCAGCATCGATGCTAAACGTCCCATTTACCGCGATTTCTTCACCTGATTCTAACCCTGAAGTAATGACGTATTCTGAGCCTAAAGCTGCGCCTAGCGTAACTTCCCGAAGTTTAAAAGTGACAGCTTTATCTGTTTTGTTTTTCACATAAACAACAGATCGGATTCCAGTCCACATCACCGCAGTTTTAGGGACTACGATGCTGTTGTCTTTTGATGCCCCTTTACTTTCCACTTTTCCGGATACAAACATTTCAGGCTTGAACTTCAGATTAGAATTGCTGACTTCCAACCTTGCGTTCGCAACTCTAGTCTGAGGGTTAATCATTGGATCGATGTAGCTTAGTTTACCTGTAAATGTCTCTCCAGGAAGTGACTTTACAGTGAATTCAATGAGATCACCTTTTTTGATCCATTGCAGTTCTGATTCATATATGTCAAATAATACCCACACCTTACTGAGATCAGCAATCTTATAGATAGGTTCGCCACGGTTTACATAGTCACCCAGATTCACCATTTTTTCCGTCACAAAGCCAGAGACATTGGCTAAAATTGGCAGTTGATCAGTCACTTTTCCTATAGCAAGAATTTGTTCAATCTGTGTATCAGTTAGCTTCCAGTTTTTAAGTTTTTCTTTTGCAGCATTGAAAAGTGCAGGCTGACTGTCTTTGATCTTCTGTGCTTGAAAAAGCTCTGCTTGAGCAGTAGCTAATTCAGGTGAGTAGATTTGTCCCAAAACTTGACCTTTTTGGACATACTCTCCAGTAAAGTTGACAGATAAGTCCTCGATTCTTCCCGGAATATGCGCTGACTGGGTGTAATTCTGACGTTCATCTGCCTGGATTTTACCATTCAGTCGGATGGACTTTGTAGCATCAGCATTTCCGACAAGCATTGATTGAACACCTGCCAACTGCATCGCAGTAGGGGACATGGTCAAGGCCATAGGGTCAGCATCGGAGTTATCATTTTCCAATGGTATCAGACTCATCCCGCAGATAGGACAGTCACCGGGTTCGTTTTGGCGAATCTGTGGATGCATGGAGCAGGTGTAAGTAATGGGGATTCCAGCGATGGATTCGACGTGCTCATGTTCATCAGCTTCCATTTTTGGCGGTGAGGAAGGCTTTATAAACCAACCGAAAGCCAGCCCTACAGCCAATGTGATGACTATCAGGAAGAATTTGTTGTTAAGTATATTTTTCATGTTGATTTAATCTGTCTTTTTAATAGCTGGGCATTTAATGCCACGATTACTGTACTTAGACTCATCAGCGCAGCACCAATGGCTGGACTAAGGATAATTCCGACTCCTGCCAACACACCGGCAGCCAGTGGAACTGCAACAATATTGTAGCCTGCTGCCCACCAGATATTCTGCATCATTTTCTTGTAAGTAGCCGCTCCAAAAAGAATCAAATTGGCTATGTCTTTTGGATTGCTATTCACCAAAATGATATCGGCTGTTTCGGCAGCAACGTCGGTTCCTGATCCAACTGCGATTCCCACATCTGCCTGAGCCAAAGCTGGGGCATCATTGACGCCGTCTCCGGTCATTGCCACGAATTCACCCTTTGCCTGTAGATCTTTGATGATCTTCTGCTTGTCTTCCGGCATTACTTCTGCATAATAGCCGTCTAGCCCAAGCGTGTCACTTACTGCTTTAGCGACTATTTCATTGTCACCTGTAGCCATAAAGATTTTAATACCCTGTTTTTTGAGTGTATCTATGGCCTCCTTGGATTCTTCTCGGATTTCATCAGCCAAAGCGATGAAACCAATTAGTTTATCATCCGAAAGGACAAATACCACTGTCTCATCTTCCGTTTTAAAAGCACCTTCTGGTTGTTCTACACCTTTTTTCTTTAACCCTCCCGGACTCAAAATACTGATTTGCTTACCGTTCAGTTTAGCTTGTATGCCCATTCCAGTGATATTTTGGAAGTTTTCTGGCTCACCTAGTTTAAGATCTAACTCGTTGGATTTTCTCACAATACCCGCTGCGATAGGATGCTCGGAACTGCTCTCTAGCGCGGCTGCTACCGCAAGCAGCTCATGATCGTCCATTTCCGCATCTACACTTTTGAATCGAGTCACTCCAAATTCCCCCTTGGTCAGGGTTCCTGTCTTATCAAATATGATGGTGGTTAGTTTCCGTGAGTTTTCGAACGCGGTTCTGTTGCGAATCAATAGTCCATGCTTGGCCGAAACTGAGGTGGAAATTGCGACCACTAGTGGTACTGCCAATCCAAGTGCGTGAGGGCAGGAGATGATCATGACCGTAACCATCCGCTCTAAAGCATAATTGAAGTCTTTGCCTAAACTTAACCAAACTACCAAAGTGATGATTCCTGCAGATAGAGCGATGTAAAACAACCAGCCCGCTGCTTTATTAGCTAAGTCCTGAGTTTTTGACTTGGTTTTCTGTGCCTCGGTCACTAATCCGATTACTTTGGACAAATAGGAATCTTCCCCCGTATGCTTGACTTTGATTTTTAGGGCTCCGTTGTCATTCACCGAACCACCAATTACCTCTTCATCTTTTTGTTTGGATACTGGCTTCGATTCACCGGTAAGCATGGATTCATTTACATGACTACTTCCTTCTAGGACTTGTCCATCAGCAGGGATTTTCTCTCCCGGTCTCACCAAAATAGTGTCTCCTGATTTTAATTCTGAAATAGGAACATCTTCAGACTCTCCATTTTCCATTATTCTTCTAGCTTCCGAAGGCATCATCTTTGCCAATTCCTGTAAGGCATTTGATGCTCCCATTACGGATTTCATTTCTATCCAGTGCCCCAGCAACATGATGTCTATTAAACTCACGAGTTCCCAGAAAAATATTTTTCCTCCTAAACCAAATACCACTGCGGAGCTATAGAAGTAGGCTACCGAAATGGCCAAGGCAATCAAGGTCATCATTCCTGGTTTCTTGTTCTTGAGTTCATCCACCATGCCTTTTAAGAAAGGCCAGCCACCGTAAAAGAACACCAAGGAGGAAAGTGCAAATTGTAGGTAACGATCACCATCGAATCTGAACTCATACCCAACCAGGCTTTGGATCATCGGCGCCAAAACTACTATCGGCAAGGTGATCACCAGAGAAACCCAAAATCGCTTTTTGAAATCCTCGATCATGTGCATATGATGCATGCTGTGGTCTTGACCTTGCATCCCTTTCATATCATGCTTTCCCTTTTGCTGAGAATCATGCTGCTGCTGATTGTGATCTGAATGGCCCATAATGTATGTGTTTAACTTGTTTGTTAATAGATTCTAGAATCTGACCGTCAAGCCACCACCAGCGCCAAAGCGATTATCATAGCTTCCCATCACTGAGAAGTTTCTTGAGAATATGTAACTGGCACCTGCAGACCAAGTTGTTTCACCTTTGTACTTGGAGTTTTCACCTGATTCTGGAAGCGTATTAGTCCACCCGAAATCTAATTGGTACTCATAGTTTCCGAAGATGATGGTACGAGGGAAAATCATTATTTCTCGGTTGATTCTAAACTCTGGTCGAAGTTTGCTATCCAGCCTTACATCCAGATTGAATAGGTACGGAGTGAGGAACCGAATACCGACAACTGCAGTGGTATTGAGTTGATCCAGACTTTCGGGGACTTCATTTTCCATATTTACTCCTGCAAAAACTCTGAAATAATCATAGAGATATCGCTCGTAGCTTACTTCTGCCTCTACATTCTGATTGTATCCATATTCCACATTCAGATTGAACTGGTTGCGAATATTAGAGGACATCAGGTTGACTTCTGTCATGTGTGAAGCGATTTCAGTGGTTCCCCAGTTGAAATATTCGTCGCTTTCTTTGAGAAGATTTTTCAGAGGAAAGCCATTCAACCTTGGATCTCGAGGCGTGTCGTATGACATAACTCTAGCCATTCCGCCCATCATGTGGTAGAGGACATGGCAGTGAAAAAACCAATCACCCTCTTCTGTTCCTTCAAACTCAATGGTGATCTTTTGCATGGGTGGAACATTCACAGTATGCTTGAGTGGCGAGTATTCTCCATTATCATTGATTACTCTGAAGAAATGCCCATGCAGGTGCATAGGGTGATGCATCATCGTCAGGTTATTTAAAGTAATACGGGTCACTTTTCCTGCTTCGATCTTGATCTTATCCGCTTCAGCCAGCGGCACGCCATTCATACTCCAGATGTATCGCCACATATTCCCTGTAAGGTTCAAGAGTACCTCATTTACAGGTTCATCGGCTGGAAAGCTGGTTTTTTCAGGTGATTTGAGGAAATCGTAATTGTATTCGGCAAACATATCCATGCCGGGCATATTGTCCATGGATGCTGCCTTATCCATCTTACCGTTCATTTTCATGGGTTTGTCCTTGGGTTGACCGTGGTTCATTTTGGAATGATCCATTCCTTGCATAGTAGCCTGCTTAGATGAGTCACTGGAACCTTTCTCCTCCATATTCATCTTGGAATGATCCATTGTCATCTCAGATTTCTCCATCTTCGAGTGATCCATTTTCATGTCATTATGATCCATTTTCATCCCATCCATTTCATCATCCATCTGCATTCCCCACTTGTCCATCATCTTTTTTGGCTCTTCTACAGCGGGTTTAAACTTCATGGCAGGAGCGCCCATTTTCATGTCCATTTTTGCCATTTTCATCATCATGCCGATTTTGTCAGGACGGGGAACATCCGGAGCATTCAGGATATCTCCATTACCTAAAAATGCGGAAGTTTGTCCTGAACCATCTTGTACGGTGGCTCTGATTTCTATTTTGCCACTAGCAGGAATAGTCACTATAAAATCATAGGTTTCGGCGATGGCGATAAACGTTTTATTGTGAATGATTGGCTCCACATCCAGACCGTCGGCAGAGACTAGCAAGGGATCCTTTCCACCGAATGTTAACCAGAACTGTGAAGAAGCAGAACCATTGATGAAGCGAACACGCACGTTATCACCGGGTTTGAATTCAGGATACTCGGTAGTTACTTGACCATTGTTCAGGAAAGCATTGTAATAAATATCAGCGATGTCAGCACTTTCCATACGCTGCTTCCAGAAGTTCAGTTGAGCACCAAATCCTCCGCGGCTAATAACTTGGTTCAGAGGTGTTGCAGTACCCTTTTTAATGTTGTACCACTCATTACCTCGCTTGAGATTACGCAGTACATTGTGAGGCTTCTGATTCGTCCAGTCAGAAAGTAGGATGACCAATTCTGAATCGTACTCCAAAGTTTTTTCTTTGGGTTCGATTACAATAGAACCATATACGCCACTTTGCTCTTGCAGCATGGTATGCGAATGATACCAATAGGTGCCGGATTGCTTTAGAGGAAACTCATATTTAAAGGTTTCTCCCGGTTGAATTGGTGGAGTGGTGAGGTAGGGCACTCCGTCGTAGAAATTTGGAAGGAGAATTCCATGCCAGTGAACGGACGTTTCCACGTCCATTTCATTTTTGACATAAATGACCGCGTAGCCGCCTTCCTGAAAAGTCAGCGTCGGGCCAGGAATACCATCATTTACAGTCATAGCAGGAACAGCTTTTCCTGCCTTTGAAACCCTATCATTTTTGATGGTTAACGTATACGTGGCTGTGTCTGTGGGCGTCTGATCTGCTTTTGCAAAACTACTGTTGCCGCAAATCAAGAGAAGCAGGACAAATGATGCAATAAGATGTTTTAGTATCATGCTTGTTTATTTTTGTGATTCTAGTCTCTTTATCATCTCCTGCATCTGAGCAATCTCTTTCTTTTGTGCTTCTATGATATCCTTTGCCAGTTGCTGTGCTTCAGGATCTGCCAAATGGGCTTTTTGGCTCACCATGATTGCTGATGAGTGATGTGGAATCATTGCTTTCATCCACTGCACATCCGCGATCATCGTTTGATTTCTGAGCATAGTCAGCGTTCCTATAAAGAGAATAACAGCGGTTCCGAGTATGATGTAATTGGCTTTTTTATTCTCATACATTCCCCACATGAAGAGCATCATGATAACTGCCATAGCGGAGATCATCAACATGGTCATGTAAGTTCTGGTCGTGCTAAGCATGACATGCTCAAATAGATCTGCATTTAAAAACATTATTGCATACATAATGACGAATGAAACTGCCATCATTGCTGCGTATTTTACATAGCTCTTGCTTTTCATGACTAGTAAGTTTTTGCGGTTATATAATTGATCTGCGCCAAAGAGGTCTTGTAGGCTACCATGGCTTTTAGTTTCATTTTTTGGAATTCTAAGAGTTGCTGCTGCACCCGTAATACTTCTTCGAAGTCCTTTCCTGAATTGCTGTAAGAATGGTAAAGAAGTTCTAAAGTTTGCTTAGTAGTTATCACTTGCCGGGAATAAAGTGAGATCAGATTCTGTTGGATTTGTATATCTGAAGAGTAGCGGTAATAAGAACCAAACAGCTTGTTGTTAAGCTCTGACTTTTCGAGTTTGTAGGACTCCTGCATGAGTTCAGCCTCTTTTTGAGCACTCTTATATTTCCCACGGAAAATAGGGAGACTCATCGTGATCATGGGCATCAAGACGTTCTTCCCATTGTCAGGAATCATCATATCTTTTCGCTCTCCGACCAAGACATAGTCTACTCCAGCTCCCAGCTTTGGCATTCCTTGCTTTTGCGCAACGCGTACACTTGCCTCACTCGCCTGTATCTTCAGATCCATGCTCTCCAGTAAGGGATTTGTTTGGATAGAATCGGGTAAAATCAGGTAGTCTTCGGTTTTGATTTCTAGCATTTCTGAAATCTCAAGTGTGGAATCATAAGGTCTGGCTAGAAGAGAGTTAAACCAAGAATTACTTCCTTCTATTTTCATCTGGAGCACCTCAAGATTAGTCTTAGCTGCCTGTATCATGATATCGACTCGCAGCGCATCTGCGAGCGAACCTTGTCCATTTTCAAATTTGGAAGTAGCTAAAGAATAATAGGTTTCGAGAATTCTCAGATTTTCCTGCTCAATAGCAATTAACTCATGTGTCTCCCTCAAAGGATAATAAACCGCAGCTAACTGGTTATAAATCTGGTTTTTGGCATCCAGAAATTCCTGATATTTTGCCTCAGCCAATAATGATGCTACATCTTGTTGAGCACGTAGTGTGCCAAACCATGGGAACATCTGAGTTAATGAAAAACGAGCTCTCTGAGGCCCCACACGGGTTTCTACAGGGGAGACAAAATATCCAAAAGATAAATTAGGATCTTGAAGTGACCCAACTTGAGGTATTTTTTCCATAGCAGCTTCAAATGCCTTGTATCTGGCTTGCAGGCCGGGATTATTCTGAGCACCTAGTAGAAAATAGTCTTCTAAGCTTTGCGAAGCAGCTGAGAAACTAATTCCCAGTAGCAAAAGAAAGGAAAGTGTGATACTTCTCATTTTCAGCTTTTTTTAAGTTTTCGTTCTTCCCGCATGGAATACAGGACGGGTACAATAAAGTAGGTGATCGCCGCTACTATCATTCCCCCAAAAGCCGGAATGGCCATGGGAATCATGATATCTGATCCTCTTCCTGAGGAAGTCAAAATCGGCAGCAAAGCAATAATGGTGGTAGCCGAAGTCATGACTGCCGGCTTAATTCGGCGCTGTCCAGCTTCCACGATTGCTAGTCGGATTCCTTTTAGGTTGTCCGTTTTGTTTCGCTCAAAACTCTGATCCAAGTAAGTAGCCATCAACACCCCGTCATCAGTGGCGATACCGAATAGCGCGATAAATCCTACCCAAACAGCCACACTCAGGTTGATCTGATGGACCTGAAAGAGGTCTCGCATATTTGTCCCAAAGAGATCAAAATCAGCAAACCAGCCTTGTCCATAAAACCAAAGTGTGATAAATGCGCCACTGAATGCCATGGCGATTCCGGTGAAAACCATGAATGTGGTACTCACCGATTTGAACTGGAAATATAGAATCAAGAAGATGATGACTAATACAGCAGGCACGATAATGCTTAGTCGTTTCTCAGCACGGACTTGATTTTCATAGCTACCAGAGAATTTGTAAGTGATCCCAGCTGGCACATTCAATTCTCCTGAATCAATTTTACTTTGAATCAATTGCCGAGCGTCTTCGACTACGGTCACTTCAGAATTTCCATCTCGCTTATCAAAAAGCACATAACCTACCAAGAAAGTCTCTTCACTTTTGATGGCTTGGGGCCCGCGTTTGTACTCAAAATCAACGAGCTGTCCTAAAGGGATTTGAGCTCCGGTAGGAGTGGAGACGGATATTTTAGCCAAACTTTCAGGATCATCACGCAACTCTCTGGGGTACCGAACCCGAACAGGAAAACGCTGTCGCCCTTCCACTGTGGTGGTGACGTTCATTCCACCAATCGCCGTTTCTATGGTTTGCTGGACATTTTCGATGGTCAGGCCAAATCTTGCAATTTGCTCACGATCGATATTCAGCTCCAAGTAGGGTTTGCCAACGATTCTATCTGCGAAAACAGCTTCTTCCTTGACCGAAGGCACTTGTTTTAGAATATTTTCCAGTTGAATGCCAAAGTCCTGGATTGTCTGCAAGTCAGGGCCATACACTTTGATTCCCATAGGAGCGCGCATGCCGGTTTGAAGCATAATCAGGCGGGTTTCTATTGGCTGAAGTTTCGGAGCAGAGGTGATCCCCGGGATTTTGGTGACGGCGATGATTTCATTCCAGATGTCATCTGGAGATTTGATATGATCTCGCCAGTTTCTGAAATACATGCCATCCTCGTCAGGAATCAACTGCTTCGTAGGTATTTCCTGAGCTATTGCATCCTGATTGGAGAGCGTGTCACCAGAGGTGAAAATGAATCGTTCCTTTTCATCAATTTTGAAGCGCTGCTTATGTCCTTTAGTATTGAGAAGGTACTCCGATTTGTAATTGATGATGTTCTCATACATGGAGATTGGCGCTGGATCCAAAGCTGTTTCAGCTCTACCAAGTTTCCCGACGGTTAGATCAACTTCAGGGATATTGGTCAAAAGCATATCCAATTGACCCAAAACTTTTCTGTTATAAGCAATACCAGAGTGCGGCATGGCAGTTGGCATCAACAGGAAGCTCCCTTCATTCAAGGAAGGCATAAATTCCTTTTGCATGCCTGGTAACGCATGAGCTATACTTGACCAAGATTTGCTTGCTTGTATATCCCAGCCTACCAGATTTGTGACCTTTGGAATTAGTCCAAAAGTAGTGTTGAAACCAAGCCAAACTGTCCCTCCAAAGAGAATCAAAACCGCCGGAATGGTCAGAAATGCCGTCTTATGATCAAGACACCAAGTCAACACACGTTTGTAATTGTATTCTAATAAACTGAAGCCGCCCAATATCAAGGTGACCAAAATTGAGACGAAAATCACATTGGAGAAAAGAGAATGTGAAGCCCCGAGTGGCAACCAATACGTCGCTAAAAGCCAAACGACGCCAGCTATTGCCAGAATGATTTCCAGTTGATTATAAATAGGCTGAATCCGCTTTGGGATTTCTATTTCCTCTTTTTCTACATAGAATTTTGTAAAAGAAATGATGCCAAAGAATAGCAACATTATTCCTGCCCACGTGTAGCTATAAATCAATGCTACAATTCCCAGAATTATCAATAATCCATTCCCTAGAAGCTTGTATCGCTGTTTTTTTATTTTTAAACCAAAAAATACATGAGCCAGCATAGGCAGAATCAATAAGGAAACGATCAGTGCAGCGATGAGTGCAAAAGTCTTGGTATAGGCCAGAGGACCAAATAATTTTCCCTCCGCTGCCTCCATGGTAAACACCGGAATAAAACTCACAATGGTAGTGGACACAGCAGTCAGAATTGCCGTGGCTACTTCAGAAGATCCATTGTAAATGGTAGTGATTAATTTCTGCTCAGGAGGAGCTTCGTCAACGTGTTTGATAATATTTTCGGAAAGAATAATCCCCAAATCCACCATGGTTCCGATGGCGATGGCGATACCTGAGAGTGCCACAATATTTGCGTCTACTCCAAAAAATCGCATAGCAATAAAGACCATCAGAATCGAAATTGGCAATAAACTGGAGATTAGAATAGAAGCTCGCAGATTATAAACCATCACGATAACGACCAGAATGGTAATCAAGATTTCTAATGAAAGAGCCTCCTCTAGCGTTCCAAGCGTCTCTTGAATCAGTGTAGATCTATCGTAAAATGGCACTATGGTCAACTGGCTGACACGTCCATCAGCTAAGGTTTTTTTGGGAAGTCCTGGAGCTAGTTCAGTGATCTTTTCTTTGAGATTATTGATGACCTGAAGGGGATTTGACCCATATCTGGCTACTACCACACCGCCGACTACTTCAGCTCCGTCTTTATCCAAAAGTCCTCTTCGGTTGGCAGGGCCAAGGCTTACCACACCGATATCTTTGATTCGGATAGGAACATTCTGCTCTACAGAAACCACTGCCTCTTCGAGATCTTCTACCTTTTTGATATAGCCCAAGCCTCGCACTAAGTACTCAGCCTGATTGATTTCTATGGTTTTAGCACCGACATCCCGATTGGATTGCTTTACCGCTTCCATGACTTTCATCAAGGGAATATTGTACGCTTTCAGCGCGTCAGGATTTACATCGACTTGATATTCCTGAACAAATCCGCCTATAGAAGCTACTTCGGAAACGCCTTCCACGGCATTCAAACCGTATTTTACAAAGAAATCCTGAACGGTTCTGATCTCGTGAAGATCCCATCCGCCGGTTGGATTTCCATTTTCATCTCTTCCTTCCAGCGTATACCAATAGACTTGACCTAGCGCAGTAGCATCAGGCCCAAGTCCCGGTTGAACTGCCTCTGGAAGTAATCCTGCCGGTAATGAATTGAGTTTTTCTAGAATTCTTGATCTCGACCAATAAAATTCAATGTCTTCGTTGAAGATGACATAGATGCTGGAAAAGCCGAAAATGGAAGAGCTTCGAATGGATTTTACGCCAGGAATTCCTAATAGATAGGTAGTAAGAGGGTAGGAGATTTGATCCTCGATATCCTGTGGAGATCTTCCTGGCCACTGTGTGAAAACGATCTGTTGGTTTTCACCTATATCTGGAATTGCATCCACCGGTACGGGGTCAGAAGGCAGGGCGCCAACTTTCCAACCGAATGGAGCTGTCACTATTCCACCTAAGATCAGAGCGATCAGCAGTAGAACCGTAACGAGTTTATTTTCAAGAAAATACTTAATAATGGAGTTAAGCATGATTTAATCCTGGTAAAAGGAGAAACTAGATAGAAAAGGCTAAGTGGTTAATTACCAATAGCTAACACGAGGTCGAAAGACCTATTACCAGGAAATATTAAATCAAGAATGATTCGAAGAGGATGACAAAATCCTTTTCAATCGGGGGGGGAGTTAAGAAGGCAAATTGATACTCCGAAGTAGTAGTTGGAGCAATGCTGAAGATAAATGTTTGTGTAAATGCAGCGATAAAAATAAGTTGACCAGCATCGAGTTGCACAACTTTGAGGTTTTGATCTCCGTCATTGTGTACCAATTCGAATTGATTTTGGCAGCATTCGTTGGCATCTTTAAATTCTCCATGTTCAGAGGTGGGAGATTGCTGATGATTATTCATTCCACAATCCAAATTTTTGGCAGAAAGACCAATTGCATTTAACATTTCAGATCCCATGCAGAAGTGGCTGCTTTTCGCCAAACCAATGTTTGCAAAAAGCAGTAAGGCTGCTAATAATATGGAAAATGTGTTTTTCACTGGGTGCTAAAGTAGGAAATTAAAAATAAATCCTCAAAGAGGATTAAATCTATAGATGCATATATACACTACGGGTACCAATCTACAAGAGTTTCTTTCTTTGCATGAATTGAATAAAATATACCCCGCAGCATCGCCACGGGGACTATTTTTATTTGTCTACGTGCTTTTCTTCGCTTTTTAAAACGAATTCATAAACACATGGGATTACGATCAGGTTTAGTAAGGTCGCTGTGAGCAAACCTCCCAGAATGACTACAGCCATGGGGCTCTGGATTTCATTTCCAGGTTCTCCGCTTTTCATCGCTAATGGAATAAGAGCTAGCCCAGTAGTAAAGGCAGTCATTAGAATAGGGTTTAACCTGTCCAAAGCACCTGTTTTTAGCAGTTCAATTCCCCTCATTCCTTCTTTTCTCAAGTCCTCATATCTAGAAACCAGCAATATTCCGTTTCGTGTGGCTATACCAAACAAACTGATAAAGCCAATGGTAGCTGCAATGCTGACTATTCCTGAGGTGAAGTAAACAATCAAAATTCCCCCAATTAATGCCAAAGGCAAATTAATCAGCACAATAAAAGAAAGTCTGACATCCTGAAATTCATAGTACAGCAATAGGAAGATCACCAAAATTGCGAGCCCTGCCGTGACTAATAATAGTCTGGAAGCTTTGGCCTCACTTTCAAACTGACCGTCATATTCCACACGGTAACCTTCAGGAATCTGAATGTCATTCCCTATGATTTCCTGAATAGCATTGACTACACTTCGAAGATCTCTGCCTTGGACATTTGCCGCCACTACAATCTTTCGCTGGACATTTTCTCTACTTATCGTATTTGGACTGCTTACAGATCCAATAGTTGCCAGTTGATTGAGTGGAATATGTGCCTGATTTGGCAGACTTATCAAAGCGGTTTCTAATGCTTCTTTGCTGCTTCTTGACTCTGGCCTGAATCTCACCATCAGGTCAAAGTACTTTTGACCTTCATAGACTTCACCCGCTTTTTCACCGGCAAATGCCACATCAATCTGCTCCATGAAATCCCCTACAGTCATTCCATGGGCTGCAAGAATCTGTCTATTTGGAGTGACACGAAGCTGAGGAACTTCCACTTGCTGATCCACAGCCACATCTGCAATTCCTTCAATCGGCTTGATACTCGTTTCTATATTCTTGCCTATCTCATAGAGTTGCTGCAAATCGGCACCAAATATCTTGATGGCAATATTGGCTCTTGTCCCCGAAAGCATGTGATCAATTCGGTGTGCAATAGGCTGACCTAACGTGATATTTGCTCCAGGAACGACGCTCAATTTTGTTCTCACTTCTTCGAAAAACTCCTCCTTGGATTTGTTCGTGAGTACAAAAGGAACGTCTATTTCAGCAGCATTTACCCCTTGAGCATGTTCATCCAGCTCAGCTCTTCCTGTTCTTCTGGTGACTACTTCCACCTCAGGCATTTCCAGTAGGATTTGCTCTACCAGTCGCCCCGTTTTGTTACTTTCTTCCAAAGACATTCCGGGAATACCAACCACACTTATTACTAGAGAACCTTCGTTGAATTCGGGTAGAAAACTTCTTCCAAGCTGTGTGAATACTACTAGACTTAGTATAAATGCACCAATGGTAACACCCATTATTAGTTTGGGTATTTTCAACGCGTTGGTCAGTGAGGCTGCATATTGCCGTTTCAACCATCGCTCTACTTTAGTGCCATTCGCCTGTTTGGCGAGAAGCTCTTCGTTTTTGAGAAGATAGGAACACAACACAGGAGTTACGGTCACTGCCACTACCAAAGAAGTGAGCACTGAAGTAATGAAAGCGATTCCCAAAGGCTGCAATAATCTTCCTTCCATTCCGCTCAGAAAAAAAAGCGGGATAAAAGAAACGATAATAATTAATGTGGCTATAATTATCGAGCTTCTGATTTCGATCGATGCAGATTTTACCACCGTGAGAAGAGGTTCACGCTCATTTTTCGGTTTCAGGATATTCTCTCTCAGCCTTTTGTATACATTCTCTACATCTATAATCGCATCATCCACCAATGCACCGATGGCAATGGCCATCCCTCCCAAACTCATCGTGTTGATGGTATAGCCCAATAATTTCAGCACAATCACAGACACTAATAGAGAAATGGGAATGGCTACCAATGAAATGACTGTTGTCCTCCAGTTCATGAGAAAGATAAACAAGACGATCACCACAAAGAAAGCTCCCTCCAAGAGCGTTCGGTTGAGGTTGGCTATAGAAGATTCAATGAAGTTTGACTGTCGGAATATTTGGCTTTTAATTTCCACAGTTACTGGCAGAGATTCCCGTAAATCCGCAATTGCTTTATCAATACTGGCAGTAAGCTCCAATGTGTTGACTTCTGGTTGCTTGGCAATAGTTAAAATCACAGCAGGTGAAGCGTTCAATGAACCGTCTCCAATCTTGTCTGCTGCCCCAATCTGTACAGTTGCGACATCCTTTATCTTGATGGTCTGTCCATTTACCTGTTTAAGCACGGCTTCTTCTAGGTCTTCCAGCGAATAAATTCGTCCACTACCTTTGACGATGTATTGATTGCCATATTGATTGACTACTCCGCCAGGGGCATTTATATTGGATTCTTTCACTTTCTCAAGCAGTTCGCTCAGACTTATCCCATAGTACTTAAGTTTTTCAGGAATAGCCAAAACTTGGTATTGCTTGTAGTCTCCACCTATGACGATTACATTGGCAACGCCTCCGATTGATTTGATTCTCGGTCGGATAGTCCAGTCTGAGAGCGTACGCAATTCCATGGTACTCAGACTGTCAGAGGTTACGCCCAAAAGCATGATTTCACCCATTATAGAAGAAATAGGAGCCATGGTAGGCATTCCCACACCTTCCGGTAAATTCTCGATCACCATTGGGATGCGCTCATTTACAATCTGCCGTGCTCGATAGATGTCAGTTCCCCAGTCAAATTCTATCCATACTATGGATATTCCAGCGGCAGAAGATGAGCGAATTCTACGCACATTTGGCGAACCGTTCATGGCAGTTTCCAGCTGATAAGAGACGAGTTTTTCCACTTCCTCTGATTCCATTCCATGTGCCTCAGTCAAAATCGTAACCGTAGGCGCTGTTAGGTCCGGAAATACATCCACATTCATTGTGCGTGCCAAATACATTCCTGTTATACTCAATAAAACAGCCCCTAATAGCACCATCAATCTATTTCGAAGCGAAAAAGATAATATTTTATTTAGCATAGCTTCAGTGAGTTAATGTTCATGTCCGTGTGCAGGCGCCTGTCCAGACATAGAAGCCATTTTCACCTGATAGGCTCCTGTGGATACCACCATTTCACCTAGTGCTAAACCACTTAAAATCTCCACTTCCAACCCGTTCTTTCTTCCAATGGTTACCTGTCTTCTTTCAAAACTTTCCCCAGACAACTCCACGATGACAGAGTAATTACCGTAGTCCTCCAATAAGGCAGACTCAGGAATTACTACTGCTACACGCGGTTCGCCTACCGCTAGCTTTACTTCTGTGAAGCTTCCTTCTGGCATTTCTACTACATCATTGATCTCAGCATAAATTGATAAGAGAGGTTTGTCACTTTCCACCTCTTTGCCAACCGAAAGGATAGATCCTCCTGTTTCCTTCAGGCTTGACCACTTATCAGAACTCGGTCGATAATGTAGATCCTGTAAATGCTGTAGTTCTCTTGCGTAAAGAGGACTTACCTGTACTTCCAACAAACTTGTTTTGTGACTTGTGATCGTTACCAAACTAGCGCCCTGCTCTACAAAAGCGCCGTTATTTACTCCAATTGCTTTCACATATCCATTAAATGGCACCGAAACTTGTTTGCCTCCTGTTGAGTATCCAGAGTTAAGGGTTTCATAAGTTGATTTGGCTACCAGATATTTTTGCTCAACCTGTTCAAGTTCTGCTCTAGGTACAATCTTGGATTCGAACAGCTTCTGTTTTCGTTCAAATTCAGCAGTTGCCTGATCTAAAACAATCTTGGCTCTTTGAATCTCTGCTGTCAAATTACCAGAAGTAAGTCCAGAGCTACTGACAACCATTAGTATTTGGCCTTTCTTAACGCTGCTTCCTTCTGTCAAGCTTTCACTTTTGAAAGTCACCCTTCCACTTGTTGTTGCTATCAGTGTTTCATAATCAGATGGAGAAACTTTCCATACACCTGAGGTGGGAATTGTTTCATAAATCTCCTTTTGAATAGCTGCGTTGGTTTGAAAGTCCATTTTCCATGCCTGTTCTTTCAAAAATGTGATAGAACCATCGTCAGCTTCCTCAGTTCCCAAGGAGGCGGTTGCTTCGTCTAATGATGCAAATACAGTTACCTGATCCACCACCACTCTGTCTTTAAGAGAAGGTGTTTCGATTTCGAATACCAGTTGATATATGCCTGCTTCGGTAGGCACAAGGGCGGGTTTGAAAATCCCTGGTGAATCAGGAGCATCTACTGTGTTGCGTATTCCTTTATCTCCTTTGATTAAACTCACAGTCATTTTCCCTTCCCGCACAGGTTGGTGTTTCTCCAAGACTGTGACATGGGCTGCAAATCGACTTGACTTTCCTACTACTAGTGCAGGGAACTCTACGAATAATTCCGTCTTTCCTGTCCATACCGTGTGGTCAACAGTTGGAATCTCTTCGACAGCTGTGATGTGGCCTCCTGCTTCGTCATGTGCATGATCCTCTTCTTCCTGTCCTTGACAGGAAGCTAGGATTATCACAAACAATACAATGAAATTTCTCATATGATCTATCGTAGTTAATTAATGATCATTATGAGTATTCCCATCCTCATGGGTATGTACAGCTGAGTCGCTTTCTACCTTAAACTCCTCTTGATGATGATCTGCGTCAGCATCTTCGTCTTGTGGATGACCGTGCTCAGCTTCGGTTTCATGAGGGTGGCCATGTTCTTCATTCGATTTTTTATTTCCACATGACACTGATATAAAGAGAATAATAGCGATTGTAACTATTGATAATTTCATAATTAAGTTGTTTGATATTAAAGTTGATGTTTTAATAAATCTGCTTTTAGTAGCTGTAATTTGTTCTCCATTTCTAGCATTGAGTCTATTGCTTTTTGGTAAAACTGTAGCTCTACGTAATATTCCATAAAAGAAAATGCGCCTAGTTCATAAGCTTCTTTCAAGAGTCCATCACTTTCCAAGCCGTTCAATGTTTGTCGATACTCCTGATATTTAATTAGCAGAATCTGATATTCATTATAACGTGTGGAGAATTCAGTAAAAGCCAGATTTTGACTGGCATTTGAATTGGAAACTTGGAACTGATACTGTACCTCAGCTGCTTTGACGGTGTTTCTACCACTCCATAACGGAATGGACACCCCTGCATAAATCCCTGAGTAATTAGATCCAGCAACGCCTTGATAATTATAACCGGCAGTTAAATTTGGAAGAATCTGATTTTTGGAGAGTTTGATTTGCTGTTTGGCAACTTCTTCTCGTTGATTTAGCAGGAGAAGCTCAGGATCACTGTACTTCTTGCGTGCCCAGATGGTATCCTGAGATGCGATTTCCAGACTTTCTATAAACTCACCTGGATTGAATTGGATCGCTATTTCTCCATTTAGATTTTGGAGTTGGAGTAGGATATTCTTTTTGTCAGTATCTAACTGGTCTAGTTTGAATTGCGCCTGTACCCAAGCTATTTTGCCTTTATTAACATCAAGGATGCCGATCTGCTCCAATTCATAAAGCTTCTGTAGTTGGGTATAGACAGTTTTTGCCTGTTCCGTTCTTTCCATTTCTATGGTTCTTTTTTTATCAAGAAAAACCAGTTGATGGAGTAACTGGACGGCATGTAGGAGAATTTCCTGACGCTTGAGTTTGTAGCGAAGTTCATTTTGAGCGACCTGACTTTCAATTAAGTTGCTTCTGGCACCATACACTGTCGGAAATTCAAACGACTGGGCAATCTGAAATTCCGAATAATCCCCTGTGGAATGATCTCCAAAAGGTAGGTAGTAAGCACCTGCCTGTGGATCGGGAAGATTGTTCCCGGATTTCAGTACAAGTCGTTCACTCGCTATGAGTGATGAGAATGCCTTTAACGATGCATTATTTTGTTCGATTTCCTGCAAAATGGGCATCAATTCTAGAGATTGAGCTGCAGCATCAAATGAAAATACGCATACGCACAAGGCGAATACACTATTTTTAAACATGTAAAGTGAGTTAGAATAAATAAATTTCGATGGAGAGAAATCCATCGGACTTTGATGAAGTATTCATCAAGAATTTATTATCCTAAAGTGGGGGGGCCTCGTAAGGCGATCGAAATAAAGTAGGTATTCTTAAGTATCCCTAAAGATTCGGGGACAGACTGTTTTGATGTGAGACTTACTTTATCAATTGGAATGTGAAAAAGTGCAGCTATTGTTTTCTGCTCTCTGTTTTTTTTAACGTGAGTTTCGGAAGACTGTACCTGCGAATTTAAAGGCGATTGGTCAACTAGCTGTTGAGAATGCGCATGGTTTGCAAAAAGGAGGGAAAGAAAATCTAATGGACTCTTCTCGTCGGAATGATGCTCATGCGCAGTTCCTTCATGGTCGTCAGCATGATGATCGGAGAGAACTTCTACTTCATGCTGGTGATGAGAATGAGGCGTCAGTTGGTGCAGCATGAACAAGCAGAATATGCTGAGTAGAAATCGAGCTATTATCTTGGAGAAAGTGCGCACCTCCTGCAAAGGAATTTAAATTATCCTTTAAATCAAATGGCGAAAGAATAAAATTAGGTGATGACTGCCAGCAAAAAGTAGTTAGTGGAATTTGGCTAATTAATATTTCTCACATTCATATCTCAAAATGTTCGGGGTAAGGCTAATAGGATGCAAGATACTAGCTAGTTTTTTTCCGGGTTACCTGTTTATCCATTCCGATTTAAACTCTTACTGATTAAGGAGTTCTTGATCATTTCTATGATCTAAAAATAAAAAAATAATATAGGTACTTTGGAAAAGTGCTATTTCAAAATTTTGGAATATGACAAAAGAAGTTTATAAAATTTACTTTTTACTTGAATCAGTTTCAAAATATAAATGATAATGTTTGCTACATCCGGGATTGAAAGCGGCAGTACACTTAGGGCAGGTGTTGCCACTGGCTTGATATTCTGTGATTGTCAGTTCCGAGCCACAGACTCCACAAAGGATAGCTTTGGTATCAAATTTAGCCTTCGGCCAAACTTCTGGTTTGTGATCCGCCTCTTCTTCATGACAGGAAAAGCAAGGATAGTACTTCTCACAGCACTTGAACTTGATTGCAATCACATCCAGATCCGAGTGCCAATGCTGACATCGAGTTTGATAGTCCACCGTCTTTCCGTATATATTAATGCCTTTGATCTCAGATCTTACGACCGGCAGTAGTGGCGCTTGCTGAGCCATGATTTGGCTGGAAAAAAGTATCAGAAAGGAAAATAGAAGGGTTTTCATTGGGGATAGGCGGATGCTCGTCTTTGTTTTATAACCTTAAAGATATTGGTTCGAATTAGAAATACGAGCATATGAGTTCTGAATTACCTCCCGAACGCTCCTATTAGTGATCGGGGATATCAGAACATGTTTCACTAACTTTTAAATTCTGAAATACAAGTTTCAAACTACCTGTATTATTTTTGGTAAGTAATATCAAAATGAACCAAGTTCAGAGGTTCTTCATTTAATTAGTCATCTTAACTTTATATTAAGAAATGGAAATACCTGTAATTAACTCCTGAAAGTAATCTTTTCGAGTTAGATGAAAGAGACATAAATGCTTTTGATTGCTTTGTAAAAGCTAGTTGTTGGTATTTATATCAACTCCTTGTATTATAAAACCAATGGCAATAATTAATTTAAACAAATGGATAAAATAAGGATTTGGCTGATTGCCAGGTATCAGACCTTCATTTCAAGTATTGCATTTATTCCGGGTTTTATAAGCTTGGGATTTTTGGTTTTGGCAGCATTGATGTTATCTTTTGACTTATCCGAGGAGGGTCAGCATTTAAAAGCTGACATTCCCTGGTTGACAATCAAGGATCCTTCTACCGCTCGAAGCGTCTTAGGTGCTATAGTCGGAGGGATAATTTCTCTAACTGTTTTTAGCTTCTCGATGGTGATGATTGTCCTGAGTCAAGCAGCTTCACAGATGAGCAATCGGGTTTTGGACAAACTCATCGGCAACAGGTTTCAGCAAATCGTTTTAGGTATTTACATTGGCACCATTATTTATACTTTTTTCATTTTCAGTACAATTAGAGAATATGGAGATTCATTTCAGATCCCTTCTCTCAGTATTTTTTTACTGACTATCATTACCGTCATTGATCTCTTCCTCTTCATTTATTTTCTTCATTATATCACTCAGTCAGTTAAATATGATGTGATCATAGACCGAATCAAATCTACTACATTTGAGGCAATGGAGGCTTTTTGTACTGAAAATGAAGAGATTAAGGAGGTAAGTAAATTTGCTGCTCTTTCAGTGGTGAGAGCTGCACGATCTGGAATATTTGAAGGTTTTGACACCAAAGAAATGATGAATTTCCTATCAAAAAATAAGTGCAGCATGAGCTCTATCTATCCAATGGGAACTTATGTCCTGCGTGGACAGCCGGTACTAAAATGTAGTCGAAACCTTGAAGATGCTCAACTGGAAAAGGCAGTGTTGGGAATAACTGTTAGTAATCAGGAATCGGTGAATAATAACTACGAATATGGATTCAGGCAACTCTCTGAAATCGCTTTAAAAGCGCTAAGTCCTGGAATCAACGATCCTGGAACGGCAATTATTAGTTTGAGGGCGTTGGTAGATTTACTTGGCTTCAGAGCAAATAACTTTCCTTCCGCTTCACTTTCACAAGAGGATGTTCCTTATATACTTTATCGAAAAGAACTAAGTTTTGACACCCTTTTTGAGCGGGTGATTTGCCCGATTTGGGATTATGGAAAAGAAGATAGAATGCTCCAACACGAATTTAAATTGCTCTTGGGACAGCTTTCATTAGTTCTTATATCTCCACCATTATTAAAACTTTTGGAGCAAGTGGAGAAGAAAGTAGGGGATGAATCAGTTTAAAGGTCAGTCTATAAATGCCTCAAGAACGCATCTGGGTTATTCATAAAATTTTTGAGTAGGGTGAAATGCTCGGTCTCCTCATAACTGACCTTTTGAATCTGATCGGCAAATTCAAACAAGTTGGAGTTTGGTAAGGTCATTAGAATCGGAGAGTGGGTGGCAATTATAAACTGACAACCCTGATTCTCTGCCAGATTTTTGATCAATGCGAATAATGCCAATTGCCGCTGAGGTGAAAGTGCAGCTTCGGGTTCATCGATCAGATAAATGCCTTCTGGTTGTAATCTACCCTCCAAAATTTTCAAGAAGCCTTCACCATGAGATACTTCAGTGAGGTTTCCATATTTCCGAAGTAATGCCTCTTTTTGTCCAAGAATCGATCCCACAGCCAGTTTCAAACCTGTTCCGCTCAATCTTTTTTCAAAGTCTACAATTTCTCCCTGCATCTCGGTATCCATAGTTCGAAGACGCTTCACAAACCCGAAATAATCCTCTGCCCTAAAGAAAAACCCTCGGTAAGCTTTATTGGTCCATTTTGTAATTATTTGTTCACCATAGCTTTTTATCCCATCTAGAGTTTCATCACTTTCTAAATCAGTACTTCCGATTGCAGGTAGGTTGAGTTTGATTGCTAACGCTTTGAGTAAGGTTGATTTTCCCGACCCATTTTCTCCGACAAATATTGTAATCGGTTTATCAAAAGTCATCACATGCAATTCATTTAGCGCTTTTAGCGAAAAGGGAAACTGGCTATCACTGCCAGATGGGAGATGAATTTGATGGAGGAAATACATTTTGAATATGTTTTAACCTTTGAGTTATCATTTCGAAGAAGGAAAGTCTGAGAAATTTTCTCGAAGGTTTTAATCTGGTTTTTAGAAATTTATCCGAATTACAAATTCTAAGATAGTGGCTCGGAATTACAAATTCCGAGCAGCGTTTAGACTACTCCGGCTTTGCGATAAATCCTGCTTTTAGTACAGTTTTGAAGACTTCATCAGCCGTGATTTCTTCAGACTCCACAGTTAAAATCCTGTCTTCACTTTGCAGGTCCACTGACCAGGAATTGATCTTTGATTCAGCATCTAGTATAGGAGTGACCTTGGCTAGGCAATTGCCACAAGCAATATTGGTTTTGAATTTTTGAGTTTTCATTTTATATAGATTTTAAATTGTTAGATTTTGTTGCAAAAGTCGTCTGACGCGCGTTTTCTGATTGTTATCTTGGAGCATTTCTGTTAATGCCTTTAGTACTTAAATCTCGATTCTAGGCTCTTGATTCTTGATTCATAGTTCTTTTCCCTTGATACTTGTGTCTAGCTACTTGCTACTATTCTTGGCTCTTGGTTTTTTTCTCTTGATACTTGTGTCTAGCTACTTGCTACTATTCTTGGCTCTAGGTTCTAGTCTCTTGGTTCTTTTCTCTTGGTTCTTTTCTCTTGATACTTGTGTCTTTGACTATGCCTGATTTTGGTTGTCACTATTCCGCCTAGTGTCAGGTTAAAGTTTTGGTTTCGTTTTTCTTTCTTGGTTCTTTTCCCTTGATACTTGTGTCTAGCTACTTGCTACTATTCTTGGCTCTAGGTTCTAGTCTCTAGGTTCTTTTCTCTTGATACTTGTGTCTAGCTACTTGCTACTATTCTTGGCTCTCATATCTTGATACTTGCTACTAAATACTAAATACTTTTCCCTTTCAATCGAAGACTATTTAATACTACAGACACCGAACTAAACGCCATTGCAGCGCCGGCGATCATGGGATCGAGCAGAAATCCGTTAATGGGATAAAGAATTCCAGCTGCTATTGGGATACCGATTAAGTTATAGATAAATGCCCAAAACAGGTTTTCCTTAATTCCTCTGACGGTCTGGTGTGACAAATTTAGAGCTTTCGGAATAACTTCCAGATCGGAGGAAATTATGGTCATTTTTGCGACGTCCATCGCAATGTCCGAACCGTGTCCCATTGCGATACTGACATCAGCTTGTGCCAACGCTTCAGAATCATTGATTCCATCGCCGACCATTGCTACGATCTTACCTTTTGCCTGAAGTTCTTTGACGAAGTTTGACTTGTCTGAAGGCATCACCTCGGCTTTGAAATCCGTCAGTCCAACTTGTTTGGCCACTGCGGCCGCTGTCTGCTGATTGTCTCCAGTCAGCATATAAACTTCGATTCCCTTTTCTTTTAGCTTTTGAATAGCTGATTTAGAGTTCGGTTTGATCTCATCAGATATGGCAATAACAGCTAGCACGGATTCCTCATTGGCAAAGAAAACAACGGTTTTTGCTTCATCACGCCATGTTTTTGACAAGTCTTTTAACTTAGAATTCACTGAAATGCCATTTGACTCCATCAGTTGCGCATTCCCTACCACGAATTTTTGATCCGATTGGTTTTTGGCTTCTACTCCTTTTCCTGTTAAGCTTTGGAAACCGTTGATTGAACTAGCTTTGACTCCTTCTTGGGTCAATTTTTTGCTTACTGCATCTGCCAAAGGATGTTCTGACTTAGATTCTATGGCTAAGAGGGTAGAAGCGAACTCATTTTTTATCTCCTCACTTTCCCATTTGATGTTCGAAACGGTTGGTTTTCCGGCGGTGATAGTTCCTGTTTTGTCTAAGATTATTGCGTTGACTTTATGGGCTATTTCCAAACTTTCTGCGTCTTTGATCAGAATGTTGTTTTCAGCACCTTTTCCTATTCCAACCATAATTGCGGTCGGTGTGGCCAATCCCAAAGCACAAGGACAGGCGATTACCAGCACAGCGACGGCATTAAGAATGGCATGTGATAAGGCATCTTCTCCGCCTAAAATCATCCAAACAGCAAAAGTCAGAATTGAAATCCCAATCACGGTAGGTACAAATATGGAGGCAATTTTATCCACCAGTTTCTGAACCGGGGCTTTGCTTCCCTGAGCTTCTTGTACACGTTTGATAATCTGTGATAAAAGCGTTTCACTGCCGACTTTTTCAGCTATGAAGTGAAAACTTCCCTTTTGATTAATAGTACCGGCAAATACTTCGTCATTTTCTGCTTTTTCGATAGCAATAGGTTCACCGCTGATCATGCTTTCATCCACAAAGGAATTTCCCGAAACCACCTTCCCATCTACAGGAATCTTCTCTCCTGGACGAACAATGATTTCATATCCTTTTTGCACTTCAGCGATTGGGATTTCCTTCTCGGCACCATTAACTATTGCTTTCAAGGTTTTCGGCTGAAGTCCCATTAAATTCTTGAGTGCGGAGGAAGTTTTTGACTTCGCTTTTTCCTCCAGCATTTTACCAAATAAGATGAACGTAATAATCACCGTTGCAGCTTCATAATAAACGTGGGGCTCAAAACCACGGCTAATCCAGAACTCGGGAAAGAGGGTATTGAAAAGGCTGAAGATAAAGGCGATTGCTGTACTCAAAGCCACCAGTGTGTCCATATTGACACTTCTGTTTTTCGCTTGTTTCCAGGCGCTGATATAGAATCTTCTACCGAAAATAGCAAGAACCGGAATAGCTAAAACCAAAGAAATCCATGTTCCAGGCGTCCAGTCCATGAAAAACATTCCTATGATAAATATTGGAAGCGTTAATATTGCAGCTCCTATAGTATCTTTTTTTAATTTTTCGTAGTGCTCTTTTTGCTTATTAGAGACTGTTTCCTCTACATTTTCTCTATCGGTAATCAATCCATAACCAATAGCATTGAGTGCTTCGCTCAATCCCTCAGGGCTGATTTCATCTGAGTATTCTACTAGAACTGTGCTGCTAGCGAAATTTACTTGAGCGGATTTGACTCCTTCTGTATATGAGAGGATAGTTTCCACGCTGGAAGCACATGCTGCGCATGTCATGCCAGTGATAGGGAAAGTTTCTTTATGTAGTTTTTCGGTGGATTCTGTCATGAGATTTCTAGCCTTGGTTAGATTTTACAAATTTAAGGATACTCACAGCGAGAAGTGTTATGGAATTAGGCTTAAAAGTTATGACATTATGTGTTGTGGGTTATTACCGTTGGGTACGTAATGTTTTTTTTTGCTGAGGAATCGAATAGGATTGCTTTGCTGGTTTTTTTAAAGAATTACTTGCCAATCTTGATTCAGAGGCACATTTGGTCGATAGAATATGACGGGGAGATTTTGGCCAGAGCTCTATCGCAGCGGATGGTAAGCTTGGATTTTACCAATCGTTCTCATGGAACGAAAAAGGCTTATTGCTGAATTGATTGCTACTGGCCAGACATTCCTGCGGAATGAAAATACCATTTTGATAAATTGATTGCTACTGACCAGACATTCCTATGGTACGATTTGTCATTTCGATAGTAAAAGCAAATGCTTGCCCGAGAATGCATTATATAAGGTGATAGTCTGAAAATTTCCATCAATCTCAGAGATAGTCATATGTTCCAGAGAAACATTTGGTTGGGAGAAAATGAGATTAATAGCTGTTCAAGCGTTCCCTCGGAACGCATGGTGGGTTCAAATTGTAACGCTGGTTACCGTGCTTGCAAATCCTTGGATATGACTTCGGAATTGCATATTCCGAAGAGCGGAATAACTCTCCGAGACCTCTGCTAAAAACTCTGTTTTCACTGTCGTTAAATTATACTTTCATAAAAAAAGGCTTAGCGAATCAAATCGCTAAGCCTTTTTATATAGGGTCCTAAAATAGAAACTATCCCTATCTCAATGAGTTGATCCATTTTGCGATTTTCAACGCATCTCCTTTGGATACCTGAGCCATTGGAGGCATAGGAGTAGCATAATCAGGCCAGTTTTCCGGTTGTGGATTGTAGATCAATTCAACGATTTTCTCATCTGAATACCTTCTTTTTGCCACATCTTCATAGGCTGGACCGATTACCTTTTTGTCTTTCATATGGCAAGCAGAACAGGTGTTTTTGGCTAAGATCGATTTAATCTCCGCATCAGTAGGAATAGCAGAGGCTACAGTTGCAGCTTTTGCCGGAGCAATTTTCGTAGCGGCTACTTGCTTAGCTGGTTCTGGAGCTGCAGGAGTTTTGATCGCCATTTTGGCCCCAGAAGGAATATTATGCAACGTATAATAGGCATCTGGATGAACTAATGAGAAACTCCCATCCACCGCACGTATCCCATTGAGGCTAAGTTTATGAACATAATCTGTTCTCAAACCATCAACAGCAATTCTTGCTGACATACCATCTGCGGCAACTTCCGCACCTAGAATTTTCAAGGTTTTGTTGTCAACAGGAGGGCTACCATAAACAGGATAATACTTGTAGGTAAAGCTTTCTACTACGTAGGATGTTAAATCTTCGGCAGAAGCTTTGTTGACTGGCTTGGTGAATTCGATCAAGAATCCATCAGACTGAGCTTTTACAGTTCTCATTTCGAATGGGATGTTGTGATTCCAAACCAAACGTTGCAAACCTTCATTTGCCTCACCAGCTGAACCCCAACCACGGTTGGTTTCGCCGATAAACAAAGACTTGTCTGGAGCCCAAACCATTCTCAAAATTCCAGACTGAAAGCCAGATCTGAAATCAATAGAAGCACCTTGCATCACGCCATTTACTTCTTCAAGAACGACACGCATGATCTTACTCTGACCTTGGTCACCGATCAAAACCTGTCCTCCAAAAGGACCGAAATTTCCTTCAGGAATTACTATGGGTTCGGAGTTGGAGATACCCTGGATTCCATGAGGTAACCATACAGCTGGTAATTTCAGATCAGGAAGTTTTTCTTTAGCCTGCGCCATAGTGATGTACGGAGCATCGATCACATTTTCTGGCTTGGAAAAGCCACCAGTTCCATTCGGTACTTTCTGTGGATCAACTACTTTGTTGAATTCTTCAGCAGTCAATTTCAAAGGAGAATTAGGTAGTCCAGTCCAAGCTAAACCTGCTGGATGGCCAGTGAAATCACCTTTGTCTATGAACCAAAGTCCACCAGAGCCCATGTAATCACCTTGATTTTCGGTATAAACTAACTTGTCGCCAAGCATTCCCAAACCTGCTGGAGATCTCATTCCAGTAGCATAGGGTTCCATAGTTCCGTCACGGTTGATCTTCATGATCCAGCCTCTCATCGGCACACGGCTTTCGCCTCTCCACCATTCTTGGTCACCAAAAGCAACGTTTGCAGAAACGAAGAAAGAGCCATCAGGACCTACTTTAGGACCAAAGCTATATTCGTGGTAGTGAGCAGAAATAGGCCAAGCATAAACTGTCTCGTACAAATCAGCCGTACCGTCCTGATCAGTGTCAACTAATTTGGTTAACTCTCCTCTTTGAGCCATATAGAATGCTCCATCTTCGTAATGAAGACCTAGAATTTCATGGAGACCGGAAGCGAATTTTCTGAAGAAAGGCTTTGAGCTGGTAGGGTTTTCTACTATAAATACGTCTCCTCTACGAGTAGCTACACCGAGGTCACCATTTGGCAAAACCGTCAAGCCGCCAACTTCAAGAAGAGTTCCTTCTGGAGCTGTTACTCGCATGATTTTAAAGAAATCCTCTTCTTTAGGGGATTCCTGTGCATCTACAAGCCCAGGTATCAGCTGAATTACAGCTGCTAGTCCAAAGGCAATTTTTGTGAATTTATTCTTTAGTAATGTTTTCATCTTTGCGCTGTCCTTGGATTAAAAGAGAAGATTATAAACGATGTTTCCCTTTGCAGGTAAGAAAATACCGGCATTTCCATCTGTGGAATGCGTCACCGGAGCTCCGTAAGTAGCCTCATCGTATGCTAGATATACACCAGTTTCAGGCAGTAAATAGTATCCTTTATTGATCTTTTGGATCTCAGTGCCTGCAGCTACTTTGTAATAGCCATTGCTAATTCCAGATATAGATCTGCTGATTCCTTTGCCTGTTTCCAACACTTTGATCTCATCTTTTACTGATTCACCAGAAATTAAGTAAGAGAAAATAATGTCTTCTGAACCGTTCTTTAACTGATATCCTTTTGTTCTGAATTCTTCCGAAGCCTTGAAATCACTACCTACCGAATTTACTGCTGGAGCACTTAAATTGATCACTGAACCACGAGGAACTGAAACGCCATTTCCACGGCTATCCCACATAGGAGTAGCATCTAAAAATAAACCTCTCCAAACCTGGATCAACGTACCCGTTTCCATGTCATACGCATAGTTTACCTGCTCTTTGCTGGCAACTGAAACCACGTGGCTCAATCTTTTGTGATTAGGGATATTTCGGAAGCTTCTCAAAACAGGAGTTTCATCAGCATCTACTAATATAGGGTCGGTGTCTTGAGAAGCGCCAGTTTCAGATATCAACAGGTTTGTATTTCTTAGGCTTGAACCAGAGATAGACATATTGAATCCATCTACCGACCAATTTCTGTTTTTGGAAGCAATAATCTGAATTGGATTGTCACCAGCTTTCAAATTCTTTTTTACACTTACACCTCTATTAGAAAGATTGGAAATGGATTCGCTTCCCAGAGCGAAACCACCTAATCCACCTGGAACCTGAAGTGTGATTTCATATTCACCTGCATCTTTTACATTTAGGATTGCAGTGTATTTCGTCAAATTGACATCAGATACTGATGCAGGAACTTCACTCAATGAAGCAACAGATCCTTGGGCTACAGCCGTTTTTCCAGCTAGCTCTTCCAAGTTGTTAAATGAACCTTGGAACGTTTCATAGGTTACTTTAGATACGGTAGGAGTCTCAGCATTGAAAGGGGTGATTTCTATGTTTCGGAATGCGACTGCACCGTGATCACCTTGAATTCTCAGTGGACCTTTAGCTACATCTTCGCCAGTCATGGAGCCGCGAGTAGGGCCGAAAACTTCCAGATTCTCATGGATAGTCACACCGTTAAGTTTCACGGAAAGGAAACGTGCGTTCTCAATTTTCTCTCCGGCTGTATTGAATTTTGCAGCTTGGAAAGACACGTCCAACTTTTGCCAAACACCAGGTGCTTTGCTTACATTTTGTCTTGGAGCATAACCTTGATAGCCATTTTGGCCATCAGGCTTGCTCTCGTCCCAGCGCTGATAGAGTCCGCCATTGTCACCAGGTTTGGTGTTAATAGAAGTCCAGCTGTCTAGAATTTGAATTTCATAATTTCCTTGAAGATAAACGCCCGAATTTGATCCGGGTGCTACCATGTACTCTAAAGAAAGATCTACATCTCCGTATTTTTCGGTAGAAGTGATGTCAGCTCCATGATTTTTCTTTGTAGGCAGATTAGCCATGATGCCCGAGCCTTCGGCAGATTGAAGAATACTAGGAACTGCTGGATCAGCCCAGACTTTTCCTACTTCTGTCCAGCTGTCTTTGTTTCCATTGAAGGAACTCAAGTCTAGCTTGACTGGATTTTGCTGTGCTTGCACTATACCGAACTGGAGAGCTAAAGCAGCGGTGAGCAAGCCTACATGTTTGTTCAAAATCATGTGCATTTGGGGGTTAATAAATTACAAATAGGTTACAGTGGTTCTTATAAAAGAAGGAGTTTTGCAGGAAAGCAAAATGCGTCTCTACAAAACTCCTTAAAATTAACGGGTTATTTTCAACTTAATAACCAGAGTTCTGAGTTAAGTTAGGATTCAAAGAGATCTGAACGTGAGGGATAGGGAATAAGGCTTTAGTAGCGTCAGATGGGGAGTGATCCCACCAAGTACCAGTAGTGAATTTTCCGAATCTGATCAGGTCAGTTCTTCTTTTACCTTCAAATATAAACTCTCTTCCTCTTTCAGCAAGCAATTCATCTAAAGTTAGTGTACTAGCAGTATAAGCTGCTGAACTCCAATCGGTAACGTTGAAGGATCTTTTTCTTGATGCGTTGATCAAATCCACAGCTTCAGAAGTAGCAGTTCCACCATTTTTTCTCATGATTGCTTCAGCTTTGTTGAAATAGATTTCAGTCAATCGATAGATGACATAGTCGTTTTCCTGATAGCTTGGATCATCAGAGATTCCAGAACGGTACTTGTTGAATCTCGCACCAGAGTTTTCTTCACCGTCAGTCATAGAACCTTTACCTGTAGCTCCTTCCGAGTTTCTACGGATATTATTCACATAGACCAAAGGCTGACCGTCATATTCTTCAGTACCCATGATAGGCTCTCCTGTATTGTAATCAGTCTGAGCACCGAATAGGAACCAATCTTTCTTTCTAAGGTCATTTTCTGCATAGGCGTCAAACGCATTTGGAGTAACTACGAATGCATTCCATCCGCTGTAGGTTACATCCAATGCTCTAGACATATTGCCGTAGCCAGAGAAGAAGCCTCCCCAACCAAAAGAGAATCCTCCTTGACGGCTGAAGGCAAACTGGAAGATGTTTTCTGGTGAAAGCTGATTCTGGTTATTAAACGGACCAAGAATGCTTGGGTCAAGACTCATGCTTCCGTTTAGACTTCCGCCTTCGCCATTGATTACTTTATCAGAATAGTTGATTGATTCATCGTACATAGGCGTGCCCGTCCAAACTTCAGCATTGAGGTACAATTCAGAAAGCATTGCATATCCAGCAGCTTTAGATACCCGACCTACCAGTTCCTGCGAAAGCGGCTCAAGGTTGTCTACGTTTGCTTCCAATTCCTCTTTCACAAAAGCAAAAACCTCAGCTCTGGTACTGTTTTCAGGATTTACTGGAGTACCTACGGTAGTTACGATAGGAACATTTCCCCACATATCCATGATTCTCATGTAGTGGTAAGAACGCATTACACGAACTTCAGAAAGTATGGATTCCATCTCTGCGTCTGTAAGTCCGGCAGCGATATAATCTACGCTTTCTAGATCTTCCAATACAGCATTTACATAGCCAAGTCCTTCCCACATCAATGCCCAAGCTCTTCTCAAACGTGGCTCTTGATCCGTCCATTCGTGGTGATGCAGTCTTACGTGATCACCTCCATC
>Ga0105055_10001067_pt1 | contig 44478 bp, 38 predicted proteins | sample BON03_FD_78090 | JGI IMG/M metagenome (GOLD analysis project Ga0105055, IMG submission 78090) | Freshwater microbial communities from Lake Bonney liftoff mats and glacier meltwater in Antarctica - BON-03 | ecosystem: Environmental > Aquatic > Freshwater > Ice > Glacier meltwater | place: Lake... | reverse complement strand
TTCGGTATCGGGAAAGCTCTGGAAATGGCTTCGAAACCATCGTGCAAAAACTTCAAATCTAATGTTTCGGAAGCTTCAATCATGGGATAAACCACGTAAATCTGACGGCCTAAGGCGATTTCACGGCGCATGAATTCAAAAACCTTCAGTCGTTGGGCGTCCTTCGCATGAAGCGTTTTAATGGCTTTCCGACCCGCCGGCAATTCGTCGATGATGGAGATGTCAAGGTCGCCGTATAAAGTCATCGCCAGCGTACGTGGGATGGGCGTGGCGGTCATGACCAATACATGTGGGGGGACTTTGCTCTTTGCCCATAACTGTGCCCGCTGAGCCACCCCAAAGCGGTGCTGTTCGTCGATGATGGTTAAACCCAAATTAGCAAATACCACAGCCGGCTCAATCAAGGCATGAGTACCCACCAAAATATGCAGCTCGCCCGAGGCTAAATTTTCATGAATAACGCGTCTGTCTTTGGTTGATGTGCTGCCGGTAAGCAAGGCGATACCTACAGGCATTTCACCGAGCATTTCCTTTAGTGTCAGAAAATGCTGATTCGCCAATATTTCCGTAGGGGCCATCAAGCAGGATTGATAGCCATTGTCTATAGCCAGCAACATGGTAAGTAAAGCAACCACGGTTTTACCGCTTCCCACATCCCCTTGCAATAAGCGATTCATTTGCGCACCTGTTTTTACATCGGCACGGATTTCTTTTAGCACCCGCTTTTGGGCATCTGTTAAAGTAAAGGGCAGCTGATTTTCGTAAAAATCAAGAAAATTGGCCCCCACTTGAGCAAACATATATCCCTGAAATTTGGCTTGTCGTGCCTTTCTTTGACGCAATAGACCAAATTGCAGATAAAAGAGCTCTTCAAATTTTAGACGGTAACGGGCAGCGTCGAGCTGGCCCTGGTCCTTGGGGAAGTGGATATTATGATACGCTTCCGCCTTAGGCATCAACTTCATCTCTTGGGTAAATGCTAGCGGCAGACTTTCTGGAAGCTGCCCCCTTAGCTGCTCTAGCAGTTGGTAACAAACGCGAGCGAGACCTTTGGCATCCAGCCCTTTATTTTTGAGCTTGTCGGTAGAGTTGTATACGGGTTGTAAAACCGGCTGACCGGCGAAACTTGTGGCTTTACTTAAGAGCTCAAATTCGGGATGGGCAATGCTGAATTGGTTGCGAAATGCGACCGGCTTGCCAAAAACGATATACGTTTCACCGAGTTTAATACTGCCCTCAATCCAGCGTGCCGATTGAAACCAGATGAGCTCAACGCGACCAGTGGTATCCTGAAAAGTAGCAACCAAGCGCTTTTTCCGCCCTTCTCCTGCATAACTCATGGCCACAATCTGACCTTTGAGCTGCACCAAGCCCAATTGCTCATTCAATTCAGCCACCGAAAAAAACCGGGTGCGATCGATGTGACGGAATGGATAATAATGCAATAAATCCCTAAAAGTGTGGATATTCAACTCCTTTTTGAGCATTTCGGCACGTGCTGGCCCCACCCCCTTCAGGTATTCGATGGGCGTATGCAGAAGATCGGTCGTACTCACTTGCCGAAATTAATCGGATTAAGTATCATTTCCACGCGAAGCTTTCCACCAAATGACGGACATCTTCTAAAACATAGTCGATGACCATGGCTAGGCTATCCGGTTGAGGTTTGCTGTAGAAGTACAAACTCCCCCTCAGAAAATGTTGCGTGCTATCGGTGATATAAAACTGAGTAGCACTGGCTGCAGCTCCACCCACTTCATACAAAACACCAAACTGACGAGCTTCTGGCCGAGAAATGGTTTTTTCTTCGATCGAAGAGGCTTTTACAACATGTTTATAGGTAAGCCGTTGCGTTTCGGCTACCATGGCATTCAGTGTAGCCTTTGGACCAATGGCTATGTAGCTCAGGTAAATGGTTGCATTTAAAGCAGGATAGCGAATATTCATCCAGCAAGGGTTTTCTGCATTCGCAACAGCTTCTATTACACTGGCAACAGGATAATCAAAACTATAAGGACAAAGGATGCTATCGAATCGTTGGTATGCCCGCTCAGGTAAATCGATGCGGTGATAGGCATACGGCTTGGGCTGGACTTCTTCTTCCCCACAGCCGGTTAGCACCAAAGCTACCAACAACAGCAAGCTATAACTCAGGAGTTTCATTTTCTTCATTTTCAGGAGCCGACTCAGGCAAAGTAATACGAACCGAAATAATCCGTCGGTCGTCGGCTTCAATTACAGTAAACAAATAGCCAGCATACGCTATTTCTTGTCCGGCAATGGGCATATGTCCCGAAAGTTCTAATAATAACCCAGCAAGACTATCCGCATCTACCCGCGCTTCTTCAAATGTCTCGTTGTTGATATCGAGATATTTATAAACTTCCTGCAATTGCGTTTTTGCCTCAAAAATGAAGTTTCTATCATCCAACTGCTGATAAGGGAGCTCTTCAGCTTCGTCGAATTCATCGTTTATTTCACCGACGATCTCTTCGAGAATATCTTCGAGCGAAATTAATCCCGCACAACCACCATATTCATCTACCACAATAGCCATGTGGGTGTGCTTACCCTGAAAATCTTTGAATAAATCATCAATACGCTTTTTTTCAGGAACAAAATAAGGTTTGCGCAGGAGTGGCTTCCAGTCGAAAGTATCATCCTTGCTTAGGTGCGCCAACAAATCTTTGAGATACAATATCCCATCTATTTTGTCGAGCGAATCGGTGTATACGGGCACCCGACTATAGCCCGAATCGGTCACCTGCTGCAATAATTCCGTAAAAGTGGCATCCGATTCCACCGCGGTAATGTCCTGCCGCGACGTCATAACTTGCTTCACGCTGATATTGCCAAAATTAACGATGCCTTTTAAAATGTCTTTTTCCTCAGCATTGTCATCTTCTTCCTCGTAGGTCAATTCAATGGCCTGGTTCAGCTCATCTATGCTCACATTTTGAACCTTGTTCTTTATACGACGGTCAATGAGGTTGGTTCCTGAAATCAATAAAAAGCTGAAAGGGGTGAACAGTTTATTTAAAACATTCATGGCCGGCGCCATAAAGGCTGCAACCTTGAGGTTCTTTTCGGTGGCATAAACTTTAGGCAGCACTTCCCCAAACATGACAATCAGCAGGGTTACCAATAAGGTTTGTATTAAAAAGCCAAAAAGTGGTGCAGTTGAGAAGTCGAATTGACGGAAGGTTACGTAATAAGACAAAATAACGATGGTCACATTGACCAGATTGTTGGAGATGAGCAAAGTGGCCAATAACCTTTTGGGATGGTCGAGTAGATGTACAATCAACTTATCTCTTGGGACATCGCTTAATACGAGATCGTTGTGAATACTTTTCGAAAGAGAAAAGAAGGCTACTTCAGAACCAGAGAGCAGGGCGGAAAAAATGAGTAGAACAAAAATGCCCAGCAATGTAAAAATCAACTCCTGCACCGAAGCAGTGCGTGTTATCTGGCTGGCTAAAAAAATCCAGCTAAGCTGGGGGTCTCCGTCGGAATTATCCAAAATCGCGTGTATTCGTGAAACTAAAAGGGCAGGTCATCTTCTGAAGCTGAATTCGTTAAAAAATCATCATGTGTGGCCGGAATTGAACCTTCCGAGCCAGTCGTTGGCGCGGAACTTTCGCCAGGTTTTCGTCCGATTAGAACAATATTATCACCTACTACCTCTGTGGTATACCGTGTATGGCCTTCTTTATCTTCCCATTTCTGGGTATGCAGATGACCTTCGATATAAACTTGCTGTCCTTTGGCTAAAAATCGTTCGGCTAGATCGGCCAAGGCACGCCAAAGTACAATGTTGTGCCATTCGGTTTTGGTTTGTCGGTTGCCTTCTTTGTCCTTATACTCCTCAGAGGTGGCCAAAGAGAAAGTCGCCAATTTAATACCGTTGCCGGTATCCTTTATCTCCGGGTCTTTTCCGAGATTACCTATCAACATCACTTTGTTCAGTCCAGCCATTGAGCTATCGATTTGTAATATGCGCTTATCAGTCGCGGAACGGGATATAAATCCAACGTTTCGCGGCCAACAAAAATAAGGTCATTCTCTTGCAAGTTATGAAAAATTTGTACCAGCCAAAAGCGAGCAAACAATCGTTGGTGCGTGAGCAGGTGGCGATAGTCCGTTGAGATGTTTAGAACCTGCAATTGTGGCGTTTCAATTTTAAAAACTTGCGTGATTTCTGCTAAAATAGCTGTGGTTTCCAACAGTTGTGTGCCTTCCAACAACCAAGGCGTAAATAAACCCTGCCAGATGTCTCCAGCCTGCCGTTTTTGGAGATAAACACCCTTCTCATCAAAAAATAGGACGTAATTAAGATACCGTTCTCGCACTTTAACCTTGCCTACCTTGACAGGCAATAGCGCAATTTCATGGTGGTTGTACGCATAACACTCCCCTTGAAATGGGCAGCTCGCGCAGCGCGGCTGCTTAGGCGTGCAAACGGTTGCCCCCAACTCCATTAGCGCTTGATTGTGGGTACCCGCTTGTTTTTTATCAAGCAAACTATCGGCTTTCTCCTGAAAAACAGCCCGACCCTTCCCCGTATCTGTGGCTTCTTTGATGCCGAAGAGGCGTGCCAAGACGCGATAAACGTTGCCGTCGACCACCGCATGAGCCTCATTAAAGGCAATAGAAGCTATTGCTGCCGCCGTATACGGTCCGATACCCTTCAATTTAATAATTTCCGCATAGGTTGTTGGAAACTCCCCCTGATGCTGGTCCACCACCTGTTTTGCTGCCTTTTGCAGGTTGCGGGCACGGCTATAATAGCCCAATCCTTGCCAATCGCGTAGCACTTCCTGCTCAGAAGCGCGGGCCAAAGCGGTTACATTTGGGTAGTTTTTGATGAATTTTAAGTAGTACGGCATGCCCTGTGCTACCCGGGTTTGTTGAAGAATTACCTCCGATAACCAGATTTTATAGGGGTCATTCGTCTTCCGCCACGGTAAATCGCGGAGATTTTCGTTGTACCAAAGTGTGAGTGTGTGACTGAAACGCATCTAATTGCGAAATAAGCAGGAACAAATGAATCTTACGTTTTTAATTCAGCTTCAATACCTTATTTTTGCATTCCCTTTCAAAACACGACCTGTATAACCTTAATAAAATGACCAAAGCAGAAGTTATTAGCCAGATCGCCGAACAGACCGGCATTGAGAAGGTAGACGTTCAACAAGTAGTTGAGTCTTTCTTCGGAGTTGTAAAAGATTCCATCAAAAACGGTGAGAATATTTATGTTCGTGGATTCGGTAGTTTTATCGTAAAAAAACGCGCGAAAAAAATCGCACGGAACATCTCACGCAACACCTCTATTGAAATTCCGGAGCACTTTATACCGCATTTCAAACCTTCGAAACAGTTCATTGAAGAAGTGAAAGACAGCGTTCGTACTTCAGCAGTAGCCTAGTTATGAGTCGACTGCAACTGCTGCTTATCGGTGCTGCCTTGGTTTTAGGCGTCAGCATTTTCCTTTTTGGAGAAATGACTGTGCTTAAACCTAGCGAGCAAACCGCTGTAGTGCAGAAACAAAGTATGGATGCCGAGGCCTTGCTGCTTATCAGCCGTTCTAGCCTCGGCACACAAGAGCAAGACAAACTCACCACCATCGAAAAAGCACTCGATACAGTAAACAACCCTAGCCAACGCGAGGCGCTTGCCCGCAGCATGGCAGCGTTTTGGGAGACCAAAAACGATTGGGGCGCTGCTGCTGTATGGTACGAGAGAGCTGCCGAATCCGGTAAAGACGCCAATGGCCATGCCTTGGCTGGCACCCGTTTTCTGGCTGCTGCCGATATGGTGGGCGATTCCGTTCTTCTACAATATCTTCATGCTTCCGCTATTCGGAATTTTGAAACCGCCACCACACTGGCACCCGAAAATCTGGATATCGCTGCCGACCTAGGGCACGCACTGACCATTGGCTCAGACGCTCCCATGCAAGGCATTCAAAAACTACTCGGCATCGTAAAACAAGAGCCCAAACATCTGAAAGCCAATTTCCATCTGGCACAGTTGGCCATACGTTCTGAACAACACGAAAAAGCCGTAACACGCTTTAACGATATTCTGAGCTGGTACCCGTCTTTTGCAGACGCTTATCTCGGTTTGGGTGAAGCGTACTACAAACTTGGTGATAAGCCGAAAGCCATTCAGGCTTTGGAAGATTACAAAGCACTCTCCAAAGACCCCGCCATTTTGGCGCAGGTTGAAACATTTTTAGTTCAAATCAAAAGTTCAACACCTTAAATACAAACAAGATGCCTTGCGGTAAAAAAAGAAAACGTCATAAGATTGCTACCCACAAGCGTAAAAAACGCCTCAGGAAGAATCGTCACAAGAAGAAATAAGTCTAATTTCCTCAACTAAAATGCCATACATCAGCCTGTTCAAAAGGGCTGATGTATTGCTGTTTTTGTTACTTTCTCAACGACAGCTCACTAGCCGTACATCCTATTTTTATGTCAGAAAGCCCGTCACCACGACCCAATAAGTCACTTTATGTCAGCAATACGCCCAAGGGTGTTGAGATTGTCATGTTCGAAGACAAACGTTTGGTCGAGCTAACCCAAGACAGCGCTGACAAAGAATATTCTGTCGGCGACATCTATCTCGGAAAAGTCAAAAAAATCATACCAGGCCTAAATGCCTGCTTCGTCGACATTGGCTATGAGAAAGATGCCTTTCTGCACTACCTAGATTTAGGTCCACAGTTTAACTCGTTGAAAAAATACACCGAGGATGTAATGAGTGGCAAGCGAAAAAACAGCTTGCTGCAAAATTTCCGCCCCGAAACCGACATCAACAAAGACGGCACCATCGTCGATGCAGTTAGCAAAGGTCAGCTGGTTTTGGTGCAGGTGGTCAAAGAACCCATCTCTACAAAAGGGCCACGCCTAAGTGCCGAGCTTTCCATTGCTGGTCGTTATGTGGTATTGGTTCCTTTTACCGATAGCGTTTCTATCTCTAAAAAAATCAGCGACTACGCCGAGAAAAAGAGGTTAAAACAGGTTGTGTTGGGAATCAAACCCAAAAACTTCGGCATCATTGTGCGGACGGCAGCGGCCACCGCCGAGTCGCAGGAGCTTGAAAAAGACATCACCGAACTCGTTGAAAAATGGAATCAGTGCTTCAAAACGCTAAAAACTGCCAAGCCCGCCGACCGTGTTATTCAAGAGATGGCGCGTACTACCGGCATGCTGCGCGATTTACTCAACGATTCATTTACAAGTATCTGGATTGATGACCCGCGTACCCACGAAGAAGTGAAAGATTATGTAGCAACCATTGCCCCAGAAAAAGCTGAAATCGTGAAGCTGTATAAGGGTAAGGTATCGATGTATGAACACTTCCACATCGACAAACAAATCAAAGCTACCTTTGGGAAAAATGTTACCATACCTGGTGGTGCTTATATCATCATTGAACATACGGAAGCCTTACACGTCATTGATGTAAACTCTGGCAACCGATTAAAGTCGGAACTCGACCAGGAAAGTAACGCGATTCACACCAATCTAGAAGCAGCTGAAGAAATTGCCCGGCAATTACGCTTACGCGATATGGGTGGCATTATCGTGATCGATTTTATCGACATGAAAAAAGCATCCCACAAGAAGGACTTATTCGATAAAATGGTGGATATAATGGCCACCGACCGGGCGAAGCACACCGTTTTACCCATTTCCAAGTTTGGATTGATGCAGCTTACCCGCCAAAGGGTACGTCCAGAAATTAATGTTGCCATCACTGAAACTTGCCCAGCTTGTGAAGGTACCGGTACCATTCAGCCAAGTGTTTTAGTTTCCGACCAGATTGAAACCAATCTGCGTTACATACTTACCGAACAAAACGAAAAGAAACTCAAACTACATCTACATCCCTATCTGGCAGCTTACCTTACCCAAGGGTTTCCATCGAAGCGCATGCAATGGTATTTGAAGTACAAGGTTTGGGTGCCACTCAAGGCAGAGAGCTCCTACCCAATCACCGAATACCACTTCTTTAACAGCAATGAAGAGCAAATTACGCTCTGAGCATTAAGTCAACAACAAATTCAGCAGCATAAAAAACAGCAATTGGTAAATCCAATAACGGATGGCTAGTGGATTTTGCCAACGCATTTGTAAGAGTTGAAATATGCTCAAAATAAAGAGAGAGAAAAGACCCCAAGCCAAATAGTTTTGAAGTGGCGCCACAAATAACCAATGCGCATTCGGACTTTCCCACGTCCAAAAACCCAGCTTAACAGCCACCGGTTCTATCCAAACATCGGTAAACACCAAGAGCAAAGCACCTAAAATAGGCTTACTCCAAGATGGAAATCGCGTGCCCTTGAAAACCATATAAATGGCATACAACAGTATTGTCCAGTTTAAACCTATTACCAAAGGCACGCCCGCCATTTGAAGTCCCAGCACACTGCCATAGCCATAGGCGCCAAAAATTGCCCCAGTTTTTACGCCAAGCACCTCAACAGCATAACCCGCCATCCAACTTAATGCAAGTACGAGCCAAGTTTTGAATCGCTTCTCCTTTTCAAAATAAAGTAACACCAAAGCGCCACCTAATAAGGTAAACGGTGTGAGCGCCAGAAATAACAGTTGCGAAGTAGACCAAGCTAAACCTAAGGCACCGAAACCGTACACCAACGCCAACCAAATACGAGCTGCTTTCATCGCAATTTCCTTCCTTTCCATTCATACTGCCTCGTCAAACGCTGGTAAATCGATTTCCATGCAATCCAGTGGAACACCAATAACTGCGGAATATGCAAAGCCACGTTCTTCGCTATGCCTTGACCAGCTGAAAGGGAGACAAAAAGCCGAATTGCCAAAACAATCAGTCCAAGGCCAACAAATTCAAAACGAGCACCTAACCACCACAAAAGCGGCCAACTGTAAGCCGTAAGGAAAAGATAAAGGAAAAGGAGTACTATTGAATTACCAAAACCAGACAATACATTTTTAGAAAATCCTGCAATACCCTGCTTCAACCCACCATACATACGACATCTAATTTCTCCATAGGGATCCGTAAGTGTCATCACCTTTTTTCCCGCTCCTTTCATAGCTCTAAAAATGGCGATATCTTCGACAATTTCATTTTTCACCTGCTCATGCCAGCGCATTTCACGGTAGTCGCTCGTACGCAAAATCAAAAACTGTCCATTAGCCGCAGCCAAAGCCGGGCTTTTAAACCAACGTATAAACTTAAGTGGTAATAAACTCAGAAGCAGTTGATGCATAAGCGGAACGGTAAGCCACTCGCCCAAACTATTCATTTGTTGGTACGGAAAAACCGAAAGCGCATCTAATTTCTGTTTTTCAATCGTTGCAAGAGCCTGCCTGAGTGCATCGGGAGAAAGAAGTACATCTGCATCGATGTAAACAAGCCAATCGCCGGTGGCCGCAATGGCCAATTGATGACAAGCCCACGATTTACCCAACCACGCTTCAGGTAAAGTATCCCCCTTGATTAGACGAGCGCGTTGATCCCCTGCAATGGTCAAGGTAACCAAATCAGCGGTGTCATCTTCGGAATGATCGTCCAGCACAATTAGCTCAAAATCTACCTCCTTACTCGCTAAAACTGCTGTTACAACTGCTGAAATTGAATTAGATTCGTTCCTTGCAGGTATAAGAACACTCAGCTTTACCGTAGAGGCGGGAATGTTTTGTATTGCAAAATAAGGTCGACTCAGCCAATTGTAAAAAGCAATCCAAAAACGAAGTGCTAAAAACCCCAAAACAATCGTCAATAAAATACCCATGATGATTAAATGCGTTTATGTTGCATATGCATCATATTAATATGCAATAACTTCTGGGCATCATAAAACTCCTGATAAATAGTATTAATCTGTCCTGGGGTAGGTCTATTTTCGAATTGATGTAAATGATGATAATGGTAGACATTTGGTTTCATATTTGAGCCATAATCAACAAAAAATGCAGAAAAAAGCCATTGAACCTGCTCATTTGTATTACACGCATAACGTAACACGCCGGCCGCAAACTGAATATGTGTTTCCAGCATCGACTCCAACTGCCCTTGTGGATAAATTAAAACCAAATTTTGTGGCACCTGCAACAAATTAGCTAGGTATTGACCACTTTCAACCATAGTTCGTTGACCAGGTGCAATTGAAAATGCGCCCAAACCACGCAAAAACCGCCGTTTTATAAGCTCTTTTTCCAGCATCATTACATAAAATGGCCGCTTTTCATGCTTAGCATTCAACATAAGCGGCCAAACCCCATCCCACCAACTGCTGTGATTACTGATCCAACAAACGGCTCTATCTACTTGGGATGAAGGTAATTCGCCAATGAATCCCGCAAAATGACGATTAAATATCATGCGGAAATACCAACCAAAAAATCTTTGAGCGAGCCTACTATGTTGGGCTTTCAGCATATTAACCTATAAGTTGTTCAACTATCCTGGCTGAGTGCAGACAAAGTGGAATACCTCCACCTGGATGCACACTACCGCCACAGAAATACAGTCCAGGAATAGTACTGCTGTAGTTCGGGTGACGTAAAAATGCTGAAAATTTATTATTCGAAGCACGCCCATAAATGGCGCCACCTTGTGAGCCCGTCCGACCTGCCAGACTTATGGGTGTAGTAATTTGTTCTGAAACAATCTTGGCCTCTACATCAACGGCCAAAGCGACTTCCAAACGTTTAAGCAGAATTGCACGCATACGACTTGCCTCTTGGGACCAATCCTGACCACTGTCTGATGGCGTGTTAATCATTACAAACCAATTTTCATGTCCAACTGGAGCGTCGGCGGGATTATGTTTAGCACTCACATACACATAAATCGTCGGATCTTCTGGCACTTTTGCAGCAGCCAAATCGATAAACTCCTGCTTATAATCTTGTGAAAAAAAGATATTATGCAAGTCGAGATCAGGAAAATTTCCTCTTACGCCCCAATGAAAAATGAGCGCAGAGGTAGAGAGTTCTGCAGGAGCTGTTTTTCTTGAAACAATAGCACCTGGTAATAAACGATCATAAGCTTGTTGAATGTCTCCCGCAAAAATGACTTTATCATATTGGTGCACTTCGTCTTTTACCCGCAAGCCAGTTATTCCCTTGGGCGAGGTTACAAAACCATCTACTGGGGTATTCATTTTAATAGCAACGCCCAACTCAAGCAGGAGCGCTTGCATGGCATCCCGAATGGCAATCATACCACCCTTGGGGTACCACGCTCCTTTTTGATGTTCTATATGAGCGATTTGCACCAAGGTGGCCGGCGCGCGATAAGGATCTGAGCCGTTATAGGTGGCAAAACGATCGAATAATTGAACTAGCCGCTTGTCGCGTAACCAACGCTGATTAAAAGCATGCATGCTTGAAAATACGCCGAGCAAAGGCAAACGAACTAGCCCTTTGAGCGTCGGAAAATTTAAATAATTCGTCAGCTTATGTAACGATTTTTCAAGAAAAACGGGCGTCGTCGTTTCATACATCAGCTCCGCTCTTTTGAAATAACGGCTTAGTCGTTTAGTGCTTACGCCTGTTTTGAGTTCTATTTCTTCAGCCAGTCGCTGTGGATCAGCCCATGCGTTAATTGTGCTACCATCTGGATAAAAATAACGGCAAACAAGATCCAACTTTTCGTAGTCTAAGTACGCTTTCAGCTCATATCCAGCATCTGCAAACAAACCCTCGAGCAGCTCAGGTAAAGTAAAAAGTGAAGGCCCATTATCGAACCTGAAATCAGCTATACGCGTGTCGCTGAGTTTACCACCTAGCTCCGGCCCTGCTTCATACAAACTAACGTGGTAACCTTTGGCGGCCATACGTATTGCCGCGGCCATACCCGAAACCCCGCCGCCAACGACGGCTAGGCGCTGCCTTGAAGCAGCTGCAAGAGGAGTATACTTTGCGCTCGGCTGGACTGACATACACTAAAGATAGTTAGTGGCTCATCAGTGCTGTGCCAAAACTGCGTTGAGTTTATTTAATTCCGATAAAGAAACAGCTTTGGTTTCTTCCAAAAAACCCAACACATTCTTAACCAGATCTTTATCCTGTTTCCGGAAATTACCAGCACTGATTTGTGCTACTATTACCGCAACATCTTCTTTTTTTTCTTCAGAATAGCCTAAAAATTCAGGCACATAATATTGATAGGAATAACGTAAAAAGCGGATTTCAAGATTATCTGGATCTGCTTTTACCGCTTTACGCATGGTTTGGTCGGCTGCTTTGAGGTATTGTATTTTGTAATAAGGATTTAAAGCATGCTTTGCTTTTAGCGCCTCCAGACTCCCTATATAGGCGAGTATTATCGGACTGGGCTTTGTCTGTTTTTTTAACTCGCCATATAATTTTTCGGTCACCGAAGCCGATTGCACGGCGGCATAATACCGCTGGCGCAGTTGACGTATATCTACTTGGTCGTTTGCAAATGTGATACTGCTTGAAAAAAGCAGTATTAGCGCAAAAAAATGTCTCACAACAAATTCAATTTACTGCTGATCAGCGATTGCATCAACAAGGCTGCCTTTTCAGTATTTGAGATACGTATACGAGCCTCAAGTATGTGTTTTGCCTGAGTTTTGCGTATTTTATTAAACAGATTTTTGTAAAAACGATACGCAGTTAATACACCTAAACGAGAACCTTTCGGCAATTGTATGATGCCTACGTAAGCTGCTTGAAAATCCGTTTCGATATCAGCCTCAATTTCCTTTTTGGCTTTTTCATCCAGACTAATACCTAGGTTGAGATTAGGAAAATAAGTCCGGCCTCTCGACTGATAATCATCACCTATATCACGTAAAAAATTGACTTTCTGAAAAGCCGCACCTAGTCGACGAGCTGGTGCTTTCAAGCGGTCGTAGCTGGCTTCATCCCCATCACAAAAAACTTTCAGGCACATCAAACCCACAACCTCTGCAGAACCGTAGATATATTCATTATAATCTATCTCGGCGTACTCCATATCCTCCAAGTCCATGGCCATGCTTTCTAAAAAAGCGGCAATTAGGTCATGACCGATATGGTATTGACGCACTGTCTCCTGAAAAGCATCCAAAACAGGATTCAAACTAATTTTACGCTCAATAGCCAACCAGGTGTCGCGTACGAACTCATCGAGCAGTACCTTTTTGTCAAAATTATGGAAAGTATCTACGATTTCATCTGCGTAACGCACAAAACCATAAATCGCATAGATTGGATCTCGGTACTGCTTGTCGAAAGCCAGAATGCCCATGCTGAACGAGGTACTGTAGTTCCGCGTAATAATGCGGCTGCAGTCGAGATTGGTTTTGCGATAGAGACTTAACATGGCTGGAGCATTACAAGTGAATAACAGTAAATTGTTTTAATGGTTTGGATACTCACGTACAACTTCTTGCGCAACCACCTGTCCCGAGATTAAAGATGGCGGCACCCCTGGACCTGGAACAGTCAATTGACCAGTATAATACAAATTATTAAGCTTCTTGTTTTTGAGTGCCGGCTTAAGAATAGCCGTTTGTAAAAGGGTATTCGCCAAACCATACGCATTCCCTTTGAAAGCGTGGTAATCGGTTTTAAAATCAGCCATAGCATAGGAGCGTTTATATACCACAGCATCACGTATCGACTGATCAGTCAATTTCTCAAAGCGGTCCATAATCATGGTATAATATTGCTCACGCAACGCTTCTGTATCTTCTAAATCAGGTGCTAAAGGAATCAATATCACTAGATTTTCGCACCCCTCTGGGGCAACGGTTGAATCTGTTTTCGACGCCAGCGACGCATAAAAGAGTGGTTTTGTTGGCCACTTGGGATCGGTATAGATATCGTGCGCATGCTGATCGAATTCTTCATCAAAAAAGAGCGTATGATGCGTTAAACCTTCCAGTTTTTTATTCAAACCAATATAAAAAAGCAAACTGGAAGGTGCCATGGTCCGTTTTTTCCAGTAATCGGAACTGTAATTACGATACGCTTCAGGCAATATTTGTTGATCAAGGTGGTGGTAGTCGGCCCCACCTACAACCACATCGGCTTCGAAAGTACCAGCGGTAGTGACCACACTTTTAGCGGTTCGACCACTGATATTGATTGCCGTTACTTCGGCTTCATAGACGAATTTTACACCCTTTTCTTTCGCTAGGCTTTCCATTGCCTTCACAATTTCAAACATGCCACCCTGTGGATACCAAGTACCCAGTTTGAGGTCGGCATAATTCATCAAACTATACAATGCCGGAGTATTTTGAGGCGTAGCACCCAAAAAAAGGACTGGAAACTCCATTAGGGTTACCAATTTTTGGTTCTTAAAAAACTTGCCTATGTGTTTGCGAATGGATTGGAAGATATCCATTCGGGTCATGTCGAGTAATAGGCTTGGGTGCATAAATTCGAGCAGACTGCGGCTTGGCTTATAAACCAACTGATTCACACCAACTTCATACTTATAGGCCGCTTGCTTCATAAAGGCATCCAATTGTTTGGCTGCGCCTGGCTCATAACTTTCAAAAAGTTCTTGCAAGGCCTTATAATCGGCAGGTATACGCATGCGGTCATTTTTATCGAAGACAATGGTATACGCTGGATCAAGCCGAATAAGCTCATAATAATCACTCACTTTTTTGCCAAAACGAGCAAAGTACCGATCAAAAACATCGGGCATCCAATACCAGGACGGCCCCATATCAAATCGAAAACCTTCTGCCTCGAAAATACGGGCACGTCCACCAGGCATATTGTGTTTTTCTACAAGCGTAACAGCATAGCCCAAATCAGCCAGTGTGGTGGCAGCAGAAAGCCCGGCAAAACCGGCACCTATTACAACAATTTTTTTAGCAGGCATTATTATTAGTTGAAAGTCGACATTTAACTGACCAAAAGCTAACAAAAAACGGATGGCATAGTTTGCCATCCGTCAAATAATATAATGAATTTATCAATTTACCTATGCTGGCCTAAGCCGCGTGCATACCGTATTGTTCTCCATAAGTTTTAAGCCGCTTTTTCAGCACTTGACGTGCCAGGTGAATACGTGTTTTTACCGTACCAATAGGTATATTGAAGTGATCAGCAATTTCCTGGTATTTGAAGCCTCTGTAATTCATCATGAAAGCTTCTTTCAAATCGTAAGGCAACTTATCAATAGCATGGTGCATGTCCTGCAAGGCCATATTTACTTCACCATCGTTTGACTTTGCACTTCCTACACTGTCGATAAAAAAGCTGTTATCGGTTTTATCTAAGAAGGTATTGCGCTTCACCATTCGACGGTAGTTGTTGATGAAAGTATTTTTCATGATGGTATACAGCCAACCTTTCAAATTGGTGTCAGCCGTAAACTTCTGGTAATTAGCAAAAGCTTTCAAATAAGTTTCTTGCAACAAATCATTAGCATCTTCCCTGTCCTGAGTGAGGTAAAGTGAATATGCCTTGAGCGCGCTGCTGTGCTCTTTAACTTTGAGGGTAAATTCTGATGGCTTCATCTGTTTAACTTTTAGCGTTCAACCTTAAACAAAATTAAGCACGATAAGACGTAACTCCAAATTTTTGTTTAATTATTATTCAAAATCATTAAACAAAAAAAGCGCGATTCTTAAATATGCCTTTCCACGACCAAGGGGCAATTTTTCTGACAATAAGTAATTGGAATAATTTTGAGCTCTACCTACGCAACGCTTCCGAATACTTTACGGTAAACTGGTCGGCGATAGATCATCAAAGCTTTAAATAGTAAAACCAACACAAAATCTGGCAACCAAACAGGTCCCGACAGTGATATCCGATCCGTTATGGTGCTGCTATTAAGTCCTTGGCACACCAAATGAACATGCCTCCATTGTTTTAGAAAAAAAGGCAACTCCGTTCCTTCATCAACAAAATACCACTCTATTTTGGTGGATTTTGCCTCAACAATGCGACTCACCCAGCGCTGCTTAAAAAGCAAAAGGTTAAGTTCCAGTTCAACTACGGCTCCAACTGCATTGCCATCATACCGAAGCAGCTTTACCGGCGGAAAGGGTGGATTCAGGCGTAACAACAGTTCGGCCGTAAAATTTTGTTGAATCTTATCGGCAGAAGCCTGAACAGTTGTGTTGATTTCAAAGGTGCGCATAAGGAATGAAGAGAACAGCGTGTTAGCGTAATAGTTCGAAGCCTTAAATAATTAGCCCTGCACAAATTAGCGTACAACGCTATTTGCACAAGCATTCCGTCAAAATTTCCTCTCCGCCCAAACTGACGGCACAAACACACGTTAGTTATCTATGACGCATCATTTCGGTATAGATTATGGCAGTAAATTGGCCGGCACCACGGTCATTTGTTTGTACAATGAAACAGGGTTTCAACTGCTGCAAACAGCCAAAAATCAGGATGCCGATCTCTTTATTCTCGGACATAGCCCACAAGCCAATGGTTTGATTTTTATTGACGCTCCCCTCTCCCTGCCTGGCGTTTATAGGGAGCTAGATGGATATACAGACTATTTTTACCGCAAAGCCGACAAGGAACTTCAGGCGATGTCACCCATGTTCTTAGGTGGGCTTACGGCGCGTGCCATTCAACTTCAAGCAAACGCTCAGGCGCAAAGTCACTTTATAGAGGTTTATCCTGGTGCTCTTGCACGGCTACTCAGCCTAAAAAAATCGGGTTATAAAATGGGCTTAGATGCAATAACCAATTGCCGGGATATTGTAATCCACCACTTATCCTTACCTGCTGAAATAGCCTTGTCTGCACAAAATATTCGCTTTACCAATTGGCACCAGTTTGATGCTTTTTTGGCCTGGTGTATTGGCTGGAAGGTCCAGCAAAAAACTACTTCCAGCGCAGGTTGTGAAGCAGAAGGTTTGATATACTATTAAAAGGAAGATCATTTTATTGGCCAAATATTGCCTTCAAGCGGAGCATAACACGTTAAGTGCCTATCCTCAACAAGTCAGAACAGCAACAACCCAGCTATTCACTAAGCAGGCCTACCCTTCTTTAAATTGCCTTGTGGAATCTGGCTTGGGCAGCTAATAATGTATCTCATAATCTTCGTTCGTCGTTTAGAAAAGGCCATTATTTTAGTAGAAAAGTTATTGCACAAAAAAAAGCCATCCGTCAACTGACGGATGGCTTTGGTATGCAGCAAAGATGAGCTTATGCTTCCTCTTCGTCGTCGGTTTTGGCCTTTTTAGGTGCCTTTTTCGCTTTCGCGTCCATCTTCTTGATAGCTTCTACTTGCGCTTGTTTTTCCGACTCCATGAACTGCTCTTTCAAGCCGGCCAACACATCCAAATCACCAAGGGTAGAACGATCTTCATCGGTTCCTGGTTTTGCAGCTTTTTTGGCGGTGGTCTTCTTGGTATAAGCAGCTACTTCAGCATCTTCAGCAGCCTTTTCAGCAGCTTTTTGCTCCTGCCAAGTGCGGGTGTGAGAAACCACGATACGGCGGTTCTCTTTGCTGAACTCAATTACTTTGAATTCGGCTTCTTCCTCACCATGAAGGGCTTTGCCATCGGCTTTCTGGAGTTGTTTTTTAGGAGCGAAGCCTTCAACACCGTAAGGCAATTGAACCACAGCACCTTTTTCTTCAACAGCGGTTACAGTACCCTTGTGGGTAGAACCTTCGAGGAAAATGGTTTCGAAGGTATCCCAAGGATTTTCTTCAAGTTGTTTGTGGCCCAAGCTCAAACGACGGTTGTCGATATCGATATCCAATACAATCACGTCGATTTCTTCATCACGTTTGATGAATTCGGCCGGGTGGTTGATTTTTTTGGTCCAGCTCAGGTCACTCACGTGTACCAAACCATCTACACCTTCTCCAAGTTCTACAAAGAGACCGAAGTTGGTGAGATTACGAACGATACCCTTGTGGCGTGAACCTACTGGGAAACGATCGGTGATATTAATCCATGGATCTGGAGAAAGTTGTTTGATACCTAACGACATCTTACGATCGTCGCGGTCAACGCTCAATACAACAGCTTCCACTTCGTCGCCGGACTTCATAAAGTCCTGCGGGTTACGGAGGTGTTGGCTCCAGCTCATTTCTGAAACGTGGATGAGGCCTTCTACGCCTGGCATAATTTCAAGGAATGCACCATAATCGGCAACAGTCACAACGCGACCTTTTACCACACTACCTGGCTGAATTTCTTCAGTCATGGCATCCCATGGATGTGAGGTGAGCTGCTTCATGCCCAAGCTGATACGTTTTTTCTCATCATCGAAATCGATAACAACCACCTGAATTTTCTGATCCAATTGGAGGACTTCAGAAGGATGATTGATACGACCCCAGCTGATATCAGTGATGTGCAACAAACCGTCTACACCACCAAGGTCTACGAACACACCGAAATCGGTCATGTTTTTCACAGTACCTTCGAGTACCTGACCTTTTTCCATCTTGCTCATAATCTCGATTTTTTGCGCTTCGAGATCACTTTCAATGAGGATTTTGTGCGATACTACGGCATTACGGAGGGCTTGGTTGATTTTCACCACCTTAAACTCCATGGTTTTGCCTACATATTGATCATAGTCACGAACCGGCTTCACATCAATTTGTGAGCCTGGCAAGAAGGTCTCGATACCATCGATTTCTACTACCAAACCGCCCTTGGTGCGTGATTTCACGCGGCCTTGGATAACGGTGTCGTTGTCGTGGCTGGAAACAATGTTGTCCCAGGCATTCAGGATACGAGCAGCCTTGCGCGAAAGCACGAGTTGACCGTTTTTGTCTTCCTGATTGAGGATGAGTACTTCAACCTCGTCGCCGATTTTCAGGCCCGGCTTGTCGCGGAATTCTGAAAGGGGTACAAGACCATCCGACTTAAAGCCGATGTTCAAAACCACATCGCGATCGGTGATAGCGGCTACACTAGCCTTCACCATTTGATTGGTTTCAATTACGCTCAGGGTGCCTGCATAAAGGTCCTCTAGCTTCTTGCGCTCATCTTTCGAATAGCCACCGCCTTTTTTACCGGTGCCTTCCCAGTCAAAATCTCCGGGAGTAGGGGTCGTCGACTTAGCTGCAGCAGCTTTCTTAGGAGCTACTACCTCCGTGGTTTCAGTTGCAACTGTTTGTTCCAGTTCTTTTTCTGTCATTAATTTAAATTTCCTTTCTTGCCTTCTAAAAAGGCGACTGCAAAGGTATGAAATCCATTCTAACTACAAAGCCTATTTGCGGGCTTATTTATTGCTAATACCCTCGCCAGTAGCTGATAAAGCGACATAAAGTCGGGCAATAACGGTTATTTACAGACAAATAGTCGCTCAAAACCAAGCAAAACAGGACAATTAGGCCGTTTATGCAACTTGGATTCAGCTTTGATGCAGTAGTATTAAAAGTAGTACTATGCAATTCGAACAATTTACCGTCAAAGCCCAAGAAGCCATTCAAGGCGCAGCACAACTTGCGTTGGAGTATGGACAGCAAGCCATAGATACGCCGCATTTATTACAGGCAGTACTCGATGCCGACCCTTCTCTTTCTCAATACTTGTTAGGCAAAACAGGTGTCAATGTGCAACGTTTGCGCGACACCAATGCGGCCGTTATTAAAAATATACCCAAAGTGAGCGGTGGCCAGACCTATCTCGCGCAGCCACTCAATCTGGTACTCGCCCAAGCCAAAACAGTGATGAAGTCGTTTAAGGATGAGTATGTCACTTTAGAACATTTATTGCTGGCTTTATTAAATGGCAGCGATCAAAGCGCGCGTTTATTGAAAGATGCTGGTCTAACCGAAGCGACCCTGCGAACCGCTATCACGGAATTGCGCAAGGGCGAAAGGGTAACCGATGCAAATGCCGAAAATACCTACAATAGCTTGAGTAAATACGCCAAAAATCTAAACGATCTCGCCGCCAACGGCAAACTCGACCCGGTGATTGGTCGCGACGATGAAATTCGTCGGGTGATTCAGATTTTGAGTCGTCGTACCAAAAACAACCCCATACTCATCGGGGAACCTGGTGTAGGTAAAACGGCCATAGCCGAGGGCATCGCTTTTCGGATTGTAAAAGGGGATGTACCCGAAAACCTAAAAGACAAAGTTGTGTTTTCCTTAGACATGGGTGCCCTCATTGCGGGTGCCAAATATAAAGGGGAATTTGAGGAACGGTTGAAAGCTGTAATCAAAGAAGTCACCGGCAGCGACGGTCAAATTGTTTTGTTTATAGATGAAATTCACACCCTCGTTGGTGCTGGGGGTGGTGAAGGTGCCATGGATGCCGCCAATATTTTAAAACCGGCCCTAGCCCGAGGTGAATTGCGCGCAATAGGTGCCACTACGCTCAACGAATACCAGAAATATCTCGAAAAAGACAAGGCCCTCGAACGTCGTTTCCAGAAGGTAGTCGTTGATGAACCAAATACAGCTGATGCCATTAGCATCTTGCGTGGTTTGAAGGAACGTTACGAGACCCACCATAAAGTACAAATACGCGACGAGGCAATCATCGCGGCGGTAGAGCTTAGTCAGCGCTACATCAGCGACCGCTTTTTGCCCGATAAAGCCATCGACCTCATCGACGAGGCGGCTTCCCGTTTACGTATCGAAATTGACTCGGTACCCGAAGAACTCGACGAATTACAACGCCGCATCATGCAGCTTGAAATTGAGCGTGAAGCCATGAAACGCGAAAAAGACGATGATAAAGTAAAGATTTTGAACCTCGATATCGCCAATCTCCGCGAAGAAGCAGACACCTTACGTGCCCGTTGGAGAGCCGAAAAAGACATCGTCGAAAAAATACAAGCAGGCAAGGAACTACTTGAGCAACTCAAACGCGAGGCTGAGCAGGCCGAAAGAGCGGCCGACTTTGGCAAGGTGGCCGAAATTCGCTACGGACGGATGAAAGAAGCCGAAACCCAGCTGCTCGCCGACCAAAAGCTGCTCGCTGATACCCAAAGCGATCATAAAATGCTAAAGGAAGAAGTCACCAGTGAAGATATCGCCGAAGTGGTGGCCAAATGGACAGGCATACCAGTCACCCGCATGCTTGAAAGTGAACGTCAGAAACTGCTGCGCCTCGAAAACGAACTTCATAAAAGAGTAATTGGACAAGAGGAAGCCATTGCTGCCGTATCCGATGCTGTTCGTCGTTCGCGTGCCGGCTTACAGGATGAAAAACGGCCGATTGGTAGCTTCATCTTCCTCGGCACTACAGGTGTAGGTAAAACCGAACTCGCCAAAGCACTCGCTGGCTTTCTCTTCAACGACGATAATTCTTTGGTGCGCATTGATATGAGTGAATATCAGGAAAGGCACAGCGTATCCCGGCTCATTGGAGCACCTCCAGGATATGTTGGCTACGACGAAGGGGGGCAGTTGACAGAAGCCGTACGTCGCAAACCGTACAGTGTTTTATTGCTTGATGAGATTGAAAAAGCCCATCCAGATGTCTTCAATATCTTATTGCAGGTGTTGGATGACGGCAGATTAACCGACAACAAAGGTCGGACGGTAAACTTCAAAAATACCATCATCATTATGACCTCCAATTTAGGTGCCCCCATCATCCAAGGCAATTTTGAGGAGATGACCGAGAAAAATCGGGATGAGATCATCGAAAAAACCAAAGTGGAGGTTTTTGAGCTGCTTAAAAAAACCATTCGCCCCGAGTTTTTGAACCGCATCGATGAGATTGTGATGTTTAATCCGCTGAGCAAGGCCGACATTCGAGGTATTGTATCCATACAAATGGAGGGTCTGCGGCACCTGCTCGAACAAAAAGGTATACTCATTGCTGCTACCGAGGCTGCTATCGACCATTTGGCAGATGCCGGCTTCGACCCTCTTTTTGGCGCAAGACCGCTCAAACGCGCTATGCAAAAAGAGATCCTCAACAAACTTTCCAGAGAAATACTCGCTGGCACCATCAAAAAAGACGCGACTATACTGATCGACTACTTCGAGGAATCGGGGTTGGTGTTTAGGAACGAGACGATTGTTGTTGAGCAGGTTAACCGAGTTGATTGAGGGGGTTGAAGTAGTGCGACAGTTGAGGGGAAACTGGCTCGCTGCCTCAACTAAAACTGGCCGATTGTCGAAACCGGCTGGCTGCCGCAGCCCCCATGGCATCGTTCTTGCCGTATTTCCTTTCACCGCCACAACTGCCACTTTGGCAATGGCTTTATCTTATTCCAGCACATGAGCATAACTTACGATAGCAACAGTTTTTTTGGTTTACAGGGCGCAGAAGATGATATGGATTATATTCCAATCATGACTGTTAATGAAGAAGACCATGATGATGCGTCGGAAAAATTGCCTGACAACCTGCCAATTCTTCCGCTACGCAATACCGTTTTATTTCCAGGGGTAGTCATTCCGATTACCGTTGGTCGCGATAAATCCATCAAATTAATACGTGAAGCCAATAGTTCAGATAAAATCATCGGGGTCGTCTCACAACGGGACGTTTCTATTGAAGACCCACAGTTCAAAGACCTCCATGAGATTGGCACAGTAGCCCGCATCCTCAAAATGTTACGCATGCCAGATGGTAATACCACCGTCATCATCCAAGGCAGGCAGCGGATGCGGATTGATAGCTTAATCCAATCAGAGCCTTATTTACGCGCCAAGGTATCGGCTTTTAAAGACCAAAAACCCCGCAAAAATGACAAAGAATTCCAAGCCCTCATTGCTTCAATGAACGACTTGGCCAAACAAATTATCGAGCTATCCCCCAATATTCCGAGTGAAGCAGCCATAGCCTTGCGTAACATCGAAACGCCGGCTTTTCTGGTAAATTTTATCGCCAGCAATTTGAATGTCGAAGTCGCCGAAAAACAACGGCTGCTTGAAATCGAAAACCTGAAAATTAGGGCCAATGAAGTCCTCATTCTCATGAATCGTGAATTCCAAGTGTTGGAATTAAAAAACCAGATTCAGAGTAAGGTTCGTACCGACATGGACAAGCAGCAGCGGGAATATTATCTCCACCAGCAGCTAAAAACCATACAGGAAGAACTGGGTGGCATTACGCCTGATTTGGAGGTGCAAAGCCTACGGGAAAGAGGTCGTAAGAAAAAATGGAACAAGGAAGTCCAGGAGCACTTTTTCAAAGAACTCGACAAACTACAACGTATGAACCCGGCTGCTGCCGACTATAGCGTTGTGCTCAACTATGTAGAGCTTTTGTTGGACTTGCCGTGGGATAAGTTTACGACCGACCGTTTTGACCTCAAACGCGCCAAAAAAATACTAGATCAGGACCACTTTGGCCTGGAGAAAGTCAAAGACCGGATACTCGAATATTTAGCGGTGCTTAAACTCAAAGCCAATATGAAGGCACCCATTTTGCTTTTGGTAGGCCCTCCAGGTGTGGGAAAAACCTCTTTGGGGCGCAGCATTGCCAAAGCAGTAGGTCGTGAATATGTGCGTATGAGTTTGGGTGGTGTGCACGATGAAGCTACAATTCGTGGTCACCGCAAGACCTATATTGGCGCCATGCCAGGTAGAATCATTCAAAGCATCAAAAAAGCTGGGTCTAGCAATCCGGTGATGGTGCTCGATGAAATTGACAAAGTTGGTAGTGATTTCCGGGGTGATGTAAGCTCTGCCTTACTCGAAGTTTTGGATCCGGAGCAGAACAAAACTTTCTTCGATCACTACTTGGAGCTGGACTATGATTTGAGCAAGGTGTTATTTATCGCCACAGCCAATAATTTGCAACCAATACAACCTGCCCTACTCGACCGCATGGAAGTCATTGAAATTAATGGCTACACTCAGGAAGAGAAACTGGAAATAGCCAAAAAATACCTCATCCCCAAGCAGCTCGAAGAACACGGGCTCACCAAAAAAGACGTGACCATTGCGCCGAAAATCATCAGCAGCATCATCGAGGGTTATACCCGTGAATCAGGCGTACGGAATCTCGATAAAAAAATAGCTGCGCTTATTCGAGGTTTTGCGAAACTAAAAGCGCTCGAAGAGCCCTACAATACTACCGCAGATGATGAAGACCTGCGCAAAATACTGGGTGCACGTTATTTTGATGCCGACCTCTACGAGGGGAACGACGTGGCTGGTGTGGTAACCGGCTTGGCATGGACCTCAGTGGGTGGCGACATCCTCTATATAGAAACAGGGGTAAGCCGCGGAAAAGGCAAATTACAAATCACGGGTAATCTCGGTGATGTCATGAAAGAATCGGCCAGTATTGCGCTCGCCTATGTTCGTACCCATGCTGAAAAAATAGGTTTGGATTACCGCATTTTCGATCATGCCGACCTTTATATCCACGTGCCGGAAGGTGCTACGCCTAAAGATGGCCCATCGGCAGGCATTACGATGCTCACAAGCATTGTTTCGGCCTTAACGGGGCGTAAGGTGCGGAAAAAACTTGCCATGACCGGGGAAATTACACTCCGTGGAAAAGTATTGCCGGTAGGTGGAATCAAAGAAAAAATTCTAGCGGCGAAACGAGCTGGCATTAGCGATATCATTCTGTGCAAGGCCAATAAAAAAGACATTGACGAGATTAAAGCTGCATATATCAGCGATTTGAAGTTTCATTATGTCGACCGCATGGACGAAGTACTTGAAATTGCCCTTTTGATAGAAAAAAGCAATTCAGCCGTCGATCCTGCCAGCTATCTCCCTGTTAGTTATTAATGCAAGCAACATTAAGGAGAGCTGATTTAGTGCTAGCTTTGTCAAAAATCAGATTCTGGAAGGCATAGTCATAAAATCCACGGGCAGTTGGTATGCGGTGCGTACTGATGATGGTGTTTTGTTTGAATGTAGAATACGGGGAAAACTCCGATTGGCCGGCATTAAATCTACCAACCCGGTGGCTGTGGGCGACCGCGTAAACTTTGACCACGATACACACCATGGCACCGTGATTACCGCCATCCAACAACGGCGGAATTATATTATTCGGCGGTCGACCAATCTGAGCAAACAAACCCACATACTAGCAGCTAATCTTGACCAAGCAGTTTTGGTTGCCACCTTGTTTTATCCCAAGGTTTCGTTAGGATTTATTGATCGGTTTTTGGTAACTGCAGAAGCCTACGGCATACCCACACACCTCGTTTTTAACAAAGACGATATGTGGCAAGGCGAGGTGGTGGATATTTATGAGGAATACAAGGCCATCTACGAAAATGCCGGTTATTCCGTCTACCATTGTTCTACTTTGAGCGGAAATGGTCTTGATGAAATTAAAGCACTTTTTACGGACAAAACCACACTCATTAGTGGTTTTTCTGGTGTGGGTAAAAGCACTTTACTCAATACGCTTTATCCCGAATTACAGCTTAAAACTGGCACCCTATCTCATTTTAGTCAAAAAGGCAAACACACCACCACTTTCGCCGAACTGTTCGAACCTATTTTGCGTACGCGCATTATAGACACCCCAGGGATTAAAGAGTTAGGCGTAATTGAGTTGGAGGGTGCTGAAATCAGTCATTTTTTTCCAGAGATGAAGGCCTTGCTCGCCAACTGCAAATTCCACAACTGCACCCACCAACACGAACCCAGCTGTGCCATCAAAGCTGCAGTAGATGCCGAAACGCTCCCCTACGATCGCTACAAAAGTTATTTGAGCATCCTCAACAATGAAGACCAATACAATTAGCATGAAAAATTTACTCTGGATATTACCTTTGGCGCTTTTGGTTAGCTGCGGCGATGAGCCAAAAGAGAACACTACCATAGCCCCTGATTCGGCCCTCGACAGTCTCATTGAAATGCCTGAAAGTAGGATACAGGACACACTTACAGGTCATTGGGTCAAACTTGACTATCTCGATGAATTGCAAAAATCGGCTGACCCTTATGGTAGTCAAGATAAACTCCTGCCCATTTCAGAAGTGGTAGTTGATGAGCTAAATGGCACGATACAGCTTGTGTTTAGTTACAATGAGGCCTGCAGTGGTCCAGTTTTGCGTTCGGGCGATAGCCTAATTGTAAGCAGTTGCGACGGCAATGCCGAAGTGCAATATGTATTTGAATACGACCCGTTCAGCAAACAACTTTTGTTAACTGTAGATGAACTCAGTCTGCGTTTTGTACGGGTAAGCACCCAATTGGGTGATCCCGGCAAAGCAGTGCAACAGTTGTTTGTGAAAAACAAACTTTTCGGGACATTCCGTTTACAGGAAGGCGAAAAACCTTTAGGAAGCAGCCTGCAATTTGGCGCCAACGGTTTTGTGCGTGGCAGCAGCAAGTACAACAAATACAAACTCATACTTGGTTACGCCAGCTATCCGGCCTTCAACAGCGTGATTTGGATGTACCGTAATGCCAAGGAATACGATGCCTTTTATTGGGAGTTGCAGGGCGACAGCCTGACATTCTCCAATTTTTCGGAGGAAATGCCGGATATGTTCGAAACTGCAGCCATCTATTTGCGGTAGCCATGAGGGTAGTGCTGCAAAGAGTGCGCGAAGCCAAAGTGACGAGCGAGGGAGAAATACTGGGTGAAATTGGCCCGGGATTACTGGTTTTAACTGCCTTTGAAACAGCAGATACGGCTGAGGACTTACTTTGGACGGCCGCAAAAATCGCCAAATTGCGTATTTTCAACGATTCAGACGGGCGTATGAACCTTGATCTAGCAGAAGTTAACGGGGAATTGCTCATCGTAAGTCAGTTTACCCTTTTCGCCGAAACCAAAAAAGGCAACCGTCCCTCCTATATGCGTTCGGCCCGCCCCGAAACAGCTATTCCGCTTTACCATGCTTTTTTGACTACCCTGCAGGAGCTTACGGGGAAAATCCCACAAACGGGTGAATTTGGCGCCGATATGCAGGTCCAGCTCACCAATGATGGACCTGTGACCATTACCATAGACAGCCGGGCAAAGGATTAGAACGATGCATCTAAATGGCTTATGAACCCCTGCAGCTTGGAACCAGTACTGACGCTGGAGTAACTTGCGTTTACTGCAGATAGATGATAACCAATTGCCCACGTGAAGTATAAATTTTGCGTTGACGGTTGCAGCGAAAACAGCAAATAATAGCCTACTAAAAATCGATAATTATTCCAATCGTTGGCAAACGTGTACCAGCGGTATTGGGTATAAAATCGGGTAAATATCGGCTGTTGTCGGTCGGGTCAACCACTGGTGCTCCGCTGGCTGGATCGGTTAATGCAATCAATTGTGGTTGCAGTATGGTTTGCTGATTCAATACGTTCTGAACATCTAAATAGAGGTTCAAAGCCCATTTTGTATAGCTCCATTTTTTATCAATACGAATATCTAGTTGCTGAGTGGACCCGTTACGAATGGTGTTTAGGTTTGCAAAATCTAAAATACCCCGACCATTTTGATCCCATACATCGCGACGCAAACTCAAATCGGAATTAAAGGGTGTGCCTGGAGCTCCACCCACATAACGATACCGTACACCGACTTCCCAATCGCCTTTGAAAATCTTACCTCCGGTTAAAGTCAAGATATTACGATTATCCCAAGCTGATGGTATGAATTGGTTCGCCGCATTTTCAAACTCCGACCTCACCCAGGTATAGGCCAAGATGCCGTAAAAGCCCTTATAAAGCTTCTGCTGCGCTAGGTATTCAATACCATAACTCCGGCCGTTGCTTGTGCTTACTACTGGTGCGTTTCCAATGACACCAAAATCACTGCCTAAATTTGCCAGACTGATGTTTTGGTCGAGCAAAAATGGATATTGAAAGTAGTTTTTATAAAAGACCTCCACCGTGGATTTAAAACTTTTGCGGCTGAAATACTCAATACCGGCAACAATGTGATCTACACCAATATACTTCACGCCATTGTCACGATTCACGAGGCGGTTATTATTGTCCCGAAAACCCAATACCGTATAAGCAGGCAATTGGTAATAACGACCGGTGTTCATATTCAAACTCCAATTACCAGTAAAGGCGTATGAAGCTGAAAAACGTGGTGAAAACTGTTCTAAAGGATTACGCATTGACGGCCCAAAGTCATTGCCGTCGAAACGTAAACCGGCACTTAGTATGAGTCTTTCGCTAAAAAAGCCTTTGGTGAGCTGACCGAATACACCATAGCGGTTTAACCTCAGCTCACTTTCGAAAACCCGGTTAACCAGCGAATCTCCTACTAAATCGCGTGTACGGTTATTCACATAATAGCGCGCCCGATCCAAGTTAACACCGTAGTTGATTTTCCAACTTCCTTCGCTTCGTATCTGATTTTCGTAGCGAAAACGATTCTCACTCTCTTGGCTCAGGTAATCGAAAATTTTAGGCAAATTGGTGTCGTTTTTTTCGTGTTTATAGGCTACGTTGTTTAGCATATTTCGACTCAATACAAATGTCTGGTAACCGTTTTTACGATAACGTTTATAGACCAATCCATTGGTATAATTCCATTGGGTATTTACGGGCAAATTACCAAGAATGTAGCGTTGTTCTTTCACCTGCTGACTATCAACGCCTGGATTTTCGGCGGGGTCGAGACTGAGGTTAAGACCGGTATTCAGGCTAAACTGATCGATAGCACCCAAACCAATAAAGCTGATTTCGTTCTGGTTGTCTATTTTGTATTTCACCTTGGTTTGGAAACCATTAAAGGTGGGTAAAAACGGCAAGCCAATGGCATTGAATAAAAACCGCAAATAGGATCTACGGGCTGAGGCTACAAATGAAATTTTATCGGTAATCGGTCCTTCAGCGATTAGGCCTATGTCGCTTGCGCCAACGATACCGCGGAAAGCCATTTTGTCGGTGCGTGGATCTTTTTGTTTGAATTCAAAAACCGAACTCAGTGTGTTTCCCCGATTTGCAGGAAATGCCCCAGAATAAAAATCAACCTCACGGATCATATCCACGTTAATAATACCTACTGGCCCACCGGAAGATCCCTGAGTAGAGAAGTGATTGATGGTTGGCACCTCTACCCCGTCGAGGTAAAAGCGGTTTTCGTTAGGCGCACCACCCCTGATGATAATGTCGTTACGAAAAGACGCCCCACTCGAAACCCCTGGCAATGACTGTATGGCCTTCGAAATATCTCGACCGCCGCCTGGGTTCCTTTGAATTTCGGCCACGCCAATGGTGCGCAAAGAAACTGGACTTTCTTCCCGACGAGTAAAAGCCGATGCTGTTACTTCAACCGCTTCAAGCTTGCGTGCATCTTCTTCCATTTCTACATTAACAATGGCCGGTCGGGAATTGACGACCTGTATCTCAAAAACAGTTTTAGTTTTAAAACCCAAATAGCTGATTTGCAGATTGTAAAATCCTGGCTTCAGATTTTTGATGCTGTATTTACCCTCTAAATCTGTTGTTCCACCGGTAGTGGTACCTTGAACAACTACGTTAGCAAAGGCTACGGGTTCATTGCTCAATTTGTTTTTAACGAATCCCCTGATTTCGCCACTCTGGGCAAAAGTCACAAACGGGAGCAATAGAAATAAGACAATTGTTTTCAAGAGAAAAACTGATTTAACTGGTTTTTGTACGGTATAGCAGCCACGAAGGGATACCGGGTTTATCGTGATGTTCGTAATGGTAACCAAAAAAATAACAGCTTATAAATGCCAAAAGATGGTTTTTTGGCATGGTACGGGCTTTGTGTAAATTATCTTTATCATGTTCGCCTTTGTGCGGCAAGTAGGTGCCAAAATAGAAAAGCTGTAGGGTACTTAAGATACTTGGTACTACATAGTAAAAAATGAGGTTGGCCTCGCTCACCCATAATTTTGCGATGTTAAACAAAACGGCCATGCCCAAAATTTGCCACCAGCTCACATAGGTTTTTACAAACTTAAAATACCAGGACCAAAAAGCAGGCGGACCATAATCTGGATCTTCAGCTGTAGCCACATAGCTGTGATGTTCATGGTGTTTAGGCAGTAGTTTTTTCCAGCTGTTTAGGGCAAATAAGGCCAACGCAATCCGACCAATCCAAGTATTCACCCCTGCTTTCGGACTTACTGTTCCATGCATGGCATCGTGTGCGGTTATAAATAATCCTGTGAACAAATGGGTCTGAACCAACATCCACACCCAGTGCAGCGGATTCGAAAAATCCAGTACACGACTGAAATTAAAAGATAGGAATAGCAGCCAGGAGAAAATAACCAATGTGGCCATCACCCACCCGTACCGCGCTATGAGCACACTATTTTTCAATCTGTTTCAGAATTTTAGTATTATCCGGCTTAGTAAAGGTGTAGTAAAAGTCCACCAATTCCCCGTTTTCATTCACTAAATATTTTTGAAAATTCCACCAGATGCGACTCGACATTTTGCCATTCAGCTGTTTTTCCGTCAACCATTTGAAGACGCTATTTTTGTCTGCGCCTTTTGTCGTGCTTTTTTCAAGCATCAAAAAACTAACACCATAATTACGTGCACAAAAAGCGGCAATTTCAGGGCCTTCTCGAGGCTCTTGTCCGGCAAAATCATCGGTTGGGATGCCTATCACTACCAATTTATCGCCGTATTGCTGTTGCAAGGCTTCCAAGGTTTTTAATTGCGGGGTATAACCACATTCGGTAGCTGTATTCACAAAAAGTATTTTTTTGCCTTTGAATTCGGCAAAATCAACTGCTTCCCCTTCTAGACTTTTGGCCTGAAGCGTATAAAAATTTTTCATTTTAGTTGGTATTGGAGCAGGCAAAGCGATCAGCAATTGCCATACTAAAAGAAGGCCCAATGCGATAAAAAGTCCGATGCGGTAGCTCAATATGTTTAAAACATTTATATAACAGGAGGGCCCAGAAAAGGTTTGATTAAGCCACAAGTATTTTAAATAGTTGCGAAATAAAAGGAGTCCGCTTCGCGCGAGCTAAAAACAAGAGAATATATAAGCTGCTCTCCTGCATTTTTAAAAATTGGATACGTGCAAGCCTTGCTCTCTTTCTATAAATTGCACCATGATTAAGTGGTTAAAAAGGCTTCTACTTTTTTGCTTTGGCTTTAGTTTGGCTATGGTGCTCCTCTATCGTTTTGTGCCTGTGCCTGCTACGCCACTCATGGCCATTCGGGCTTTTGAAACAGAGAAGACAAAAGGTCAATTTAAAAAGGACTGGGTCGGTATCCGCCATATCTCTCCCCACCTGGTAACTGCCGTGATTGCGTCGGAAGACAACCGCTTTGAGCAACATTATGGCTTCGATTTTCAAGCCATCGAAAAGGCAGTGAAACGCAACCAAAAAGGCAAAAAAAGGAAACTTGGCGGAAGCACCATCAGCATGCAAACGGCTAAAAATGTGTTTTTATGGCACGGCCGGAATTATGTCCGCAAAGGTTTGGAGGCTTATTTCACTGTACTCATCGAGCTCATTTGGGGGAAACAACGGATTATGGAGGTATATCTGAATGTAATCGAGATGGGCCCTGGTATCTATGGTGCAGAAGCTGCTGCCCAACATTACTTCAATAAACCTGCGAGCAGGCTAAGTAAAAAAGAAGCTTCCTTGCTAGCAGCATGCCTGCCGAATCCTATTAAACGTAACCCTGCCAAACCGAGTGGCTACGTGCAAAGACGCGCTCAAAAAATCAGCAAGCTAATTCCTAAGCTCCCAAAACAACAGCTCAGATAACTTCTCGATCAGGGTTGAATTTCGATTTTGACAAAACAATGACTAATTCTTGCTACTGAAAATTGGTATAATTTTCCTCTTTTTAACCAAGAGACCTTATATTTAAAATCTGATTTAAAGCGAAATATGAAAAAATTACTATTAGCAGTTGCTTTTAGCCTTTCCTCCGTTGCCGTAATGGCTCAAGGAGTATGTGGGACTGAAGATCCACCACAACATGTTTATGACTTTTTGGAAAGTCTTGATTTTGAACAGTTAAAAGCCAGTCGACGCAGCGACACCACTTTAAACGTACCTATTCAGTTGCACATGATGCGGAGCAGCACTGGGAGCTCACCGCTTAGTCCTATTGATATTTTTGCGGCGATTTGTACGATGAATGACCGTTACACCAATGCCAATATTAATTTTTATATCAAAAATGAACCCATTTACTACGATTCGAATCAATTGTTGAATCCAAGTGCAACATCGGTAATAAATACGCTCATGGGTATTGCCAATGTGCCTTACGTCATGAACGTCTATTTTGCGAATATGGGATCACTTGGATTAAACGGCTATGCCTATTATCCCAACTCCGGCCCTGGCTCCAATGTGCGGCAGGGTGGTTTGGTGATGAGTTATAGTGCTGTTATGAATGGTGCTACCCTATCACACGAAACAGGGCACTATTTATCGTTGCCCCATCCTTTTAACCAGACCTCGAACAACAAATTGATGGGTGAGCGGGTAACCCGAAATTTTAATGAAATAATGCCCCGACAACCAGCGAACTGTTATGCAGCTGGAGATCGTTTTTGTGATACCCGAGCCGATTTCAAAGGCGGCCGTTGGGGATGTATCCATAATCCAACTGCCAGTGACACCGATTTAAATGGTGATTTTTTCAGACCTGACTCTAGTTTGCTCATGTCGTATGCAGGAGATGCTTGTCGTGTACGACTGAGCGAAGAACAGATGATAGCCTGCCGAGAAACCTTAGAGACCATCCAAGAAAGAGGTTATATACTCGTTTTTCCGATGCCGATTCAGCAGCCTGTTACTGTGGCTCCTACCCTCACCTTGCCTGCGGAAGGCAGCACCGGCTGGCATCCTGATTTCACTACTTTCCGTTGGAATGCCGTTCCTGGCGCCACGATGTACCGCCTGCGTGCTTTGTCTAACAGCGTGGTTCTAGACGTGGATACGCTGCTCTACGATAATGTATATTTTCATGGTCACAATAAATTGAAAGCAAACCGGAACTACAGTTGGGAAGTGACCGCTTACAACGAAACAGATTTGTGTGGTAATCCTACGAGTGCCAGAGGCACGTTTAGCACAGTTAATTTTACCACTACCTCGGTTGCTGAAACTCATTTTGATGACTTAAAAGTATATCCTAATCTGCTCGACCGTGGTCAAGCCGTACGTATCGAGGCAGGTGCATTGGTGGGTAAATATTTACGCATTGAGCTTCGATCTGCAGAGGGTAAACTCATTCAAGTTCAACAGCAAATGGCTTTAGAGAACAGTTTCGCCTTCGAGACTGGCTTGCAAGCGGCGGGTATCTATTTCATGACCATTGAGCATGACGGCTACAAAATCATCCGCAAACTGGTTCAGCGCTAATTAAAACGCAGAAAAACCGACCCCAGCTTCTTAAAGCGCTCCATATTTAAGGTATGGGGCGCTTTTTCATTTGGGATAAAGACATCTATTTAAATGACCACTCAACCAACAATCGCCAGTATGCCGCGTTATAAAAATCGGCCTGCCCACTGGCCCAATTGCAGCGGGAGTATTGCATCTTTGTGCTTACGTGAAAATCCTAGACTGGTATATCATCCGTAAATTCCTCGGCACATTCCTTTATGCTATTGCCATATTCATTGCAATCGCTGTGGTATTTGATTTGACCGAAAAAATTGATGGCATGTTGCAACGGAATGCGCCGTTGAAGGAGATTGTCTTCGACTATTACCTCAACTTCATTCCTTATTTCGCCAACCTCTTTTCACCACTATTTGTTTTTATAGCGGTCATCTTTTTTACCTCCAAGATGGCGGCAAAAAGTGAAATTGTAGCCATACTGAGCAGTGGCACAACCTTTATGCGTTTGTTACGGCCCTATTTGGTGGCAGCCGCATTAATCGCCGTGGGTAATTGGTATTTGAGTGGTTATGTATTGCCACCTGCTAATAAAAAGCGTATTGATTTTGAGAATAAATACATTCGCGACAAGTTTTACTTCAGCAAAAGGAACATTCATTTTCAGATACTACCTGGCAAGCAAGCCTACTTGGAAACCTACAGCTCACCCGACAGCAGTGGTTTCCGCTTTACGCTTGAACATTTCGAGGAAGGTAAATTGGTTTCTAAACTGATGTGCGACCGAATACAGTGGAACAGCGCGACAAAACAATGGCGAATGGAAGGCTGTAGCAGACGCACCAATATCTCGGAATTACAAGAAAGCCTCGAGTTTTTTACCGCACTCGACTCCGCATTGGGCTTTAGTCCGAACGACTTTGCACGTCCTTTACTGGAGGATGCTGCCTTACTAAACAATGCCGAATTGGATGCCTTGATTGATCGGGAGCGCCTCAAAGGCAACGCACGAATAGAACCTTATTTGGTTGAAAAATACAATCGGGTAAGCATCCCATTTTCGGCATTTATCCTAACGCTTATTGGCGCTTCGCTCTCATCGCGTAAGGTGAGAGGCGGTATAGGTATTCAGTTGGGTATAGGTGTGGGACTTTGTTTTGTATATATCATGATGATGCGCTTTGCGCTTACATTTGCAACCAAAGGAAGCTTGCCACCCATCATTGCCTCCTGGACGCCGAATCTTTTGTTCGGTACTTTAAGCATCTATTTCTACCGTGTCGCACCCAAATAACCGGCAAACCCTCGCCGAACTCCACTTTATTGTCTTCATTTGGGGATTTACAGCAATTATTGGCAAATTATTGTCACTCGAGGCGCTGCCCTTGGTGTGGTACCGCATGGTGCTGGCGGTATTGGCTGTTTTTGTTTTTGTGAAGCTAAAAAAACTGTCATTACGCATCAACCGAGCTGACAAAATGCGCATGGCCCTTACCGGACTTATCATTGCGGCTCACTGGGTTACTTTTTACCACGCCATCAAAATATCCAATGTATCTGTAACCTTAGCCTGCATTTCGACAGGGGCCTTTTTTGCGTCCATCTTCGAGCCACTTTTGTACCGCAGGCGCATTATATGGTATGAAATTGCACTTGGATTGGCTTCTGTAGCTGGTTTATATTTGATTTTTGCCTTTGAAAGCGCCTACATAGCGGGTATGATTACGGCTATTATTTCGGCAGCACTTTCGGCTCTTTTTGCTGTGATAAACGGTCGGTTTGCACAAAAACATGATGCTTCGGTAGTTACCGTATATGAAATGTTGGGTGGTATAATCGGTTTAAGCATTTTTATGCTTTTTGCTGGCACTTTTACCATGAGCCAAATGGAATTCCAGGGCTACGACCTCTGGTATATTTTGCTCCTCGCCATCGTTTGTACCGCCTATCCGTTCATCGCCAGTATACGTCTGATGAAACATGTCACGCCCTATACCTTTGTGCTTTCTATCAATATGGAGCCAGTTTATGGCATCATACTCGCCTTTCTTATATTCGGGAATAGCGAAAAAATGACTACACCCTTTTATATCGGGACGGTGATTATTTTATCGACACTGTTTATTAACGCCTTCTTCAAAAACTACGAAAGACGCAAGACAGCTAAAGCAGTACGCCTAGACTAGACAGCCTCTTCCTTTTCCAGAGAAAATTCCTTTTACTTGCCAAAAGCACCAATTCTCGGGATTTTTATACCTACGAATGGAAAAACGGCTGCTTTACTTCATCCCGATATACGCTGGAGAAAGACGACAGAGGCCCTGATTCAGACGACTGCCAAGCAGCGACTGCTGGTCTAATTTGATATTTTGCCCTACAGCCGCCAAACGCTTTTCAAGTTTCTTTTTGAACACGAAATTCAAACTTTCACCTCGCTCAAGCAATGTGGGGTTGGTCGGGGGGATACAGACTAGAGCAATTTTGCCCGTTTTAGGAGATAGGGCATTAACACCTGCTTGAACCCCTTTCGGGTGTCGGCTTCAACCAAGTCAATGCCATATTGACCACATTTTAACTGCAATTCTTTGCGAAAGGCTGCCGAAGAAGCTTTAAAGGCTGCTTGCAACTGTACAGGATTGAGCTTGATTTCTGCACCAGTTTCTAAATCGACGAAAATATGTGGACGATTTTCATAATCGAAATCCAACTCATGCTTTTCTTCCACCACATGAAATAAAATGACTTCATGTTTATTATAACGGAGATGTTGCAGGGCTTCGTAGAGTTTTTCATTGTCTTCACCTCCATCAAACATATCCGAAAAAATCACCACCAACGAACGGCGGTGAATGGCTTCGGCAATCGTATGCAAGGCCGCTACTGCGCGGGTACGATTTTGTTTGCGCTCACGTTGCAGCAGTGCTTCGAGCTCAAACATCAACAGCTTTTGGTGGGCCCCTGAGCCTCGTGGTTTAATTAACGTTTCTAGATTTTCGTCAAATACTGCCAAACCAACCGCATCCCGTTGACGATATAATAGGTTCATGATAGCAGCTGATGCAAGTACACTGAACTGTAATTTTGAAGGCCCATCGAGGGGAAAATACATGGATGCCGATGCATCAATCACCAACTGGCAGCGCAGATTGGTTTCTTCCTCGTATCGTTTTACAAATACCTTCTCGCTCCGTGCGTAAAGTTTCCAGTCGATGTTTTTGGTACTTTCGCCCGTATTGTACAAACGGTGCTCCGAAAACTCGACTGAAAAACCGTGATAGGGGCTTTTATGCAGACCCGTGATAAAACCTTCGACCACCTGTTTGGCTAGGAATTCTAATTTACCAGGAATCGCGAGTTGTTCTGGAGAAAGGAGATCTGTTGGCACGCCTAAAGATAGGATGAGAGAAAGAGAACGGGAATTTTCTGAGGAGATTTTAATTGACGATAGGGATTTTGGTCAACCGGAGTTTTTGGCTAAACAGTGTTCTCGATAATCAATGTCAGTTCTGCTTTATCTTTCTTGGATTCCCTTTATTCTTTGACGCCTTTCGAAATCCCTGCACCTATAAAATCGAGGCCTAGCGCGTTTATTCGTCCTGTAGCCTAGTTGTTTTATCCCGTTACGACGATGTCTACCCTCGTCCAGTTCGAGGCAATATTGCCCACCAAATGACCCCACACGCAGCCGCAGATGCAAAATGACAGGACGTTTGACTTGGATACCATCAATAAAATAATGGGTTTCGCTTGGCCTTGTGACGTAGATGCTGTCCACGCCTTCTAATCGCTTTATTTCAGTAGCTACTTTTTCTGCAGCTAATAAAAAGTCATTTTCATACCCAGGTTTTTTTGGCTTGCCTCGTTTGCGAACGATACGTTTGAGCTTTTTTTCGAAAGGTTTTAAATCCCCAGCCTGCATCGACTTACCAAGCTTGGTTGTAGCGCGCCATTGCGGCAACAGTGGTGGTGAAATTTTAGGATAAACCAAGATTACGCCTCGGTTGCCAGCCATAAAAACGCTTTGTCCCGACCTCGCCTTTTGAACAGTATGCATGCCTTTAACATCATTCAAAGCCTGCCAATCTAACCCGCCATTAAAAGTGATATCACTTCCGCTTGGCCCAGTGGCTAGCCAAAAAAAAGTGTCAATTACCGCAACCGACTCTCTATAGCCACGTGTAGACGTTCGTGGAATCCACCAAATACCGGAGTCTAACAAACCAATTTGTGCCACTGCCAAATCTTCGGCAGTATAATCGCCACCTACCACTACATAATGACTGTCGGGTGCAACGGCCACACTAAAGGCCCCCATACTAGGCAAACCTTGTTGTAATGGCGTTTTTGTATTTTGCCAACTCTGCCCCCTATCGTAAGAATACCACAAACGCGACACGCTTCCGCCACTTACAATCACTAGGGTGCTGTCGCCTACTGCACGTATGGCTGTGCCACTTGCGGCAAAACAGGCTTCGCCTGCAGCAAAAATGGGTTTTTGTTCATCAGGAAAATTGTCCCAGCTTCTGCCACCGTCGGTTGTACGCATTAAAAACAAACGATTTTCGATGGGATCGCCAAAAAGCACACCGTCGTTTTCGTTCCAAAAGTCCATGCCATTAATAAAAACAGTAGTATCCCGACTTTGATATACCCTTTTCCATGTTTTGCCACCGTCGTGGGTGCGGATGATATTTGCCGGACGGGTAGTAGTAGCTGCTATCGCATTTAATGCATCGATGGCCTGGAGGCTTCGAAAATCGGCTTGTTCGCCAGCGGGTTGCCAAAGTTTCCAGTTTTTACCGCCGTCGCTACTTCTGCCTAACCAACCTTTATTGCCGCCAAACCAAAGTACACTGTCGTTTACTACCTGCAAGGCACGGATAGCGGTGTTCACGCCTACATTCAGGCTGTCTGCTTGCTGAGCAAATAGCGGCGCTGCAAGGAGCAAACAAACGAGTAAGCTTAGTGAACGCTTCTTTAATCGTACGAGCTGCAGCGTTGGCATAGCTACCTAAGGTCGACCGCCTTTGAATTGTTGGATGAGTTCTTTGCGTGAGCGTAATTGAAAATTGGTCGTCATTTCATACAAATCCTCGTTGCCTGTGCGCTTTTTAATTTCTTCGAGCAGCTTATTGGCATCTTCTTCCATGCCTAAAAACTTGAGATTAACCGCATAATTAATCAGAAGCAATTGGTAGGCTCGGGTGGAAGGACTCAGTACATTTAGCTGCTGTTTATACGACTTATCCGCTTCGATAAATTTAGCGCTGGCCTGTAGACTGTCCGTTTGTAATTCAGTAAAAATACCTGCCCACACCTTGAGTTCGCTGTTTTCGGGTTGAAGTTGTTCTAATTCTTCGAGTGCAGCCATGGCAGCCTCATAGCGACCTTGATGATTTAGGAAAACCAGTTGATTCATACGCGCAACGGCAAAATCTGGCTGCAAAACTATCGCCTCCTCCCAGAGGCCGAGCGCTTCTTCAATTTGTAGAGAATCGTAGGCTTGCACCAGTAGCATGGCACTGTCGTTTAGGCTAACCGCCATGGGATTTAGCGCTACTTCTTCGGGCGCTTTTGGCATACAACTAGTATTACTCAATCCAACAACGAATAAAGCCGAAATAAAAAAGTGCAAGGAATGAGGTAAGCGCATAAATCGAAAAGAATTACTTAAGCTGGCCATTTCGACCAAGTGAATTGATAGTTTAATCCAAAACGAACCATATGGGTGGTAAGGTCGCGAAAGGCGTACTGATAGCCTAAAAAGCCATTAAAATCTCCCAACTGCCGGCCCAACTGTAAACGTGCCACGATAGGCTTATCGCCATTCTTAATCCAGCCACTATAACCAGCAATAGCAGGCGTCAGCGTCCAGTTTTTGGCATATAAGCTCATATTTATGGCAAAGTTAAAAGCATCGTTTTGGCTGTTGATGCCTTGTTGCCAGACAAAAAGTCCAGCCTGACCAAAAAACTGTACTTTATGGAGTAGATGACCTTCTCGCTCTATCGTCCGACCAGCATGTAAATCAAAAATATAACCTGGACTATTGGTATGTCGGGCATTTTCGAAGTTTTTACCCGCGGTAGTTTTAACCGTGACTTGTAGCATCAAATCCGGCCAATTCGGGCTTTTATCTTGGCGCACCAACTGAAAGGCCGACGTAATCCAAACATCTCCCTCACCAGAACCACTGCCAGAGGCATCGCGGGCGCGGCGAAAATCGCGAACCTCGGGCGACATGCTATACCATTCAACAGCGCGGTAGGTTAAGGCCAAACTCACCCTTTCACTAGCCATCGGTATACTCACATAATGAAAAAGATTATTGGTTTGATCGCCGATAGCACGGTGAAATTCCATGGCATTTTCTACTTCCCAACGGTCTGTTATTCGGGGATAACGACTGATAGGCACAGGTAAGGCATTTGGCCCCATGTGCCCTGAGCTCCTTACCATATAATTCTCCCAAGGTGTAACCCCATCCCAATTCACAGCTGCCTTCCAATGCGCGTAAGGATCCTGGGCAATTGCAAAAGTAGACCAGCTCATATTCACAAAAAATGTAAAGGACGAAACCAGAACCGATAAGAAACGTTTAAACACTTTTAATATCTGTATTTTCGTACAAAATAAGGTAAAGCAAATCGCCATGAAACAACTCATTCTCGGATTTATACTTCTCAGCTTTTCGGCTGTGCTCAGCGTGAGCGAAACACAAGCGCAAGCTGCCCCAAAACCACGCAAAAGTCCCATGAGCGTGGCGACACTCAAGTCGGGAAAAACCTATATTAAAGTAGTCTACAGCCAGCCTTTCAAAAATGAAAGAGAAGTTTTTGGCAGTCTAGTCCCCTTTGGGAAAGTTTGGCGTACGGGTGCCAACGAGGCAACGGAAATTACTTTAACGCAAAAAATTAAAATCGGTGGCAAATCACTTGCCCCAGGCACTTACACCATTTTCAGTATTCCTCAAGCGGATAAATGGACCATCATCCTGAGCAAAGACCTCGGTTTGTGGGGTGAATACGAATACAATCCTAAATGCGATCAACTACGTTTTGATGTGCCCGTAAAAAATGTGGAGCAAGCCTGGGAGGCACTTACAATCAAACTCGACAAAGAAGGTACAGGTGCTAAAATGACCCTAGTTTGGGACAAAAGTTCCGTCGAAATACCTATTGATTTATTGAAATGAACCTCATCAAATTTTACCCTTGAGCATGGTGAACAGTGCCTCGTCTTATTGACTTTGTTCTATCCTTCGGTTCGCCCTAATTTATTTGCATCTCAACTTTGAAAACCTTTTTTCGTTCCCTCCAGCTTGCTTCAGTTTTCGTTGTAATTCTGGCTCCAGCACTTGTTAAAGCGCAAATGCCTGCTGGCAAGCCCAATACGGGAAGTTCATCTCGGTCGATGCCTTCTATTGCCCGTATTTACGGCAAGGTGGTAGACAACGACACCCGAAAACCTGTTGAATTTGCCACAGTAACGCTCTTTTCCTTGCGAAAAGACAGCATTATTGGCGGTGAATTGGTTCGTCAAAACGGCGACTTTAGTCTCGAAAAACTACCTTTTGGGCGTTTTCGCCTTAAAATTAGTTTTATAGGCTACAAAACAATCGAACAAACGGTAGACCTCAGTCCTCAAAAAATGGAGCAGGATTTGGGTAATTTCAGACTGAAAATGGATGTCGCCCTACTTGGTACTGTGGAAGTAGAAGCTGAAAAGGCGACTGTTATCATGGGTATTGACCGTAAAATTTACAATGTCGACAAGGATATCAGTGCTCGAGGAGGAACAGGGCTAGACGTAATGAAAAACCTGCCCGGTGTAAGTGTAGATGCCGAAGGCAATGTAAATCTCCGCAACGGGCGTCCGACTGTTTTCATTGACGGTAGACCATCGACCATTACGCTGGAGCAGATTCCCTCCGATCAAATTGAGCGGGTAGAAATCATCACCAATCCAAGTGCGAAATTTGATGCGAGCACAACAGGGGGCATACTCAATGTGGTGCTGAAAAAAAACACCAAACCCGGTTATAATGGCCTTGTCAACGCCGGTTATGGTTTTTACAACCGTTACAACGGCGGTGGCAACATGAATGTCAAGGAAGGCAAATTGAATGTGGGCCTCAGTTATAACCTCAACAGCCGCATGGTAAGAACTGAAGGTTATAATATTCGGACAAATTTTTTGAACGACACAGAATCCAGTTCATTCGACCAGTCGAATATCAATTTTGGGGGGCGTACCTTTCAATTTGGTCGTTTGAATTTAGACTATCAGATTTCAAACCGCAGCACGCTTACGCTTGCGCAGAATATTGTAGGGGGTAATTTCATCACCGACGATGAGCAAACCTTTTCGACCTATGACGGCGGCAAAAACCTATTAGAAAGCGGTTTCCGTACCAATGACCAAGGAAACTTTTTTCGTAATTATTCCACACAAGTGCTTTGGCGCCAGACTTACCCCAAAGAAGGCAAAGAATGGACGGCAGATTTATCCTACAATATTGGACGCAACGGCACCGATGCCTTGTTTACCACCAATTTGTATGATGCGGCAGGTACGTTAAAGCCTGACCAACCTGAACTGCAAAAAAATACCGGCGGGGGAAAGACAAATGTCACCACCTTTCAATTTGATTTTACCAACCCCCTGACGTCTACCAGCAAACTAGAAATGGGTGTTCGTAGTAACTATCGGCTGAACACTTCTGATTTAAATGTAACGCTATACGACTATGGTCTTGGTCAATATGTTGCCGACACCTTCCTGACCAACGAATATCGTGTTGACGACATCGTAAATGCTGCTTATGTGACATATACGCATGTTGTGCCTGATTTATTTAATTATCAGGCAGGTTTGCGTTTTGAGCAGACTTATCTCGTAGCCGAATTGGTTGGCAAGGGACAAACGTTTTCTTACCTCTACCCCAACGGTTTGAGTAATTTAGGCAAGGCCTTCTTCCCGAGTTTATATTTATCACGTAAAATCAGCGAAAAGCAGGAGGTACAAGTCAATTTCTCTAGGAAAATCAGCCGACCCGGTTTCCGGCAAATTACGCCTTTTATCTTCTTTGCAGACAAACAGAACTACACCATCGGTAACCCTGCCTTGGCACCGGAATTCATTAATTTGGCAGAGGCCAACTACAGTCAGTCCTTCAAAAAAGGCAATTATTTGGGTTCTATTTATGGTCGATATACCCAAGATGTAATAACCAATTTTGTGTATGTACTGCCTACCGATTCGAGTGTATTGGTAAGTACCTATACCAACGGCAACAGTCAATCTTCCTTTGGCTCCGAGCAAACGCTCAAATACAACTTTAGCCAAAAATTCGAAGTCACTTTAAACGCCAATGCCTTCTACACCAATATTTCCGCTAACGTTGGCGGACTAAATTTGAACAACAGCGGCTTAAGCTGGAATGCTAAAATAAACGCTAGTTATAAATTACCAAAGCAGTTTACTTTTCAGCTCAATACAGATTACGAAGCGCCACGCATCATTCCGCAAGGCCGCACCATTCCCACTTACAGCACCGATCTTACTTTAAGTAAAGACATTAAAAGAATATGGTCGTTTACGGTGAGTGTGCAGGATGTATTCAACACACGTCGTTTTGGTCAGTTTTTCAGCACCCCTACTTTCATCCAAGATTTCAGCCGCCGCCGCGATACTCGTTTTGTACGCGTAACGGCCAGTTACCGTTTTGGCGAGATGGATGTTTCTTTACTCAAACGTTTTAGAAAAGGCGGACCACCTAGTGGCGGTGGTGGCATGGACATGGATTTTTAAAGCAGCTCTTATCAGGCAGTTACTAAATTTCGCCAAACGATAAATCCGGCTTACGGTTATTTGTGGTGGTTAAATGGTCAAAGCAGTTTTATGCTCCCCGATTTTCAAATTCCGTTACCCGGACCACTTATTCCGCAGGCGCCAGCAGAGCTGGTCATGGGCTTAGGTAAAAACGAACAGAAATTGTATTTACTACCCAGCCGGAACCTCGTTATCGTTCGTATGGGCAACGGTGCTGGGTCGGAGGTCCCTATTGTTTTTGATCGAGCGTTTTGGCCTTACTTGACACCTATTTTACCCGCAATATCACAATCGACAGCACAAATCACCCAAGCTGAATTGATCCAAATCTCCCCTAATCCGATTGCATCTGGCAGTCAACTACATTTGCCGTTAACTGAAGGCAATTACACTTGCCAGTGGCTATCTGCTTCTGGTAGCTTGTTAAAAAGTGAGCAGCACCGGAGCGCTAGCACTCTCCAAGCACCTGAGCGAGCTGGTTTATATTTTCTCAAAATCATTGAACCCAAAAGCGGCAAGCAGTATTACAGTAAGGTGTTGGTTCAATAGCACTTACTATTTATGGAGAATAATTTCCCTTCTACTTTCTGGGACCAACGCTATGCGACTGAAACCTATGTGTACGGCGAGGCGCCCAATGTCTTTTTCAAAGCACAAATCGACCCCCTGAAACCAGGAAAAATGCTTTTGCCCTTCGAGGGTGAAGGTCGGAATGCCGTATATGCAGCACACTTGGGCTGGGAAGTCGATTGTTTTGACTTTAGCACCTCTGGCAAAAACAAAGCGGAGCAGCTCGCAGAAAAATATGGCGTACGCATCAACTACACTGTTTGTGACTTCCGAGATTTTGACTGGCCCGAGCAGCATTACGATTTGATTGGACTTTTTTATGCCCATCTACCAGAAAAAAACCGGCTACAGCTCCACCAAAGAATAGTTCCTGCACTCGAGATTGGAGGCGTTTTATTACTTGAAGCTTTTGATAGCGCACAACTTGGCCGCTCTTCTGGCGGACCACAAAATCTGGAGATGTTGTACAATGATGCACTGCTACACGCTGATTTTGATGCCTTGCGTAATCGCGTAGTTGAAAAAATTAGACTCGATTTAAACGAAGGCCTGGGGCATGCTGGTGAAGCTGAAATCGTACGATTGGCAGGGATGCGTTAAACGCTGAGTAACTAAATGCCGAATTCGACCTGGAAAATAGTGCCCCAGCGATTGCCTGTATGGCTCGTGGCCATAACACCATCGCGCCAACGGTAGCTGATGTGCATTTGTGCTTTGATGCGATGACCGTTGAAGTATTTACCACCACCCAGCCACATTTCATCTACGCGTCTTTCGAGACTACGAATTTGACTGCCTGGCCAAAGCTGGCTATAACGTGCTGCTATTTCTACTTTGTTGGGAAAATAATAACTCAATTGCTGATTTAATCCCGCACCAGTATAGATATAACGTACTGAACCTAGGTTGTTTGTAGTGAGTGGATTTTCAGCTGATCGCTTCATAA
>Ga0105055_10001057_pt1 | contig 44783 bp, 42 predicted proteins | sample BON03_FD_78090 | JGI IMG/M metagenome (GOLD analysis project Ga0105055, IMG submission 78090) | Freshwater microbial communities from Lake Bonney liftoff mats and glacier meltwater in Antarctica - BON-03 | ecosystem: Environmental > Aquatic > Freshwater > Ice > Glacier meltwater | place: Lake... | reverse complement strand
TGTTGCGGCGGGTGTTTCCAGTGCGCGTTGGATGGTATGCAATATTTCTTCCGGGAAAAGCGGCTTGGTGAGGTAATCAAAAGCGCCCAATTTCATAACATTGATGGCTATTTTGATATCAGAGTAGCCCGTCATGATAATCACTGGAATATTGGGGTACTTTTCTTTGATGAGGGTGAGCATTACAGCACCGTCCATTTTTCCCAGTCGAAAATCGCTCAGCACCAAATCCGGTTTGAAACTGTCCAATAAATCAAGCCCTTTCGAACCGTCTGTTGCATATTCTGTTTCGTATCCTTTTTTAGTAAGATAGCGTTTCAGCAGCAGGCAGATGTCTATTTCATCATCGATTATGAGTATTTTTTGCATGGACTGGTTTGTTTTCACGTTAAGTTACTGTTTGAAATGGAAGAATATATGCTCAAGGTGCCTATGTGCTATTTCATCAGACTTGCCTGCGGAGCGTTGCAATGGGGATGTGGAGTAGATCGCGGTATTTAGCCACCGTACGGCGCGCCACAGGATACCCTTTTTCTGCCAGTAATTTGCAGATTTCGGTGTCATTCAAGGGGAAAGATTTTGCTTCAACGGCAATAATGTCCATGAGACAATCCTGAATATCCTGGTTGTTCAGTTCACGTCCGTCCATTGCGGTGAATGTATGGGTAAAAATATCTTTTAGGTTGATATTGCCAAAAGGGGTTTGAGCATATTTGGCACTGGTAACCCTGGAGACCGTGCTAATGTCCATATCGACATAGGCTGCCACATCGCGCAGCACCATTGGCTTGAGCATTTTGACATCGCCACTCAGAAAAAAATCGCGTTGCAATACAGCAATGACCCGCATAATCCGAAGCATCGTGTCGTCGCGTTGCCGGAGTGCTTCGATCAACCAGCTGGCATCTTCCATTTTTTTATGGATAAACTGTGCCGCTTTTTTGTCGTGGGTCTCTTTGAGCATTTCATCCAGGCCTTCTGTAATTTTGAGTGTTTCAGCCCTGCCATTGGCTAAAGTGCAAAAGATGTCATTGCCATCAATTTCCACCACGTATTCAGGCATGATGATGTCACTGTTCAGGGGTTCTGCATCCGCCATGCCGCGCAGCGGTCTTGGATTAAGGTCTGTGATGTATTCAATGGCATAGCTAAGGTCTTCATCATCAATTTTCAATGCTTTTTTGATCGACACATAATCATGGGCGGCCAATGCCTCCATGTGATCGTTGATCAGCCGCAGGGGAAGCTCCACGCGGAAGCCTTGTGCCTGGTGGCGCTGCAACTGCAACAAAAGGCATTCTTTCAGGTTGCGGGCGCCGATGCCGGGAGGGTCTAATTGTTGTACCACCAGCAGTGCTTCCTGCAATTCTCCATCGTTGAAATAACTGCTTTTGGAAAAAGAAATATCATCGGCCAGGGTGTCCAAATCTGTTAGCAAAAAACCGGCATCGTCGAGAGAATCAATAATGTAGGTGCACAGGGTGCGCAGCCGCTCGTCGATGGTTAAAAAGCTGCACTGCAATTTCAATTCTGCGCGAATATCGGTCATCTGCACCGCTGGCGCCTGGTACTGGTCTTCCGATTCGTACCCCCGTTCCGTTTTTGTGTTGTAATCGGGTATTTCGTCGTCAAGCCCCCTGAAATCGAGCGGATTATCGTCTTCTCCGGAGCTGGTTTCTCCTGAAAGCTCTTGCTCTTCCACGGACTCAGAAAATTCGTTATCGGGGCGCAATTCTAAAAAAGGGTTTTCGTCGAGCGCCGTCTGGAGATAATTTTCAAGCTCCAATACATTCAGGTGCAGCAAATTCAGGAATTGAATTTGCTGCGGCAATATTTTAAGCGTTTGCGTCTGTGCCTGCTTCTGTACGTTCGACTGATGTTGCATGCGTTGGTTTTTTATATATTTGCAATTATATAACAAGAGAATCCATGCACTGGACCCGACAATCAAGTATTTATGTTTATTTAACAATAGGAACCCTCTTGTTTCTGGAATTCTATTCCTTTTTTCAATTTTCGCAATTTAAGAAATATACCCAATATGTAGAGCATACTTACAAGGTAATGAATTCCACGGAGCGCTTGAAAGGAAGCATTTTAAAGTTGGTGACATTGAGGCGAGGTTACATTATTGAACAAACGCCTGAAGGAAAAGAACAAATATTGTCGGAAGGCCAATCCCTCGATGCCTTAACGGATTCATTGGAATGGCTTATCATTGACAACCCGGTTCAAAACAAAAACATCAGGCAAATTCGGGAGTTGATAGGATTATCAGGTTTGCATTCTCATAAGTGGTTTGATACCAATGAAACGAGTATTCCGGTGGATTCTATGAAAGCTGATATCCGCCGGGTAAAACCACTTGTAGAAAACGCCTTTGTAACGCTGGACAAGATGCGCGAAATTGAGGACAATTTTCTTATAATGCGTAATACTTTGCAAAGTGATTCCGGGGGCACGGTTCCCGTCTTGCTGCTCCTGACAGGATTAATGGCCATTACCATACTGCTTTACGCCTTCTACCTCCTCAGCATCGATTTTAAGGCGCGTTTAGGTGCAGAAATAGCCCTTGAAAAAAACGTGCAGAATCTCCACCTGGCCAATGAAGAACTGGAACGTTTCGCCTTCATCGCATCCCACAACCTGAAGGAGCCGCTGCGCAAAGCACGCACTTTCATCAGCAGGGTATTAGAACGTGAATCGTCAACAGACAACAAATCACCGGAGCTGAACAAAGTGGAGTTGTCGCTGGGTCGCTTGCAAACCATGCTTGACGACCTGCTAACGTACACCAATCTTCTACAACATCAAGAAAATAAAGAACTCGTTGACTTAAACAAAGTTATTAAAGCCGTAAGTGCCGAATTTGAAGATGAGATTACCGAACATGGACTAAGCATCAACACAGCATTGCTACCAACGGTGAAAGGTTATTCGCCACAAATAGCTTTGGTATTCCGGCATTTGTTTTCCAATTCGATAAAGTACCGAAAAGATCAAACGAACCCTGTTATTACGATTACGACGAATTTTGATGTGGCAGATGCCACCCAAGTCATTGTTTTTTCCGACAATGGAATAGGGTTTGACACCAAATACATGCAAAAGATATTTGAAGTTTTTGGCCGACTGCACTCCAAAGACGCATACGAAGGCAACGGGATCGGCCTGGCAATTTGTCGACGCGCTATGCTCAACCACGGTGGGTCAATTTCAGCGGATTCGAAGCCAGGCGTTGGTAGCTGCTTTTACTTATACTCTCCTTGTTGAGCGGCTGCCATCAGTGTAACGTAATGCTGCCAACACCAAATTGCTTCAGGTTGGCAGACGAGTACGATATACACCAATGTCTTATATTTCAATTTTTTGAGCACATCAAAAGAATGCAATTCCAGTCACCAAAAGATCCATGTCCAAGCTGGCTTTGGCGGCAACATTCAAGCTTAAAAGGTTTAAGGTGCCGCTCAGCACATTTAACTGGAGCTCGCCCTTTGCCTGTAAATTGCCATTCCCGTCAACTTTATACGAGATGAAATGCAATTCGTAGTTACCCGTTTCCAGAAAGGAGAGGTTGAACGTACCGTTGGTAGCCAACACTGAACTCGTTACGGCGTTTTTGAACTGAATTTGTGAAGCGCCTTGTGGGAATTTTTCCATGCTCACATCATAACTGCCTTTTTTATAGGCATAGACGATGACCTTGTCACTGCCCGACACCCCGTCGGTGCAATCGCCGGAAACAGTCCCGGTTTGGGTTTTGTCCACTACCCTGACGGCTGCTTGTAATTCCGGGTCGGTGACAAACTTGAACTCCGTGCTGGAGCCAGACTGGTATACGATCGATTTGCGCAAGTCCATATCGATCACGACTTGCGCCGTTTCATTTCTTCTGGTTGTAAAGTTACCTTTCCCTTTGATGGTCATTTGGCTGCCACCTTCCAGTTTTCTTTTAACATTTTGATTGTCTTTCACGTAACAGCCTGGACTGTCGCCGTTGACATCAGTTTCGGTATCGAGCACCAGTACGATTTCAGTGTACGATTTTGCATCGATTTCTCCTTCTCCGAGCAGCTTGGTTAGGCCTTTTTGGAAAGCAAGCAGATCAAAAGTGGTTTTTCCATCAAAACCTGTCCAGGATTTTCCGTCAATTTTAACGTCGACCACGGTGACGAATACGCCTTGTACATTGGGGTCGTCAATGGGCGCGTCGGTAATTTCCACCCTGGCGCGTGCCACGGTGTTGTCGATTGGAGGGTTGATGGGGTCTTTGAGGCAAGAGCTTATTGCCAACATGACAGTACTGCAAAGCAACAATGCTTTCAGACTATTGATTGATCGGTGTATCATGGAATACTTTTTTAGGTGATCGAGTGAATGGGAGCTGATAAGACAGGGTTCCGTCTTATTGATTGATGTTGTTACGGGTATTATTCTGCCCCCTTGTGAAATAGAAATGCATGCCAACAACAAAATCCCAAGCCGTGGTGAGTGTACGGGTAGATTGGCGCGTACCGTCCAAGCTGAAAATGTTGCGGCTAATGCCATAGTTGTACTTTACCTGAGCTTCCAGCGATACGCGGTCGTTAGAAAAAATAGCGTAGCCTGGGCCGGCACCCAAGGTCATCAGTGTTGTATTTACCTTTTGGGCCACACCATCATCCGTTATTTCCGTATCAGATTTTCCATACCCGTACACAGCTCCCAGGAAAAAAGCCTGGTCGCCGGCGAAAGGGAAAAAGATGCGGGTATAAGGGCCAAATAGCAGTTTGGTATCCGAGGTTTTTTGTGTTCCAGTTGTACTATTATTGCCTTTGTTCTGTGAGGAACTAATGAGGTAATCCATTCCGAGGCCAACAACAAAATAGTTTCCAACAAAATAGCCGATGGAGGGGGTCAGGTGTAGCTGGTACGCGGTGTTCCCACCTTCTGTGATGGCTCCTGAGCTTTCGATCCTAACATTGGTGGCGGCGTTGGAATAGCCGATGCCGGAACCGAAGGAGAAATTTCCAGCCTGTAGGGCCTGGTTTTGTGCATTTATGGTAAAACAGCTCAACATTAATAGTGTCATTAATGGTAAAAATATCCGAAGTGGGCTTTTCATACGTTGAAATTGAGTAATTGATGATAAAATAAGAATGGTTGTATGCAGATGGAAAAAAGTTGTGCCAATGCTGTGCACTATAGAAAGCATTAGATAATTGTGCATTTAATTGCCCAACAAAGACTTTGCGGGGAATAATATCCCCATTTCAAACGAAAAACCAAACACAAGTCCCCATTTGCGCGCAAAATCTCCTGTAGGCTCCAAGCTCAAAAAAAGGTTGCTGATCCTTTGATCAGCAACCAATTTGTGTGGAGCAGTATCGAAGCTTCTTCACATACTCATTATCGCCTTAAATATCCTTACAGATAATTTAAGTGCATCAATTACAATACCAACCCTTTTTGGGTGCAACGTGTACAATTATGTAGACATTATTCCACACTTTTTTAGAAAAAGCGGAAAAGCCAGCGCAGAAATAGTAGGAATCAATTTTGTGGGGCATAGTATTCAAACCTACCTACACGATGATTAAGTTATCTGATTCGGCAAGACTGTTTTTTAGTATAGGATCCATCATACTGATCATTATCAGCATGTACTATCTGAAGCCTTTTTTGGTTCCGCTCAGCTTTTCCTTTATTTTGGCTGTGGTATTGTTGCCACCAACAGCCTTTCTGGAGCGTCGCGGGCTTTCTCCTGTTCTTTCAGCCTTTTTGACCGTGTCGTTTGCCACGGTTTTGGTCAGTGGGTTGATTATAGCAGCGACTTGGGAGGTTTCTGTATTGAGCGACAATTCAACAAAGCTGATATCAAAAGTAGAAACAAGGATCAATGACTGTATTTCAAGTATTACCGATGCGTACCCGCAACTGAAAGAGCAAAAAATAATCAACTACAGGTTGCGCACGGGGGATATTTTGAAAAAGGTGGGAGAAAAAATAGGAAACTCCGCCTCCGGGTTTGTGGATTTTATTACCTCAGCGCTACTGATGCCCTTGTTCATTTTTTTCTTGCTGTGTTACCGACAGTTCTTTCGGAAGTTCCTGCACCGGGTCATCAATAGTGAGAACAAACACGTGGATCAGGTGCTACAGAAAATACACCATGTGACCAGGAATTATTTGATGGGCATGATAACGGTCATGATCATTGTTGGTATACTGAACACGATAGGGCTTGTGATTATCGGTGTGCCTTATGGTGCATTTTTTGCCATCCTGGCTTCCCTGCTTATGGTTGTGCCCTACTTTGGGGTATTTGTGGGCTCACTTTTGCCTGCTATGATGGCATTGGTCACATTTGATTCGCCCTTGCCCGCAATAGCTGTTTTAGTATGGATGGGCACCGTTCAGATTTTGGAAGGGAATTTCATAACACCCTACCTGATGGGTTCAAAGGTCAGCATCAATCCTTTCGCAGCAATAATATCCTTGATTTTGATGGGCCAGCTTTGGAACATCGCCGGTCTGGCGCTGGCCATACCTTTTGTCGCCATCTTAAAAATCATCTTGGATGCTATTCCAGCCACACAACCCTACGGGATGCTGTTGGGTGAAGTGCAGCATGAAAGCATCCGCAAGCAAAATAAAAAAGTGAAAGAGTCCAAGGTGGCGCTGTAAAGAACAGCTGAACATTTCCCCGGCTTGGGGAATTTGATGCACGACTCCACGCTGGAATAACAATTTTACCGCAGTCTTATTACGACACATTATTTCCCACACTTAACATCAACATGCGGCAATATAAACCGCTACAAAATCCATTCTATTATGAAGAAGTCACTTTTAGTATTAACATTCGGCATGCTTGTGGCCGTGACATCCTTTGCTCAATTTGGCATTAAGGCAGGTGCAAACTTTGCAACGATGGCAGAAGAAGGTGAAGGCGTTTCTCGCGACGACATAGAAAATCGCTCCATCACCGGCGCTATCGTTGGTCTTACCTTTGAGATGAACATTGCCGATATCATTTCCATTCAACCAGAGTTGCTCTATTCCCAAAGCGGTGGCAGCAACAGCTACACCCTGCTCGGTACGACGACCAAATCAAAGTACAAGATCAATTATCTGGAGCTTCCGGTGCTGGCAAAGCTTAGGTTTGGCAATGCCAACCAGGAAGGCGTCGGTTTCCACATCGCCGCCGGCCCGTGGATCGGTTATGCGCTGAACGGCCGTTTTAACAGGAAGACGACGGCTGGAGAGACCATTATTTCTGAAGTTGACCGCGACTATTCGTTCGATGACCAAGACGATGCCAAGCGCCTCAACTACGGTATGATCGGTGCCGCAGGTATCAGTTTCGGTCATTTGGTATTCGACCTGCGCTACAACTACGGGTTCAACAACCTGCTCGACAACGATGCCGACAACAACAACGACAACAAACCTGTACTGCAGACCCGAGGTATTGCACTAACCCTTGGTTATAACTTTTAAGTAAGCACAGCAAATGTACCCGGTGGGCACTGGGAATGTGATTTTTGATTTCACACCTTTCGTTGCTCATGGACAATCAAAATCTAACCAAATTGTAATTCCCAGGGGCTTGGCGCTATCTTTCTTCCGGCCAGGCCCCACTTTTTCTACTTTTCAAACAATCATACCATGCTTAAGAAACTCTCATTGTTCCTGGTAGTCATATTTGCCACCGGAACAGGATGTGCGAGCCTCAAAAACAACAAAAATGCCGCCATAGGTGCGGGCACCGGCATCGCCATCGGCGGCGTGATAGGTGCGCTTATCGGAAAGAACAATAATAATACTGCTGGGGGAGTCATCATCGGTGCTGCCGTTGGCGGCGTTGCTGGCGGCGCGATTGGCAAGTATATGGACAAGCAAAAACGAGAACTCGAAGAAAAGCTCGGCAATTCAGCCGAAGTAGAACGCGTCGGTGAGGGCATTAAAGTGACTTTCGACTCCGGGCTGCTTTTTGCTTACAACTCTTCAGAGCTTTCAACAGCAATGAAAACAAACCTGCGCGATTTTGCAGCAACGCTTAATGAGTACAACAAAACTGTAGTGCTCATCGACGGCCATACAGATTCAAAAGGTTCGGATGATTACAACCTCAAGCTGTCGGACCGCCGGGCTAAGTCAGTGTCTGATTACCTGGACGGGGTCGGCGTAAGCAGTTCGCGCTTGGGCACCCGTGGTTTCGGGGAATCAAAACCTGTAGCCAGCAATGATACAGACCAGGGGCGCAAACAGAACCGACGCGTGGAAGTAGCCATTTGGGCAAACGATGAACTGAAAAAACAGGCTCAGGACGGCCAGTTGTGATACATCATTCACCATTAAAATCTAACAAAATGGATACCAACACATTAATCATTTTGATCCTTGTCGGCGCAGCCGCAGGATGGCTTGCCGGAGAAATTCGCCGCGGTTATGGCTACGGTCTGGGTGGCAACATCATCATCGGCATTATTGGCAGCTTTATTGGCCGCTGGTTGTTTATGCAATTGGGCATCGGTATGGGTGGTGGCGTGCTGGGTTCTATCCTGGTTGCTTGTATCGGGGCACTGTTGCTGTTGTTTCTGGTCGGTTTGATCAAGAGGACTTAATTTTAGGCACCCTATTTTCGTCGTTTTTATAGCAAACAGCGCACTGGTAAAACCAGTGCGCTGTTTTTTTGTGCGTAGAATTGGGAGCAATACAATGCGGACGCAGAGAAGAAATATTACAGGGTCAGCCACGAAATGCGCCTGATGGAAAAGAAGCCTGATGGTTGGAAAATTGTGAATGTTTCTGCCTTTTGGGATGTAATGCCCAAAATCCATGCAGACAGCCTCATTATAGAATAATTCATGGATCCGAATGCCCTAGAGGGGCAAAATCATTAAATTTCGGGCATGTCCACGCCGTCCACCGTCTACCGTCTACCGTCATTAAAAAGCCATCCCCGGTAAAAACCAGAGATGGCAAATTAAACTCCCCAATGTATTTTCTTATGCTGCGCGTTTTTTCGAAGAAAGCATGACGATGCCGCCAAGTATCCCTACAGCGGCTACGATATAGTAAAGCTGTGCGTTGTTACTTGGTTTTCTGTTTCCCGCTTTGATTTCAACATCGCCAATCTCTATTAATGTTTTCTCATTGTCGTGAAGGGTGAGCGCATAAACGCCTGCCAATACGCCGACAACTAACAGGATAATTCCAATAATTCGGTTCATAATTTTATTGATTTTAGATTTGAAAAATGTGCGTTATCTGGATACTCTTTTTCCCATCAACAAACTAACTACGAATAGGATGAGGAATAAAAAAAAGAGAATTTTGGCAATATATGCTGTGCCAGCGGCGATGCCGCCAAAGCCCAGTATGGCTGCAATTATTGCAATAATCAAAAAGGTGACGGACCATCGTAACATGACAATAATAATTTAAGTGGTGAGGATATTGATCTGATAATATCGGACATTAAAAACGAATGCCAGAAATATGGCCGGGTATATGACCAAAAAATTGTGGAAATTTGGGGAATAAATGTTACACTTTAATATGGTTTCATCAATATTTCCACAACCTGATCAATGGAATAGCCTTTTATCTGCATTTAAATGGTAGCAATTTACCGCATAATTTAACAATTTAAATTTTTATTGTATGAAAATCAAGTCACTTTTTAGCATTCCGCTATTGAGCGTTATGCTGTTGGCTGCGCTTTCCTCCTGCACCAATGAAGGCCGGAAGGAAATGGGCGGTTCCGCCAATGAAATGGGTAAAGACATGAAAGACGAAGCCAACCGCGTTGGTGAAAAAGCGGGCGACGCTGTTGATCAGGCCGGGGAACAACTCAAACTCGAGCGCGATGAATTATCGGCTAACATCAGCACGGCCGTAAACAAAATTGACATGGAAATCAAGGAGATGGACGCGAAAGCGGATCGCCTTGCTACTGCTGAAAAAGCACGGTGGAAAGTTCGCCGAGCAAAGCTGGAAGCGCAGCGTGTGGCATTAAAACAAAATATGGAAGAAGCCCAGCAAAACACCAAGGAAGGGTGGAATGCGTTTAAAGCCAGGGTTAGAAAAGCAATAGAAGACGTAGACAATGACCTGAAAGGCAATTAAGTCATTGATCGCCCTTCACAAAAAAAGGTCAAATCGGAATGTCCGATTTGACCTTTTTAATTGTAACAACTTGAACTTGGTTAGATGGTTTGATCCATTTTCTCCTTTACATTGTTGCTTTCAGATTTGACAAAGCTTTTCGCTTGATTGAGCGTAGCATTTGCCTTTTCTTTGGCTTCTTGCGCAAGTTCCTTGACGGAACCTTTGGAATCCTGGGCTGCTTTGCGCACTTTTTGGGCAATCTTATCAGATGCTTTGAGCAGCTTTTTCCGATTTTTTTTGCCAGAATTCGGTGACAATAACATGCCGATTCCAATGCCAGCCAATGCAGCGGCTACTGTGCCAATGACAACTTTATATTGTTTGTTCATTATGTGATTTTTTTAGTGAAAGATGAATTGTGTTTTCAACCAAAAATTCCTGTGCCAACGATGTTTTTTCGCATTATTGTTGAAAAAAAGCCCCAAGCGGGCAATAAATTCAACAACAATTGGGTATAAATCTTTCTATTTCACTGGAATAATTATTGTGTATACACTCAATTGCTGCAGAAATTGCCGCTGTTTGTGGCACAACGCCATGGACTTCTCCATTTGACATTTATTCAGTGCTTCAAAAATTTACCATGAAACAAAAGGTACCAACACAATTAAAAAAGTTGCTGATTGTAGACGATGAGGCTGAAATTGGACTGTTGTTAAAGCGCGTTTTAAGCAGAAACTTCGATTCCATCGAACATGTTTTGACCATACAACAAGCAATGGCTAAATGTCCAACATACAACCCTAATACCATACTGCTCGACAACAACCTGCCCGATGGGAGCGGTATTGAGGAAATAGCTTTGTTCAAGGATACTTGCCCCGATGCTCAAATCATCATCATCAGCGCTATGACAAACTTACGCGACAGGGCAATGGAAAACGGCGCTTCTGCATTTGTAGAAAAGCCTTTGTCGTTAAAAAAAATACTCGATGCTATTTATCCGTCAATGGTAGAAGCAAAACCTTCCCTAAAATCATAAAGTCATGAAACTATTATCTGGTTTATCGATCTTATTCGTTTTGTTGAGCTTTAATACAGTGACAGAAAATGCATTACTCAGCCTGTCAGAAACTTACTGCAATCCGCGATTTGGCTATTGTTTTACGTATGATGCTGCCATCTTCAATAAAATCCCCGAAGGCATCAATGCCGACGGCATCACGATCACCGACAAAACGGGGCTTGTAACCCTGGAGAGCTATGGGTCATTCAACCCATATAAACTGGACGTTGCAACCTTATTGGAACAAAACCTGGCCTACCTGTTGCGCCATACGCCGTCAACCATACGGTCTATAAACCAATATAAAACCGATAACACCTATTATGTGCGCATAGAAACGAGTGATGGCTTTATCAAGCAGGAGATGATGCTGAACGAATATTACTTTAATGTTTTGACCGTTGAGGTTGGCCGGGAAAAAAAGGGTTTGTTGAAGCATATAATGGAATCTACCCACTTCGAACAGAACAATTCTGTCGTGCTATAGACCATGCAGGGGTCTTCCTCGCCATTCTTTCATACCATTCCATATCAATTGGCGCCGAGCTCACATAAGCCCGGCGTTTTTTTTGTCCGTAAACACCCCAGCCTCAACCCACTCAATTGTGGCATACATTCCCCAAAAATAAAGTGGAACACCTTTTTTACCCACAGCATTATTCTTAACCAACAGGATAGAACTATGCGAAACATACTTTCAAGCTGCATTATATTGATATTCACCAGTATAGCTGCCCTTACCAACGTTTTCAACCAATCCATGGAAAGTCTCCCCTACATAAGCCATACGTCGGTTGAAGTTTCTGGCAACGAAAAAACCGTTTTGATCACAAAAGGTGGTTGGATCATGCGTAGCATCGTGTCAGACAAACCTTGTGATACCAATGGGGATGGCATCCTGACAAAAAATATAGCTTCGGAACTGCCCCCTTGTGCCATGGACGACATCATGTACGTCAAACCAAATGGCAAAGTTGTTTTTGAGCGCAACAAACGCTGCGACCCTTCCGAAGGCGCCATAGAAACGTATAACTGGGAATTAACCAGCAATAATGAATTTGTCATCACGAAAGGATCTGTGGTTGCTGGCATGGTGTTCAAATATGTCACCAAGGAAGAACTGGCGCTGGTAATCCCATCTGAGGCCCATGGGGTAATGTACTATTTTACAGTTACTTACAGACACCCATAACGATACCTAACATACTCTAATTCCGGTTTCAGCAAAATTATACTGCAAACCTTATTTCTTAACCAATCAAACTTTCAAGTCATGTTCAGTAAACTATTAAAATCAATGCTCATACTGGTTGTTTCAGTGATGTTGTTTGCCTGTAATTCAGAACAAAAAGAGGCCGAAAAAAGACAAGCAGCACAAAATACAGCTGATTCTTTGGCTCGCGTTTCTGCCCAGGCCAATGAAAAGGTAGTGCCCCAAGAAAAATATACTTATGTTGAAGCGCGCGACATGACATTGAACCCCAAAGGCTATACCTATAAATATGATGAGACTGGAAATACCGGAAAAGCAAGAGAGGTGAGTTATACCATTTCAGAAGTGGACCGTCCACCGATGTTTTCAGAAAATTGCCTTACAAAAAAGAAGCCGTTTGAATGTTCAAATGAAGCACTACAGGCCTATTTCAGTAAAAATATCGAGTATCCAGATCAGGCGGAGCGCAGTCAAAGTGACGGACTGGAGTACGTGTCCTTTACTGTCGAGCCGGATGGTTCCATTGGACAGAATTTCAGTGTTGTAACAAAGGAAAAAAGTTGCAAAGCATGCGCCGCGGCTGCCGTTAAAGCCGTGGCTGCCATGCCGAAATGGGTGCCTGCAATGAAAGACGGAAAACCCGTGCGCACCAACCTTGTATTGCCAGTACGCTTTGATTATGACAAACAATAGTCGGTAATAAGGATAGGAATACGTCTTCTGACATTCAACAAAAATAGCGAAATTAAGGTTTGGCACGTTCTGCGGCGTAAGTCTGTAGTTCGTGTCGATTCTTATACGGTTATTGATTGCAGGTGTAATCGTCTAAGAGCATGATTGGGGAAAAGCCCGAAATCGCCACATCTCCATCATATTTTCGGAATCTTATTACCATCAATTCTTATGATTTCTACCTTAAAAACATACGGACAAATACTCGTAAAATCAGCACATGATTTTATCGCCGATGACGCACTTAAATTCAGTGCGTCATTGTCTTACTATACGGTGTTCTCTATTGCGCCTATCTTGATTATTATCATCGGTATCTCTGGCCTTTTTTTTGGCCGTGAAGCTGTGACTGGTGAAGTCTTTAGCCAATTTTCCGGCCTAATGGGGGAGCGATCAGCGGCTTTATTGGAGGAAGCGATTAGCAATGTACAGCTCAATGGGCAAAGTGGTATTGCAACCATATTTGGTGTAGTTATGCTGATTATTGGGTCAACGGGTGTTTTTTCAGAGCTTCAAGATTCGCTCAACAAAATTTGGTCGCTCAAAGCCCAGCCCAGCCGAGGCTGGATACATTATCTTACAAATCGACTGATCTCTTTCTCCATGATCCTCACGTTGGGCTTTTTGTTGATTGTGTCGCTTCTAATAAATGCGGTAATCAATTTGATCAGTGAAAATCTCTTCGCGCAGTATAATTCATGGGCTTGGATGGCACAAACAATCAACATCATCATGATCGTGGGCATTATCACGGTGCTGTTCGCCTTTATCTTCAGGTTTTTACCTGATGTCAGGTTGGCGTGGCGCGATGTCTGGGCAGGAGCTTTATTCACGACGGTGCTTTTTTTAGGCGGGAAATTCGCCATTGGATTCTATTTGTCAAAATCAGCGATTGCGACAACGTTTGGTGCTGCTGGCTCGCTGGCGCTTATGTTGGCCTGGGTATATTATTCCTCAGCCATTTTGTTTTTCGGGGCTGAATTTACCAAAAACTACGCCCTGCATTACAGCAAACACATTGTACCCGATGACTACGCATCCTTTGTTGTGACCTCTGAAAAGGAGCTTTCTGCCAATTGTGACGCAAAAAAAATGACCCAAGAAAAAGAAAAGTCAGCCTTGAAAGGTGGCCATTGAGGAGCTGGCACAGGTTTTTTATATCATTGGTAAAATACAAATTATGAGAACGCTCGTAAATTTAATCATCCTGTTTGCGCTGCCTTTTGTGCTCTCCGAAGACAAAAGCCCAGCGGAAATACCACCATCACAAAGGCTACCTGAGCTTCGGCCTGACACAAGTTTTCAAGTAAAAAAAGCAGCCCTTTCTCAGGTTGCCCAAGATGATTTGAAGCGGGATTTTATTTTAGATAATATATCCTTCACCTCCATAAAAATGAAACAGGAATAGCATTTCAATGCATTCCATTGCACAAAATCATTCACTTCACACTTATTCATTAAACACAAAATTAAAATGTCAAAGGAATCTAATGTCGCATTGGGTATTGCAGCAGCTGCACTGGCAGGGCTTGCGATCGGAATTTTAGTAGCCCCTTCCTCTGGTGAGGAAACACGCGGTAAAATTCGAAAAGGAACAAATAAGCTCACGAACAGGCTCATTGAAACACTTGAGTCTGGAAGGTCGGCCGTTTCTGAAAATGTGGATGCCGTAACTGAGAAAGCCAAATCAGCCTATAATCAGGCGAAAGGCATGGCCACAAACGCTAAGCACCAAGCAGAAGACTTGGTATAAATACAAAGCTCAAACTTCATAGAGTGCGTCACTTTGGGAAAGCCCGAGGTGACGCTTTTTTTATGGCAAAGGGAATTTACTACAGCACCGTCGTCAAGATCGCTGCGTCAGCGACATTGGCCCTGAAGGAAGGGGCGACGCATGAACGCAGCGTAGCAATGGGCAAGACATTCCTGCCGAAGACCAATCCTTCGATTATGTGCTGCACCGACGGGTGTTGCGGAAGGAATGGCAGTTTTGGGCGGTACTGGAAAAACAGCAATGATTTTCTGTCATGCAGCATATCTTTTCTTGACAACTTGTCAAACAAGATGCATCTTTGTATAAAAAAATGCGAACCTATACCGTTGGAGAATTTAAAAGCAACTTTTCAGACATCCTTGAAATGGTACGGTCTGGAGAAAATATCGCTATTGCATTTGGCAAAAAGAAAGAAATAGTTGCCTATTTGGTGCCGCGTTCCTCACGTGCAGGCAAAAAACGGCCAGTTGGATTGTTAGACGGCAAAGCAAAAGTTACATTTTCTGAGAACTTCAAAATGACAGAGGAGGAGTTCCTTGGAATATGAATTATTTGCTGGATACCCACTCCTTAATTTGGGCAATAACCGAATCGAAACAGCTTTCGCAAAAAGCCAAAGAATTGATTGGAGACCCCCAATGTCATATCCTGGTGAGTGCCATTTCTTTTTGGGAAATCTCACTCAAACACTCCATTGGAAAACTACTACTGGATAGAATCAGCCCTGAAGATTTTCCCAAAATTTGTCACAAAATGGATTTTGAAGTACTTTCAATTGAGCCTGAAACATGTGCTGCTTACCATTTTTTTGAAGCCAAACATCACAAAGACCCTTTTAATCGAATGCTGCTCTGGCTGGCAAAAAGTCAAAACCTCACCATAATAAGCAAAGACGAAAAGCTCAAGTTGTATGAGGCTGATGGGCTTTCAATAGTTTGGTAGGAAGATTCATTACTCCTGAGTTGTCCTGCTGTAAGCATCCGTGTGTACCTCAACCGCTTCGATCACTTCATCAAAAAAACTTGGCATTTCACCTGTTTTCTTCTTAATATTCATGCGTCTGCTCTGGGGCAAGAACAGGATCTTTGGTCTTTTTAGACACCCATTTCAGCGCCTTGAGCAACCCTGTTTTAGTGGGTTTCTCTACCTGTTTATAGGCGTTTTTGATCAGGGAAGGCGCTAGTGCAGCCAGTTTGGGATAGGGCAGAATTTGACCAACCGCTAAATTCACCGCAGTATCGAAGCCCGCTTCAAGCAGGCCTTTATTACCCGACTCATGGTTGGGTTTCAGGAAATTTCGCACCAGATTACCCACGAGTTTCAGTGGGTTGATGTCAACCTTTAAATCCTCCAGATCCTGAAGTACCAATGCCTTATCAGAAGCAAGTTTAAGTTTCAAGGCTTCTTTACGGGCCAGCAAGCTGGCCATTTTGCTTTCTTTATTCATTTTCATCGAAATAGATTGAAAGGATGGAATCAGATACCTTGTCTTCAATGAGGCTTTTGCGCGCCAGCCAAACCACCAGGCTGAGTAAGCCATAAAATCCCCCGATACAGAGGAACCCCGTTGTAGCACTGCCCGTCAGGGCGCTCAGGTAAAAGCCGAGCGCAACGCTTAAAAACAGCATGGCAAAAGTGAAGAGCAGGCCAATAAAGAGCCACGATGCACTTTTGGAGGCGACCGTTGTTGATTTTTCTGCAAGGTTGAGCACAATCAACTGCTTCTGCGTGTCAAGATAATCGGTAACATGGGTTACCAGGTCTTCCACATTGTCGTGTATACTATCCATTATATTTAATTTGGTGATTTTGATGCTGATTTTAGTGTTTTTGAAGGGCTGTAATATAAAATAAAAAACTCGTTCCGCAGCTATTCTGACGACTTAAAGACAACTTTGAGGAAATTTGGGGAAGGGTGTCGCGTTTGTTCCTGGCTTCTTTCATCGAATTTGGCAACGAGGCTGTCTCATAAGTAGGTAGCGCGGCCATGCGGCCTACGGGGATCCCCGAAAACAGTGAGTAGCTTTCAACCTTTCGAATATTGTTGAAAAAACCGCTTTATATTTGCCTCTGGAGACGATTGGTATGCTTGGCGCTTGAGTTTCGCCGAAAACCGCTCCACCAAAATTACCAGTCTTAGTTTGAATATTAAATCGACCACTTTTATTCTATAAAATCTAAAAAATGAAAAACCAACTATCCATTTTGATCGCAGGTCTAGCGACCATTTTATCCTGCCAGCAGCCCAGCCCAAACCAGGCGGCAGCAGACAACCAAGCTTCCTTCAACCCGGAGCTTGAAACCGAGGCCATCATGAAAGTTATTGACAATGAAACCAAATGCTTCTTCGATGGCAATTATGAATGCTGGGCAAGTAATTGGAGCCATCAAGATTATGCCCTACAAGCATGGAATAATAGCGATGGATCAGCGGATGCTGCCATTGGCTGGGAAAAAATCAATGCACAAGGAAAAGACTGGATTGAAAAATACTATAAAAATGGAAAGAATGTAATCCACCCGGATTTTAAAAGGAAAAAGCCCGTGGTCAAGTTCTTCAATGAAAAATCCGCCTATTTGAATTGGGAGCAATACAATGCGGACGCAGAAAAGAAGCATTACAGGGTCAGCCAGGAAATGCGCCTAATGGAAAAGGAAGCTGATGGTTGGAAAATTGTGAATGTTTCCGCGTTTTGGGATGTAAAGCCCAAAGTTCATGTAGACAGCCTTCATGTAGAATGATTCACTTGCGGTAGGTGTTGCGGTTTTGGGCGGTGCTGGAAAGCAAGAAGCGCCCGATTGGGTTTGGAATTGGTGCAGATGGGAAAGAAGCCTGATTACCAGCGGAGAGATGATCCATTCTTTGGAATAATCCCTTAACTCTGCTAAAAATATAATGGCCATGCAAACTGCTCTTAAAATGCCTTTGAGCGCACTAAACCCCACTGTTGTACTGGACTTGCAGGAGAGATACCCTGAAGCAGAAATGCACATCGTAATGGCAGACATGCCTGATGCGGCGACATCGATGAATGAAGAACAATTTTGGGACATTATTTCCCTGCTTGATTGGTCGAAAGAAGGCAATGACGATGCTGTTATCGAGCCATCTGTCCGGGAACTTTCTACATTGCCTGAATCTTCCATCCTTTCCTTTTACGACCTTCTCTCTGAAAAACTTTATTTACTAGACGGTCGGGACAATGCAGTAAATTCTGTTCCCGATAATGAAAGCATTTCTTCCGATTTGTTTCTTTATGCCCGTTGTGCCGTGATCGCTAATGGACGTGCATTTTATGAAGCGGTGCTGAAGAGCCCCGATGCTTTTCCAAAAAATTTATTCTTTGAAGCCCTGCTGGACATCTCGGAACGTGCCTGGTTTCGAAAAACAGGAACCGAACTTGAACACCAGCCAAAATATATCTTCGAGACAGGTTTTAACCCTAATGGTTGGGGAGCGGATACCATTTCATTGTAGCACAGCATGCGCAAACACGGCAACTCTTTACAAAATGAAAATCCGCACCACTTGTATGAAATCTGAGATGAAGTTGAAAAAAACTTGTTCAAGTTTGGTATCACAGATGACCCGATTGAAAGGGACGGGCTTTCAAAACGGATTCGTACCCGGCTTGATTTTCTGAACAGGGCGGTCGGTTCTCAGCGCTTTGTGGGTAATATCTTGCACAAAAGCATTCTTGGTAGGGCACGAGCAAAGGAAATAGAGGATGCGTTTATTGACCAGTACTTTGATGAACACGGGAAAAAACCGAGGGGTAATCCAGTAGGTGGAACGAGAAAATAAACACCTGTTGTAAGCCAGCTTGGGTGCCAGCGGGTAGGACTACCGCGATAGACCAGCTAGCATCACGCACAGACTTTCCAGGTTTTAAAAACCTGGAAAGTCTCGCCAAGCCCGACCGACCCGAAAACCGTAATTGTTGTTCCGGTTGTTCGGATTGTTATTGTTCCGGTTCGCCAAGCGGTTATTGTCATTGTTATTGTTCCACGAACCGCCCCGCAACACGCGTCTGGCAGACTTACCCACCGATGCGAAGATGCCAAAACAGCCACTGTTTACCATACCCAAATCCCCTTTACCGCCAAGTATCAGCTACGTAAATCATCTATCCTATTGTAACCCCCGAGCTTACGTCGGGGGGATAGCGAAACCTCAAATCACATATAAAATATTTACAGCGCATGAACATCCTCAGCAATTTTTTGATGCTGATGTTTTGAAATATTAGATGGGATTCGTGGATATTTCAGCGGGGTGTGTAGAAAGGGGGAACTTCAATTTCTGTTTGGGCACCCCCTACCCACCCCCTACCCACCCCCTACCCCTAAAGGGGAGTGTATTTCGAATAATGGATATTTTGCACAATTATTGACGGAATATTGAGTATTTAAGCGATACACCCCCCTTTAGGGGTAGGGGGTGGGTAGGGGATGAGAGGGGTGTCCAAACAAAAAATTGAAGTTCCCCTTGCAATTATTCCCCAAAACGGTTATTTTCGTACCATGAAAAAAACCAATTGGAAACTTGAAACCAGCATGCACTTTGACGCTGCTCCCAAATTATTTGAATTCGCCCGCAAAAACCGGGAAAACCCCACAGAGGCAGAAGGAGTGCTGTGGGAGGAAATACGGAATAACCGCCTGGCCAACCACAAATTCCGCCGGCAACACCCTGTCGGGAACTACATCGCTGACTTCTATTGTCACGCTAAACGGCTGGTTATAGAGATTGATGGGGCCTATCATTTGACTCCCGAACAAAAACAATATGATGAATTTCGTACTTCCGCACTGAATCAGCTCGGAATCCGGGAGATAAGATTTTCAAATGATGCGGTATTGAAAAATTGTTCGGGGGTGTTGGGAGCGATAATGAATGCTTTGGAAGAGGAAGGCGATGCGCTTGGGTGACCCCCAGCCACCCCCAGCCACCCCCACCCCCTAAAGGGGAGTGTATTTCGAATAATGGATATTTTGCACAATTATTGACGGAATATTGAGTATTTACGCGATACACCCCCCTTTAGGGGTAGGGGGTGGGTAGGGAGTGGGTAAGGGTGTCCAAACAAAAGCTAAATCCCCTCCTTACCACACACACCCTTTTCTATATGATGAGATGCCCAGCCAACACCCAACAGTATCGGAAATGCGACCAGAACAAATAGATACAAAAACCACCAACACCCCATTTTCAAAAAAAATTTTTGGCGCTGCGCGCCAGGCGTAAAAAAAGGGTAAAAGGGTAAAAGAAAAAAGGGTAATATTAGTCCTGCGCCACCCGAAAACCGATAATGAGGTTCCGATCCGATGGAGCATAGTTGCTGCGAATCGCCGAGCGACAACCGTTATCATAGTCGAGCCACGACCCGCCCCGACAAACACGACCCGAATATTTGCCAGTAGTTGGCCCCGTGTAATCTTTTTCAGGTTTTTCAGGATAGTCAGCAAACCGGTCCCAGCACCACTCCCAAACATTTCCGCTCATGTCATAGAGCTTGAGATGGTTCCGCTTTTTGCCGCGTACAGGATGTGTCTTGCTTTTACTGTTGTCATAATACCATGCCACTTCATCTAAATTATCGCCACCGGCATATAGGAAAGTGTCTTGCTGAATGCCGCCGCGCCCGGCAAATTCCCATTCCGCTTCGGTGGGAAGGCGGTAGCCAGTTCCTTTGGGATTGATGGTAACGATCCATTTGAAATCGTCATATTTGCTCTCATTTAGTGTATCGGAGGTTGTCTTGTCAATGGTGTAGACAGGAAAAAACCCTTGTTGTTCACTTGCCCAGTTGGCGTATTCCACCGCATCGTACCAGCTCACATGCACCACAGGATGGTTGTACACCCAGCCCCAGGTGGGGGTATATTCCTCTAAGGTATCAGCAGCCGTTATTCTTTGGGCAATGGTTCGTTTCATGGCTTCGGAGTAGAGGTTGTATTGCAGCACGGTGGTTTCTGTGCGCGCCATCTGGAAATCGGATAGCGTGGCTTGGTACAGGGAATCCTTATTGTATTGCTGGCAAAGCTTATCTCCCGGTTTCACACAGCCCGGTACAAATGTCCCACCTTGCACGGGTACCATTTCTGGGAAATACAAGTCGTTCAATTCTTTGTATCGCGAGGGATGCAGGGTTTTCTGCAAGTCACGCAGCTTGGGGAGGGCATTTCCGGTATATACATTGCCGGCCTGGGCAGCTATTTCCGGTTTCCCGAGCCATCGGGAAGCAGCAGCGGTTTCCGCTGCTGCTGTTTTCCAGTCGCCGGTATGGTTGTGGAAAAAGGCCATTTCGAGCAGGGCGCTGGCTACTTCGGGTTTGTTGGCTTCCAGGCGCACGGCGGCGTTGGTGGCCTCGCTGGCTTCCTTGTAGTTCAGTTGGAGAATGGCTTTTTGGGCAACGGTGAGCAGGGTGGTTACAGCTATTTTGGCGTTGCCTTTGGCATCGAGGAGGGCTTGGTCGGCGCGGGCTTTTTCTTTTGTCGTTGCGAGGGTTGCCATTCTTGCGGTATCGGCAGAAAGCAGCGCCTCCTTTTCCCGCTTTTCAGCTAAGCTTTTGCTCTTTTGAGCTTCAATATTGGCTTCTTTCGCCTTTTCTGTTTGTTCATTTGCTTGCCGATAGCTATACCACGCAAACAATCCCAATAAGGCTGCCACTACTGCTACCACGGCTACTAACCCGGTAAAAAAGCGCTGCCGTTTCCGGGCCTGCGCTTCGACGGCCAGTTTTTCTTCCGCCAAGCGCAGTTCCCGCGCCACCTGCTCTTTTTCGGCATTTTCCCGCCGCTCCGCTTCCACCCCACTCGCCTCCAAAAAAGCCTCCTGTTCCGCTTCAAGCCCAAGTTTATCCAAGAAAGGCTCAATACGCGCAAGCTGGCCTTTGTCAAAGAAATATAAGTTGCCCGATTTTATGGATTCCTGGTGCTCCCGCAGTCCGGTCTCAATGCGCTGCCGGATGTCGCGTAACTGCCGCAGCTCCAGGCTGCGTTGCTGGTCGATGAGGGCGGCCAAAGTGTCGTGTGCGAGTTCGAGGGCATCGTCGGAGCGGCGCAGGATGCGGCCTTTTTCCAACTCGTGCAGGGTAGCCGATACCAGTGCGGCGCCAGCGGCTGTAGCAGCAGAATCCCCGTTTGCCGCCAGCAGGCCCGCCAGCGGCCGGGCGGCTTTGGCGTCGAGCGCCAGCCTGCCATCGGCCTGCAAGGTGTAGCCCACTGGAACTTTGGTGCCTTCACTGGATACAAATACATCCAGCACCTGGGCCACCACATCCTCGGGTATGGCGGCAAAAGCAGGATTTTGCTGTAATGTTTTGTAAATCAGCGTTTTTTGCTCCTGGAGAAAACGGCCAAGGACGTCGGCGATGGGGCCTACTTTGCGGATGATGGCGTCGGTGAAGCGGAGAGATTGGGTTGGGTTTCCTGCGCTTTGGGGCCCGCCTTCGCCTACGGCTATGGCGGGTGAAACGGGTGAAAGTGAGCTATGTAAAGTCGGGGCGGCCCCTCCTACGCCTGCGGCTTCGGCGGGTAAAGCGGGTGAAACGGATACCGCCTCTTGGTACAGTATATGCAAATACACCTGCACATACGGCATGTGGACGCCTTTTTTTCCGGCCAGGATATTGTCCATGACCAGCTGCGGCGAGCGCTGCGGGTCGTCGAAACCAATGTGAAATACCTTGCAGGAGCCGGTGATAACCGTCTGGAGGTTGTCGCGGCTCATGGGCTCCACGCGGATCTTGCGGTGGTAGAGTTCGGGGACTATTTTTTCAAACTGGTTGAGGTGCCCGAAATAATCCTCCCGCATGATGAACAGGATGCGACAGGGCTGGTTGGCGTCGAGCAGGTCGGCGATGCTTTCAAAAAAAGGCAGGCGCTCGGCTTCCTCGTCGTCGTCGCGCCCCAGAATGAACAGCTCCTCGAACTGGTCGAAGATCAGATACACCGGGCGCAGGTAGTTTTTGTACAGCGTGTCGATGGCTACCGTCAGGTCGCCGTCGTAAGGGCTGTCCAGCCCGAGTGCCTTGCCGATCTCGCGGCGCAGGGAGGCGTTGATGTCGTCGCCCCGGCGCACAAAAATGGGCAGCCAGTCCACCCGGTCGAAGCGACTGGCCAGGCCGCACTGCACGAGGCTGGTTTTGCCGATGCCGGAAGGGCCGTAGACAAATGTGAGTCGGTTCTGGGTGACCAGTTGATACAGGTCGTTGATCTCTGTGTCGCGGCCAAAGAAGGCGTCCCTGTCCTTCAGTTCGTAAGCGTCGAGGAATTTAAAGGGGCTGTTCATACGGCATCGGAGCTTGAAGGGTTCACAATGCTGGCATAAAACTCCTCAAACTGGTCTTTGGCCAATTGAAATTTATTGGGCTTTTTCTGCAAACTTCTGCGAATGCCCACGCCGGCGTCCGCTTCGGCGTCGAGGTCGAGCATCACTTGTTCGGGGTTGTTCACGAATTTGTACAACAGGCTGCCCGAACCGGCATCGCGGCGGGTAAAGAAATACAAAGTAGCCGCGTTGACATCGGCTGTTTCTTTGAACGTATTGATGTCGATGATGAAGGGTGCCAGGCTGAGATAGGGGTAGCTGTCCTGGTCTTTGTGTTCATGGTGGAGCAGCACCACGGAGCGGTTGTCCATAAAAGAGGCTTGTTTGCGGGTATCCTGTTCGCAGGTACCCACCGCATCGTGCCACTTGGTGAGCAGGTGTTCGAACTCGGTGTCTTTTTTGCTGCGGTATTTCAGCACATTGATGCTGCGCACGGTAGCGAGCAGGTAACGGCCCAGAAAGCCTAATTTACTGAAATACAGGGCGGTGTTCTCTTCGGCGCGCAGGCAGAGTTCGGGTATTTCGGCGGCGGCGGCGGTGTCGCTCAGGCGGCGCAGGTTTTCGAGGAAAAAGCAGGCGTTGCGGGTTTCTTCGTCGTCGAGAAATACTGTCCTGAAATCGGCGAATTCTTCGATGAAGGGTTTTTCGCAGCGGTATTCCACGGCATCCTGCAGTTTCTGGATGACGGCAAAATGGTTGGTTTGCGCCAGCTCGCCGGGGCCGGCATCCACCACGCCTTGCAGTTCGGCGCGAATGCCGGGCGGCAATTTCCAGCCATTGGGATTATTGATGTTGTTTTCCCAAAGCTGGGCGAACAGGAGGTTGGCCAAGAAGCGCATCGTCGTTTCGTAGGTCAGCGCCTAGTTGCAGCAGGCGCGGCAAGCCGATCTTGTCGAATCCATCGGCCTCACTGGACGGCGCCAGCAATTTGCGGATGCGCTCGCCAATGGGGGCAGGAAAAGCTTTCAATATGGCCGCCCGGATGTCGCCAAAATTATTGTCGAGGGTGGCACCTTTTTCCGCCAGTTCGCGCAGGGCGGGGTTGGTGGCGCTGAAGGTATCGTACAGGACTTCCAGCAGGAGTTCGTTGACTTTGAAGTCGGTGGGCATGGGTACCGCTGCCTGTACGGGCAGTTTCCAGCCTGCGGCATCGGGCTTTGCAGGGTTGGGTTTCAGTCCCCACAGCGGTTCGTCGGGTTTGGTGCCTTCACGGAATGCGATGCTCCGGTCTACCTTCAAGTCCCGGCGGCTCAGTGCCTCGCCAATGGCTTGCTCAAACGCTTCGCCGATGCTCTGGCCCATTTCCAGGGCCTGGAACAGCCGCTGCGAAAACTGTGTGGCGATCTCGTCGCCCACGGGCGCGCTGGTGGCGATGACGAGCGGTACGCCCGCCTGGTGCAAGGCCTCCACTTGTCCGGCGGTGCTGCAGCCGTTGAGGATCACCACTTTCAGGTTTTATCACTGCCCGAGCAGGTGTGCGATGCCGGCGGCGCGTGCGGCGCCGTCCTCGGTGAGCAGTGCGTCGCGTCCGGCGTGGCCGCTGTACAGGAACAAGCTCAGGCGGTCGCGGAACAGGGTGAGGTAGTAGGCCACGTCATCGAGCGTGGCGTGGCTGACCGACCATGACAAGAAATGCTGCCGCAGCACGCGGGGCGAGAGTATCTTGTTCAGCCCGGCGTATTCGGCGGCTAAGGAGGGCAGCGGGTGTTCGCGGTTGTTGGCGAAGGCGAGGAGGAGGATTTCCATATTGGCCATTGGTGTGGGTTTGTGGGCCAAAAATAGAAGTTTATACTCGATTTGTGCGGTACTGTGGCTTCTTTCTTCGATTTGTGCAGATTGACATTATTTCCAGCGCATAGATACGGTAGTAGATTCCCTGCGCAACAAAAAAAACAATATCCAATGCCCAACAAGGAATGTCCAATTTCCAAGTAGGCGGAACGCTTGATCATACCATACAATTAGCCCTGGGCGAGCTTTGACAACTTCAAAAAAAGCTGTTCGCTGTCTTGGCCTGGCGGCGGAGTGAGAATTTGTCAACATTTTTTTTTCATGTTGACAAATTTGGGCGCATGTTCATATCCTTTGCTCACATACGTGGTAATTCACCCGTCGAAACTGACTTGACGGCCCACTAGACAGTGCCGAGCTCAAAATCGCTAAGTCAACGACATTGCCCAAGCAGAACCCTTGCCATATCTTTGCCCCACTATGGCCTCACAAATCGTCTTCAACCTCTCCCCCTTCAACGACACCCTCTTCCTGCCATCGGCTTTTATCGTAGAAACCGACGCGCAGGGCAATCTCGGCTACCCGCTGCAACGCGCCACGCTGGCCACCATCGGGCCACAAGGCCATGCGCTTAGCCCCGCGCTGTCCCGTTTGTTCGAAACCATCGACCTTCTAACACCTAAAAATCTCGAAATACGCTTCAAGCCCACAAAAGCCAAGACCCCTACCCCACTGGCCAAGTTGTTGGAAGCCCCGGAAACCAAGCCCAGCGTCGAAAAGTATATTTATGAAAAACTGGATGCTTTCCTCTCGGAAATGGTGCGCGACAAATGGCCGCTGACTCTAGACATGGAGCGAAAAACACATGCCAGTGACGTACAAATCGCCCTTGCCGACGATGAACTGGTGCCCCATATCGCGTTCACCAAAACCTCCGAAGGCGTGGAATACCGCTTCCAGCTGGGCACCGAAGACGAAAAATGGCCGATCCAGTCCCGCGAAGTGCGGCCTTTGACCAATACCGATCCAGCCTGGCTCTTAGTAGATTACGCCCTGTTCCGGGTGCCTGGCATCAACGGCAACATGGTCAAGCCCTTCCGAAACAAGGATGTGGTACATATCCCGCTCGACAAGGCGCGGGTGTATTTCCGGCAGTTTGTGGCCAAAAACGCGGGCCGTACCCGCATCGAAGCCGAAGGTTTTGACATGCAAACGACCGGGGAACTAAAGGGCACCCAGCTCCGCTGCACCGAAAACATACTCGAAAATGCCTGGTACCTCCAGGCTGTATTTATGTATGCCGGCACCCAGTTCAGCCACGGCGAGCGCCGCGACCGCGTCACCACCGTGGAGTTTTCGAGCGATGGCAGTGAAGAGATTGTGGTGCGGCAGGTGGTACGGGATGTTGCAAGTGAAAAGGAGAAAACAGATTTTTTGCTGCAAAACGGTTTGGATGCTGCTGGAAAACTGTTCACGGTGTCGGAAACGGGCACGCTGGAGGCCCTGATTGTTTGGCTGGCGAAACACAAGACAGCCCTTGAAACGGCAGGATTTACCCTGGAGTTGCCGGAAGTGGAGGGCAAGCCCATCGCTTTGTTGCTTGGGCAGTTGGATATAAGCAGCCAGGCGCAGTCCGATTGGTTTGATGTGCGTGGAAAGGTACAGGCAGGCGGCTTCACGTTTCCCTTCAAAGCTTTGTGGCAGCACTTGCGCAAACGCGACCAGTTTTATCGGCTCCCCGACGGCACTTTCTTCTTGATCCCGGATGCCTGGTTTGCCCGATACGCCGAACTGGCCGAAGCGGCCAAGGACGGCCCTGACGAGGCATTGCGCTTGCCCAAAGCCTTGTTTACGGTGCTGCATACGGCTGGCCTTGACACAGAAAGCCGTGGCGCTGAGCTACCCCAAATTGATCCGGAACACATTGACTATCAAGTATCACCTGATTTAAATGCCACCTTGCGGCCCTACCAACTGTTGGGCGTAAAATGGCTGGTGGGACACTACCGCGCAGGCTTTGGGGCCTGCCTGGCCGACGATATGGGCTTGGGAAAAACCTTGCAGACCATTGCGTTGCTGCTTCATGCTAAGGCTGCTCAAACAACCGACGGATCAAATAATGACCCCGTTTCCATGCCCCAACTCGACCTGTTCCAAAGCTACCAAACGGAACTGCGACCCCTGAAAGCGCTGATAATACTGCCAGCCTCCCTGGTGTTCAACTGGCAAAACGAACTGCGGCATTTTGCACCTTCCTTGTTTGTCTGTGCCCACACCGGCCCCAAACGCGGCAAAGACGCCCGTGCCTTGTCTGGCTACGATGTCGTGCTGACCACCTACCACACCGCCCGCCAAGACCTGGAATTGTTGCAGAAAATTGCCTGGCACGTGATGGTGCTCGATGAAAGCCAACAAATCAAAAACCGCGCTTCTGAAATTTCCAAGGTGGTGCTGAGCCTGGAAGCGGATTGCAAAATATCGCTTTCTGGTACCCCCATTGAAAACTCGCTAGCCGATCTGTGGAGCCAAATGGAGTTTATCAACCCGGCGACCTTGGGCAGCTTCAAGTATTTCAAGGAGAAATTCCTGTTACCCATAGAAAAACACGACGACCCAGCGGCCAAACAACAGTTGTTCAACCGGGTGCGCCCGTTTTTTCTCCGCCGCACCAAGGAGGAGGTTGCGCCCGATTTGCCGCCGATGACCGAACAGCTGTTCTTTTCGGAAATGACAGCTGCCCAACAAAAGCTGTACGAGCGCAGCAAATCGGCGGCGCGCAACGAAATTATGGCCTTGTTCGACGACCCGAAAACCCGCTTTATGGCCTTGCAGGCGCTCACCAGGTTGCGGCAATTGTCCAACGACCCGAGACTGGTTGAAGAAGGCTACACCGGCGGCTCCGGCAAGTTCGACGATGTGCTGGCGCAATGGGATACCGTGCGGCGCGCAGGGCATAAAGTCCTGTTTTTCAGCAGTTTTGAACGGCATTTGCAATTGTTCCGCACCGTTTTTGAAGCGGAAGGCCACGCCTACGCTTGGCTCACGGGCGATACGCCCATGCCCGAGCGCGCCCGCGAAGTGAAGCGTTTCCAGGAGGACAACAGTGTGCAGGCCTTTTTTATGACCGTCAAAGCTGGCGGCGTAGGCCTCAACCTCACCGCTGCCGATTACGTGTTCCTGCTCGATCCCTGGTGGAATCCGGCGGCTGAAGACCAGGCCATTGCCCGGGCGCACCGCATTGGGCAGGAGCGACCCGTGACGGCCCTGCGGTTTTTGGCAAAGGATACGATTGAGGAGAAAATCAGGGAATTGCAGGAGCGCAAGAAGAAATTGGGGGCCGCTTTGTTTGAGGATGAGGAGGCGAAGGGGATGACGCGGGAGGAATTGGAGTCGTTATTTGCATAAAACGGGTTAACTGCAAATAAGAATTACCTATATTTGCGGTTAACCCGTTTTATGCAAATAAAAAGATTCTTGTTTCAACATGGACACTAAGGCCCTGAGCGAATTTATATCGGGAACCTGGGAGCAACAATACGGCTACAAAAGCTTCTTGCCTTCATCCATCAACCTTGATTGGTTGATGGATGACCCTGTTTTGCAACAATTGCTAAGTGAAGCTGACCGAAAACTAGGGGAACTGAACACATATAGCGCGTTGGTGCCTGATGTTGATTTTTTTGTAAAAATGTATGCCGCGAAAGAAGCAACGCAAAGCAGCAGGATAGAAGGCACTCAAACGGAGTTCACAGAGGCCGTAATGCAGGAGCAGGATATTGAGCCCGAACGGCGGGACGATTGGGAGGAAGTTCAAAACTACATAAAAGCCATGCGGTTTGCGGTTGAAAGCCTGGAAAAGCTCCCGCTTAGCAGCCGTTTGCTGCGGCAAACAGATGGTGTGCTGTTGCGGGGCGTTCGAGGCAAACACAAACAGCCTGGTGATTTCAGGAACAGCCAGAACTGGATTGGAGGTGCATCCCTCAAAGACGCTGTATTTATTCCACCACACCATGAGCGCGTACCGGAGCTTATGGGCAGTACGCAGGACAAACGACTTGACCCAATGGCTGCGCTTTTTTTTGGTGGGTATCAGAGAGACAGCCGATGATGCGGTGAAAACATTCCGACAAATTTTAGCCTTGGTAGCCGATATTGAAAATGATCGCCTCCCTAAAATGGGGAAAAGAAGTGCCTTGGGCAGACAATTATTGCACATTTTGTACCAGCAACCCGTGATGAGCCCTCAAAAGATAGCGGAAGCATTGGCTGTAAACCCATCTACTGCAAACCGATTAATTGACCTTTTCGTGCAACAAGGAATTTTGTATGAAAGAACTGGTCAAAAGCGCAACAGGTTGTTTGAGTTTAGGGAGTATTTGATGTTATTTGAACGGTAACCCGCGGCCCTACCCCCCCCTACGATTTATTCGTATCCACCCCAATAATCGAATACAGCGGATCCGAACCCATCAGCGCCGGAAGCACAATACCAGCCCCAACGAGTCCCCACCAGCTTTGGAGATAAACACCTGCGGCGATGACAATTACGCCTAAAATCAGCCTTGCAGCTTTGTCTGTTTTGCCTACATTCTTTTTCATGATCTTATTGATTTTGTTTAGGACAAAGGTCAAACAGATCAACCAGGCAATGAACGCATTTCAAGTCATTTATTGATCATTTTAGGTCAAACGGTATGCCGAAGGGGATACGTTGAACTGTGCTTTGAATGCCCGGTTGAACGTGGCGATTGACTCGAAGCCTAAATCATAAGCGATATCAGAAATCCTACCTTCCTGTGTCTTGAGAAGCCCTGCTGCGTGCGTTATCCTTAACCTGGAAATATACTTTTTGGGACTTTCGCTAAATACGTCCTTAAATTTTCGCTTAAAAGTGGAGGTACTTAAATGACACAGCGCGGCGAATTCATTCAAAGAAAGGTTGCTGTACAAATTGGCGTGAATGATCGCTTTGAAATCGGCGAAACGCGGCTTGAACATGGCCGCCAAAAAGTCAAGCTCTGATGGTGCATCAACCGACTTGCTGATGAGCATGACGAACTCTTTTAGTTTGTTCTTTATCAGCGCTTCATCGGCAACGTCAGGATGGTCGAGCAAAATACTGATACTCTCCTTGAAGTTTTCCAACAGCTTATTGACCACCACTTTTTTGATGTTGTAATCAACGGTATGGCTTGAGGTGGAGAGATCGAATTGAAAAAGCTCCTGTACAAGATCGGGATAAAGCAGCAAACCGATAACCTCCACGCCCGTGCCAGTCCCCTTATTTTTATTGGCCTCAAAAAAGTAGTTCAGGCATTTTGCTAGAACGGCACTTCCTTGCTCAAGGTCCAGGTATTCATCCTGTGTTCGGACAGAGAATCCTCCTTTATTCACAAAGATGAAGCAGGCCTCTTGCTCAAAATATTCTTTTGGCAGGCGTGTAAAATCAGGCACGGAGAGTTTTTCAAAAACGACGCGCCCTTTGTACTTCAAAATCTTTTGTTCGTTTCGCAAAACATCCGTCGTTAATCTAACAAAGACACCCCGTTCATATCCGTCGTCAACACCATGCTCATGTAATCAAAATAAGGCCGCATAGCCTGCATCGTCAGCTTCACCTCCCGTAAGAAATTCTCCGCGAGCACTTCTTCATCCGTGAATTGCCGGCTCACCGTGAAGCTTTTTTTGCGGATCAAATCCAGCGCTGGACTGTCCTTGTCGTAGCCACGGGGCGCTGTTTTGAGCGCGTCGCCTTGCAGCGTTGCGAAGTATTTTTGGAACGTCGCATCGGCCATTATTTGGCGGATGGGCTTGTCGTCCACCACGAACTCGTCGCGGATGCGCTTGAGGTCGTCGTTGTTGGGCTGCCAGAAACCGCCGCCGACAAAGGAAGCGCCCGGCTCGATGTGCACGTAATAGCCGCCGCGCAGCCGCTTGGTTGCGCGCGTAAAACCTGCGCCGAAATTGTTTTTGTAGGGTGCTTTGTCTTTGGAGAAGCGCACATCGCGGTATATGCGAAACAGGGTAGACTTATCGAGGTGATCGGTTTCACCGAGGACATTTTCGATCGCACTGGTCATCTGTTTCATGTTGTCCAGCGCCGCATCGTACTGGGCTTTATTGGCCTGGAACCAGTCGCGGGTGTTGTTGTTGGAAAGGTCGCGGAGGAATTGGAGGGTGGAGGCTTGGATTTTCATGAATTCAAATAGGTGAAATGTAAAGTTACTTGATTGTGGCGAAATACCAGCAGTGGAGTAACCCAACAACCTCATTTAACAAACAAATGGAGATTTGAATGGTTGAACAGAAACTTTTACAAAGAATGCCGCTACTTGAAAAACCGCAGCTTTAAAAATTTACAATATTCTGCACACCCACCCATAAATAGTGATTAGTTTTGGGCGTTCAAGCGAACAACGGATTTTATTGGCGACACCACGCGCCCTACCCTATCGCGATATATGCTGCTCAAACGCCTGCTTTTCATCAGTCTGGCATTGTCTTTTACAACAAGCCCAATCCATGCCCAGGACTGCTCGGTTCCCTTTGTACCCTCCCAATTTAAAGCCCGGCTTGCCTGGCAATCTGCACAAGACGCCCCTGCTTCATTGGCTACCCCAGTCGTAACCAACATGAACCCTCAAGCAGACAGTATGCCGGAAATTATCGTGGCAGAAGCGGCTGCTAGTGGCGTTTCCAACAAAATACAATTCTACCGAGGCGATGGCTCCAATGCCGACAACCCCATGATCCTGACTGTGCCGGGTTCTTTCGACAACTACCCAGTTCCAGGACCGACCGTCGGCGATGTCAATGGCGATGGTATCCCGGAATTGCTCATGTCCTGCAACGACCGTAAAATTCGGGTTTTTCACAATTACACGGAAAACCTCACAGCGCCCATGCAGCTCTGGATTACAGCCATTGGCAATTTAGATGATGTAGACCAACGCCCGCTGCTGGCAGATTTTGACGGCGACGGCATCCCGGAAGTTTACGCCGGCAGCGATATTTACAAGTTCGACTTTTCCAATCCAGCGGCCCCCACGCTGACAAAAGTGATTAATGGATTGTCCAACAAAGGCCAGGCGCATTATAACAACTATGGAGAAGGCAGTTGCAACCCCACTGCAGTAGACATCCTTTCTGTAGCCGATTGCGGTGGCGACCCCGATTGTGCCGGACTGGAACTGGTTGCCGGGCCTGTCATCTATTCCATCGACCTCAACAATGCCGATGGAGATGGCTATCAGATAAAAGTGCAGCGCGATTTAAATACTTTGGTGCCGCCACCCGCCGGTTATAAAGACGGTTATACCGCCGTGGCGGATATGGATTTGGACGGAATACTTGACGTGATCGTGACTTCCCGACGCGCCAATAACCAAACGGGCGCGTACGTCTGGAACAAAACGGGACTCAAACGTTTTTTCCCTTACCCGACAAATGCCGCAAACAGCGGTAGCCTGGCCTGCGTCGCCAATGTTTATGACGACACAAAAGCTGGCTACGCCAAGGATTTTCCTGAAATCATCGTGTGCAGCTCCTACAACCTCACCAGTTTCAACATGCAGGCCGCGATAACAAACCCCGCCGCGCCCTTTTGGTGGAACCTGCCCACGACCGACTATTCCGGCTGGACGGGCTCTTCCGTTTATGATTTCAATGGCGACGGCTTTTCAGAAATTGTCTACCGCGACGAACGGGATTTCAGGATCATGTACGGCGGCTCGGCGCCCTTCCCACCCGGTGTGGATGCCGAACGCAATTGGCATAAAATTTCCAGTTGGTCGCCAACATCCGATGAATACCCCGTGGTAGCAGATGTGGACAATGACGGGGAAACGGAAGTTGTCTTGACCGGAAGAATCACTGGCGGCGTATTTTTCAACAGCCGTGGCCGCTTGCGGGTTTTTGAATCGGATGCAGAGCCCTGGGTGCCTTGCCGGAATGTCTGGAACCAGTACAACTATTTCATTGTCAATGTAAACGACGACCTAAGCATCCCCGATCAACTGCAAAAACACCACCTGGAACTGCCCGCTGCGGGTTCTGGCAACCGCCCGTTCAACCGATACTTGTCGCAGCTGCCTGTGTTAAATTCCAATTACGAAACTTTTATCCCTTTGCCCGATGCTGATGCGCAGGTTGTCAAGGTGGAATGCAGGCTCGACAGCCAGATCATCACGCTGAACATCTGCAATACCGGCGACCAAACCCTGCATCCCAATATCCCCATTGCCTTTTATGCAGCTGACCCGACTGCCATCAGCGCCGCGCTGCTCGGAACCATCCAACTGACCAATGCCGCCGTTAAAAAGGACTCCTGCAAACTTTTCCAATTTACCATTCCAAAAATATCCGGTGATATCTACGGCGTAATCAACGACGATGGTTCCACCCCGGCGCCCTTCCAACTGGGTGCCGATTTCCCTGTAACCAATACCCTGGAATGCAATTGGCTGAACAATATTTTCCAGTTCCAGGGCCCTGGCGCTACCCCTAACCTAAACCTGGGGCCCGATTATGGCTACTGCTTTGATACGCTTTTGGTGCTGGATGCCGGCACTGCCTTCGTGGGTTATCAATGGCAGGACGGCAGCACGGGAAGCGTTTTTCAGGCCCAGCAAGCAGGCCTGTTTTGGGTAGAAGCCACCGATTTTTGCGCCCAAAAACATCTGGATTCTGTACTGATCGTCCTATTCGATCTTCCCGCCATTCAATTGGATACGATCAACGGCGACTGTTTCGGCAACCCCGCTTCCGTAACAGCTTTGGCCAATGGTGCATATTCACCTTTTGGCTATCAGTGGTCTACTGGCGACAATACGGCGAGCCTACCGAATTTGACCGATGGCCTATACGCCGTTACGGTTACGAACGCCAAGGGTTGTACCGCTACGCAGGAAACTTGGGTGGAAGCCGGTGGTAACCTGCAAGCGTCGGCCTCTATCACTGCGCCCATTTTGTGTTTTGGGGAAACAGGGGCTCTGCAAGTAGATTTCGTGGTTGGAAAAGCGCCCTTTGCTTTCAACTGGTCTGACGGCAGTGCAAATCCAAGCTTGCCCAATGTCCCCGCAGGCGACTATGCTGTGACCGTGACAGATGCCGACCTCTGCGTGCAAACGCTTCAGGTTTCGCTTGGGCAACCAGAGCCACTGATATCCAGTGGACTGAGTCATTTGCCTGCCTGCCCAGGCGAGGCCGATGCTGCCGCATCGTTTTTGGGCGCAGCGCAGGGTACCGCACCTTATGCGCTGTTATGGTCCAACGGCGCAAACAGCAACACAATCAGTGGCATCGTTGCAGGCACCTATCAGCTTACCCTCAGTGATGCCAATGCTTGCAGTTTGGTTGAAACGGTCATTGTGCCGGAGTTTCAAGCGCCAATTGTACAGGGTAATCCATCATCGGTGTCCTGTTTTGGCCAGGCAGACGGCAGTATTTCGCTCAATATTACAGGCGGTGCCCCGAGCCTTAACTATTCATGGTCAAATGGTTCAAGCACCCAAGATATTGACAATTTAGGGCCGGGCAATTATTCACTGACTCTAAGCTACGCCAACGGCACTTGCACACAAACATTTGATTATCAAATAACAGAACAATCCCCGGTTGCTGTTACGGCAGCTTCCACCCAGCCCAAATGCGCGGGTGATGCCACTGGCACCATTCAGCTCCAGGCCAGCGGCGGCGTGTCGCCGTTTCAATACAACTGGTCAACTGGTGATAACCTCCCTGACTTGGGCGGATTGACAACGGGCCTTTACACGGCCACCGTGACGGACGCCGCCGCCTGTACGGAAGTGCTTACGCTTAGTTTGGACGAACCCCTGCCCCTGGCAAGCGCAGGCATCCAGGCTGTCTCCGCCTGTCCGGATGCGGCAAATGGCAGCGCAGCCTTCTTGGGCGCTTCCCAAGGTACCCCTCCCTACACCTTGCTATGGTCAAACAATGCCGCCACGCCAAACCTGGACAATATTACCGCCGGAAATTATCAACTCAGCATCACGGATGCCCATGGTTGCGCATTGGTGGAAAGTGTATCCGTGCCCGCCTATTTAGCGCCAGTCACCGCAAATGTCACCGTTGATGTGTCCTGTTTTGGGGGAAATGATGGTGGTGTGTTTGTCAGTATATTGTCTGGTTCACCGGGTTACGGATTTTTATGGTCGAACGGTGAAACCAGCGCGAAAATTGAAAATCTGCCGGTGGGCAATTATGCCCTGACCCTTACCTACGCCGATGGTGTATGCACGCAAACCCATGGTTACCAGGTAAATGAGCCAACGCCCATTATCTTAATAGACTCCCTGTTAACGCCAGTCCGTTGTTTTGGCGCTGCAACAGGGGCAATTGCCTTGTCCAATAATGGGGGTACTCCGCCCTACCAATACCAATGGGCAAGTGGTCAGCAAACCCAATCCATCGCCAATCTTGCTGCGGGGGATTATACCCTCACGATCACCGATGCCAAGGGCTGCCCTTACTTGGCTAGCTTCCTATTGCCGCAGCCAAACCAATTGGCCAGTAGCGCCATCGTGCAGGCAGATACTTGCCATTCCTCCAGTGGTGTTATTTCCAGCAGTGGATCAGGGGGAGTACCGCCCTACCAGTTCGCCTGGTCGAACACGGCTAATAGCCCCGCTATAACTGGCCTCAGCGCAGGCAGTTATGCGCTGACCCTAACAGATGCCAACGGCTGCACCCATACCATGCCCGCACAGGTTCCAGCCTATGGAGCGCAGCCCATTATCACCCCGATTACCCATGTCATCACCTGCGCGCACCCGTCTGCAGCAATTGGCGTTTCTGCCAACCAAAACAACCTGCATTTCAACTGGTCGGCACCAAATGGCACATTGCCCGATCAAGCGCTGCACAGCGTGCAGCAAAGCGGCTTGTACCAGGTGACGGTCAGCAATCAATTTGGTTGTCAGTCAACGGCGCAGTTACAGGTATTGGAAGATGTGGTGCATCCCGTTGCTGAAGCGGGCGGACCGGATGTGCGGGTTCCATGCAGCGAAACGGAGCTGCTGCTCAGCGCGGCGGGTTCATCACAGGGCGCGGGCTTTTTGAACCATTGGCAGCGACTGTTGAATGGTGTACCGGTATTTGACACTTTGGCCATAAACATGCGGGTTTTTGAACCCGGGCTGTACGTACACAGCGTACTGAATACGGTTAATGGTTGCGCCGACCTGGATTCTATTCTGGTAGCATGGGACCCGCCCATCAATGCATCGCTAACCGTAGATCCGATCGTTTGTTTTGGAGAAAAAGGGACGATTCGCATCCAATACTTATCTGGCGGCACCCCGCCTTTTCATTATTCCATTGACGATCAGAACTTTACGGCTCAAAACAATTTCTACGGACTTACCCCAGGGAACTACCCCATAACCTTACACGACGACCATGACTGTTGGTGGGAAAGCAATGTGGAGCTGACATCGCCCAGCCAGATTTCGGTTGCCCTTACTGCCAGCGACACATCGCTTGAATTGGGGCAGTTCGTGTTGCTAAAAGCCTTGCCAAATCCGCAAAACATCGAATTGAGCGACATCACTTGGGGCCCTAACGACATTCACTTTGAACCAATGTCGCTACAGCAGCGCCAAAAGCCCGAAACAAACACCGAGTTCTCCGTGCGCATTGTGGACAAAGACGGCTGCATCGCCGAAGACCGGCTATGGGTGAATGTGTACAACCATAACATCTACATCCCCAACATCATTCATCCCGGCAGCGCAGACAATAGTTGGTTCACGGTATATGGCGGCGGGGCCGTCAAGGAAGTGCGGCTCCTGCGCGTGTACAGCCGCTGGGGCGAACTTCTGTTCGAGCGGCGCGGATTCCCGCTGAACGAACCGACCTTAGGCTGGGACGGTTCGTTCAGGGGGTTGGGGGTCAACCCGGGGGTGTTTGCCTGGTATGCGGATGTGGAATTGCATGATGGTAGGGTGTTGGGGTTTAAGGGGGATGTGACGGTGGTGCGGTGACCCCTACCGCAACGCCTCCCTTGCAATCACCAACTTCTGTATCTCCGAAGTACCCTCCCCAATCGTACACAACTTAGAATCCCGGAAAAACTTCTCTACCGGAAAGTCTTTGGTGTAGCCGTAGCCGCCGTGTACCTGAACAGCATCGGTGCTAATCTCCACTGAAATTTCGGATGCGTAATATTTGGCCATAGCGGCCTGTTTGGTGCAGTTTTTACCAGCATCCTTTAAGTCTCCGGCTTGGCGGGTGAGCAGTTCTGCGGCTTCAATTTTTGTGGCCATATCGGCCAATTTGAAGGAAATACCCTGGAAGTTGGCGATGGGCTGGCCGAATTGGTGGCGCTCCTTGGCATATTTGACCGAAGCTTCATAAGCGCCTTTGGCGATTCCCAATGCCAAAGAGGCGATGGAAATACGACCACCATCGAGAATTTTCATGGACTGGATAAATCCTTCCCCTTCCTGGCCCAAAACCTGGCTTTCATGCACGCGGCAATTGTCGAAAATCATTTCAGCTGTTTCGCTGGCGCGCATGCCCAGTTTGTTTTCTTTTTTGCCAGCATTGAAGCCGGGCGTGCCGCGCTCTATCACAAAAGCCGTCATGCCGCGGCTGTCGAGCAGCTCGCCGGTGCGGGCAATGACGACCGCAACATGGCCACTTTTGCCGTGGGTGATCCAGGATTTTGTACCGTTGAGTACCCAATGATCGCCGTCGCGGGTGGCGACGCACTGCATGCGCATGGCATCCGAGCCCGTATTTGGCTCGGTGAGTCCCCAGGCACCGATCCACTGACCCGTAGCGAGTTTTGGCAGGTATTTGCGTTTTAGCTCCTCGCTGGCAAAACTCAGTATATGGTTGGTGCAAAGCGAGTTGTGGGCAGCCACACTCAGTCCTATAGAGCCGCAGACCCTAGAGATTTCGTCAATGATGGTAATATATTCCTGGTAACCCAGTCCGGCACCGCCGTAGGCTTCTGGTACCAATACGCCAAGAAAACCATGTTGACCCATGTTGTGAAAAAGGTCCATGGGGAAGTGCTGTGCTTCATCCCATTCCATGACGTGCGGGCGAATGAATGTTTCAGCAAAATCTTTGGCGCTTTGGCGAATAAGTTGAAGATTATCAAGTCTTTCTGCGGAGATTCCCATAATTTGATTTATTTAAAATGCGTGGTGAGGGCCTTTTTAGCGGCGCCAAAGGTACAAATTAGAGGGCAAAATCCAACATACTTATCACCTACTGCTCCAGCACAAAACGGTGGAACTGCTCCACTTCAGTGCCATAATTATCGATACACCAGAGCCTGAACTCTATGGCATCGCCTTTTTTCAAGGTGCCTGGGCCAGGAAGGGCCAGGTTTTTGATGAATACTTCGCCTTCAAAATTCAGGGTATTGGAGCGCATGTTTTCGTCGCCTTGTAAAATGCCCGCAAACTGACCGTTCACGGTGTAGGAGAACTCCCACTCCCGGATGTACTGATCGTCAGGGTCGTTGTCGGTAGTATTCACGGTGATGTCGAAACCAAGCGCATCGCCGATGGATTGGTTCAATGTGTTGTCGTCATCGTGCCAACGCACATCGAAGCGTTCCAGGTCGAGTGGCGGGGGGTCTTTTTCACAGGATGAAAGGAATAATAGGGTAAATGCCAGTAAAGGGAAGATTGCGTTTTTCATATTGTGTCCTATTTTCCTGCAAACCTAGGGGAACTAAAGGGGCCAAAACAAGGAATGCGGGCAGGTTTAGCATGGGTTTAACCTTAAAAGCTCTGATATGTATTTTTTAACTAAATCGTAAAAACAAAATTACCCTTTTTGGGCCATTGAACAGGTGCGAAACTCACACCTAAACCTCGTATCGTATGTACTGAAGCCAATACCTAGCTAGAATCAATTGGCAAAACAGTTGGTCCAATTTTATTCCATCCTGGAAACCAAGCAGTTGTGTCATTCCGAGCGAAGCGAGGAACCTGGGTTACTATAAACAATCAGGTTCCTCGCTTCGCTCGGAATGACACAACTGCTTGGGGCTCCTAAACCTCGTAGGTCTAAAACCCCTGCACCCTCCCAAAAAAACAAAGTTTTTTTGGGAGGGTGCAGGGGTTTTAGACCTACGAGGTTTTTTACGCTACTGCAAAAACACAAACCCGATCCCAAAAGACCACCATATCTTCCCATGGTACTGCCATTGATCGCCCACTTCGCTGGCATAGTCTTTCCCAACCATGAGGCCAAAGCTGTACTGTTCCATTTGAAATATCAGGCCAGTACTCCAGGTCAGCCCTGGGATTATCTCTGCATCTACCTCCGTCAGCGTCACGGCGGTATTGTTATTGGTCAAATTGATAAAAGTGAGTCCGGCGGTGAGTGGCACCGTCAGGAAAAAATCTTTTTTCGTAGAAATTTTACGTGTATACCCCACGTAGCCCCCCAACGTAACATCTGTGGTGAGCCGAAAGGTGTGGTTTTCAGGGCTCCTGCGGATTTTAAACGGCAAGGTCAGTTGCCCGCCAGTGACGTGGGCATTTTGCCAGAGCCAAAAGCAGTCATTTGTCTTTTTTCTGGCCGTGTCATGCGCCGCCGGAACTTGTTCGATTTGGCTTAAAGTGGAGTCAGCAACTTGTGCTGGGAGGAAAGTAATGCTGAGGATAAAGAATCCCCCTGCCGTGCCGGTTAGTAACAGGTATCTCATGGGAAGTGATTTTCGGTGTACGTAGATATTTCGGCACAGTAAGTATAGTTTAGCGAATAGAAGGCGTTTTATGATCTCCTTATTTCAATAGATGCAAAATTTAATTTTTATGGCGTGCCAACATGAGTCATGCCTTATTTTTGCAAGAGGAAAAACATAGATGAATTCTGGTATTTGTTTATACTTATTGGTCGGACGAAGAAAATTCGTCAGACCTCATATCAATATTTATATTTCCCTTTCCAATCATCCCGCAGCTTTCCCCGAACCTTTTCTTCCGTCGGGTTTGCACCTGGCTCGTACAGTACTGTGCCGTCTATTTCCTTCGGTAAATTGTCCTGTTGCACGAAGTTGCCCTTAAAATCATGGGCGTATTGGTAGCCCGAACCGTAATTTAGTTCCGCCATTAATTTGGTGGGCGCGTTGCGCAGGTGCAGCGGCACGGGCAGGCTACCGCTTTGTTTGATCAATTGATACGCCTTTTCAATCGCCAAATAGCTGGCATTGCTCTTGGGTGAGGTCGCGAGATAAATGGCGCATTGAGACAGGATGATGCGCGCTTCCGGCATGCCGATCATGCGAATGGCATCCATGGTGGTGGTGGCGAGCAGCAGGGCGTTTGGGTTGGCAAGTCCGATGTCTTCCGATGCAAGGATAAGCATGCGGCGGGCGATAAACGCTATATCTTCTCCGCCATCCAACATGCGGGCGAGCCAATACACGGCCGCATTGGGGTCGCTGCCGCGCATACTTTTAATAAATGCTGAAATGATATCGTAGTGCTGTTCACCTGTTTTATCATATAGGGCCGTGTTTTGTTGGATGAACTCCCGTACCAGCTCATTGGTGACCTTGAATATTCTGCCTGGTGTCCGGTAATTCGCAATCAATTCCAGGGCATTGAGCAAGCGCCGGGCATCGCCGCCGGAGTATAGCAGCAAGGCTTCGTACTCCGCGATTTCAATTTCAGCGCTTTTCAGGAAATCGTCCTCCGCCATGGCGCGATCGACCAGGCCAATGAGTTCTTCCTTGCTGAGGTGTTGCAGCACATACACCTGGCAGCGCGACAATAGTGCCGGGATTACTTCAAATGAAGGGTTTTCTGTGGTAGCCCCAATCAGGGTGACAATACCTTTTTCCACCGCCCCGAGCAGGGCATCCTGCTGACTTTTTGAAAAACGGTGAATTTCATCGATAAAAAGTATGGCTCCTTTTTGTTGGAAAAGGTTTTGCTTGTCGGCACTTTCGATGGCATCCCGGATGTCTTTCACGCCGGCATTGATGGCCGAAAGCTGGAAAAAGGGTTTGTCCAATAGCTTGGCAATCAGCTGCGCTAAGGTAGTTTTACCCACTCCGGGTGGCCCCCAAAGAATAAAGGATGGTATTTTGCCGCGCTCGATGGCCTGTCGCAGCACCGCGCCTTCACCCACGAGGTGTTGCTGGCCGACATAAGTGGCGAGGGTTTGGGGGCGCATGCGTTCGGCGAGGGGAACCATATTGAAGATTGAATGTTACGTGTACCTTGAATTTTGGGCGAAAATACCGGCTCTGGTTCGGACATTTGCCATTTTACAACAATTATTGACGATGAAATATTCTCACAAAATACTGCCTTTTGCCGCGGTGTTGCTGGTTTTTTTGTTTTCATTTTCCCTAAACACGGAAAATAATGAGGCAGCACTTGTCGACTCGCCGGGCAGTTCCGACAAAAAAGCCATTGAAATCGCCCATGAGGTGCTGAAAGCCATGGGCGGTAAAGAGGCCTGGGACAACACCCATTATATTTCCTGGAATTTCTTTGGCTCCCGCACCTTGCTGTGGGATAAATGGACAGGGCTGGTGCGCATTGAATGGCTCAAAAAGCAGCGCAAAGTTATTGTGAACTTAAGCAATGGCTCCGGCAAAGTACAGCTTGACGGCGTGGAACAAACCCATCCCGACTCGTTGGCAAAATACCTTCAAATGGGCAAAGAAGTTTGGATAAACGACGCTTATTGGCTGGTGATGCCCTTCAAACTACTCGATCCCGGGGTGACGCTCAAGTACCTTGGCCAAAACAAGACTGAAGATGGTCGCAAAGCAGATTTGCTGCAACTGACTTTTGACAATGTAGGTGTAACCCCTCAAAACAAGTACAAAGTGTGGGTCGACAATGAATCGCGCCTGGTGACGCAGTGGGCTTATTTTGAAAAGTTTACAGACACGGAGCCCAAATTCATCAATGCCTGGAGCGATTACAAACGCTATGGCAACATCCTGCTTTCCGGCAGCCGGGGAAAGGAGGGGCGTTTGCTGTTTCCGATTGAGGTCATGGAGCAGGTTCCTTCGGGGATATTTACCACGTTTTAAAAGATGGTTGTTGCTGCACCTTATATTTCCTTCCGTAACCCTGGCTATAGATTTGCTTGTTCAAGACGCAGCATTTGCAGCAGTGGGCTATTTCCATTTGTGGGGTAGCCCACTTTTTTTTCGCGCGCCTTAACGCCATGTATACACCACCACCACCTCCGCCGAGCTCCCAAACACCCTTCCCAACCCCTGTGTCACCGGCAAATCAAACGCAAAACCCACCTTTATCTGGCTGTTCATCAACTGCACCTGTTCGCCCAAAAACAACCCCGCCTCAAAATGCAGCGCAGCGCTGGGTCGCAGGCCGAAACCAACATTCACCCCTGTACCAGCCCACACCAATTCGCTGATTTGCGCCCGCAGATTCATGTCGATGTTGAGCGGACTATTACCAGCATACTTGACCCAGAGTGATGGCTCAACAAAGGAGGTTTCATTCCCGAGCCAGGGCGTGCTCCAATACCCACCCAACACCGCATAAATATGAGGCCGCCGTCGAATAGAATAAATATTATCGCCATCCTTGAAATCAGTGCTTAAACCAAAAGTTTGCGGCACCGAAAGCCCCGCGTAATACCGGTCGGCATAATGGTAAAAAACGCCCACGCCCAAATCAGGACGAATGATGCGCGGTGCATCTGTTGGAGCAGTACTGGGATCGGGAAAATCGATTTCATTTAGTTTGGCCCGGTACTGCACTGCCCCGGCGTTTATTCCAATAAGCAGCGACTGGGAAATGCGACGCCCCATTTTGATGCGGTAGGCATAGCGACCATACACCCCCGTCTGGCTGATTTTGCCCGTTTGGTCGTTGATGACTTGCGCGCCGAAAACACTGTTATTAGGGTCGCTCACCATTTCCCAGGCCAATGTTTGAGTGCGCGGCGAAGAAGGCAGGTTCCACCATTGTACGTGCCAGGCACCACTCAGGTTTATAGTCCTGTCGTTCAGCAAATAGTTATTCGACAAGGCCGCGGGATTCAGCACCGCCCACTGATCCCGGTACATCGAAAACAGCGGTGTCTGCTGCGCCACCAAAGGAGCGCTAAGTGCCATCACTGTAAAAAGTATTCCAAGAATTGTTTTCATGTCGGGTATCAGAAAAGTTAGTTATCAAATTGAAAAACGTACCAGTTCACTCATCTCTCATCTCTCATCGCTCATCAAACAGGTGTATCACCCCCGTCATCGTCCCCCCAACCAATGTTTCCCCATCGTAAGCCTTTAAAAAATAGTAGTACGCGCCACCTGGCAGATAATTCCCGCTGCGCTTATAATCACCCAACCAGGGGTGGGTATTTTTATAATCCATATCCTGGAACACCAGGTCACCCCACCGGTCGGTGATGGTTATTTCCAGTTGTAAACCATTCGCGCCCCGGATGGTGAAAGCGCCATTCGGGCCATTGTCTTTCAGTACCAATCCACTGGGAATGGTCGGCAGGTTTAATATATCGATGGTCACTGTAGCCGTATCACAAGGCAGGTTACAAACTGTCGATGGGTTGCATACAGCATATTGAAACGTAACCGTACCACGAAAATCTTCCGCTACGGTGTAGCGAAAACGATAAGAATCCGCCAGTAATTCCAGTAGGCCCGTCGCGGGTGTGCTCACTTGAACAAGCGTAGTGTCTGTCAGGCCAGCGAGGGCATCATTGAGCAATACTTCCATCACCGCAATATCAAAACTTCGTTGCAGCGTATAATGGTCGTCGTTCGCCACCGGGCGGCTTTCCAGGAAAACAATTACCGTATCTGTTCCCGCTTGTGGGCAATTGCTCAAAGCCACCTTCCAAACAAAGGCATTCTTGCCGATTTGGAGGTTGCGCACCGTAGTCTGGCTTTGGTTGGGGGCATCAATTGTCGCCGCGCCAAGGGAAACCCAGGAACCAATACCACTGGAAGGAACATTGGCACTGAGTTGCGCCTGGGTAGCGCTACACAGCACCATGTCGTTGCCCGCCAATACGTTGTCTAAGGTCAATACGTTGACGGGTGCGCCGCCCACCAAAATAGAGCGGCAGCCCGCTGAGTCGCGCAGCACAAAATATTCGCCGGAATAGGCGCTGGAGTTGGGCACCACCGTCAAGGAGGGCAACATCGTCACGGCAGAATCCCCATTGGGCAAAAACCAGACGTATTTGACCACGATGTTTGGATAAAGGTCGTCTGCTTCGAGGGTGAAGGGGGTATTGCCACAAACCATTGATGGCACCAGCACCGCATACACGGGAAACACAGTACAGCCACCGCCGCTGCCGCCCACAGTTACCGTGACAGCGCCAGTTTGGCTGCAACCCTGCGCGTCGGTTACCGTGACCTGGTATATGCCGGGCGCGAGCCCACTGATTTTATTGGTCGTTGCGCCAGTACTCCAATTGTACATATAGGCAGGCGTTCCACCGCCGGGTGTCGCGGTTGCGGTGCCGTCGCTGCTGCCCGCTGTGGTTTCCCCTACAAAAGAAAGATTTACTGTCAGCTGGGTCGGTTGGTTGAGGCTGGCCGTTTGCGTAGCCGTGCAAGTGTTCATATCGGTCACGGTGACGGTATAGGTGGCAACTGACAGGTTTGTAGCCTGCGCAGTGGTTTGTCCGTTGTTCCATAAGTAGGAATAGGTCGCAGTACCGCCCGCGGGCGTGGCGGTTATTCGACCGTTGTTGCCGCCAAAGCAACTGATATTGGCGATCATGCCCATCGTCACGCTCAGCACTGGCGGCTGGGTAATGCTTGCCGTTTGGGTCGCCGTACAGTTGTTTGCATCCGTGACGGTAACCGTGTACGTTCCGATGG